>ENA-OSET01000067-OSET01000067.1-sediment-metagenome-genome-assembly--contig:-NODE-67-length-118707-cov-9.223670_pt1 | contig 118707 bp, 95 predicted proteins | sample MGYA00237882_ERZ534229 | MGnify/ENA primary metagenome ERZ534229 (study PRJEB26408, sample SAMN06266212) | sediment metagenome | isolation source: Hudson Canyon methane seep mesocosm | place... | reverse complement strand
AAGATAACGGTTCTACGCTTGGTATTAAGCATGAACACATGATTTCTGACGGTTTGACTGGTTTTTTGAAGGCTGAATTTCATTTTGATGCAGATGAGAATACTGATGATCCAAACGGTGAAAACGGCGAGTCGCTAGGTGAAGACTTAGACGAAGCGTACATCGGTGTGAAGGGTGACTTTGGTTCGATTCAAGCCGGTACTGATGACACTGTCTACGAGTGGGTAGACATTATGGATATGTATGAGTTCACAGGTCTAGAAGGTGATCTAGCGACTCAGAAAGAAGGCGACAACATTCAATACTACTCGCCTGACATGTCTGGTTTAACTGTTGGTGTAACCGTTCCTGTTGACAGCGATACTGAGTTCGGTGGAGCGATTGCGGGCAAATACGCTATGGACAACATCGAAGTTGTGTTGGCGTACGGTCTTGGTCGTGAAGAGCAGGGTGCTGAAGCGGGTGATGCATTTGGTCTAGGTGTAACAGTAGGTCTAGATGATCTAACGCTAATGGCTGCATATGAGTCTGTAGGTGAGTCTTCAACTGGTACGACTGATAACGACGACGGTTCTGACTACATGGCGTTGATGGCTCAGTACTCAATGGGCGCGAACAACTTCGCACTTGGTTACTCAGTAGACAGCTATGATGCAGACGGTGCAGAGGATACTTCTAGCATCTATGTGCAAGCACTACATAACATGTCAGATAACATGTATGTATATCTTGAGTACTTGACTACTACCGATGCTGGTGGCGCTGATAGTTTAGATGTGGATATCTTGGCTCTTGGTGCAACTTACGCATTCTAAGATTGCTTAAGTTACCTAGCTAGTTAAAAAACCGGTGCTTGCACCGGTTTTTTTATGCCTGAGATTTAAGAGCAAACTATGGCGATAGAAATCGAAATGAAGCTTGCCGTCAAAGACGACGTCACTGGCGAGGCTGTTGAGTCAGTATTGTCGGATTTGTTAGGTGGTGAGACTTGGCAAGAAACGCCGCTCCGCAATGTTTACTTTGATACGAGCGATCTTGTTCTTAATAAGGCTCGTATTGCATTGCGTATACGTCATAAAGGCGGACGCTACATTCAAACCCTAAAAACCAAAGGTGAGTCTATCAATGGTTTGCATCGACGAGGTGAATGGGAGTGGGATGTACCAAGTGGTGCCCTTGATCGAGAGTTATTGAGCTCCTGTGATGCTTGGCCGGATAGTGTCGATGTGGAGGCGCTAAAACCTGTATTTGAAACTAATTTCGTTCGTTTGGTGTCCAAACTAGATTGGCATCAAAGTGAAATAGAGCTGGCCTATGATGTGGGTAAGGTAGTCGCTGGTGATATGCAAGTCCCTATCCGAGAGATTGAACTAGAGCTCGTGTCAGGCCCGGAATCTGGTTTATTGACTTTGGCGCAATGGTTGCAAGAAAAACTTGAGTTAAAGGCGGATGACGTGAGTAAAGCTGAGCGAGGCTACCGGTTATTCTTAAAAGGTATAGATAAACAGAGTTGAGGATGTATGGGTCGTTTAATGCAGTTGTCTCATTTGTTTCAGTTACTTGTGCTCACTTTTGGTGCGCAGGTGGTCCTTGCCCAATCTCCAACAAAGCCTTCGGTGCAAAGTGCGGAGGCGGGCTCGATCTCAGTGGAGGGCTTAGGCGCAGGGCCACACAAAAAGTTAGGGGTAGAAAAGGACAAAGAGCTAGAGGCTCTAAATCAGCTATATCATAATTTCTTGAGCGAGCATGTTGCACCAGGCATTAAGAATGGCTTGCCTGCGAATATGGTAGATTACGCCGAAGCCAAAAAAGATGAGCGGCTGGGGCGCCTGCTTACTTTACTAGATGACTATCCTAAAGAGCGATTGGACACAAAAAGTAGAACCATAGCCTTCTACCTAAATGCCTATAATATTTTGGCGATCAATAAGGTCGCGACACATTGGCCCTTATCTAAACTCAAGTCCCTAGGTAATTCGTTTCAGCCGGTGTGGGCTCACCCCGCGGGTGATGTCTGTGGCGAGGCTGTTACGCTTCGCTCTTTAGAACATGAGGTCTTGCGAAAACAGGGCGACCCGCGTATTCACTTTGCCTTAAACTGCGCGTCGATGAGCTGCCCTGACCTGCGCTTGGAACCGTATACTTATGACAAAATTGAAGCGCAGCTTCAGAATCAAACAGAGATTTTCTTCACCCAAAATAAAGGCGTCGTCGTTGACGGCAATCGTTTACGCCTTTCGAAATTGTTCGATTGGTTTTCCGGTGACTTTAGCGGCCATGGTGGGGTTTTAGCGTTTGTTAACCTCTACCTTCCTGCTCAAAGTGGAAGTTGGGAAATTGAGAGTTATCTAACTTACGACTGGACGGTAAATGATGAATTGTCTGGTTCAGAGTTAAGGAAGATCAAGCGAAACGGTGGGAATACTTGGTTTAATTAATGTTCTCGCAATAGATTGTATGGGTTACTACAATTGCCTGCTTCAACCATTAATACGAGTCTTGTATGTCAATGCCCGCCACTCCTTCTTTGCCAGAGTTATTGGCTCCACATCTGCATCCGTTTTCTGATGATTATACGCTTCGTTTAAAGCCTATTTGGGCTGCAATTTCTGAGCGTGTCGGTGAGCAATCGTTTGCGTGGCCAGAGCCTTACTTAGCATTGATTGTGTCCGCCTTTACCCGTAGTGCTTTTGTTGCAGAGTCTTGCTCGCGATTTCCAGATTGGTTGCAAGAGTGGTCTGCGGACGATTCGAGCTTATATCTAAAGCGTGACGAGCAGACTTACACAGCCTTGCTTCAAGGTATGTTGGATAAAGTTGAGGACGACGCTAGCTTACTTAAGTGTTTGCGAGAGTTTCGCCGCAAGGAAATGACTCGAATTATCTGGCGAGACACGTGCGGCTTGTCCTGTCTTAGCAATACCATTACGGAGGTTAGCGCGTTGGCGGATGTCTGCATCGCGCTAACACAAGCTGTTTTGTATAAGCAGTTAACGCTTCGTTATGGTGTGCCGCGTTCGTCAGCTACTAAGGGCGCTCGCCAACAAGAAATGCTGGTCTTGGCGATGGGGAAGCTAGGCGCAAAAGAGCTGAATGTGTCGTCGGATATCGATTTGATTTTTGCTTACCCTGAAAGTGGTGAGACCGACCACCCTGACAAACCAATCGATAATCAGCAGTTCTTTATCAAACTAGGTCAACGGCTTATCAACACGCTCGACCAAGTGACGGCTGACGGCTTTGTTTTTCGTGTGGATATGCGTCTTCGGCCGTACGGTTCTGCGGGAACATTGGCGCTAAACTTTTCTGCACTAGAAGATTACTACCAAAATCAGGGGCGCGAGTGGGAGCGTTTCGCGATGGTGAAGGCGCGGGCGATTACCGGCACGAAGCAAGACAAAGCCGCTTTACAAGAGGTCGTCTTACCTTTTGTTTATCGTCGTTACACTGACTTTTCTTCGATTCAAGCCTTGCGCGATATGAAACGTTTGATTCTTTCGGAAGTTCATCGAAAAGGGGGAGAGCAGAATATAAAACTTGGCACGGGAGGGATTCGGGAAATTGAATTCATTGTTCAGGCCTGTCAGTTGATTCACGGCGGGCGTGACCCAGAGTTGCAGCAACCAGGATTGTTGCCGGTGTTAGCGTTGTTGGCAGAGAAAGAGTATTTGCCAGCGCTATGGGTAACTCAGCTGTTAGAAGCCAACGAATTTTTACGCAATACCGAGCATGCGATACAAGGCTTGGAAGACAGGCAGACTCAGTTGATTCCGGGCGATGAATGCGATCGTCAGCGTGTTGCTTGGTCTCTTGGCTTTGTGGATTGGGAGGAAGCGCTTGAGACACTTGATGTTCATCGTGAGCAGGTAAGTGCACTATTCTCATCATTTTTAGAGGAGGCGCCGGAGAGTAGTCTCGAAGCGCTAGCGGACAACAGTAGGTGGCTTCATTTATGGCAAAGCGATGCAGGGCAAGAAGAGTGGCTTTCCGCGCTTTTTGAGGCAGGTTTCACCGAGCCGCTGTTGTGTTGGCAAGCGTTAGATGAGCTTCGCGCGAGCCGGCTTTTTAAAACGATGTCGAATGATGCGTCTAAGCGTTTAGATCACTTCTTGCCAATGCTGCTGCTAACAGCAGCGGAGCAGTCGAAACCAAGCTTGGTATTTGTTCGAGTGATGGGGTTGGTCAATGCGGTTCTTGGGCGAACTATCTATTTGGTGCTGCTGTATGAAAACCCTCAAGCGCTAGCATTGCTTTGTTCGCTTTGTGAAAACAGCCCTTGGGTCGCGGAGCATTTGGCGAAAAGCCCGGTCATTCTTGATGAGCTTTTGGATGCAACATCCTTGTATAAGCCGCCGGAAAAGGCCGAGCTTGAGGATGAGCTTAGGCAGTGTTTATTAAGGATCCCTCAAGAGGATCTTGAAGCTCAGATGGATGCTCTGCGGCACTTCAAGCAGTCCCACATGCTTCGTGTTGCTGCCGCAGAGCTGACTGGCCGTTTGCCAGTGATGAAAGTAAGTGATTACTTATCTTGGTTGGCCGAAGTATTAGTTGCTGAATCAGTTTCGATTGCCTGGTTAAACATGGTCGACAAGTATGGTTTGCCAGGCTGCGTAGAGGCGACAAGTTCAGGAATCGGCTTCTCAGTCATTGGTTATGGAAAACTGGGCGGAATCGAACTCAATTATCACTCTGATTTAGATATGGTTTTTCTGTATGAGTGTGATGAGCAAGGGATGACCCAGGGCGAGCGGTCGATCAATAACCAAGTTTTCTACACACGTCTGGGCCAGCGTGTGATTCACCTGCTATCGACCCATACGACTCAGGGCGACCTTTATGAAGTTGATATGCGCTTAAGGCCTTCGGGGAACTCTGGGATGCTGGTGTCGTCATTAGCGGCTTTTGAGAAGTACCAGTTTAAGGACGCATGGACATGGGAGCATCAGGCCTTGGTGCGTGCAAGGTTTATTGCTGGTGATACGCAGGTAGCAGAAAAGTTTGAATTGATTCGCTCTGCTGTACTGGGGCAGTCTCGTGATAGCGTGTCTTTGTTGGATGAGGTGCGGCAGATGCGTCTTAAAATGAAAGAGACCTCGCGAGAGAATTTTTCATCTGAGGCTCATGCGCGCGATGATATTAAGTTAGGGGATGGCGGCTTAGTGGATATCGAGTTTATTACCCAGTTCGGGGTGTTGAACCATGCAGGAAGGCAGTCTGGTTTATTAGCCTGGTCGGATAATGTTCGTTTGCTCGAGTCGCTTAATAGCTTGAAGTGTTTTGGTGAGTACAACTTGCTGCCATTGATTGATGCGTATCGGAACCTGCGATCGGCGTTGCATCGAAAGAACTTGGCAGACAATGATTATCAGGTGTCATTGTTAGACTTTCCAGAGGAGCGAGAAGCGGTGAAAAGCGCTTGGTGCGAAATTTTTGATGTCTGCGCTACAGATGCTCCGTCGACTCGCTAATTAGCCGGCAAGGCGGATAGTCGACTGCGAGCATTAGTGCTAGAATTGCCCGCAATTTTGTTGTGCTGGGGTGTAATGCCCGGACGTTTGTTTTGAGGAGAAGACGCGATGTCGATGGCTGATAGAGATGGCCTGATCTGGTTAGATGGTGAAATGGTGCCTTGGCGAGATGCGAAGGTACATGTTCTAACGCATACCTTGCATTATGGCATGGGTGTTTTTGAAGGTGTTCGAGCGTACGAATGTGAAAGTGGTACGGCGATATTTAAAATGCGTGAGCATACCGATCGCTTGTTTCGTTCTGCGCACATTATGCGAATGGATATGCCTTTCGACAAAGAAACGATTAACGCGGCGCAACAAGCTGTGGTGAAGGAAAACAACCTGCACGAAGCGTATCTTAGGCCCATGGCATTTTATGGTTCGGAAGGCATGGGTCTTCGGGCGGACAATCTAAAGACGCACGTGATGGTGGCGGCTTGGGAATGGCCTTCATATATGTCACCTGAAGCGAAAGAGGTAGGCATCAAAGTTCGAACGTCTTCTTACACGCGTCACCATGTGAATATTAGTATGTGTAAAGCGAAGGCAAACGGGCATTACATCAACTCAATGTTAGCCTTGAATGAAGCCTTAGAGTCTGGCTGTGAGGAGGCATTGTTACTTGATAATGAAGGCTATGTTGCCGAAGGCAGTGGCGAAAATATATTCATTATTCGTGATGGGAAAATGTACACGCCCGAGTTAACGTCCTGCTTGGATGGTATTACGCGCAAGACTATCTTTTCGTTTGCTGAAGAGTTAGGTGTTGAGATTGAAGAAAAGCGTATTACACGAGACGAAGTCTACGTGGCTGACGAGGCTTTCTTCACGGGTACGGCAGCTGAAGTGCTTCCAATTCGTGAGCTTGACGGTCGAGCGATTGGCACCGGTAAGCGCGGCGAATTAACAGAAAAATTCCAGACCATGTATTTTGATGCCGTAAAAGGGCGTCGAGCACAAAATCAAGATTGGCTAAGTTTCGTATAGCGATGTTAGCTGTGTGAGTGAACGGGAAAGTCGCGTTCACTCACTTTATCCCCAGACTTCTTTTCTTATTAAATGGACAGCGTAGTGAATATATTGATTGTCGGCCCCTCTTGGGTAGGGGATATGGTCATGGCGCAAAGTTTGTTCATGGCACTCAAATCACAGCATCCTAATGCAAATATAGATGTACTGGCGCCTGCTTGGAGCCGGCCTATTATCGAGGCGATGCCTGAGGTACGCGCAGCGATTGATATGCCTGTTGGCCACGGCGCGCTGCAGCTTGGCGTTCGACGAGCGGTGGCAGATTCGTTAAAACCTGCCGCCTATGACCAAGCTATTATTCTTCCCAATTCATTGAAGTCAGCCCTAATACCTTGGTTAGCGGGTATCCCTAAGCGCACGGGCTGGAAGGGCGAGTTTCGTTATGGATTGCTGAATGATTTAAGGCCTTTGGATAAAAGTGTTTATTCTTTGATGGTGCAGAAATACGTTGCGCTGGCGTATCCCAAGGGAACCTTGCCCAAAGATTTTGTTTGCCCGAATCCAAAGCTTGAGTGTTCTCCTGAACATCTCTCGGCAGCGTTATCGGGTTTTCATCTAAGCCTTGAACGACCAGTGCTGGCACTGTGTCCCGGTGCAGAGTTTGGTCGAGCAAAGAAGTGGCCGGAGCGACATTATGCTGAGGTTGCTTCGCGACACATCAAGTCAGGTGGTCAAGTATGGTTGTTTGGCTCCAAAAATGATCATGATGCGTGCACAAAAATAGCGGCTGAGCTTCCTGCTGATCGCGTGGCAGTTTTGGCTGGTGAGACATCCTTGCAACAAGCGGTCGCCTTATTGTCGCAAGTGCAAAAAGTAGTTTCTAATGACTCTGGTTTGATGCATGTTGCGTCGGCTTTGGGGCGGCCTTTGGTTGCTTTGTTTGGTTCCACCTCGCCAGATTACACACCGCCGCTCGGCGACCAAAGTGAGATCATTAAAGCCGATATTGACTGCAGTCCTTGCTTCAAACGTGACTGCCCGTTCGGGCACTATAAGTGCCTAGAAGATATGTCTCCTGACCGGGTATGGAGCAAATTGGAAATTCTATAGGGATTTGGACGATCTGGTATAAATAGCCTTGTCATGCGCGACAGTGAGCTTGTCGCGCTTTTGACTAGTATTGCTTAACTATTCAGTTCGGGAAAAAGTATCTGCTCAATGCCATCACAAATGATGTGACCTAACATAATATGCGCTTCTTGGATGGTCGCGGTTTCGGGTGCTTGCACTGCTAGACAAACGTCCGCAAGTTCTTTTAGTTTTCCTTTAGCGCCGCTCATTCCTACAATTTTTAAGCCTTTCTTTGCCGCGACATCACAGGCTTTTATAATATTGGCTGAGTTGCCGGAAGTGGAGATGGCGACCAGCACATCACCCTCTTGGCCGAGTCCTGAAACTTGTCGTGAAAACACGTCGTCGTAGCCATAGTCGTTGCCGATTGCTGTCAACGCTGAGGTGTCAGTTGTTAATGCTATTGCGGCTAGAGACGCTCTGTCGAACTTATAGCGGCCCACTAATTCTGCAGAAAGGTGCTGCGCATCTGATGCGCTGCCGCCATTACCCGCAAATAAAATCTTCTTCCCTTGGCGAAGCGCGTCGGCACACAGTGTCGCGGATTGTTCGACTAATGCGAGAAACTCAGCATCGTTTAGGATAGCCGTTTTCGCGTCGATACTGCGTTGTATATGGCTGTTCATTCTATCTTTCATGTAAGCGTTCTCTGTCTAAAGAAGGGCTGCGATTGCAGCAAGATCATTCGCCAAATAGTACGGTTTTTTGCCTCGTTTCGCTAGCCGGGGAACGTACTTTGCTGTGCTATGCTCCTTGAACAAAACCGCCTCTTTAAGGCCGGCTATCCGAGCGCACTGCATATCTGAAAGACTGTCCCCGACCATGATGGATCTCGAAAGGTCTAGTTTAAAGTCTTTTTGCGCTTTGAATAACATGCCAGGCTTGGGCTTTCGGCACGTACAGAAACCACCAAAGCCACCGCTTTCTTTTGGGTGATGGGGGCAATGGTAGGTGTGCTGAATGATAATCCCTCTCAGCCAGAATTGATGCTCGATCCAGCGGCTAAATACATGAAACTGCTCGCGGGGGTAGTAGTTTCTCGCGATTCCAGACTGGTTTGTTACGATGATAATGAGGTAATTTTTGCGGCTAGCTTCTCGGCAGAGTTCAAAAATACCCGGAATAAACTGGCAGTCTTCTGTCCGATGGACATAGCCATGGTTTATGTTGATGACGCCGTCGCGATCAAGTAGTAATGCTCGTTGTGTCGTCATAATTGTTTCTGGTCGGTAAAAATAGTTTCATTGAAAAGGTTCGAGAGTTTTTTGGCGACGTGCGCATGCCCTGTTTCGGATAAGTGTGTTGGGTCGCTGTAGTGCTCGCTCATTGTTTCGCAAAAATCATCATAAATCGGCAGCAGCCAGACATGTTCATGCTGAGCGGCGAGTTCTTTTAGCGCGGCATTATACCGTCTTATTTCAGCATTACGGCTAATGTCCTTATTGGGCACGGTTTCAATCAGTACTAAAGGCTTGGGCGCGCAGTGTTCAATGAAGCTTAAGATCCTGTTTCGATATTCGCTGACAGGGACGACATTATCTTCTCCTATGAGCGCATTAAGCCCCAGACTCTTGCACCACTTCTTGAATTTTTTAACTAGCTTTCGTGCGAATTTTCGGCGACGGGAGTCCGGATAATAAAGGATATAGGGAGAGAATTTAAACGTCTTCCAGCTATCGACCAGCCCATACTGAAGGCAGACAGCGTCAGTATTTTTGGTGAATCGCGACGCAAGATACTCACTTCCTTCGCGCACCGTCGTCATTGTGTGGCCGCAGTTGATCGCAAGCGCACGCAACTCGTTTGCAAATTGTTCTGGGTAGGCCTTTCCTTCGATGTCGGGTGTTCCGAGCGTATTGCAGTCGCCGAGAAAAAGAACGCTCTTTTGCTTGCGGTTCGATGTGGAAGTTAAGGGAGGTGACATTTGGTCTGTAGGTTCGCGTTGTTTGGGGTTAGGTCAGCGTTATCTTAACCGGATAGCAAGGCATGGTATTGTTTCATGAGTAAATCAACAAGTGATTCTGGCGTGCAATGCTCGCGCGCATATCGAAAAGCTGGCTCGGATTCGGACCTTAGCTGCGCGAGTTTAGTTAGCTTACTTTGTAGGCTTTGTTCCAAATGTTCGCTGTCCGAAGAGTTAATAATGCAGCTCTCTGGCAGCACGTCGCTGCCCGATACCTTGCTCGATAGCACAAGTACACCTTGTTGAAGTGCTTCTATCATACTTAGGCTAAAGCCTTCGCTTGAAGAACAGATGACTAGTGCGTCTGCGCCAGTCATCTTGCTTTGCATATGCTCAGCATAACCCGCTAGACGAATACGCTTTGTTTGCAATTCAGCAAGTTTGAGTCGTTCAGGTCCGTCGCCAAAGATTAATAAGTTGACGTCAAGTTGCTGACAGGCCTGCATCAACAAATGGTACTGTTTAACGGGCGCTAAGCGACCTGAGGCAATGAACAGCGGCTTTTTGATATCTAAAGCGTACTGGGTGCAAAGCGTTTGTTTTGACGTTGGTCTTTCTGTTCTTTGTTCAACTGCGTTTCCTATGATGACGCTTGAAAGAGGCAATATTGAGTGCTGCACGCCTTTGCTCACGGCAAAAATGAGGTCCATGTTAGCTAAGAACTTGCTGTTTCTTTTGGTTCCGTGTGCCGTGGTGATTCGCTTGGCTTTACTTGATGCTGCATAGCCTTGACCAATGAGTGCCGCCGCTTTGTGTCCATGTGCGTGAATGATGTCTGGCTGACTGTGTTTGAGTCCCAGGCTTAACTGCCGGCGCAATAATGGGTGACGGCGAGAGCGCTGAGCATTGATTTCGTAAAAATGGACCGGGGCTGAGAATAACGTTTGGTAGGCGCGATGCGCGAAAACGGAGATTTCGATGTTCTGGCGCATCGCTAAATGACGAGCCTGTAGGGCAACTTGTTGCTCCATTCCGCCAACCGCTTTGCCGTCGGAGGCCATCACTAGCGCAAGTTTGATCATAAACGTCTCAATGATACACACGAATTCGGGCTGATTTTATCAGTGCAATCTACTAAACTGACAGTCTTTTCCTACAAGACGAAGCCCTTTTGAGCATGAATAAATTGAAAGCTCTGTTTGTGATTTCTTTGCTCAAGTTGCTGTCGCGACTTTCTATCAAGAATGCGCAGGCATTTGGCGCTTTTATTGGGCGCTTATTATGGTTGGGCGACTCCAAACTCACTCGTGTGACCAAAAAAAATATTGAAATTTGTTTCCCTGAGCTAAGCGGCGAGCAGCAACAGGCGTTGATCAAGGCGAGTCTGCAAGAAACGGGGAAAGTATTTACTGAGCTAGGCGCAGTATGGGAGTGGCCGACTGATAAAACCTTGGCCCTAATCCATCACGTTGAAGGTAAACAGTACTTCGATGAAGCTTTTGCGCGAGAACGTGGTGTTATCGTGCTGGCGCCTCATCATGGGAATTGGGAGTTAGTTGGGCTTTATTTATCAACGCTTCGTCCGATGGCGGCGCTATACAAACCGCCAAAGATTCCTGAGTTAGAAGCTTATATGTCTATGGTGCGAGGTCGTCATGGCTCTCAATTGGTGCCAACTGATAAGCGAGGCGTGATCCGCTTGTTTTCCATTCTGCGTGAGCAAGGGATGGTGGGGATTTTACCTGACCAAGTTCCTGGCGGTTCCGGCGGCGTGTTCGCACCATTTTTTGGTGTGCCAGCGAATACCATGAAGTTGGTCTCGCGTTTGGTGCAGAAAACAGGCTGTGAAGTGGTGAGCTTATGTGCGATAAGACGCCCGAATGGCGGCGGCTTTGATATGGTGTTTCGTAAAGCAGATCCAGAAATATACAGTGATGACGTCGAGGTGTCGGTTGCGGCGCTCAACCGAAGTGTCGAAGCGTGTATTAGAGATAACCCAGAACAATACCAATGGGAATATAAGCGTTTTAAAGGGGCGCGAAAAGACGGCCTTTGGCTGTACAAGGATATTAACGAGTGACGCTTAGGCATACGCCCGTAAATGTTGTTTGCCTCAAGTGGGGCACCCTTTATGGCGCAGAGTACGTCAATGTTCTGTATCGAATGGTTCAGCGACATTTGAGTTTACCGTTTCGCTTTATTTGCTTGACCGATGATGGGCAGGCGCTTGATGAAAATATTGAAATTTGGCCTTTACCCGAGTTTGAAGAACCGCCGTGGGAATATGCCCGTTACTGTTCTGCTTGGCGAAAGCTTGCTTTGTTTTCGCCGCATGTAGCGGATATGACTGGGCGAGTCATGTTTCTTGATTTGGATGTGGCGATTGTCGATAGCATTGACTGTTTTTTTGATTCGAATGCGACGGTTTCAATGATTGAGAACTGGTATCAGCCTGGGCAAAATGTCGGTCAGGCGTCCGTGATGTGTTTTGATGCTGGCGGTCCAAAGTTTTTGTTGGAGCGTTACTTGGCGAATCCGTTGGATGTGCTCAAGCGCTACCCGACTGAGCAGGCTTATATTGCTCGCGAAGCCGCAGAGCAATGTGAGTTTTTTCCTGATGAATGGTGTCGAAGCTATAAAAAGCACTGCATGCCACAAGGGATCAGTAAGTTTTATCGTACCTCAAATCAGTTACCCGCTAACGCAAAAATAATTGTGTTTCATGGCCGCCCAAATCCACCAGATGCGATTGTTGGTGAATGGGGGAAGCAGTTTCCTTTTTATAAACGATGGTACAAACGGTTGGCTCCTAGCCCTTGGTTAGCGGATCACTGGCATTGATGTGAATACGAACTTGCTTGTGTTAACGAGCTAGGCGTTCTCAATTTTTTTTCGATATGCCTGTTCTAATGTCTGCCAGTCACTTGTTGAAAATTGAATGCCGTGCCTAATGACTTCTTTTTCAAAGCTTCTTTTTAATCGCTTGATTGATCTATCTTGCTTAGCGCCGGGTGGCGTTTTTAGTTGGGCGCGATCAAAATCGATTAGCCAGAATTGGCCGGCTGAATCCCTCAATATATTTTTAATATTAAGGTCTGCGTGATACACCTCTGCACGATGAAACTGCGCAATGAAAGTACCCAATGCCATATAGAAATCGCTGCTTTGGCTTTCTTTTAGCACCGAAACAAGATCTTTAGTGTTTGGGATTCGCTCCATAATGAGGTCGGCTTGGTAATAAGCGCCTCGGCGCACTACCTGCGCAGCCACTGGTTTTGGCACGGGCAAATGTAAGTCCTGGAGTGCTAAAAGAACGCGAAACTCGTGGAAGCTTCTAGTGGTGGAAAGTCTTGTATAAAGGTAGTTATCTTTGTTTATCCGGCCGATCAGTCCGCCACGCAAATAATGTCGCAAGACTAATTGGCGCTCGCCATGTTGCACAAACCAGGTGGTGCCGCGTCCGCTTTCTTTGCCGACAACTTTTCCCATCGATTGCCAATGCTCTGCCAAAAACAAGCCTTTATCCGCGCTTGGAAAGACCGTCGAATCATATTCCCAGAAATAAGGGGGAGATTGAGCAAGTGCCATGAATATCTCGTTGGGTTTAGCGCTGAACAGTCAGCATAGCGGTTTAGCGTGATTGTATCTTGATCGCTTTAAACTTGCCTAGTGTTCTGTTGCTGCGTGTCGAGTTAAGACCTGTTGATACAAATCGACAGTTTCATTGCACATGTTTGTCAATGAGAAGTGCTGAATGACATGCTGTCGACTGGCAATTGAGATCTCAGTACGGGTCTCACGGGAAGTGCCAAGTTGACGTTCGAGTGCCGCCGCGAGTGATTTCGAATCGCTTGGTTGACACATGCCCGCTTGTTGCGAGGGGTGGAGTGTTTCGCAGCTGCCCCCATGCGCAGTTGCAACCACAAGCTTTCCCATCGACTGGGCTTCGCAGGTGGTACGACCAAAGGCCTCTGGTTTGGTCGAGGCTGAAACGACAATATCGGATAATGAATAGGCGGTAGGCATGTCTGTGCACCCGCCCGCAAAGTAGAGCTGTTGCTGTGGGCCGCTGGTGCGGATGCCTAGGGCCTGAGCTTGGGATTGCAGTTCGCGAATATATTCCTCTCGCCCAGCTGTTTCACCGACAACGACTGCATGGTAGTGCTCAGAAGCGAGCATTGATAATGCTTCGATAAATTTTTCGTGACCTTTCAGTCGAGCAAGCCTGCCGGGCAGCATGATGATATTTTGCGCATTAGGCGGCAGGCCCCAGCTTAGGCTGAGAGCTTGGCGTGTCTCATCATTAACCTTGTTGATCGAGAAATAGTCGGTATTAACGCCCCGATAGATGCGGGTCAGTCGTCCATGTTGTTTTGGGTAAGTTTCGGCAATGTGATGCATTATGAAGTCGGAAACGGCAATGGTTGTGTCTGCTTTTAGCATGCCTGAGTTGTACCAGCGTTTCAGTTTAGAGTGACTGCCATATTGGCCATGAAACGTGCTTATCATAGGAATGCCTGACCTTCGACTCGCATGGTGTACAGACCACGCTGGCGCACGTGAGCGAACGTGAACTAAATCGATTTCTTGCTGCTTAATGAGCGCGGTGAGTTTTCCGATGTTACGCCAGATTGTGACTGGATTTTTACTATGTACCGGCAGTTGAATATGCTTTCCACCTGAGGCTTCCAAAGTACTGACTAGTTGGCCTCCTTGAGAGACGCAAAATGAATCGTGCCCCTGTGCAACAAGCGCCTGACTGAGGTCGATTGTGCCACGTTCAACGCCTCCTGAGTTGAGGGCGGGTAACACTTGGAGAATGCGCATAGCTTAGTGTTGCTCCACAGTGTTGATAGAGCTGTGTGCCTGAAAGCGGTCTAGTAACCATTTTGCTGCGCGGTCGGCTTCCCATAGGGGCTGACTATTTTCCGGTAATGCGCTAGATAGGTTTTGCGTCGGCCATTGCGAAATTCGTTCATCCGCAAGCAAACTTTGCAAGCCTCGAGCGACACGGCTAACTTTCTTTGTGCGCTTTGGCGGTGCGACGAAAGTAGCTGTCGCGCAGCCTGCGGTTAAACTTTCGTAGACCATTGATGCGCTGTCCGGTGTTACCCAGCACTCTTGGCTTAACCTGAGCGCTGTTTGTAAGGCATTCGGTGGTAATGAACCGTAGCGCATAAGCGTTAGATTTGGCGCGGAGAGGCCACCTAGCATTTCAGATAAGCTGGGCGGTGTGCGCGGAGACTCATAGGCGCTCCATTGACTAGCGGGGCGTGCCGCCAACAAATCTGAAATCTGTGTGATTAGCGCCCCCTCGTCCCATGCAAAGTGCTTAGAGGGGCCACCTAAAAGAATGGAGTTCTGGTTGGCAATCTTAGTGTTGACTGACGGCTGAACCTTATTGATCACTCCGTCAGTGTTGAACACTCTTTCCGATGGTTTGAGCCCATCATGGATAGGACAAATAACGGCGTTAAAAAAAGCCAATGGCAAGCTCGGTTTCATAAGCACGGTTGAGAAGGCTTTATGTTTTCGAGCCAGAAAATACAGCGTGCGATGGGTGCGATGGCCTGCAGCGATAAGCAGGTCGGGTGAGCAGGTTGTGTGCTCTGTTTTTTGATGGCTGGTGGTCGCGGTCCCTACTTGGGATGACGCTAGATCGCTATTCTCGATATGCCGTAAGTTCTTTTCTAGCTTTTTGCTTTTGAGGTGGTGCCAGTGAAGGTTAGCGCCAGACAGCGCCTGTATGCGTTCACCTAAACCAATGAGCTGCGTTTCATGGCCGGGTCTGCCGTCAGAGATTAACCAAATGTTTTTAGGTAAGTAGCTTGCCATTTTTGTCTAAAATTGTCCGGTTAACTGCGGTAGGTAGTGGCTTTGCCTTAAGGTATACTTGGAGGTAAATCTGCCCACCGCCCATTGTTTATGATTCGATTACTTTACTCAACGTTATTTGCAATTTGCTTGCCCTTTGTTTTGCTTAAATTGTATATGCGTGGGCTAAAAGCCCCTGAATACAAAGCTCGGCGCATGGAGCGGTTTGGTATTTTCGACAGGCCAGACTTAGATGAGGCTATTTGGTTTCATACGGTTTCTGTGGGCGAGTTGCTGGCAGCTGAGCCGATTATTCGAGAGGTTCAGGCGCGCTTTCCTTCGCAGAGTATTGTGGTGACGACCATGACGCCAACCAGTTCGGAGTTACTTTACAAACTTTTCGGTGACTCCGTGTTTCACGTTTATGCGCCGTATGATTTGCCAATTTGTGTAGGCGCTTTCTTGAATAGGGTGAAACCTAAATTTTTAATCATCATGGAAACGGAGTTGTGGCCTAATATGATTCATAAGTCGCAGCAGAGGGATTGTCCTGTTGTGGTTGCGAATGCGCGGCTTTCTGAGCGCTCGGCGGCGGGTTATCGGCGCTTGAGTCCCGTAATAGGTTGGATGTTAGACGGCCTCTCGTTGGTGTTGTGCCAGTACCAGGCGGATGCCGACCGTTTTCGTTCATTAGGTATTGCGGCTAGCAAAATTCATGTGACGGGCAGTGTAAAGTACGACATTGATGTCGCAGAAAGTGCGTTGGCGGAAGGTAAAGATATTCGTTCATCGTTACCAGAGTCGAGCCGGGTCTGGATTGCGGCTAGTACGCATGATGGTGAAGATGAAATCGTGCTTTCGGCGCATGAGCAGTTGCGGCGAGAATATCCTGACTTGGTATTGATATTGGTACCTCGTCATCCTGAACGCTTCGAAAGTGCCTCGGCTCTCTCTAACAGTCATGGTTTTGTGACGCATCAGCGTACCATTGATGAAACACTTCAGGCGACGACTGAAGTGTTTGTACTGGATACCATGGGCGAAATGATGTCGTTTTATTCGGCCAGTGACATGGCCTTTGTGGGCGGCTCTTTCGTTGCTATTGGCGGGCACAACCCGATTGAGCCCGCGGCATTATCTCTGCCGGTTGTTATGGGGCCTGAGATTTATAATTTTGAAGCAATTTGCGGACAGTTGATTGAGGCAGAAGGAATGCAGATTGCGAAGGACAGGGATGAATTGATTCAGGTGCTCTCGCAGTGGATGGCTGATCCAGATAAAGCCCGACTTGCGGGCAGCTCTGCCGCCGCGGTTGTGGCGAGTGGGCGCGGCGCCGTGGCTAGGGTTATGACCCAGTTGGCGCCGCTGTTAGATCGCGCTTAGTTAGTGTCGGATGACGACGCTGGTTTGGCGGGCGAGAGCCATGTGTTTAGCTCACTGATGTCTGCTTGGCTTAATGTGCCTGCAGATTGCTTGATTCGTAAGCTGCTTTCTATTACGTCAAAACGCGCGCTGGCAAAGTCTCTTAGCGCAGTAAAGTAATTCCTTTCCGCATCGAGTACTTCTACGATGTTTCGCGTGCCTACTTTATAGCCTTCGCGAGTCGCTTCTAAGGCACTTTCTCGCGATACGATGTTTTGGCCTAGAGATTCGACTGTTTGAATGTTAGTTCTTAAGTTAATAAGCTCTGTACGTGTCTGAATTCGGGCTGAACGCTCAGCGGAGCGCAGCTCATGTTTAGCTTGCTCTAGCAAGTGCCTTGTTTTTCTAACGCCTGCTTGTGTTGATCCTCCTGAATAAATAGGGACATTTAAGTTCAGGAAGATAGAGCTGTCTTCTGTTTCACTGTCTGCGGGTGCAAAGTCATTCAGCTCAGCGTATTCGTAGCCTGCTGAAAGCGATAGGGTGGGGTAATGCCCAGCTTTGCTTGATGAGTATTGATCCTCTAGTGCCTGTACTCCATAGCTAGCAATTTTGATATCAAGGTTGTTTTGTTCTGCCGACGCTACCCATTCTTCACTACTATTTTGTTGATCAAGCTCAATTGGGAAGTTGCTTTTTAGCTGATGTACTTGCGGTGCATACTGGCCGGTTAATAGGGATAACTCTTCAACCGCTAATGTTAGTAGACCTTCTGCACGAATGCGGACAGTCTGAGAATCGTCAAAAGAAGCTTTTGCTTCATGGACGTCCGTTATCGCGATCAAGCCGACGTCAAACTGTTCTTTCGCTTGCTCATATTGACGCTTTACAGCGGTCTCAAGTGCTTTGGCTGCTGTAAGATCTTCTTGAGCGCGTAAGACGCCAAAATAGGCGTTTGAGACGTTCAGGATTAGTGCTTGTTGAGATTGGAAGTAGCTGGCTTGTGCTCTGAGTGTGTCTTGCTCTGACGAGGTGTAGTTGTACCATGCGCTTATGTTCAGCAGGGGTTGTGATAATGAGACGGAATACGCGGTGGTTTTGTAACTGTCATCATTTTTTAGATTGCTATTAGCATTGGTGCCACCAGCATTTGCACTGGCATTGACTGAGGGGAGTAAGCCTGCGAGTGCGATATCCTCGTCCTGCTGTTGTGCAAGATAGGCAGATTTGGCTGCCGCAATACCTGCGTCATATTCAGTGGCGTGTTGGTAGAGAGAGAGAAGGTCGCGACTTTCTGCGTAAGCATTCGTTGCTCCCAGTAAGCCAATTGTGATGGTGCATAGTAGGGTCTTTCTTAACGTAAGCATGAATACCTCAATGAATAATTGCTGGCGTGGTTCTGCGCTGCGAGCATTATGGACAATACTTGGGCATAACTCTACACTTGAGCGCCCGCTCTGCCCTAGTATTGCGCGCTGGAGCGACTGTTTTCGTTAATTAGGAAGTTGCATGCCATTACTCGAACAACGGTATGGTGCAGATGATTTTGATTTGCAGCGCCGCGAAACCTGCTATGAAGGTTTTTTTTCTTTTCAACGCTTCTATTTTAAACATAAACGTTTCGACGGTTCCTGGAGTGAGCTCATTGAGCGTGAAGTGTTTGTGCGCGGCAGCGCAACATGTGTTTTGCCCTATGATCCGCGCACTGACCAAGTACTTCTGATTGAGCAGTTTAGAGTGCCCGCAGCGCTAGACTCAGGGTCGCCTTGGTTGGTTGAATTGGTCGCCGGCATTAATGACAAAGGTGAGGCGCCCGAGGCAATTGCCCGACGAGAAGCGATCGAAGAAGCTGGAATTGAGCTTTCGCGCTTAGAGCTTATTTGTGAATATTACCCTTCACCAGGTGCGTGCACTGAAAAGGTGTTTTTATTTGCGGCTTGCGCTGATCTGAGCCAAGCGGGCGGAGTCTTTGGTTTGCCAGAAGAGCATGAAGATATTTTGTCTCATGTTGTGTCGTTTGATAAGGCGGTCGAGTGGCTGAGTGACGGTGTTATCAATAATGCGGCGGCAATCATGGCCATTCAATGGTTGCAGATTAATCGTTTGAAAATGAGGAAAAAATGGACCAGCGTGGAAGACTAAAGCGCAAGTATGTGCCGGATCTCATGTCGATGGGAGCCAACTTTGAAGGAAACTATCGACGTTTGGTTAAATTGCTGAATTTACTCGATCGCTCTTCCGGCGCGGACATCCTGCTCAATGTTGGTGCGCGTTTTGTCGGAACCGTCACTATTAGCTTACTTGAATCAACGAAGTACACCGACACACTGTTGCTTGAGCAAACCGCAGCGGCTGGAAAGTGGCTCAATGACCCAGCAATGACCGTTCGGCTCTATCATGATGCCTCTGTTGCTGAAGTCATTAGTTGCAAAGGCCATTCGCGGATACAAGGCTGCAACGACTACCCGAATAAATATATGCATCACCCTGATGAGAAAAGCCAATTGAACGCATTTCTAGCAGAGTGGCTAGCTTTTTGCCTTTTACATGGATGTTGCGACGCAATGCCGTTTCCCGCAAAAAAAATGTGAGGGTGGTATCAGAATTATCTGTAGGCTTGGATATAGTTCGCAAAAACGCGGTTACATATAAAAAAAAGGGCTTCGCGTTACCCAATTTCCAAAAAGTTAACTAGATTTAGGCTATGGAATATTTTGGTGTGTCGTCATCGGGAGTGACGAGTAACATCAGAGAAATGCTTAGGCAGTTAATCGTTACAGAGCCGAACCCGACATGGATAATAAATCCGGCGCAACATCTGCCGAGGCGACAGCTGAAGATGTGATCGAAATACTACATATTACGGACTGTCATTTGTCTGCTGATTCATCAAACGAATTACTCGGGGTGAATACGCTAGATAGCTTGGATGCTGTGTTAGCGCAGGCGTCGAGTGACGCAGTAAGTCCTGACCTAGTTATGGTGACCGGCGATCTAGCGCAAGACGGCTCAGAAGAAGCGTATCGCTGCTTGCAAGATCGTTTGTCTGAGTACCATTGTCCTAAGTACTGGTTTGCGGGTAATCATGATCATCGTCCGAGCATGGCGGAAGCCGTTGGCCAAGGTAGTGAGTTGACGAAAGTCGTCCGGGTCGGAAAGTGGCAGATTATTTTGCTGGATTCTTTAGTACCGGGCTCGGTACATGGCCGACTCCAGCAAAGCGAACTAGATGTCTTGGAAACCGCGCTAAACGAACGTCCTGATTTGCATACATTGGTAAGCCTTCACCACCACCCCGTTGATATTCATAGTGCTTGGTTAGACGGTATTGGGCTCCATAATCGTGATGAATTTTGGCAGATTGTTGATCGTGCAGCGAATGTAAAAGCTGTTCTTTGGGGGCATATACATCAGGATATTGATGATATGCGCCAAGGTGTTCGTTTGCTAGCGAGCCCCTCTACATGCATTCAATTCAAACCCCGCTCTGATGGCTTTGCCATTGATAATATTGCGCCAGGTTATCGAAAGCTCTGTTTAGCCCCTGACGGATCGATAGTGACTGCCGTGGTGCGCGCTGAATCCTTTAACTTCACGGTTGATATGGCGAGTAACGGATATTGAAGAAAGTTATTTATATCCATGGGTTTAACAGCTCCCCGCGCTCTGAAAAGGCTTGCTTAACGCAAGCCTTTTTTCTGTCAGAAGATTGTCCTTACGAACTCGAGATCGCTGCGTTTTTGTCGTCGCCCTCGGCGGCTATTTTAGACCTTGAGTGTTTGATAGAGTCGATTGGCGTAAGCAATATTGCGGGCTTTATTGGTAGCTCTCTTGGCGGTTTTTATAGTTTGTACCTTCATCGAAAATTCGCCTTACCAGCAGTCTTGATTAATCCTGCAATGAAGCCCTATGAACTGTTACAGGATTATCTAGGTGAGAACGAAAATCCCTATACCGGTGAACGTTACATTATAGAGTCTCGGCATATGGATGAGTTACGCTCGTTAGATATTGGCGATGGCTTTACTAGAGATCAATTATATTTGTTAACGCAGACGGGCGATAAAGTGCTCGAATTTCAGCAAGCGGTCAGCGCTTTACCTCGTATAAAATCTTGGATTCACGCTGGCGGCGATCATTCATTTCAAGAATACTCAGCCGTCCTACCATCAATTGTTCAGTTTTTTATCAATTTCTCTTAGGCAAATTCGTTTGTTTAGTGATTTTTTCGTAATGCTTCATTAAACTAGCGCCCCTTAACGACGTCCCTTCGGAGGCAAGTGTGGGCAATAAAACGATACTTCACGACGCGCATCAAAATGCTGGCGCTAAGATAGTCGACTTTGGTGGCTGGGATATGCCGCTGCATTACGGGTCTCAGATTGAAGAGCACAATATAGTGCGCTCTAGCTCTGGCATGTTTGATGTCTCGCACATGACCATCGTCGATGTTCAGGGTGCAGATTCTCGCGACTATTTACGCTTTCTTCTCGCTAACGATGTCGACAAGCTGGCCGTAACAGGCAAAGCGTTATACAGCGGAATGCTCAACGAAGCGGGTTGCGTATTAGACGATTTGATCGTCTACAAAATGCCTAAAGACTATCGGGTTGTTGTTAATTGTGCGACCCGCGAGAAAGACCTCGCCTGGATGCATAAGCAGGCTGAATCTTTTGCTGTTGAAATCATCGAACGTCCTAGTTTATCCATGATTGCTGTTCAAGGTCCTGAAGCGATTTCTCGCGTTAAGCAAGCAATGCCAGCGCAAGGCGCATTGATCGATAGCTTGAGCGTTTTTCAAGGCCTTGAAGATGGCGAATGGATGTACTGCCGTACAGGCTACACCGGAGAAGATGGTCTTGAGGTGCTTGTGCCGCAGGACGAAGCAGTGTCGTTTTGGGAAAAACTACTAGCCGCAGGTGTAAAACCCTGTGGGTTGGGCGCCCGCGATACGCTTCGCCTCGAAGCCGGTATGAATTTGTATGGCGCCGATATGGATGAAAGCGTGACTCCGTTGCAGTCGAATATGGCTTGGACGGTTGCGTTTAGTGATGATCGTGACTTTATTGGCAAGACAGCTTTGTTGGAGCAAAAGGAATCTGGTGTGCCTAGCAAGTTGGTTGGCCTAGTGATGACTGAGCGCGGTATTTTGCGCGGTCATCAAGCGGTAATCGTCGAGGGTGAAGGTGAGGGTGAAATTACCAGTGGTAGTTTTTCTCCTACGCTCGGGTATTCAGTCGCGTTGGCCCGTGTTCCGGCATCAACCGGAGACCATTGTTATGTTGAAATGCGTAAGAAGAAAATAGCGGTACAGGTGGTTAAGCCGCCTTTCGTTCGAAATGGTAAGAGAGTTTATAAGTAATCCCTGAGCTCGGTACGGCATTCCCGTGTAGCGCTCTGTTTGAAACGGTTTATAGATATTAGTAAGAGGAAGGCAAAAAAATGAGTAATATTCCTGGAGAATTGAAATACCTTTCGAGTCACGAATGGGTCCGTTTAGAAAGTGATGGTGTCACTGCAACGATAGGTATTACCGATCACGCGCAAGACTTACTGGGTGACGTGGTGTTTGTTGAGTTGCCTGAGCTTGAAGCTGAGCTAGCCGCAGGTGATGAGGCGGGTGTCGTTGAGTCTGTTAAGGCTGCTTCAGATATTTTTGCGCCAATTAGCGGTGTTGTGATCGCGATTAATGAAGACTTAGAAGAGTCACCTGAAGTGGTGAATAGTGACCCATATGACGATGGTTGGTTTTTTAAAGTGAAAATCTCGGATGCAGAAGAGTTAAACACCTTGCTAGATGCTGAAGCATATACTGAAGCGTGTGCTGCAGACGATCACTAAAAGACTTTATTAGAGACAGTTACCGCCACTGGGCAGGTTAGCTGCTTCCAAGAATTATCTTATACGCGCGCGGCAGCGCGCCTGTATTTAGAGGATATATCATGCCTTTTATTCCTCATACTGATCAAGATATCCAAAAGATGTTGGATGTGATTGGTGTCAGTGCTATTGATGACTTGTTTGATGAAATACCCAAACACCTTCGCGCAAAATCGTTAGATAAAGTGCCCGAAGGTTTAAGCGAAATGGATATGATGCGGCTGATGTCTGAGCGTGCTCAGCAAGACGCAGGGGCTTTGTGCTTCATTGGTGCAGGCGCCTATGAACATCATGTTCCAGCTGCTGTTTGGGATGTTGCTACGCGTGGCGAATTCATGACAGCCTATACGCCTTATCAGGCGGAGGCCAGTCAAGGCACCTTGCAGTTGATATACGAATATCAAAGCATGATGTGTCAGCTAACAGCAATGGACGTTTCAAATGCTTCGCTTTATGACGGTGCTTCGGGCTTGGCAGAATCTGTGCTGATGGCCATTCGAGCGAACCGTAAATCGAAAAGTCGCAAGGTTCTCGTTGCGTCGGGTGTGCATCCGCTATACGAAAAAACTGTTAATAGCATTGTGGCGAATCAAGAAATCACCTTAGATTCGGTTGCGCTGGGCAGTGATTTTCGTGTTGATCAGCAAGCGCTTCAGGCCTTTGAAGGTCAGGACTATGCCGCGCTCGTGATTTCCCAACCGAACTTTTACGGTTCGATAGAAGATGTGAATGCGCTAACCGACTGGGCGCATGCGCAAGGCATGCTTGTGATTGCTGTCGTGAATCCTACGGCTTTGGCTTTGTTAGTTCCTCCAGGAGAATGGGGCGATACTGGCGCGGATATCGTTGTCGGTGAGGGTCAGCCTTTGGGCTTGCCATTGGCTTCGGGTGGACCATATTTTGGCTTTATTTGCTGTACCAATAAGCTGGTTCGCCAAATGCCCGGACGTATCATTGGGCGCACGGTGGATTTGGATGGAAAAGAAGGGTTTACCTTAACTCTGCAGGCACGAGAGCAGCATATTCGTCGTTCAAAGGCGACCTCAAACATCTGTACTAATCAAGGGTTGGCGGTAACGGCGGCAACCATTTATATGACCTTGTTAGGTTACGAAGGATTATCTCGAGTCGCGAGTGCCTCTCATGCAAATACTAAAGCATTAGCTGAAAAATTAACGTCGATTGACGGTGTTGAATTGTTGAGCAATGGGCCTTTTTTCCATGAGTTTGTCATGTCGGTTCCTGGTTCCGCTCGGGATGTACTTGAAGGGCTGGCAGAGTACTCGATTCTAGGAGGCGTTGCGCTGTCTGACCTCGTTGAAGGTGCCGATACGCAGGCAGTTCTAGTGTGTGCAACGGAAGTCAAAACAAGTAACGATTTAGATGTCTATGCAAGCGCGTTGAGTGCGGTGTTAGCGTCAAAGGGGAGCGTATAAAATGCTGATTTTTGAAAAAGGAGCAGAAGGGCGCTTTGCTACGGCTCAAGCGCCGAAAGTAATGTCCTCAGTTGCTGACTTACCGCCAGAAATGTTGCGCCAAACTCGGGCAGGCCTGCCAGAGGTTTCTGAGCTGCAAGCGGTTAGACATTTTACGAACCTATCTCGGAAGAACTTTTCGATTGATACGCAGTTTTACCCTCTGGGCTCTTGTACGATGAAGTACAACCCGCGTGGCGCGCACAAGGCCGCAAGTTTGCCTGGCTTTTTAGGCCGACACCCGTTAGCACCAGAGTCTCATAGCCAGGGTTATTTGGCTTGTGTCTATGACTTGCAAAATATCCTTAAAGAAGTGACCGGTATGGCGGGTGTTTCACTTACCCCTATGGCTGGGGCGCAGGGTGAATTTGCCGGGGTCGCCATGATCAAGGCTTATCATGAGGCGCGCGAAGATTTTGCTCGTACAGAAATTATTGTGCCTGAAGCGGCTCATGGGACGAACCCAGCAACCGCAGTCATGTGCGGCTATAAGGTCGTAGAGATTCCGGTGAAAGCCGATGGTGATGTCGATGTAGACGCGCTTAAAAGCGCTGTTGGTCCGCAAACAGCGGGAATTATGATGACTAACCCGTCTACCTGTGGTGTTTTCGAGCGTCAGGTGGAGGAGATTTCCAAGACTGTTCACGATGCGGGTGGTTTACTCTATTACGATGGTGCAAACCTAAATGCGATTCTTGGGAAGGTTCGACCTGGCGACATGGGTTTCGATGTTTTACACATGAACCTGCACAAGACCTTTGCAACGCCTCATGGTGGCGGTGGTCCAGGTTCAGGGCCAGTAGCTGTAGGTGAACGCTTACTTCCTTATTTGCCTACGCCAATTGTTGGAATGCAAGAAGAGCAAGGTGAGACTCGTTATCATTGGATTGATGATGATGCCTTACCTAACTCGATTGGTCGTTTGAGTGCGTTTATGGGCAATGCAGGGATTATTTTGCGGGCCTATATTTACGCAACTTTGTTGGGGCGTGACGGTTTGCATCGCGTTGGCGAATTTTCGACACTGAACTCTAATTATATGGCGAGTTTGATGGCGAAGGCAGGCTTTGAGCTAGCTTATCCAGAACGACGTGCGACACATGAGTTCATTATTACCTTGAACAAACAAGCGAAAGAGCTCAACGTCACTGCGATGGATTTTGCCAAGCGATTGCTCGATTATGGCTATCATGCGCCAACCACATACTTTCCTTTGCTGGTGCCAGAGTGCTTTTTGATTGAGCCAACGGAAACCGAGTCAATTGATGAGTTGGAAGGTTTCGTAGAAGCGATGATCGCTATTCAAGCCGAAGCCGAAACCTCTGCTGAAATGGTAAAAGGAGCTCCTTATACTCAGCCGGTGAAACGATTGGATGACGTTAAAGCAGCACGAGAGTTGGATGTGTCTTTTCAGCGTAATAGCGCGTAGTTATGTTGAGAAGTGCTCTGCGTGAGCACTTGCTTATCTTATGATTGGGATTCGGTGTGCTGTTTGTATTTTACGATCAGACGCTGATTCCCATATCGCCAAAGCTTTCTTTCAAATCATCAATGTCGAGTTCAGTCAGACCAAGGTGCTCAAGAATTTGTTTTGAGTTTTTTTGCCACTCTAAGTCTTCGCTTAGGTTATTAAAGAGTCGATAGTTTCCGCAAATGTGCTCTGCCACTTTGAGGATCGCATGCAAGGTTTTTTGTGTGGGAACGCCGCCATCAGGTTTATCAAAGATTCGTTTGGTGCTGTGATGCTCTGCAATCACTTGGCATAAGTGCAGCGGCAGGTTCCAAGAGCGACTAATGTAGTATCCAACCACGCAATGGTTGGTGCTGAAGCGCTCATTTTCGACATCGATAATACGCTCACATTGTTCCGTATTTGAGCCCTCAAGAAACTCAAGATAGTTTTCAAAACGCTGCATCATTAGCGGTATGCCGGCGTTGTGGAATAAACCAACGCTATATGCCTCATCGGGATTAGGGTGTCCTACTTGTTTCGCAACCCGTGCGCATACCATAGCGGTATCATTTGCGTTGTCCCAGAATCGCGTCAATGCCGTGATGTTGTCGTCAGACATTTCGCCTTTGATCGCCAGCCCATTGAGAATATTTACCACGGTCGGTATGCCTAATAGTGAGACAGCTTGTTCGATCGAGGTGATTTTATTTGCTAGCCCATAGAAAGGAGAGTTGACGAACTTCAGCATGGTGCCGGCGAGCCCTACGTCTTTGGAGATCAGTTGAGCGATGCGATTGATGTCAGGGTCAGGCATCACTTGTTCCATTTGTAGATCAACCAACACTTGTGGCTGAGGGGGAACACGCATGCCTTGCAGCATTTGTTGGATTTGTTGCTCTGTGAGATCTGTCGGCATCTTAGTCAAATCACTCTTTTTCTAATGAGGGTCAGCGGAGTAGTTGTGCTCACGCGGTTCTTTCTTTAAGTGTAGATGAATTCGCCGCACCTGCTATGGTCTATTTGCCATCGCATGTCTTTGCAGATGCTGTATACTCGCGCAAAATTTCTATCGCGGAGCTAAGCATGCAACATCAAACGCTGGTATTGAAACAAGGTGCAGATAAACGCCTTAAGCAGGGTCATCTTTGGGTCTATAGCAATGAGGTGGATACGCTTAAGTCGCCGCTGAAAAGCTTTTCAGCGGGTGAGCAGGTGATATTGGCCAATGCAGTTGGCAAGCAGATAGGTACGGCATTTGTTTCGCCAAATGCGCTTATTTGTGGCCGCATGATTAGCCGAGACAGTGGTCAGTTTATGGATCGCTCGTTGCTTGTTCATCGCTTAAATATCGCGTTATCGATGCGAGACCGAGTGTTTGATAAGCCAAATTATCGCTTGGTTTACGGTGATAGTGATGCTTTGCCAGGCTTGGTGGTTGACCGATTTGGTGATGGTGTGGTCGTTCAGATAGCAAACGCAGGTATGGAATTATTAAAAGACGATATCGCGGCTGCGCTTCAGAAGGTACTTAAGTCTAAGACTATTTTGTTCAAGAACAACGGCAAAATGCGCTCCTCGGAAGAACTTGAAAGTTATTTGGAGTTTGCTGAAGGCGACAGTAAAGAGCTTGAATTTGAAGAAAATGGGGTGAAATTCGTTGCGCCTGTTTTCGATGGCCAGAAGACCGGCTGGTTTTACGACCACAGAATGAATCGCGCACGTATGAAGCCTTATGTCGAGGGTCAAAAAGTTTTGGACTTGTTCAGCTACATTGGAGGCTGGGGTATACAGGCCGGTGCAATGGGTGCCGAATCGGTAACGTGTGTTGATAGTTCGGCGTTAGCGATTGAATATGTCGAGCGCAATGCAGCGCTAAACAATATTGCAGATAAAGTATCAACCATTGAGAGTGATGTTTTTGAAGCATGCCAAAAGCTGAAGGCGCAAGGGCATGTGTTTGATGTGGTGATTGTGGATCCGCCCGCATTTATTCCGCGACGAAAAGATCAAAAAGCGGGAGAAAAAGCGTATCAAAAACTATTTCAAGCCGCGATGCGCTTGCTAAGTAAGGATGGTATTTTGATCGCTGGGTCATGCTCGATGCATTTACAGCGTGAGCGCTTGGTCGATATTTTGAGAGAAAATAGTCGGACCCTGGAAAAAGATGTACAAATCCTAGAACAGGGCACGCAAGGGCCCGATCATCCTATTCATCCTGCTATTCCAGAAACAGATTATCTTAAAGCGATTTTTCTGCGGGTTCTTCCTTATCGCTAGTTTCAACCGGTTGCAGCAGTCCTTGTAACAGCGCCGCGCGTTGACTGAGGATTTCACTGGAAATATGGTCTGTACTCGTTTGTTGAATGATGCTCTCATTGTCGAGAGCGTCACGTAACATTTTTTCTACTGTCGTTTCTGCCAGCGTCAGAACGAAATCTCGATAAAACCCATTTTCTGCACGCCACTCGTCATGCCTCAATGTAATGTCATCGACGATTTGCGTCGCCAATAAGAGGGTAATCTCTCGTCTTCGTTTGGCTGCGTCGATGTTGCTCTTCTGTGCAGGTTTAACGCTGAGAAAGTCATGATGGCGAGCGTCTGCTTCAGTACTTTCTGCAAACAACATGACCTGTAAAGCATGATAGCCAAGTGCGACATAAGCGGTATCGCTTAGTTGATGCTCGTTCTGCAATGTTTCGAGCGTAAGGGGTAGTTCAGTGTGGATAAGCCCGCTTTGTGGGTAACCGTTAACGCTGTCTAGATAACCGGGTATTGCCGGGTATTGATCAAGTCTAATTTCGAGAGTGTGTCCTGCGATGTTCTCATCGTCTGAAACCGGACTATCGAGCACAGGGTGAGGGATCGATAGCGATTGGCTCACTTGCGCAAGTAGGTAATCGTCATGGCTTTGTTGCCATGCAAGCTGAGCAGCTTCTAAGGTTTCTGCCGATGGGCTACCTAAGAATAGTTGAATTGCTGTTAAAGACTCTGCTGCGCTGGTGCGCGCACGCTGGTAAAGGTCGCTAAACTGTTTGATTAGGCGCTGACTGATCGCAGAGTCAGTGTTGGTATCGCTTTGGCTGATATGTGTCGAGCTTGCTTCGTCGCCTGAAGTAACGCTATCAGTATTTTTCCCACAAGCGCTCAGGCAGAAGCATAATGCAATGGCCGTTAAGCTGCGGAAGCGATTAGCATTAGTCACGGAGCGACAAAATAGGCCAGTCATGGGTCTCACTGTGTTCTCTCAATATATCGTCTGGGTCTACGGCGACTGGGTAATCCACAAGTTTGAGTAGCGGTAAGTCGTTATGAGAGTCGCTATAAAAATAGGCGTCGCTCATGTCCGTATCTTGTTTGATTAGCCACTCTTTAAGCCGAGTGATTTTTCCGTCTTTATAGCTAGGGGTGCCGGTTGGTTTGCCTGTGTAACCGCTTTCGGTCTCTTCTAGCTCGATCGCAATTAGGTGTTCAATGCCTAGCTCATTGGCGATTGGCTGGGTCACGAAGCGGTTGGTCGCGGTGATGATTAGTGGAATGTCACCTTGATTACGATGCTTTTCGATTAAGGCCCTACCTTTGGCCAAAATGAGAGGTCGAATTTTAGATTCGAAAAAATCAGTGCGCCACGTTTCCAGCTGAGCTTTGTCATGTTTGGCGAGTGGTGCTAAGGAAAAATCTAAATATTCATAGATATCGAGATTACCTTCCAGATAGTCGGCATAAAACTTATCGTTTTGTGCTTGATGGTGTTCGGAGTCTACGATGCCTTTTTCTACTAGGTATTCACCCCATGCATGGTCGCTGTCACCGGCGATAAGGGTGTTATCAAGGTCGAAAATTGCCAAAGCCACGAAAAATCTCCATTGCGTGATGCCGTAAATTGGCGACAAGCATAGCAGAAAAATGCCCGTCTTGAAGTGAGAATTTAGCGAGGTTTAAACGTGCAAAAGCCGCTTCTGCATTGCTCGTGAGGGGAAAGTCTGAAAGAATGTCTTCAAAGTTATTTTTAGGATTATGAGAGTGATAGATTCTGACGGTTTTAGACTGAATGTCGGAATTATCCTTGCTAACCAGTTCAACGAAGTGCTTTGGGCGAGACGAATCGGGCAAACTTCCTGGCAGTTTCCTCAAGGTGGAATCAAAGTTGATGAAACACCACAGCAGGCGCTTTTTCGTGAATTAAATGAAGAAGTAGGTCTGTTGCCTAAAGATGTTGAAATTATTGCATCGACAAAAGGCTGGCTTCGTTATCGGTTGCCAAAAAAAATGGTGCGCTACAATTCTCATCCGATTTGTGTCGGACAGAAACAGAAATGGTTCCTGTTGAGAATGTTGAGCGAAGACTCGGAAGTGTCTGTCAATGAAGGCAGTAGTCCAGAGTTTGATGGTTGGCGTTGGGTAAGTTATTGGTATCCGCTTGGTCAGGTGGTGTCTTTCAAACGTGAGGTGTATCGCCGCGCGATGAAAGATTTGTCTTCGGATTTATTCCGTATTTAAACGTAGTCAAAAGGTAAGGGAGCCGTGAGCGCATGCTGAATATGCTGAGAAGCATCGTACAGGAAGTAAATAGCGCCGTTGACTTGGATGAAGCATTGTCCATTATTGTGACGCGTGTTCAGGAGGTGATGGAGACTCAAGTTTGCTCTGTCTATTTGCTGGATGGCACGTCAAACCGTTATGTCTTAATGGGGACTAAGGGTCTGAATGACGATGCGGTTGGCCGCGTTAGCTTGGGGTATTCAGAAGGTTTAGTCGGTTTGGTTGGCGTTCGTGAAGAGCCAATAAACCTTGAGCATGCCCAAGAGCATGAGCGCTATCGCTATTTCCCGGAGACGGGCGAAGAGCGTTTCGAAAGTTTTTTGGGTGTGCCGATTATGCACCACAAAAAAGTGCTTGGCGTAATTGTGGTGCAGCAATCGACGAGTCGTCGGCGCTTTGATGAAGGCGAAGAAGCCTTTCTAGTGACGGTCTCTGCCCAGTTGGCGGGCGTGATTGCTCACACTGAAGCCACTAAGTTTATTGCTGGCGTGACCGCGACGGGTGAGAAAGCAAGTGACGTCTCTTTCAAAGGTGTAGCTGGGGCGCCAGGTGTCGCTATCGGCCGCAGTGTCGTTATCTACCCGAGTGCTGACTTAGATGCGGTTCCCGATGAAGATACCGACGACATCAATGCTGAAATAAAGCATTTTGAAGCATCAATAGACAGCGTTCGAGAAGACATAAAACAGGTTGGTTTACGCTTGGCTTCGAAGCTAAGGCCAGAAGAACAAGCCTTATTCGATGTGTACCTAGGAATGCTAGACGATAACGCACTGGCGGGAGAAGTTATCCGGCTTATCCGCGAGGGTAAAAACGCTCAGTGGTCATTACGCAAAGTAATCAATGACTACGCGAGTCATTTCGAGATGATGAGCGATGCCTATTTGCGTGAACGTGCGATAGATATTAAAGACCTGGGCACAAGAATCCTGGGGTACTTGCAGGAAAATGGTCAAGAAGTTCGAACGTTTCCCGACGATACCGTATTGGTGAGCGATGAGCTAACGGCCACTATGCTAGGTGAAGTGCCGGTAGAGAAGCTTAAAGGTCTTGTGTCAATTAAGGGTTCTGGTAGTTCTCATGTCGCGATATTGGCAAGAGCGATGGGAATCCCGACCGTAATGGGGCTCACAGATGTTCCTTTGAGTCAGTTAGACAAGAAAGAAGTCATTGTTGATGGTTACAACGGTGACTTGTTTACCAGTCCGTCCCCTGAATTACTCGGTTACTACCAAAGTATTGTTGCGGAAGATCGAGAACTTGATGAAAGCCTCCAACATATTAAAAACCTACCGTGCGAAACCATTGACGGCCACCGGGTTTGTGCGTGGGTGAATACGGGCTTGATGGCTGATGTGTTGCGCTCGTTGGACCAGGGAGCGGAAGGTGTCGGACTTTATCGAACTGAAGTGCCATTTATGATCAATGAGCGCTTTCCGAGTGAGCAAGAACAAATTATTTGTTATCGCGAACAGCTAGAAGCGTTTGCTCCAAATCATGTAACGATGCGAACACTGGATATTGGTGGCGATAAAGCACTTAGTTATTTTCCGATCACCGAGGAAAATCCATTTTTGGGCTGGCGTGGTATTCGCGTCACCTTGGACCACCCTGAAATATTCCTTGTACAAATGCGCGCGATGCTAAAGGCCAGTGAAGGCTTAGACAACCTTCGAATTATGTTGCCAATGGTCTCTAATGTGAATGAGGTGGAGGAAGCTCTGCACCTTATCTATCGCGAATACCATGAAGTATGCGCCGAAGGTTACGATGTCGCGATGCCTCAGGTTGGGGTAATGATTGAGGTTCCGGCTGCCGTCTATCAAGTAAAAGAACTTGCAGAGAGAGTTGACTTCTTATCGGTTGGGTCAAACGACCTGACTCAATACTTGCTGGCTGTTGATCGAAACAATCCACGCGTAGCCTCGCTCTATCATTCATTCCATCCGGCGGTATTGCAGGCGCTTTATAGAATTGCTCAAGATTCTCGTGAAGCAGGCGTGCAATTGAGTATTTGCGGTGAACTGGCAGGTGATCCGGCTGGGGCGGTTTTACTTACCGCAATGGGGTATGACGCACTTTCAATGAACGCGTCTAACTTACTGAAAGTGAAATCAGTGATTCGGGGAATTGACTTGAGTTGGGCAAAGCAGCTGCTTGAGCAGGTGTTAATGCTTGACTCGCCGTATATTGTGCGAAGTACTCTGGATTTAGCGCTAAAAGACGCTGGCTTCAACAGGTATTTGCGTCCTTCTCGTGCGTCGTCTGACAAAAATCAGTAGTTGCGCGATCATCCGTTTAAATAGGCATGGAGTGTTGTTGTAATGCCCGTTGTAAAAACAGTTAAACCAAAGTCGCGAAAGACTAATTCTGCGCCGGTAATCGGCCTTGCATTAGGCGGCGGTGGCCCGATGGGCGGCATCTATGAGATCGGTGCGCTGCGAGCGCTTGATGAGGCGCTTGACGGACTAGACCTGAATAAGCTCGATCATTATGTGGGGGTCAATGCGGGCTCTTTTGTGGCCGCTAATCTCGCCAATCAGTTAACCACTGCTCAGATGTGTCGGATCTTTATTCGCAATGAAATGGACGTCCACCCCTTTCATCCGCATGTGTTCTATCGACCGGCCTATCACGAGTACCTAGCGCGTATTAAGGCGGTTCCAGGCTTATTTTTGGACGCGGCTTCAAGCTTGCTGAAAAAGCCATCAGATCAATCTTTGTTGGAATACTTAACGGTAATGGCGCAAGCCGTTCCGTCTGGTGTTTTCGATAACGAAGGCTTTCACGACTATATTTCTTATGCATTTAACTCGCTTGGCCGAACCAATGACTTTGCGTTGCTAGATCGGAACTTGATGATTATTGCTGCGGACTTGGAAAGTGGCGAAACGATTCGTTTCGGAGCGGAAGGTAATCAAGATATTCCCATTTCAAAAGCGATTCAGGCAAGTATGGCCGCGCCAGGAGTCTATGTGCCGGTCGGCTATGAAGGCCGATACTATATGGATGGCACTCTCAATAAAGGAATGCATGCTTCGGTAGCATTTGAAGAAGGTTGCGATATTGTACTAGCGATTAATCCAGTTGTTCCTGTGGATACGCATACACGTGGTGAGCGCAAAGATGACCGAGAGGGTCTGCGAGAAAAAATCGTCGGGTCGGGAATGGGCAATGTGTTGGCGCAGTCATATCGAACGATGGTGCACTCTCGTCTTTATTCCGGTTTGAAAAACGTTAAACGAGAATATCCTAACGGACAGCTCTTTCTGTTTGAACCGACGAAAGAACAGTCAAAAATGTTTTTGAATAGCGTCTTTAGTTTCGATGTTCGCAAACAGGTTTGTGAGCAGGCTTACCAAACTACCCGTAAAGCGTTATTGGCAAGCGCCGATGAGCTTGAAGAGGCGTTGGCCCCCTTGGGTGTCAGAGTAAGGCGTTCAGTGCTAGAAGATTCGGGAAGGACGCTTAGCAGCGGATTGTACGCAGAGAATTTGCCACGTTATTCCGCGGCTGAACCGCTTGATAATGAGCTTAGAAAAATGACCAAACGTTTGGGTTCTTGGTTTTCACGTACAGGCTCTTTTTCTTAGAAAAGGGCATTGATATCACCGTTAAAGCTGACATCGACAAGCTTCCAACCACTGTCCGGTTGATAGTAGTTAATTTCCCAAACGAGTGCTGCTGCCTGGTACTTCAATAAGTAGGTAAGCTTGTAAAAGTGCTCGCCTACACTCTCTTCTTTAAGCAAGGCAAGAGATAGTGGCTTGCCAATCGATTGTTGTAATTGCTTGATATCAGCCTCTGCTTTTTTGCCTTTTTCCACGAAGGCATTGATATCGACACCAAGATAAGCAGACATCAAACTGTAACCCGACTCTATTTCGCCTGCGACTAACTGCCCCATGAAAAAGTCGCTCACTTGCTTCACTTTCTTGGTGTCAGGTAAGTCTTTCGCCATTATCGGTGAGGATAAGAAGAGCGACACTAAGCCGGCAAAGGCGGTTTGGCAGATCCAGCGAGAAATGTTTGGCAAGAATAGATCCTCCAGTAGGTGTCAGGTGGTGACTAATTAACATTAGTGAACGGCGCCATTATGGCGTTTTGGGTCGAGCGCACGCCACGGCCTAGTTCGCAAATAAGTCTAAAAAAACCGAAGTTTCACGCGCTTATTCAGCAAAGCTCTACAGCGAGTGCGACTGCTTCGCCGCCTCCTAGGCACAAACTGGCGATTCCTTTCGCTTTGTTCAGTCGCTTAAGTGCGTGAACTAAGGTAACGACTATTCTGGCGCCTGACGCGCCTATCGGATGACCGAGGGCACAGCCCCCGCCACTAACATTAACCTTGTTTGCGTCTAGTTCCAGTGCATCAATGGCGGCAAGAACAACCATAGCAAATGCTTCATTTATTTCATAAAGATCAACGTCTGAGGGTGACCATCCGGCTTTATCGATTACTTTTTGGATGCTTCCGATAGGCGCATGAGTGAATCGGTTTGGTGCTTCGGCATGGGTCGCGTGTGCACGAATACATGCAATAGGGGATAAGCCATGTTTTTGTGCAGCACCGTAGCTGCATAAAATCACGGCAGCTGCGCCGTCAGAAATTGAACTAGCATTAGCGGCAGTAACCCCGCCGTCTTTGCTGAAGGCGGGTTTGAGTAGAGGGATTTTTTCAGGCCTCGCTTGGCCCGGCGTTTCGTCCGTGTCGTATTTAACCTCTCCTTTGCGCGTGACTTGGCTGACAGGTGCGATTTCTTCAACAAATAAACCCTGCGTTACTGCCTGCTTAGCGCGTTCTAGAGATGTTAGGGCAAAAGCGTCCATTTTCTCTCTGGTAATGCCATCCGCTGTGGCGTTCGCATCGGCAAATTTACCCATTAGTTCGCCGTTATATGCGTCTTCTAAGGCATCACAGAACATATGGTCTTTCAGTTCGCCATGTCCTAGTCGATAGCCGCCTCGAGCCTTCTCAAGCAGATACGGCGCTCGCGACATGTTTTCCATACCGCCTGTGACGTAAATCTCACCATTGCCGGCCTTAATGGCGTCGTGAGCCAGCATGATAGATTTCATACCAGAGCCACATACTTTATTCACAGTGGTGCAGGGGACTGACTCGGGGAGCCCTGCATTAAGCGAAGCCTGCCGAGCGGGTGCTTGTCCGACGCCACCGCTCAAAATAAGCCCCATAATCACTTCGTCGACCTTGTCCCCTGATAGTTTCGCGCTGTCCAAGGCTGCTTTAATAGCGATCCCTCCAAGTTCGGGCGATGGAATATCGCTAAACTGGCCGGAAAATCCGCCAATCGGTGTACGTTTAGCAGCGACAATAACAATATCTTCGGGCTTCAATTCAGGCATCGTTGGGACTCTAATAAGGCGTTAAAGGTAGTGCTAATAATGGCGTATATTGGCGTGCTTGAAAAGCGTTCATAGCGTGTTTCAGGTGCGATAAGCGGCGACTCAAAAAAGTAGTCTGGACTGATCGCAGGTGTTAGCATGACAGCGATAAAATTCGGGTAAGTCGGGCACCACAGTGCTAGCTTTTTTGTCTTGCCATCACGCTGTTTAGTTCCACATCGAGGGAGTTTTCAATGTCTACAAGCGTCAAGCCTAGCGCTAGACCCGCTAATCCTAATTTTTCGTCTGGTCCGTGTAGTAAGCGACCTGGATATCAAGTTTCTGATCTCGACATTGCAACGCTTGGGCGTTCGCATCGTGCTGCAGTTGGAAAGACCGCGCTTGAGAAGGTATGCGTCGATACAGCTCGCCTACTTGGTTTGCCCGCAGGCTATCGAGTGGGTGTCGTTCCTGCTTCTGATACCGGCGCGATGGAAATGGCGATGTGGTCAATGCTAGGCGCTAAACCTGTTGATGTCTTTGCTTGGGAGTCGTTTGGCGCTGGATGGGTTACCGACATTAAAAAACAGTTGAAGTTAGATAATGTGACGGAATATCTTGCGGACTACGGCTTGTTACCTGATTTGCAGCAAGCGAACCGGGAGCATGATGTTGTGTTTACATGGAACGGGACCACATCGGGCGTTAAGGTGCCAAATGCTGATTGGATTTCGGACGACCGTTCGGGCTTAACCATTTGTGATGCGACGTCGTCGGTATTTGCCATGGATATGCCGTGGGAAAAGCTAGACGTGGTGACGTTTAGTTGGCAGAAAGTTCTCGGGGGCGAAGGTGCTCACGGAATGCTCATCCTTAGCCCAAAAGCAGTTGAGCGGCTAGAGACCTATACGCCACCATGGCCAATGCCAAAGATTTTCCGCATGACGAAAGGTGGAAAACTCATTGATGGTATTTTTAAAGGTGCCACGATTAATACGCCTTCAATGCTATGCGTGGCAGACTACCTTGATGCGCTTAGTTGGGTGGAGAGTATTGGTGGCGTGAATGCGCTAATTGCCCGGTCGCAACAAAACCTAGCGGAAATTGAGACTTTTGTTTCGACCCATAGCTGGATTCAATTCCTCGCGCAGGACGCGGCCACACTATCTAATACTAGTGTATGTTTGACCTTAGATTTAAGCGCCGACAAAACTAAAGCCTTGATCAAACTATTGGAAGCTGAGGGCGTTGCTTACGATATCGGCGCTTATCGCGATGCTCCTGACGGCCTGCGTATTTGGTGTGGTGGCACGGTTGAGTCTTCCGATGTTGCGGCGTTAATGCCATGGTTAGCTTGGGCGTATGACCAGGTAAACTAGAGATAACAAAAAATACCAGAGTGCATGCGCGCTCAATCGCGCGCATGGCAGTCACCCTGAGTTTTGAAGCCAAAGTATGGTTTCGATAATAAAAACAGAGGTGAGTATGAAGAGAGTCAGAACCTATAACACTATCGCAACGATAGGTCTCGAACAGTTTCCCCGTGACGGCTATGAAGTCGCTAGTGAAATTTCCCAACCAGATGCAATCATCCTTCGCAGCCAAAACTTATTAGAGGAAGCGTTTCCGGACAGTGTTCGCTGTATCGCGAGAGCGGGTGCGGGCACTAACAACGTACCTGTGGACCGTTGCTCATCTCAAGGTATCGTTGTTTTCAACACGCCCGGAGCCAACGCAAACGCCGTAAAAGAATTAGTTTTAGCCGGCTTGTTGCTGAGTAGTCGCGGCATAGTACAAGGTATGAACTACGTCGAAGGTTTGAGTGAGCAAGGCCAGCCAGAACCTGAACTGGCTAAAGCGATTGAAGCTGAGAAAAAACGCTTCAAAGGTACCGAGGTGATGGGTAAAACACTAGGCATTGTTGGCTTAGGCGCCATCGGCTCGTTGGTCGCCAATATGGCGATTGCACTGGGCATGAAGGTCGTCGGGTTTGACCCTGCAATATCGATAGAGGCCGCGTGGCGTCTGTCTAGTGACGTTGAAAAAATGGATAATTTGGCGTCTCTTTTATCGCGTGCTGACTTTGTTTCGCTGCATGTTCCCGCGGTTGAGGCTACTCATCACTTAATTAACAAAGAGAGTCTACAGAACGCAAAGCCTGGAATGGTGTTGCTGAACTTTGCACGCGAGCAGATCGTTGATGTTGAGGCGGTAGCGAGTGCACTTGAACAAGGCGCTTTAGGTGCTTATGTTAGCGATTTTCCCGTGCCTGCATTAATGGGGCAAGAGCGGGCAATTCTGATGCCCCACATCGGCGCTTCAACCAGAGAAGCTGAGGAAAACTGCGCCGTGATGGCTGCGCAGCAAATTATGGAGTTTTTGGAGAATGGCAATATTCGAAACTCGGTCAACTTTCCACCAGCTGAATTACAGCGAACTACTGGAAGTCGTCTAACCTTTACTAATGAGAATGTTTCTGGCGTGTTAGGGCATGTGCTATCCGTATTAGCGGATGCATCCATTAACGTGGTGGACATGTTGAATAAAAGTCGCGGCAATTTAGCGTATAACATTCTTGACCTAGAACAAGCTGCGGATTCAGCGGTCATCGATAAAATATTAGCGGTTGAACACGTCATGAATGTGCGCGCGCTCTAGTGACGAAAGGCGTTTACGTAATGAACAAGATAAGGCAAAAAATATGGAAATAAGTACGTTAGTATCATGGTTGGTGTTGATTTTTGTGGTCTTTTATATCATTCGAATTTTCAATAATTTGGTGCTGTATAAAAATCGCTTCGAGAATGCATTTTCTCAAATAGAGGTGCAGTTGAAACGTCGCTACGACCTGATTCCGAATTTGGTAGAGGCGACTAAAGCTTATTTGAGTCATGAAAAAGAAACGCTCGAAGCGGTGATTTCTGCGCGTAATGAAGCGGCTGCTGGTTTGAAAGCAGCAGCCCAAAATCCGTCTAGTGGATCCGCGATGGCTAAGCTAGCAACGGGAGAAGGCATGTTGCAAAGTGCGCTAGGACGAATGAATATTGTGGTCGAAGCGTATCCTGAGTTAAAAGCGAACGAGAATATACTGCAGTTAAACGAAGAACTGACCAGCACTGAAAATAGAGTGGCGTTTGCTCGGCAGTCATTTAATGACGCGGTTACGCAATACAATGCGTTTAAACAAAGCTTTCCTCAAAACTTTTTTGCGCCCACTTTTGGACATAAAAAAGATGCAGCTCTGCTTGAATTTGAAGATAGCGCAGAAATCCAACAAGCCCCCAAGGTAAGCTTTTAAAGCAGCGCCTTCATTAGATGAATTTTTATCAGGCTCAAGATGACGCCAGGAAGCAAACTTTCTGGCTCGTTTCTTTATTCTCCTTAGCGGTTCTCGCATTAGTATTGATTACTAACGTAGTCGTTGCTGTTTTCATTTGGTATAGCGACCCATCCAGTCTCTTGAGCTCTCAACCGGGCGTTGACAGTGCGCAGGGGGTCGACAAATTGATGGCGATTATTCAAGCGCTCGGCTGGCAAAAAGCGGCTTGGGTAGCGGTACTGGTTTGCGGCTCGATTGGAATGGCGGTCATGTTCAAGTGGTGGGAGCTGAAAGATGGTGGGGCCGTTGTAGCGGAGTCACTAGGTGGTAAAAGAGTCCTAACCAATACTGATTCTATTGGAGAGCGTCAGCTGCTGAACGTTGTAGAAGAAATGGCCTTGGCATCTGGTGTGCCTGTTCCGCCGGTTTATGTGATGCCCACTGAGCATGGGATTAATGCCTTTGCTGCGGGCTTATCTTTGAAGGATGCCGTGATTGGCGTTAGTCAGGGCGCATGCGATCACTTCAATCGTGAACAGCTGCAAGGCGTTATCGCTCATGAGTTTAGTCATATTTTAAATGGTGATATGCGCTTGAATCTAAAAATCATCGCGGTGCTGCATGGCATTGTTATGATTGGTGAGAGTGGGCGGACCTTATTTCGTTTAAGTTCTCGTCGTCGTTATCGCGGTTACAGCAGTAGCCGAAGCGATAGTAAGGGCGCGGGAGGGATTGTACTGCTGGGCTTGATGCTAATGGTGATTGGTTGGCTCGGCCAGCTTTTCGGATCATTGATTAAGGCAGGCGTTAGTCGCCAACGCGAGTTTCTAGCTGACGCCTCTGCGGTCCAGTTTACGAGAAACCCGGAAGGAATAGGGGGCGCATTAAGACTCATTGGCGGGCACACGCAGCGATCGTCGGTACATCATGCTAAGGCACATGAGCTTGGGCATCTTTTCTTTTCACAGGCATTTGATAGCCGCTGGTTTGCGACGCACCCACCGCTCAATGAACGAATTCTAAAAGTGCTGCCACAATGGCGTGGCGATTATTTGAAACCGCAGAGAAAGGAGCCAGCGACCAACCCGATAGACCCGATGCAGAAGCTTAGCGAGGAGCTTGGCGCCGCAGCGGGGCTAGCAGGCATGAGCTTAGTTGAGAAAACTGTAAATTCGGGCGAAAGTAAGGGGACGAATAAAAACGACGGCGGAAGCAAAAGCGCCGCCGGTTTGAGTCCGAATTCGAGTGCCGATGACGCTGCGTTCTCCAGCCCAGCTCAGAATGTGCACCCGTTCTTAATAGCGCAAGCAACGGAGCCCCTAGGAGCGGTAGCAATTGTCTTTGCTTTGCTGCTTGATCAAGATGCAGAGGTGAGAAAAAAGCAGCGATTGCTGTTAGATGCACCATGGCAGCGTCATCTAGCGCTGATTGATTCTTGTGAGGCACAAACTCGATTGCTCGCGGACGAGGCTATCTTGCCTTTGATCGAGCGTCTGTTGCCCACGTTGAAAACCTTGTCCGAAAAACAGTACCTTGGGCTAAGAAAGGCAATGCCTCTGCTGATACGCTGCGATGGTCGCGTGGATATTCTTGAGTGGGTCATTTTCGAGTTGGTGCGTCAGCATTGCGATCGTCATTTTAGCTTGAGCCGCGACGTGAAGCCTAAGTATAAAAAGCCTTCTCAGGTAGCGAAGCCCTATGCGCTGGTCGCTTCTAGAATTACCTATTGTGAACCGATGGAAGATAAAGAGCGCGTTAAAGCATTTGGAAAAGCAACTAATTTAGCGGGTGTGTATAGCGAAGGTCTGCTGTCAGAGGCTGAGTGCTCAGGGACCTTGTTTATAAAATCTGTGCGAGAGCTAAACCAATGTTATCCACTGCTTAAACCGAGGCTCTTAAAAGGCTTGGTGCAAGCTGCACTTCAAAATGACATCTTGCATACGCATGAACGGTTGCTAATTGCGACGATTTCGCTCATTTGGGACTGCCCCGTCGAGGGTATTTGATTCGGCTTCAACCGTCGGCGTATCGTCCACCGGTTTGAGCAGTGCTGAAGCCTGTGTGAAGTCAAAGCCCGTTTCTTCACCCAATGCGTCGGGTTCATAGCGAATACCGCAGCCGGCCTTTACTGTTTTACTCGTATCTACTTAACCATTCTTTTTCATTGCTGTTTCCTGTTTCACATGTCATGTCTATATCGTTAAACGCTGTCGCTAGCCGGTGCTCTGAATTACTGCGACAAACAAGTTTCCCCAAAGCCCGCATAAACAGATGAGACCAAAACCAAAAACAAAAAAGCGTTGGCTAACGTTATTGTGCCCGAGATGTATCAGTGTATGTACTAGGCGTGAGCCAACGAATAACCAAGCCAAAATGATGTCACTCTGTGACACAGAATGAGTGACTAATAGCGCGACAACCGCGATATAAAAAAGCGGTGGGACTTCAAAATGATTTTGTACGTGCCGCATTAGTAAATGCAGGCGCGGAGGCTGAGTGCCCTTAGAATAGGTGCTAAAGAAGCTAACACTCACCTCTTTACGGCGGACGGCAAAGAAGCGAGTCAGTCCGAGTTTGACAACACAAAAGATAGTAAGTGAGAACATGGCGATTGCCGGATAAAGTATATGTATGTTGCTCATGCATGAGGTGCTCTGGCGTGAATAAGATTTGGCTATGCACAATAGAGTTCCATAAACCGTTAGCGCAAGATTATTGTCATGCTCTTGCTAGGAAGCAATAGTTTGCCTGCGCATAGGTCTCATTTTAAGCGATTTTGCAGGGGTGGCGAACTCGCCCAACGACGTTAAAAAACGAATTTATCGGTCCTTTCTAAAACACTAACACTTTCTTAATGTAGACGCGTGGCGTCCTATGACGTTTTGGTGGCCACATCTAACCCAATAATAAAACAGTGTGGTGAAAGTCATGAGATTATCTAAAGCTTTACCCGTGCGTTTACTCAAATCTGCGGTAGGGTTTTCCCTTGCTGCAGGTTTAAGCGCAGGGGCGGTAGCCATCGGCATCGAGGATGTCGTAGATGGGGGCAATAACTACCCATGGGAAAAAGTTGAGATCGCTGGTACCAAGTGCAGCGACGGTTCGCAATATAAATTCTGGGTCAACGACAACCCTAACTCCAATGATTTGTTGATTATGTATGAAGGCGGGGGCGCATGTTGGGATTACGAAAGTTGCAGCGGCGCGCTAGGCTTGCTGGGCGCGGCTAACCCCAACGGCCTGGCAGATGGTTATATTACGTCTCAAAAAGCAAACTTTGTTTCTCCTTTAGTTAATGGAGCCGATCCGGGTTTTCCGTTGCGCTCCAAACAGGATTTGGTCACTAAAGATTGGGATGTTGCCTACATGCCCTACTGTACAGGTGATGTGCATGTAGGAAACAATGTCGTGACTTATAGCGACCCATCTGGCGTGAACCCGCCAATTAATTTTCATCATGCGGGTTACAATAACTCGACCGCTGCATTGGATTTCCTCAATACGCGCCTTGGTGCGGTTAACCGCCTGATGATTACCGGTTTTAGTGCAGGTGGGGTGGCGACCGCAGCGGTGCATCATGAAGCGCGGCAGCGTTTGACGGTAAACAAAGTATATAGCCTGAACGATTCTGGGCCATTATTCCCAGCACCTGATGGCTCTTACAATTCTCGTTTGCTGCATGACACCATCAATGTTGCTTGGGACCTGCCTTCGGTGCTTAGCAACATGCCAAGTAATTTCGACCCGTCCGATATGGGTAGCATTACTAAAGCGATGGCAACGGAATACCCACAGGATAGCTTCGCTTACACCGGTTACAGCACAGACTTTAACTTTTCGCGATTTTCTTACGAGCGTTTTTATCCGGGGCTTGATGAGTCCGGAATCTTAGCCTTATGGCAAGAAGACCAAGACCTGCTCGTCGCTGAAATGAATAAATATGATAATTTCAGTTACAGCATTCCGTGGAATCGTCCGATTAACGATAGTCATTGCTCAACGATTGTGACTTTCATCGGCAGCCATTCTTGCCCAAGCGTGCGTAAGAAGAAGTGGTATGAAGCATGGCAGTGGCCTTGGAGCCAAAGCTGGAAATGTGCTGGAACGTCAACGTCGATGACGAGCTTCCTTGCGCAGTGGGTCGGCGGCGGAGTACTTCGTCTTAAGGAACCTTATAACGCATTTAACCAAGAAGATCCGGGTATGCAGATTATTGGCCCACAAATCGATTCAGCACTTTAGATCGTGATCAACCTGGGCTCTCTAAGGGCCCAGGTTTACCAAGTATTTGCATGCAGGCTTGACGTTGGTTTCGGACGGTCGGGCGTAGCCAAAATAATAACAGCAACAGGAATAAAGCATGAAAAATTTTACTCGCAAGCTCATTATCGTCACGAGTGTCGTTAGCGTGTCAGTTATCGCATTCACGCTTTCTATGGATAGTGAATATCCGTCGCTAGAACAGCGTAGTGAAATGCAAAGTGCTGCCGAGCAGCGAGTCGATTTAGCGCCACCCAATGACAGCGGTGTTGCTCAAGTAGACGTGAATGCGAGACCGCAAGAGTCTCTGATTGCGGAGTTGATGGGTGGCGATGTGTTGTCCCTTAATGCGCTTCAAAAAGCGTTCTCGAGTGATGACCCTGCATTTGCTTGGGCGCAAGTTGACCTTGAGGAACTGCAAAACGAAATGCCAGATAACCTTTACTGGGCATTGGCGGCGCCAACTGATGACCCAGTGGTTCAGGAACAACGCAAAGAGATTAAAGAATTCTGGGAGCAACAATATGGGGAAATCCTATCAAACAGGGCGACAGAAGTAGAAATACGTGCCTACTATGAACATCGCAATCAGGTGTCGACCGACTACATCGTGTTTGCGACCGCTTTGTTGAATCGGCACAGTACTGATTTGCCAGAGCGTGACTATCATTTCCAGATATTGGCGCGCAATGTCCACTTAGCGCAGTTAGAAGAGTTGCCTCAAAAACTGCAACAGGCACTAGAAAACCGAGAGCGGTTTGAGCAGCGCCGCAGTGAGTGGCTGGCTAATAAGTCAGCATTTGAATCGCAGCTTCACGCTGAAAGAGAGGCGGCTTTGCGGGATCTAGGGAAAATTTAGCTAAGGCACTTTTTTGTTTTCTATCTACAGAGTTTCGCTTTTTATTTTCTATTTGTGCGCGCGTTCGGGGTGAGCTTTACGCGTGCGCTTGTCATCTTAGCGCCTTTGGCTAGCGGCGCGTCTTATGCTCTAGCGAATGTCGGTTTTGGCCTATGGCCTCTTGCATTTGTTATGTTTATTCCGCTTTGGTGGAGCTTAGATGCGATGCCTCAAAAATCGTATCTAAAAATAGCCTCTGCTGGCTTCTTATTCGGATTGATAGCCTTTTTACTGGGTACGCATTGGCTACTGGCCTTGAACGATGGTTTTATCAAGGGCAATACCATTCTTGGGTCGCTGTTATGGCTTGGTTTGGGCGCCTGGTTTGCGCTTGCCTATGCAATTTACTCGCTCGTCTACGGAGTTCTCAAATCACGCGGATTCTCTCTGCTGGTGTCGGGTATGGTGCCGCTGGTTCTGTTGGAGTGGCTGCAGCATAATTTGTTTCCGTCTTATGCGGGCGCCGGTTTGATTCATCGCATAGAGCTGGCGCAAATTTCCAGCCTCGGTGGACCACTACTGATGTCCGCGTTCGTCGTTAGTATCAATAGTATTCTCTATGGTTTTCTGGCACAGGGCGCTCGTTTTGTGCCCTCTCAGTGTCTGCGTCTGAGTGCAGGGGGTGTTTTTATCGCCGCCGCCCTGTTTTATGGAGTGAGTAGCTTGCAAGGTGTTAAGTCTGTACCCGCCGATGATGATCGTTTGACGATAGGCGTGGTGCAGAGCAACCTAGTGCGACATCGAAGCGAGGACTCTGCGTTTCTTCGCCACGAAGCGCATCTGCAGCAAAGTCGAGAATTGCTGAGTGAGTTTGACGTTGACCTGCTAATCTGGCCCGAGAGTGCCTATGAGCAAGGTTTGCGTCGTCCTTTGCCGATAGATGGGCAGTTTATTCGTAAAGATATAGATGTTCCGCTTTTGTTTGGAGGAACATCTATTTGGCAATCCAATGGCCGCAAAGTCACCTCGAACTCTGTTTTCTTTTCGAATCACGAGGGAAAAATCGCGCAATCATACGACAAGAATAGGCTATTACCTTTTGCTGAAACACGGCCGGAATTGTCATTCATGGGTGATCTGTGGGATACCCTAATCGACATTTTTCCGCAGCATCAGGACTTTAAACGCGGCACGACTAAACCGTCGTTTAAAATGGGGGACACCCGCTTTTCAGTCCCTATCTGTTATGAAATGGTACTGCCTGATTATATTCACAGCATGGTCGCCGAAGGTCAGCCTGACTTCCTGATAACACTTGCAAATGACTCATGGTTCGCAGGCACGCAAGAGCCTGAAATACATTTAGCCTTATCTCAATTACGCGCAATAGAGCATCGTATGTGGGTGGTCAGGTCCACTAATAGTGGTGTTAGCGCCGTAATTGATCCGGCAGGTCGCATTGTTGCTCGTACTGAAATGGATGTCAGAGAAAATATGTCGGCGAGCATGACAGCGCAGCGATATTTTTCTTGGTATAGCCACTTCGGAAACTGGCTGGTTTTGTGTGTTTTGCTCATCGCTCTATGTGATGCGAGCCGCCTCATCGTTGCTGCCAAGCGGTCGCAAAAAAATACTATTTCACAGGCGAAGGCAAGTTAGACTCGACTTGTCGTTGCTACATCTTTGCTATTGCTAGAGCAACGGATGCTGGAGGGTTGCACGCCAGTCCAGTTTTTGAAGGCGCGCCGGAAACTTGATGCGTCGCTAAATCCTAGGCGTTCAGCCACTTCACTAACCGGCATTGCAGTGCTTTGTAGCAAGCGGATAGATTGTTCACGTTTGAATTCATTGATCAGGCTTTGGTAGCTGGTCTGATTGATCTGCAACTTGCGGTAGAGGCAACTGCGAGAGCTATGAAGCTTCTCAGCGACTTGATCAAGTGTTGGGAAGTTTGGATAGGTGTCAATCAAAATAGCGTTCACCCTTTCTGTAATAGAAAAGCGACTTTGCCATCTCAGTAGTGCTTTTTCGCACTGGTTTTTCTTTAGGTTGCGTAGTTCTTTGTTTGCTGTCACTAGAGGCTTTTGCAGGTAATTGGCATCAAAATATATCGCGTGGCTAGGGCTGTTGTAGCAGATCTCACAGTTAAATGTTTTCACATACTCATTATGGTGAGGCGGTTGGGCATAAGGCAGACAGATGTTCCCGTATTCCAGTGTTTGTGCTGTTAGCCAGCGCGCTTGGCACTGCAGACACGCAAAAAGGGCCTCGGATACAAACCACTTAAGTCGCAAGGGGACCGCGCTTGAGTAGAGGCCTTGAAAACGGATCGTGCTCACACTGCCGTCCGAAAGAGGGATGACTTTTAGGGCGAGGGCGATAAGCGTATGGTAACGGCGCAACGCATCCAGCGCTTCACCTAGGTTTTTGCAAGACATGATCAGCTGGCCGACGGCATCGGCCGCGACTAGGTTTAGTTGTTTGCCATAGGCGATCCCAAGCCCGGCCGGCGCATCACTGACCGACATTGAAAACACTTGGTATAGGGTTCTTAAACTAATGCGTTTGCGGTAGTCAGATAAGTCACTTGAGGGGCCATCATATCCTCGTAATACACAGCCATGGGCTTCGAGCACGTTCTTCAGGTTGGATAGATAAAAAATTCCAATGACTTCATCGTCAATATCGAAATGAAAAGCAACAGATCTATTCATTATCACGTTCTCTTTTTTATTATTTAGCGTGTCATTGATGTCTTATTTGAGTCAGCCTTTTGATTGAAATACTGCAATTAGATCAAGGTCTCGCTTTCTCTATCAAGCGGTCTGTAATGGCGCATAACTATAGTGAGAGCTGTGCTGTTTCCCCAAGTGTTTAAGGTAAACAATTCCTTAATTTCACTACACAAAAACTGAAATTGACCTGAATTTCACTGAATGCACCTGATTTATTTTTACTTTATCGTTTTATATCTTGTTGAATTTTATGGATATTTTATGATGCTCAGTTCCAGGGGAGTATTTTGCTACGAATGTGTCCAGTTTGGAGGGAAAGGGTGTTGATGAAACCGCCTTGCCTGCGCTAAGGTTTCGTTCTTTCCGCCAAAAACAAATACAAATCTAGGGAATAGGAAATGCTTTTAAACGGTTTTTGTTTGGGCAGTATTGCGATCATTTTCATGATCGTACTAAGGGATTTTAGGCACCTGTTGATCGGCAGAGTTTTTTTACTACTGCTTGTGTCCGGTATGGCTTTTTTGCTTCGTGATGTCGTACCGCCCGACTGGAAATGGTTAATGGGCGATATTATGACGTTCTTGCCTGCACTTTTTTGGCTTCTCTGCCAGTTAGGGTTTACGCGCAAGCCTAACCTGCGCTCTGTTTGGTCGGTACTCGCCGTCTTCAGTTGCGTGATTCCGATCGTTGGTCGTCAGTTAGGCGCTGATGCCGATGAGACGTCGATCAGGAATATGCTGTTATGGCGCCTTCCCCAGACGGCGGAATACGTGGTGATACTGCATGGCATTTGGGTGGTGATGGCAAACTGGGCCGATGATTTGTTAGTGGACCGACGACGCATGCGCGCGGTGTTGCTTTGCACGGTAGGGGTAAGCTCGCTTTGGGTGACCCTGACCCTGAACACTGGCTACCTTTCAGAATTTAGTTTGCCCTTGGTTGTCGGTATCGCCATTCTTGTTGCCGGAAACATGCTTTTGAAAGGACGCGAAGGCGTGCTGCTTGCTCAACGGCTTGACCCTCAAGCCGTTTCAGGAAGTGCGAGGGAGCGAGATGTCCCGGAAGAGCTAAAAACTGATTGCCCGATGGCGCAGAAACTTACCGCGCTAATGGATGATGGCTATTATCGCACCGGTAAACTAACCCTAAAAATGCTTGCTCAAGAGCTTGGCCTGCCTGAATACAAAACGCGATCTCTCATTAACAAAGCGTTTGCCTATCGAAACTTCAACGACTACATCAACAACTTGCGTATTGCGGAAGCAAGTGCGCGTCTAATATCTGAGCCCGATACGCCTATTCAAAATATTGCTCTGGATGTGGGTTATCGAACGATTAGCTCGTTCAATCGAACGTTTCGAGAAATTCAAAAGAAAACGCCTAGTGACTATCGAGCTGAGCACCTTCTCGCGGACTTGAGCGAGCAGCATTCAGTGGCGTAGCTTTTTATGGCTAATCATCAAATAATTCCCGCGTCTAAACTTGCTGCCATTGTTAGGCCTAGCTCCTCGCATTGGTCGACAAATATGCTTTGGAAATCGCCGCGGCAGATAAGAGGCTCCTGCACTAGTCTCCATTTTAAGCCTGTTGTGATGCTCTCAATTGCTCTTCTTGTGCCGGTGCCATCATGGCCTGCTCGCACATAAAACGAGAAGGGCATACCCTGCGTTTTGTCGATGCAGTCGTAGTAGCAGCGGTCAAAGACGTCTTTCACCAAACCAGCCATGTAACCTAGGTTTTCGGTGGTACCAATAACAATGGCGTCGGCCGTATTGATGTCGCTAGCGTGCGTTTCAAGGGGCGTCAGGCATCGAACGTCGACGTTGTCGATGTCGGTATTGCAGGCGCCTTTCATCACTGAATCAGCGAGCAGTTTCGTGTTTGCAGAGGGCGTATGAGCAATGATTAACAATTTTCGTTGTTGAGACATTAGGCGCTGTTACCGGGTAAGTGTTGGTGCATAGCCACGTTTGATAGCGCATTTATTTCGCACTGAGTTAAGTTAAGAATATATCAAGTTATCTGGTTTGTGGGATAGTGACGGTGGATTGTTATGCAGGGATAGCTATGTATGGAAAGTTATGCGGGGATAGTTGTTCGGGTAGCGATATGATTGCTTAGCAATGTCTTGAGGATAAGTTGGGGGCTGATAATCGCAATTATGAGTGGGAGCGGGCCTGGTACGGTTGTGCAATACCAGACCCCTCGCGGAGGTTACAGTCCTAAGGTTAAGCGTAAGTCGCTTCCGCTGCGGTAGTCGCGGCGGCCGGATCACAGTCATGGCCCTGTTCGGCCAGAACGGTGCCGAGTGCAGACAAACAATGCATCACGTTTTGTTTATTACAACCATTACCCATCAGCCCGATACGCCAGGCGTTTCCAGCAAACTTGCCAAGGCCTGCGCCGATTTCCAGGTCAAAGCGCTGAAGCAAGGCCGAGCGCACAGCAGCGTCGTCGATGCCTTCTGGAATCGCAACAGTGTTGAGCTCAGGCAAACGAATATCCGCATCAACGAGCATCTTAATGCCAAGCGAGTCGAGGCCTGCAACGAGAGCGTTATGGTGCTGACTATGGCGCTGCCATGCGTTTTCTAACCCTTCTTCGTGAAGAATTAAGAGTGCTTCGTGCAAGGCATAAAGACTATTGACCGGCGCTGTATGGTGATAAGCGCGTTTAACGCCTTCGCCCCAGTAGCCCATGACAAGGTTCAGATCGAGGAACCAGCTGTCGCTTTTTCCTGAGCGAGCCTTAATGCGATCAACCGCTTTTTGGCTGAAACTAACAGGGGCCAAACCAGGCGTGCATGACAGGCATTTTTGCGTACCGGAATAGATCGCATCGATGCCCCATTCGTCGACATTTAAATCGATGCCACCTAACGAGGTCACCGCATCGACGATGCTTAAACAATTATGCTGTTGCGCGAGTGCACAAATGGCTTTTGCGTCTGAGCGCACACCGGTTGATGTTTCTGCGTGAACAAAGGCAACGATAGAAATGTCAGGATCTGCTTTTAATGCGGCTTCCACTTTCGCGGGGTCAACTGCTTCACCCCATTCGAACTCAAGGGCTGTCACTTTTGCGCCAGCGCGCGACGCCACTTCTTTCATTCTTCCGCCGAATACGCCATTAATACAGACTAAGGCTTTGTCGCCGGGCTCAACTAGGTTCATAAAGCAGGTTTCCATACCGGCTGAACCGGGCGCAGAAACGGGAATTGTCAGTTCATTTTTGGTCTGGAAGGCATACTGAAGAAGCGATTTTATCTCATCCATCAGGGTGACAAAACTAGGGTCTAAGTGCCCAACCGTTTGTTGAGATAAGGCCTTGAGAACTCGCTCAGAAACGTCTGAAGGGCCGGGGCCCATTAATACTCGGTGTGGTGGATGGAATGATTCCATGGTGATGCTTTACCTTATTAACGTTAGTCGTGTTGGTGTGTCTTGCTTGTTATGGTTCTATCGTTTTTCTTCTTTACGCAATCGCATGTCGAAGCGATTCAATGTCGGCCCGATCACCGAACCTACCGGTGACCGCAGTGCCGAGGTCGACAGTTTAGCGGTAGACAGTTTAGATAGAAACAGGCAGCGTGCAGGTAACTAGGTCTCAGCCTTGCTTACAGATGGTGAACAGCCACGATTGGAAGGCGTTAATCGTGGCTGTTTCTTGCTTGCAGATTTATTTTTAGTGCATTAAAACGTGAGTCGAGAAAGTTTGTTAACTATCGACTAAATTACTTGGCGCGTTTGAGGCTGTTTTTGGTGAAGTCACCTTCATCTAAGCCAACCTTAAAGGCATAGTTGGACCAATCAAGAACGGTGCTTTTGCCCGTTTGATGGTTTTGCATGCTCATTTTTGCTGGGCGCCAAAATTGATCGAGGTATTGTTCGTAGTCGGTAGATTCGAGCGTCTTGAGTAGGCTCTTTTTACGGTCATAGAATTCGATTTTCTGTGCACGATACTCAGTAGTGTCAATCCAGGCGATTTGTTTTGTGTAGCCAGAATTTTTGTCCGTTGGGAAACGCTCGACCACAAAACACGTTAGGTCGCCACAGGATTCATCTCGCAGATAATTGTAGGTATATTTTTCAATCTCTTGGGAGCTTAGGTCTTCAAACGCAAATTCGCTACCCATAAAAGGACCCGACTTGTTTTTAGACGCGATTCGCTTGACGCGTTTAAGCGCGGGCAAGTATAACCACTGATCATCAGATTCGGTTTTGTGCGAAAAAGTTAGCAAGGCCGTGCCGCGCACATCTTTTGGTTCATCGAAAATGGTGAGCCCTTTGTCGCCATCATTCTCTACTTCAAGCGATTTAACTCGCAGCACTCGGGTGCTTTCTTCGCCGCGCTTGTTGCGCAAGGTCATGGTCATACTTGCGCTGTTGTCTTGCCAGCCTGTGTTTCGTTTGTCAGCTTCCACCGCGATTGCTAGGCCTTTTTCTTGAGGTGTTTCTGCATAGCTTTGCGCTGCCAGTAATGGCAACAGCGAAAAGGCTAGTACGAGAGAGTGTCTTAATCGCATATTGTTCTCCTAAAAGTGGCGATAGGTGGTGCTAAATTATTACGTGCTTATTTTTAAAGTGCTGAGTGTATCGTTTAACATTTGCGAACTTAACGTCGCTCAGTGAGACGCTGCGTTGCGCGACTCTAACTTTCGTTCTTTTTTAGCCATTCGTTTTTTCTTGTTTTGGACTAATAGCAACAGTAGTGGTGGTAGAAAGAAAAAGTCGACTAACAGTGCGACTACGATCGTGACAGCCGTCATCAGCCCCATTTGAGCGTTCATACCATAATCTGAAAAAGCTAAAATACCAAAGTTTGCGAACAGAATGAACGTGGTGACGACGAGTGCAATCCCAACGCTATTGAATGCATAACGAATGGCGTCGGCGGTATCGAATTCATTTTCTCGCTTTGCCCTGAGGAATTTGCTGAGAAAGTGCACGGTAAAGTCGACCACAATCCCCAGTGTCATGCCAAATACCATGGAAAGACCGAGGCCAATTTGACCCACGAAATATCCCCACAGACCGAAACCAATAATGGCGGGGAGAATATTTGGCAGCAAGCTAATGACGCCGTAGTAGCTAGAGCGAAGACTGAACGCTAGCACAATCGAGATAAGAAGGATTGCGTAGCTAGTGCCTTCAAGCATCGAACGAATATTACTTTGCCCGATATGCGCAAACATGACGTCACTGCTTGCGCCATGAGACATCTTGAAATCTGGAATGTTCTGGGCAAACCACTCGTTGGCTCGGACCTGTAAATCAAGCAGCTCTTGCGTGGAGTAGGGTGCGAGAGTTGCATTGATCCGGCTCTGTGATTTGTCTAGATTGATTTGGTGATTTAAGTCCAAGCCGAAAGGCAGTGACATTTCGTAGAGCAATATATATTGCGCGGCTAAGTCTTTTTGCTGGGGTAGACGGTAGTAGTCCGGGTCGTCCGCATGCATGCTTTTATTCAAGCGTTTCATGACGCTGCTGAAGGAGTCGACATGGGCAATTTCTGGTTGCTGCCTTAGCCATTCGGTGGCCTTGTCTAGATCACGCATGAATTCAGGCTTAGCGACGCCGCCAGTCTCCCCAGAGTCGAGCACGTAAGAAATGGTTCCAAGCCCGGTCAAACGATCCCTAGTAAAGTCGGAATCCTGTCTGGCAATCATCGATGGATGCAAGTATTCCGACCAGACATCATTGAGTTCATTTTTGGGAAGTAAGGCGATACAAGTGGCGGTGATCACGACACTGATGAGTAGCATTAGGCGTGAATGTTTGATGATGGTATTAGCCAAACGGACCGGCCAACCACGTTCTTCTTCACTTAACGCTGTGACTTTCATGGGCAGCATGGCCAGCATCGCGGGGAGTATGGTGACCGAAAATAGCCAAGCGCCCGCTACGCCGATCGCGATGGTATTGCCCATTTCCTGAAATGGCGGCGAGTCGCTAAAATTGAGAGATAGAAAACCAATGATGGTGGTGGCGCTAGTTAGAAAAACTGGTTGGTGGTTGATGCGCAGGCTCTCTAATATCGCGGCTTTTTTGGAGACGCCTTTTTGCATTTGTTGAAAGGCGGAAGCGAGTACATGAATAGAGTCTGCAATCGCCAGCGTCAGGATCATTGTTGGCGCATTAACGGAGGCCGTGGTGATGTCCATGCCGAGCCAGGCTGAAATCCCTTCCGCGAACAATATAGAAAACACTACCACGGTAAAGATTGCGACAGAGCCGGTTAACACGGTAATGAGATGGCCGCTGGCTTGAAAGATATAAAACCCAATACAAACAAACGCGATCACGAACGCTAGCGGAACGATGTGTGTTAGGTCGTAGAGTGCCGCCTCTTTAAATGCGGTGTCTACAATGATTTGGCCGGTTAGCCGCAGATCAATCTCCGGAAATTTTTCGCGAAACTCTGCCTGCATGATGCGGGCCGCCATGGCGACTTCTGGCACTTCCAAACTGGGCTCTAGGCCCGGTATTTCGATCAGCACGTTAATGCCTGTGACATCTGCTGCTTTTGAAATAAGGCGGCCGGCTAGAGCGGGCTCTTCTGTCGCAACAGTCTTTATCGTCTGCAGTTGTGACTCACTCAGGGCGTTTGGTTCGATGACTAAATTATCGACCAGTAGATCATCGTCTTCGGCAATGGTGTGTTGATAGTTGGTAATCGAGTCAACGCGCATCGCATAGGGGAGTTGCCAAGCAGCTTCTGTCAGAGACTCAATCATCGCGAGGGTCGGCGGCGTAAACACTTTGCCGTCATTGGGAGCGATAACGAACATGACATTGTCAGCTTTAGTAAAGGTCGCCTGCAGATCTTCAAAGGCTTGCAAGTGTGGATTATCAGCGCTAAAAAAAATGCGATAGTCGGTGCTGAATTTGACCTGAGGTAAACCGGCTGCAGCGGCAATAATGATAAGCAAAGAGCTGATCAATACCAATAGCCGCTGTTGAACAATGGCCTGGCTAATACGTTCAATCATAGTGTAAAAAACTTCTCGGTTGAGCGGAGTGTGACTGCGAACTTGCGAGTGCTATCTGTCGACTAAGGTTGGACAGCTCGGCCTGAAGATGGCAGCGTGATCATTCTATAGTGGTCATATTTTTCTAGGTTGTGACCGTCGGTCACAAAATTTAGGGAAGGATAATCTTTCGCGCTTTTGGGTGCAAGTCAAAGCGACAATGTTGAGGTCAGGTCAGGTCAGGTCAGGTCAGGTCCGCTGAGACGGCGATCAGGCCGAACTTTATCAATGGCGTGACTATCTCGCGATGATGATGAGAGAAAGGATATTCAGTCGTGACGGGAAAGTGTGTCCAGACCAAGCTAGGGATAACTAGGGATAATAGAGGCTTACTCTCGTTGGCGGGATAACTTGCATAACCTGTCGCGTTTTTTGCGCTAGGGTCTGTGATATTGTTGCAGGCTTTTATGATGAGCCGTCAAATCATTCTTATGACTCCTGCGCAATTGAACCACTTAAAACAACAGGCTGCTGCTGGCCTAGCCGCGAACGATCTTGCAAACGCCAAGGCCTTTATAACGCCAGCACATCAAGCGTATCCAAATGATCCGGAGGTAAATTGGTTGTTGGCGGATCTTTTTGTGGCGCAAGGGTATGTCGCGCAAGGCGTAGGTTTGCTGAAAAAAGCGGCTGAACGCAAAAGTAATTTGGGGTTCAAGGAGCCGTTGCTGGAAAAAGCATCAGAGCTTTGCGGGGCAAATCAGCTACATCAACTAGGTTTCGAGTGTGCGTCCAGTTGGTTAAAGCATTGCCCAAAATCGGACAAAGCGCGTTTTTTCGTCGGCCTGTTTCTGTTTCAAAAAAAGCGATACTCAGAATGCATCACTCAGCTAAAAAAATTACTGAAGCAAGGCTCAAAAACATCGGGGGTCTATAAAACCTTAGGCGAGGCGCAGTATCTTAGTGGTGAGCATCAAGCGGCATACGATTATTACCAACAAGCGATAGCGCTTGCACCGAGCGCGCAGGCTGTCAAAGGCAACTTTCTTCTAGCAAGCAATGCGATGCCGTTTTTGAGTGAAGAGTCCGTGAGCGCTGAGCATGTTAGTTATGCTAAAACCTTAGAGAACGAGGTAGTACCACATGATTATATCCCGCCCGCTAAGCGACCTAAAAAGCTTCGCCTCGGATTTACTTCCGATGAATTTCGCAGTCACTCTATTGCTTACTTTTTACTGCCGCTGTTGCGAGGGATAGATAAGAACCGTTATGAGGTGTTTTGTTATTCGGATACCGACCGCGAAGATAGCTTTACGGCGGAGATAAAGTCTTTCTGTGATGGCTGGCACGACGCGACGGCCTTGAGTGATGACGCCTTAGTGGCTTTAATTCGACAGCACAAAGTTGATATTCTGGTGGATTTAAATGGCCATACGGGAGCGGTACGTTTTCATACTTATATAAGTAAGTCGGCGCCGGTTCAGGTTACTTATTTGGCGTACCCGAATACGACGGGCTTTTCCCGTATCGACTATCGCCTGAGTGATTATTGGGCCGACCCTGAGAACACTACCGAACACCTTCATTCTGAGGCTTTAGTCCGCTTGCCAGGAGGTTTTTTATGTTTCGAACCTGCGCCGGATGCGCCAGAGCCTAGCTTTGTGAATCGCACTAAAGCTGGCCAAGTGGTCTGCTTTGGTAGTTTTAATGCCTTTCAAAAGATCACAGATGATGTCATTTCAGTATGGGCTAGGGTGCTGCTAGCTGTAGAGGGCTCTAGCCTGCTAGTTAAAAGCACTGCACTGGGTGACGCTGGGGTTAAAGACGCCTTTAAGAGAAAGTTTAAGCAGCATGGCATCTCATCTAAGCGATTAATACTGTTAAATCATACGCCAGGGCGAGTCGAGCATTTGGGGCTTTACGCAAAAGTAGATATCCATCTTGATACTTTTCCGTATAACGGCACCACAACGACTTGTGAGGCCTTTTGGCAAGGTGTCCCAAGTATCGTACTTGCTGGCAGCAGCCACCGTGCTCGAGTGGGTGTTAGTATTTTAAATCAGCTGGGGCTAAACGATTTCATTGCAAAAGATTTGGACGATTATGTCTCGCTTGCGGTATCGAAGGCGAGTGATCTGGCGGCATTGGAAGCACTTCGTGCAACGATGCGCGAACGTATGCTGAATAGTCCCTTGATGCAGACAGAGCGTTTCGCCAAAGATTTTAGTGAGGCCGTGGAATTAATGTATGGTCGTTATCTATCATCGCAACCTGACTCGTAGTTTAGTCAGTTTACGAGCTCTTTTTCCGGTGATTCAATTAGCGAATAGGCAAGGATTTTATCTACATGCAAGCTAACCAAGTGATGCAGCAAGCTCAGCAGGCGATAGGTGTTGGCGATTTTGACCGCGCAAAAAACTTGTTAGCGCCGTTGCATAAAAAGTCTCCCTCTGACCCTCAGGTTAACTGGTTGATTGCGGATGTGTTTTTGGCAGAAGGTAATGGCGCGAAAGGTGTCGCATTCTTACAGAAGGCTGCTCTGCGAAAAGGCAATCAACAAATGAAGGAGCCCTTATTAGAAAAAGCGGTCGACATTTGCGCTGCTGAAGATCTTTATAATGCCGGACTAGAGTGCGCGATGGCTTGGCTAAAGCATAACTCTGCTTCCGAGAAAGCACGTTTTTTCGTGGCCAAGTTTTTGCGAGCGAAAAAGCGCTACTCAGAAAGTGCTGCGCATTTTACGAAGTTAGTAAAGCTTGGTAGCCAAAATTCCTCGGTACATCTGCACCTAGCGCAAGCACAGTTGAGTATGGCTGAGCACAAATCATCATTAGAGAACTTCAGAATCGCGAGCAGTTTAGCGCTCGGCGAGTCGGACTTTGATGGCTGGTTCGTCTTCGCGACCAATGCGTTTCCCCAGTTGAGCGAGAAGGAAATCTTTCAGGAACATATCAACTTCGGTCGCAGGCTTGAAGCTAGTTATTCCCCAATGGAGCATCAAAAACCCAGTAAACGGCCCGATAAAATTCGGATCGCGTTTATTTCTGGGGACTTGCGTACCCACTCTGTGACTTTCTTTTTGCTGCCTTTGCTGAGGGGCTTAGATCGCACACGGTTTGAGGTGATTTGTTATTCCGATGTTCAAAAAGAGGACGCGGTATCGGAGCAGATTAAATCTCTTTGCAATGCTTGGGTCGAAACTCGCTCGATGGACATAGAGCGTGTCGCGCAACAAGTTCAGAATGATCAGATCGATTTACTGTTTGATCTGAGTGCCTATACCAGCTCGTTTAGATTGGGTGTGTTTGCGAATAAGGCAGCACCGATTCAGGTCAGTTATTTGGGCTATCCAAATACCACAGGGCTGTCGCGAATGGACTATCGCTTAACGGATGAATGGGCTGACCCTCGATCGCTAACAGAACACTTACACACCGAGAGTTTGGTTCGTTTAAAAGGCGGCTTTCTTTGCTTTGAAGCCGATGCCGTAGCTCCACCTGTTTCGTTCGTGCAGCGAACGAAGAAGAGCCCAGGCGTTTGTTTTGGCAGCTTTAATGCATACCACAAATTTAACGATGAGGTGATTGCTGCTTGGGCAAAAATTCTGCTGTCTGTTGCAGATTCAACCTTGATGATAAAAAGTTTATCTCTCATTGACCCGCCGTTGAGAGAACGGCTAAAGAAGCAGTTTGCAAGTTATGGCGTGTCGCCAAAGCGACTAACGCTAATGCCGGAAACACCCGGGCGAAAAGAGCACTTAGAATTGTATGGAAAGGTTGATATTCACCTCGATACGTTTCCCTATAACGGCACCACGACAACCTGTGAGGCACTCTGGCAGGGCGTCCCTAGCGTAGTGATCGCGGGAGATGCGCACCGATCCCGAGTGGGTGTGAGTATTATGAGTCAGGTGAGTCTTGAAGACTTTATCGCAGACGATGTCGATGGATACGTTGCGTTGGCGGCAGCGAAAGCGGCTGATCTAACGGCGCTTCAGACGCTTCGAGAGGGGATGCGCGAGCGCATGCAGAATAGCCCGCTAATGCAGGTGGATCGATTTGCCAATGACTTCGGTGAAGCGGTGGATAGCATGTACCAGCGCTACTTGGACTCGTAGCGCGAGGTTAAACTACTTGCTTAGGCTTAATGGCGTAACGCGAAGAATTTCATCAATAGTGGTTTGGCCTGCTGCAATTTTTTGCGCGCCACTTAGTCTAAGTGAGTGCATTCCTTCTTTAATGGCTTGTTTACGTACGGCAGCACTATTGGTGTTGTCGTTAATCTGCTCTTTTATTGGCTCGGATAAGGGCATGATTTCATAGACCCCAGCACGCCCACGATAACCGGTATTACGACACTCAAGACAGCCAACTGGCTCGCATGCTTTTTGAGGAACGGCTGTTTTCCATGGATGAGTAATCGTCGTCCAATCTTCCTGTGAAATGCTCGTTGGCTTTTTGCAGGAGGGGCACAGGGTTCGAACAAGTCGCTGTGCCATTACGCCCAATACTGTAGCGCGAATCAGATAAGATGGAATGCCTAGTTCGAGCAGGCGATTAAGGCTGCTGGGCGCATCGTTCGTGTGCAGGGTCGATAATACCAGGTGCCCCGTTAGTGCCGCTTGAACAGCCATTTCGGCAGTCTCTAAGTCGCGAATCTCACCAATCATGATGATGTCTGGATCTTGGCGCATGAGCGCTTTTACGCCATCCGAAAACTCTAGGCCGATAGAGTGCTGAACCTGCATTTGATTGAACGCTGGCTCCACCATTTCGATAGGGTCTTCAATCGTGCTGACATTGACTTCAGAGGTGGCCAACTCCCTTAGCGTTGAGTAGAGCGTGGTCGTTTTACCTGAGCCTGTTGGCCCGGTGACCAATATAATGCCGTGCGGTTGCTTAATCATCTCGTTCCAACGGCTCAGGTCTTCGCTTCCAAAACCCAAATCTTGAAATGAACATTGCAAAACGTCTGGATCGAAAATACGCATCACCAACTTTTCGCCAAAGGCTGTTGGCAGTGTGGATAGCCGAAGTTCGATCTCTTTATCGAGCGTATTGCGAGTTTTGATTCGTCCGTCTTGCGGCTTGCGCTTTTCGGCCACATTCAGACGCCCTAGAATTTTGAGTCGACTAGTGACCGCGATGCCTACCTTCGCTGGAAATTCATAAACGTTGTGCAAAATCCCATCGATACGAAAACGCATTTGGGCGATCTCACGACGTGGTTCGATGTGTATGTCACTGGCGCGTTGGTCAAAGGCATACTGTAGCAACCAGTCCACGATATTGACGATATGCTGGTCGTTTGCGTCTGGGTTTCCTTGTGCGCCGAGTTCCAGCATTTGTTCAAAGTTTTGCGTAAATGGGGAGTCAGAATCGACTCCACCGGCTTGGTTTACCGACTTTGCGAGTTCATAAAATTCGACGGTGTAGCGCCGAAGGTCTTCCGGGTTCGTAACGACGCGAACGATATCTTTTTTGAGGACATGCTTAAGGTCATTTTCCCATTCATCATTGAACGGCTGAGCACTCGCGATCACGACAAATTCGGGCTTGATTTCGACTGCCATGATTTGATGCCGCTGGGCAAACGCAAACGACATTATTTGTGCGATTTTCAATGAATCGATTTTGAGTGGGTCGATATGAAAAACAGCTTGTTCGGCCCATGCGCTTAACCAGTCAAGCAGCGAGGCCATGCTGATGGGGGTGCCATCTGGTTCTTTTAAATTGGCGCCGGCAATTGTTTCTAGGGGGTGTTGGTTGGCGAGTTTGTGCCCTTTTGGGGTCGTTATAAGCTTTTCTGCGTCCGCTTGCGTAAGTTTTTCATCAGTTAGTAACTGGTTAACGAGGTCCTGCAAAGACAGCGTTTTGTTCACTAAAGGTGCAGGCTTCATGACGGGTTCCTTATGACTAACTGTAATTAATTAAACTCAGCACTAACTGCAGCACTAACTGCAGCACTAACTATAATGAACGGCCTAATTCTCGTTCCCACTTTACATGCAGCATTGCTGCTAAAAACAATACGACCGAAAGAAGCGTAATGGCTAGATCGATATTGGCACCAAGCGATAGAAATGACTCGACCACTGCTTGAGTGAAATAAAACAAGATGATAAAGCAAAGCCAGATATAGGTGCGTAGCTTATTTAACAATAGCCCTGGCAGAACAATAAGCAAGGGCAGTAGCTTGACACCTAGCACCGGTGCAATAGATGTGGTGAGAGACAGAAACGGTGGCAAAGTAGTAATGACCATCAATACTAGAATGGCGAGGTAGCAAAGGTGCGTGATGTGCATCATTGCGTGACTTTTTTTGGCTAGGTTCATGACGGTTCCGTTCGTTTAGTGGTAAGAAGAGTTAGCGTCAAAATACGCTTCATCTGTTTTTTCGTGTGATGTGTTATTGCGTGAGCTTCAAAGCCAGCTTGGCTAGGCGTTTTCCTTGATAATGGCAGAGTGAAATTTCATCGGCACTCAGCGACTGAACGCCTTCCTCTGCATGATGGCTAGGGCCATACGGTGTGCCACCTGACTTAGTTCGACTCAATGCTTCTTCTGTGAACGGCGTGCCTGCGATTAGCATTCCATGGTGTAGCAGAGGGAGCATCATGGTCAAAAGCGTTGACTCTTGACCGCCATGCAGGCTGTTCGATGAAGTAAAAACAGATGCCGGTTTGCCACTTAATGCACCGCTTAACCATAGTGAACTGGTACTGTCTAAAAAGTATTTCATCGGCGCAGCCATGTTGCCAAACCGTGTTGGGCTGCCCAAGGCTAGACCGCTGCACAGTTCAAGCTCTTCCAATGTGCAGTAGGTAGCGCCTTCTGCGGGGACTACCGGTTCGGTTTGCTCCGTGTTTGCGGATACAGCTGGGACCGTGCGCACTTTCGCCTCTATTCCTTCTACTTGCTCGATGCCTCGCGCAATATGCATGGCGAGCTCTCGCGTTGAGCCTTGGCGAGAATAATACAGAACTAGAATGTATGGAGTCATGGGCAGTGTGTGATCCTTTCTATCGTCGAGGAAGTTAGTTTAGTAGCGATAGGACATTTTCAGGGGGGCGACCCAGCACGGCGTTGGCTCCTTTGATGATAATCGGGCGCTCAATGAGTTTAGGGTGCTTTATCATATAGCTAATCAGCTCTTCATCCGTTAGCGCCGGGTTTTTGAGTTCATTGTCTTTATAGTCTTGTTCGCCTTTTCTCAGAAGCTCGCGCGCGCTGATACCTAGCTTCTTGATTATATTGCCGAGTTCCTCCGCTGATGGTGGCGTTTCAAGATAAAGGGTAATATCTGGCGAAATGCCTTTTTCCTCAATCAAAGCAAGGGTCTGTCTAGATTTTGAACATCGTGGGTTGTGGAAGATTTGAATGTCTGTCATGTTTCTCAGCTGAATTTTGGTGGGGATAGATAGTGCGCATTTTAACGGAGAGCGTAAATAGAGTGAAAGCTGTTTTATGGCTGTTTACAGTGATTTTTCTTGTTGGGTGTTCTGAACCGCGATTTTTGCTGACGAATGGTGATCAGCGCAATGTGTCGTCGTATCAAGGGCAGTGGTTGTTAATCAACTATTGGGCGGTGTGGTGCAAGCCATGTGTTGAGGAGATCCCCGAGCTGAATGCTCTAGATGAAGATGCGTCTATTCAGGTACTGGGGTTTAATTTCGATCGAGAGTCGGGTGTTGAGCTGGAAAAGCAAATTGTCACGCTTGGGATTGATTTCCCGTTGATCAATGAAGATCCCGCCATCCTATTTGATCAGCCTGTACCCAAAGGATTGCCGGCCACGATGGTGATTAGTCCGGATGGCCAGTTCGAATACTGGCTGATGGGACCACAGACGCAAGCTAGCGTGCGTAAACAGCTGGGGCTTTGAGTGGTCAGCATCTAGTTGTTTTAGATGTCACGAGTCAGCACATACGTCCTGCTAATCAGAAGTATACTTAGCATGACGTACCTAAAAAATCGTACCGAACTTAAGCGGCTTCATGCTAATATTTTGGCTTACTCCTGATGCCAAGTTTAACTCGCTATCTGAACTACTTTCTCGCTGTTTGATGATACTAAAGGTCGTATGCCCGCCAATTTTGTTCACTTAAAAGTCCACTCTGAATTTTCACTGGTTAATGGTTTGGTGCGAATTAAACCGCTTGCAAAAGCGCTTGCTGGGCAGTCAATGCCTGCCATTGCGTTAACCGACCAGTCAAACTTGTGTGCCTTAGTAAAATTTTACAACGCCATGCGTGGCGTAGGCGTAAAGCCTATTGTTGGTGCCTGCGTTTGGCTTGAAAACCCGATAGAAGGCGATCCGCCACTTCGTATGACTTTACTCGTCAAAAACAGCGCGGGTTATCTGAATTTAACAGAACTAATTTCCAAGGCGTATACCGAGGGCCAGAAAAACGGTTATGCGACTGTACAGCGTGATTGGCTGAAAAATTCTTCGCAAGGCTTAATTGCCTTGTCGGGTGCCAAAGAAGGCGATATCGGACAGGCGCTGATTAACGGGCGTTTAGATTTAGCGCGAGAGCGGCTAGCGTTTTGGATGTCTGTTTTTCCCGACAGTTTCTATTTGGAGCTTCAGCGGACACACCGCGAAAACGATGAAGAGTGTGTTCATCATAGCGTCTCGCTCGCACAAGAGATGAATTGTCCAGTGGTGGCCACCAATGACGTTCAGTTTCTTAAGCAAGAGGATTTCGACGCACATGAAGCGCGTGTCTGTATTTCTGACGGTGAAACGATTGATGATCCGCGGCGAGTTAAGCGTTACAGCGACCAGCAATACCTAAAGTCTGCCGAGGAAATGGAGGCTTTATTTTCGGACATTCCTGAAGCAATTACGAACACCTTGGAAATCGCAAAACGTTGCTCAGTGGAAGTGCGGTTAGGCGAGTATTTTTTGCCCAACTATCCAGTCCCTGACGGCATGACCATGGATGAGTTTTTTCGGCAGCTTTGCCGAGACGGTCTCGATGAACGCCTTGAGGTGATTTGTTTGGGGCGCGATACGCCCGAATTTAGACAACCTTATTATGATCGTTTGGTGTTCGAGCTAGACATTATTCTACAAATGGGGTTTCCAGGTTACTTCCTTATCGTTATGGACTTCATTCAATGGGCTAAAAATCACGATATCCCAGTCGGGCCCGGTCGAGGTTCTGGTGCCGGGTCGTTAGTCGCCTATGCCTTGAAAATTACCGATTTGGACCCCTTGGAATATGATTTGCTGTTCGAGCGGTTTTTGAATCCTGAGCGAGTATCGATGCCCGACTTCGATGTCGACTTTTGTATGGATGGTCGAGACCGCGTGATTGATTATGTGGCGAGTCACTATGGTCGCGAAGCGGTCTCGCAGATTATTACCTTCGGAACGATGGCGGCGAAAGCGGTCGTGCGCGACGTTGCGCGAGTGCAAGGTAAATCCTACGGCCTCGCGGATCGATTATCTAAGATGATTCCTTTTGAAGTGGGGATGACGCTAAGCAAAGCGATTGAGCAGGAGCCTCCTTTAAAGGAGTTCATTGAGCAGGACGACGAAGCGGCAGAGATATGGGAAATGGCGCTTTCCCTCGAAGGCGTTACGCGCAACGTAGGTAAGCACGCCGGTGGTGTCGTGATAGCACCGACTAAGTTGACTGATTTTTCGGCGTTATATTGTGATGAAGAGGGTGGCGGACTAGTCACGCAGTTTGACAAGAACGACGTCGAAGAGGCGGGCCTAGTTAAATTCGACTTCCTCGGTTTGCGTACGCTGACCATTGTTGATTGGGCCTTGAAAATGATCAACCCTCGCTTAATTGCCGAGGGTAAAGAAACGATCAATATTGATCATATTCCTTTGGACGATCAGCCTTCGTTTGATTTATTGAAAACGGCGCAGACGACGGCGGTGTTCCAGCTTGAATCTCGCGGAATGAAGGATCTGATTCGTCGACTCCAGCCTGACAATCTAGAAGATATGATCGCGCTGGTTGCGCTATTTCGTCCTGGCCCGCTTGAGTCTGGCATGGTTGACGACTTTATTAATCGAAAGCATGGCCGCGCAGAAGTTGCCTACCCGCACCCTGATTTCCAGCACATGAGCCTCCAAACTATCCTGGAGCCGACTTATGGGGTTATCGTCTACCAAGAGCAAGTCATGCAAATTGCGCAGACATTGGCGGGCTATACCTTGGGTGGTGCGGATGTATTGCGGCGAGCGATGGGTAAGAAAAAACCCGAAGAAATGGCCAAGCAACGAGGGTTGTTTGAGGCGGGCGCTATTGAAAATGGGGTTGAAGGTGATTTGGCGCTAAAGATTTTTGATTTGGTTGAGAAATTTGCAGGTTACGGTTTCAACAAATCTCACTCGGCCGCCTATGCCTTGGTCTCTTACCAGACGCTTTGGTTAAAGCGCCATTATCCTGCGGAGTTCATGGCGGCGGTGCTGACCGCTGATATGCAGAATACTGATAAGGTGGTAACGCTTGTCGAAGAGTGCCGACAAATGGGCTTGGATCTGGTGTTGCCAGACGTCAATGTTAGTGAGTACACATTTACTGTTAATCCCACGGCTCAAGTTGTTTATGGCTTAGGTGCGATTAAGGGCCTTGGTGAAGGGCCGGTGGACAGTATTCTGGCAGCCCGCGCTGAAGGCGGCGATTTTAATAATTTGTTTGATTTTTGTGCTCGCGTCGATTTGCGTAAGGTGAATAAACGAACGCTAGAAGCGCTAATCTATTCCGGCGCGCTCGATAGTATTGGCCCAAGTCGCTCCCGCATGATGGCCTCGATTGAAGAAGCGGTGCAATGTGCTGACCAGAATACGCGGAATCAAAAAGCTGGAATCGAGGATTTGTTTGGAGAGGTCGTGCCGTCGGGTGATGAGGATGTCTATGCCGCATCTGAAGGTATTCGTGAGTGGAGTGAAAAGCACAGACTGACATTAGAAAAAGATACCTTGGGCCTCTACTTAACAGGCCACCCTTTTGATGAATACGAAAGAGAGGTGCGCAACTTCGCTCCGAACTCCATCTTAAATCTTAAGTCGAGTCGCAAGCGGGTGACGGTGGTTGGTTTGATTGTCGCGATTCGCCTGATGAAGAATAAACGTGGGCAAACCATGTGTTTTGTGACATTAGATGATCGCAGTGCGCGAATCGAAGCCATGTTTTTCTCCGACTCCTATGACGAATGCCGCGATGCAATTGTTAAAGACACTATTGTCGCGATAGAGGGGGTGGTGAGTACCGATGATTATTCGGGCTCTTCCGAACTAAAAATGCGCGGCAGTGCGGTATTAGGTCTGGATGAGGCGCGCGCCCGCTATGCGAAGCATCTTGCGCTTTATGTGACGGATAGCCAGTTTCAAAGTGGCTTTGTTGAGTCTTTAAAGCAGGCGATTGAGCCGCATCAGAACGGTGCTTGCCGTGTTGCTTTGAAGTACAAGCGGCCTGACTTTGAATCGATGTTGGAGTTTGGCGAACGTTGGTCTGTCACCCCTAGCGATGAGCTATTGCAAGAGCTGTCTTATTTGTTAGGTAATGACAGGGTCAGACTGGTTTACTCTTAGGGACTGACGCGCGTATGATTATGGGTATAACTTCTGCTATCTGGCAGATAACTTCACGAAAAAGTTAACTTATATGAACCTTCATTATCTCGACTTTGAACAGCCCATCATTGAACTGGAAGAGAAAATCCAGGAATTACGCTTGGTGGGAAGTGATCAAGAGCTCAATATTACAGATGCGATTGAGCGGCTTGAGAGAGATTGCGTCTTGCGGACGCAGGACATATTTTCTAACTTAAGTGCTTGGGACGTGTCGCGTCTGGCGCGTCACCCAAAACGGCCTTATACCTTAGACTATCTCCGTCATATTGTGACCGATTTTGATGAGCTGCACGGGGATCGAAGTTTTGCAGATGACGCCTCAATTGTAGGTGGCATGGCTCGCCTTGAAGGGCGTCCTGTGATGGTAGTTGGGCATCAAAAAGGGCGCGAAGTTAGAGAGAAAGTGAAGCGAAACTTCGGTATGCCGCGCCCAGAGGGATACCGTAAAGCACGGCGTTTAATGGAGCTGGCCGAGCGCTTTTCATTGCCAATCCTTACCTTTATTGACACTCCAGGCGCTTATCCCGGTATTGACGCTGAAGAACGCGGCCAGAGCGAAGCGATTGCCCGTAATATCGCAGTGATGTCGAGTTTGAAAACACCTATTATATCGACGGTCATTGGTGAAGGCGGTTCCGGCGGAGCGTTGGCGATTGGCGTTTGTGACCGACTGCAAATGCTGCAGTATTCTACTTACTCTGTTATTTCCCCTGAAGGTTGCGCATCTATTCTTTGGAAAAGTGCAGAGTATGCAGCTGAGGCCGCAGAAGCGATGGGTGTGACCGCTCAGCGATTGCAAGAATTGAAGCTGGTTGACCGCGTTATTGAAGAGCCGATGGGTGGTGCTCATCGAAATATTGAGCAAATGGCCGGAGCGATTAAAAGCTCACTGCTAGAAACGCTGGCTGAGCTTGATGCCCTTTCATCAGACGAACTGATGGATCAGCGTTTTCGCAGGCTAACTGCGTATGTTCGAGACTAGCCCCGAAGGCTCTATTTCCTCTCACGAATTTGCTCAGCGTTCTGAGTCCGCTTTATTGGCGTCTGCCGCTGATATTCCAAAATCTTCTCATTATTTGATTGGCCTAAGTGGCGGACTTGACTCTACTGCTTTGCTCCGTGTTCTCGCTCCAGTATTGCTTGCGAGTGGTGCAAGCGTGCAAGCCGTTCATATCCACCATGGCTACAGTGGCAATGCCGATGAATGGGCTAGCTGTTGTCGCGCTATGTGTGATCAGTTAAATATTCAGTGTTTCGTCGAACGCGTATCTGTTTTGCCGGACGGGGAGGGCTGGGAAGCGGCAGCTCGTAAAGCGCGATATCGTGTATTTGCGTCAAGGTTGCCAGTGAATGGAGTGCTTTTACTAGGGCACCATCAAGACGATCAGCTTGAGACCTTAGTGATGCGGGTGCGACAACGTAAAAGTATCGAGAGCTTAGCGGGAATGCCTCAGCAGAGGGCGCTTGGGCGTGGCACGTTATTTCGTCCATGGTTAGGTATTAAGCGGCGACAGATAGAGAGTGTCGCGCAGCTGCGTGGATGGTCTTGGGTTGAGGATGAGAGCAATCAAGACGCGCGTTTTACGCGCAACTGGGTCCGAAATTGTTTGTTGCCAGCAATGCGAGAGGCGGATAAAGAGGCCGATCTGCTGGCGCTTTCATTGATGAGTGCGGCGGAAAAGCTAAGGTCATTGAGTGATCGCTTGGTGATGCCGTTTTTACCCGATGACGGAATTACTTCGGTGGAAAAAAAGATCGAGATGGGCCTTTTTTTACCGTTAAGTGACGAGGGGCAGCGTCTAGTGTTGCGCGCTTGGTTTGAGTCTGAAGGGGTGCGTCAGCCGCCTCTATCGACCTTTGATCGTATTTGGACAGAGTTACTTCCAGCGGCTAGCGATGCGACGCCTGAGCTGCGATGGGGGGCTATTTGTCTGCGGCGTTATGCCGGAGAGCTCCACCTTGTTTCAGTTGATGAAACGTCAAATCTTATTCCTGCCCCCCTTGTGTTGTCGATAACCGACCTTCCGGTTCAAATCAGTTTTGGTAGCTACCAGCTGTGCTTAGAATATGGCGGTCCTCCAGCCGAGGATCTGGCGGATTATTTATACGTGCCAAACATTGACGATACGATCAGGATTGCAGCGCGCTCTGGTGGTGAAAAACTTATTCTTAAAGAGAGCGTAGGCTCAGTGCCGCTTAAAAAACTGTTTGCGTTGCAGCGAGTTCCTCCTTGGGAGCGCTCGGTTCGTCCTTTGTTATGGCTAGATGAAAAGCTGGCTTGGGCGGGCCCGCGTATGGTTGCGGATGAGTTTGGCAGGGATCGCCGAGATGCTAGTAATTGTTGGCTTTCGGTGCGTTTATCCAGATCAAACTGAGCCCACCTACCTTAAATAATTCGCTTCCTTGCATTGACGATACTTAGTCTCTAGAATACGCGGCTCGAAAAACTGCAGGTCTGCTCAGGGGGTGTTTTTCTGAATCCCATGTGTATTGGCTTGTTTAATTGTAACTCCTTGCTTTTTATTATCTTTTTATAAAGGGCTTTTTATCCAAAGGGAGAATGTATGCGACATTATGAAATCGTATTTCTAGTGCATCCTGATCAAAGCGAACAGGTGTCTGGTATGGTTGAGCGTTATTCCAGCCTAATTACTAATGGTGGTGGTACGATTCACCGCTTAGAAGACTGGGGACGTCGTCACCTAGCCTACCCAATCAACAAGATTCATAAAGCACATTACATTTTGATGAATATCGAATGTAGTGGTGAAGTGTTGGACGAACTGTCTCACAACTTCCGTTTCAATGACGCGATCATCCGTGATTTGGTTGTTCGTCGTAAAGAAGCGATTACTGAAGAGTCTCCTATTAAAGCTGCTTCAGGACGTGAAGATCGTCGTCCTCAGCGTACAGAAGCACCAGCTCCTGCTCCGGCAGCCGAAGCGAAAGCTGAAGCACCTGCGGCTGCAGAAGAAAGTACATCAACTGAAGATGCAGCTGACGATAGCGCAGCGGCTTCGGAAGAGTAATTACTGAATTTAGGAGAAACATATGTCTCGTTTTTTACGTCGTCGCAAATTTTGCCGTTTTACAGCAGAAGGCGTCAAAGAGATCGATTATAAAGATCTCGATACATTGAAAGGTTATGTCACTGAAACTGGCAAAATTGTACCTAGCCGTATTACCGGTACAAAAGCTCGTTATCAGCGTCAGCTAGCAACTGCTATCAAACGTGCGCGTTATGTAGCGTTGTTGCCTTATACAGATAACCACCACGAGTAAGTTGTGGTGATTCGCGAATATAGTGCCATGTTTGCGAACTGGGCCGGAAACTTCGGCCTGATGATAAAAGATTTATACCGTTTAATGAGTGCTTGTGATGCGTGATCTAGCTGTTTTTGTCATGCGAGGGCCTCGACAGGCTGCAATTGTTGCGTTTGTTTGTACCTTGATTCCGATGATGTTTTGGCTTGCTGCCGCCATTATCGGTCTAGTCACTCTGCGCAGTGGTTGGAAGCAAGGTGCGGCGGTATTGGTTTGGGCTATCATCCCGGCATTGGGTTGGTGGTTAGGATTGCAGGATCCAGGTGCTGTAGTGGTACTGCTCTCAACATTGGCAATGGCCGAAATATTGAGAGCGACTGTTTCTTGGCAACTCGCGTTTATAGTAGGGGCGTTGATTAGCGTATTGGTAGGAATACTGGTGCCTATGATGATGCCTGAGTTGATCGACACGCTGGTCGCGATGGCGGATCAGGTATTCCGGGATTTGGCAGCAGACGCCAATGTGGAATATGACGAGACTGTTCAGGCTTCGTTTCGGTCAATGATGATTGCTAGTTTTGCTGCGTCGTTTTACGGCATGGCTCTGGGCTCGCTTTGTTTAGCGCGTTCTTGGCAATCAAAGCTCTATAACCCGGGTGGTTGGAAACAGGAGTTTCATCAACTTCGCTTAACACCGAAGACTTTGTTGGGACTACTCGCTGCTATGTTGATATCCCCTTACATCGGGATAGATGCAACGTTACTGCTACTGATTGTGATGTTACCCATTACAATGTGTGGATTAGCGTTGGTGCACGGAGTGATCGGCAAGAAAAATTTAGGTGGGCAATGGTTATTCGGCTTTTATATATCAGTCGTAATACTGTTTCCGACCGTGCTGATGGTCGTATCAATGCTCGCTATTGTAGATAGTGTCGTTGATTTCCGAGGCCGGATGAAAGGTGAAGGTTCGCAAGCGAACTGAGAGCTCCTTAAGGAAACAGGCTGACCCATTGGCGACGCTAAAATAAATTTGAATATTTACTAATTGAGGTTATCGAGATGGACGTTATTCTACTCGAAAAAGTTGGAAAGCTAGGCGGCCTTGGCGACAAAGTAACTGTTAAGTCAGGCTTTGGTCGTAATTTTTTGGTCCCTTACGGTAAAGCTGTACCGGCAAACGCTGCAAATATTGCAGAGTTTGAAGCGCGTCGCGCTGATCTTGAAAAAGCAGCGGCTGAAAAGCTAGGTGTTGCTCAAGCTCGTGCAGAAGAGCTGAACGATAAAGCAGTGACTATCACATCGAAAGCGGGTGATGAAGGTAAGCTGTTTGGTTCTATCGGTGTTCGTGACGTGGCAGATGCTGTGTCGGCGGCGGGCATTGAATTAGGCAAATCAGAAGTTCGATTGCCTGAAGGCCCGATTCGCGACATCGGTGAATACGATGTAGCGATTCAGCTTCACAGTGACGTAACGGCAATGATCAAACTTTCAGTGGTTGCTGAGTAAGTTTGCGAGTTAGTCGAATTAAGTAAGGCTTATATCTGACGGAATACTTATTTTAGGATGAGTTTTCTATTTGAAGTCTTACTTTCTAAAAAGCCCGAAAGCGTTTCGCTTGTCGGGCTTTTTAGTCTCTGAGATTTATGTTTTGTGTTACTGGGTAAAACGGGTGTTCACGTAACGAAAGCGCGGTAAACTATCATCCTATTTGTGTAGTTTCTTATTTTTTGAATGTGCGTTCGGCGCATTCTCTTGGAGTGTTTAATTGGCAGCCTTGGAAAATGATGCGCTGGGTTTCAAAACCCCGCCACACTCGATTGAAGCAGAGCAATCCATTTTAGGTGGCTTGTTGCTAGATAATAGTAAGTGGGATGTCGTTGGCGATAAGGTGATGGAAGATGACTTTTATCGTCAAGATCATCGTTTAATTTATCGAGTGATTGCCCGACTGGCAAACGAAGGGCACCCAGTAGATGTGGTGACGGTTGGTGAAGAGCTGGAGCGATTGAATGAAATTGAAAACGCCGGGGGCATGGCTTATTTAGGTGATTTAGTCGAAAAGACTCCCAGTGCTACCAATGTTCGTGCTTATGCAGAGATCGTCCATGAAAGAGCTGTATTGCGTAGATTGATCGCAGTGTCTGGAGAAATATCGGACAGTGCGTTTAATCCACAGGGTCGCAAAACGTCCGCTTTACTAGACGAAGCGGAGCGCAAGGTTTTCAAAATATCGGAAAGCCGCGCGGGACAAGAAGGCGGCCCGCAGTCGGTCAATCCGGTGTTAACGAAAACGCTAGAGCGTATCGATACGCTTTTTAATGCGACTGACACGATTACCGGCGTGACGACAGGTTTTAAAGATCTGGATGAAATGACGTCGGGATTGCAACCTTCAGACTTAGTGATTGTGGCTGCTCGTCCGTCGATGGGTAAAACCGCGTTCGCAATGAACCTCGTAGAAAGCGTGCTGATTAAAGGCGAAAAGCCAGTCTTGGTTTTCAGCATGGAGATGCCGGCGGACTCGATCTTGATGCGAATGATTTCGTCGCTTGGCCAAATTAACCAAACGCGAGTGCGTAGCGGTAAACTCGAAGAAGATGATTGGCCCCGCCTAACGTCCGCGGTCAGTATGCTCAAAGACCGACCATTGTATATTGACGATACGGCCGGACTTAGTCCGGCAGAGGTCCGCTCACGGTCACGCCGCGTGGCAAGAGAAATTAAGCAAGACTTCGGCATGATCATGATCGACTATCTTCAGCTCATGCAGATTCCCGGTATGAATGAAGGCAGAACAGCCGAGATTTCAGAGATCTCGCGATCGCTTAAAGCCCTCGCTAAAGAGTTGAAGTGTCCTGTTGTTGCTCTTTCCCAGTTGAATCGAAGCCTTGAAAATCGGCCGGATAAGCGCCCTATGAACTCGGACCTGCGTGAGTCGGGCGCGATCGAGCAGGATGCTGACGTTATTATGTTTATCTATCGAGATGAATACTATAACGATGACAGCCCTGACAAAGGTATTGCAGAGATCATTATTGGTAAGCAGCGAAATGGCCCGATAGGAAAGATAAAGCTCTCGTTCCAAGGCCAGTTTACTAAGTTCAATGACCTTGCCCATGTTGATTACGGTGGCGAGTTCTAGTGGACGATTCGCCAGGTTTGGGGCGGCCGTTGCGCGCGCTGATCGACTGCAGCGCTTATCAACATAATTTGCAGCTCATTGCAGATCGCTGCGCACCGGCGCAAGTGCTGGCTGTGATTAAGGCCGATGCATATGGGCATGGCATGATCGAAATGGCGAGAGCGGCTGGCGAGTCACGACCATTAGCCGTCGCGACGCCCGAAGAAGCGATGCGTTTACTCGAAAACGGCATTCGAAACGAAATATGGGTGCTGGAGGGGCCGTTTAGTTCGCACTGCTTAGCGCTGTCTGAGCGGCATGAAAACATTGTATGGGTGGTTCATCAGCTGAGCCAACTTAAGATGATGGCCGGGAACAAGGACTCATCTCATCAGGTTTGGTTAAAGCTTGATAGCGGGATGCACCGTTTGGGCTTTCAGCCATACTTATTCGAATCCGCATTGGCGTTTATTCAAGAAGCAGCGAACATTTCTCTAACAGGGTGTGCAACGCATTTGGCGTCGAGTGAGCTCGTTGACTCGTCCAGTGTGATATCACAAATACAGATGTTTGATGATGTGATTAAAACCAATGATCTGCTCGATTTGCCACAATCAATTTCTAATTCTGGCGCGATTATTAACTATCCAGAATCCTATAGAAGTGTGGTGCGGCCGGGGATTGCTTCATATGGCGCCATGCAAACGCCTTTACTGAGTTTTAAACCGGTGATGACACTGCGCTCTGCGGTGATGGCCTTGCGTGAGGTGCCGCTTGGCGAAAGTGTCGGTTATGGCGGAACGTGGACTGCTGAGAGGCCGTCGTTAATCGCGACGATCGCAGGCGGCTATGGTGATGGCTACCCACGTCATGCAAAAAATGGTACGCCGGTGCTAGTCAATGGTCAGCGCGCGGGCTTAGCTGGGCGTGTTTCTATGGATATGTTGACCGTTGATGTGACAGATCTCGCCAATGTTTCGTTAGGGGATCCGGTCGAGCTATGGGGCGACAAATTGCCCATAGAAGAAGTCGCTCAGTGTGCTGACACGATTAGTTATGAACTGCTTACGAGTGTGACGTCACGCGTCCCAAGGTTTTACGTCTAGTGGCTTAGTTGGCTCGTCTTCCTAACTCTTCCTTAGTAACGGTTAAGTGTATCGCTAACCGTTTCGTTTTCTCGCCAATGGTCGGCTTTTCGGGCCGTCTTGGGCTCCTTGATAGTTAGGTTGAAGCGGCCAGACTTCTAATTCTCGATAATAGACACCCTGTTTTCTTGAGACGGACTCAAATAAAACGACTTCGTCAAAGTTCAGTTCGAATATAGGCTCTATTAATGGCTGAGGGATAGCTTCCTTAGTTCTATACAGTGAAATATGAGGTTGGAAGGTTTGTTTTGCAGAGCGGCCAACGCAGCGTTGAGAAAGCTCGTTCAGTTGGCGGTTTAGATCATTAAGGGAATTGTTCCAGCTGCGAGGGCCGATCCAAAATGTGCCAGGACTCGGCCAATAGGCATATTGGTCAATCGTCATTGATAACTGCTGCGGGCGCACCCTCTGCCAAAGCTCGGTAGTCGCTTGAATCAACGTATCGCATTGCGCTGTGCTCGCTTCGCCAACGAAGCTTAGCGTGATATGGAAGTTTTCCGCAGCAATGCCTTGTCGATCGCGCGGAAACACCTTATCGCGCCAATGCAGTATGTTCAGGCTACTATGCGCTGATATAGGGAGGGCGAAGAATATGCGCATGATGCAAAGCCTTGCTGAGAGTATGGATTGACGCACGATTCTCTATTGCTTTCGTGGCGAGGGAAAATAGTAACATCTAACGAGTAAGCGGCCGATCACTCGAGCCCAATCAACCAGAGCGAGTGAGGACTCCCTCTGGTTGATTTTCTAGAGAATAAAGTTAACGCCTAAGTAGCCAACGAGACCCAGTACAACCGTATAAGGTAATGCCATGAACACCATCTTTCCGTATGAGAGGCGTACTAGGGGAGCCACTGCCGAGGTGAGTAAAAACAGAAAAGCAGCTTGACCATTTGGCGTCGCAACACTGGGTAAGTTCGTGCCGGTATTAATTGCAATCGCCAAGGTTTCGAAATGCTCCCGGGTTATGTCGCCTGCGTCAAACACAGCTTTGACTTCATCGATATAGACGGTCGCGACAAAGACATTGTCGCTAATCATTGATAGTACGCCGTTTGCTAAGAAGAACATGCCTGGTTGGGCTTCGAGCTCTAGGCTCAATACGTAATTAATGATGCCAGAGAATAGGTGCAGCTCATGAATGACGCCGACGATGGTAAAGAACACCACGAGCAGAGCGGTAAAAGGCAGGGCTTCTTCAAAGGCTTTACCTATTTGATGTTCTTCGTTTATCCCCGTGAATACCGTCGCCAAGACAATGACCATCAACCCAATCAAACCGACCGCGGCGAGATGCATCGCCAGCGATACGCACAACAGGATAGCAATCACGCTTTGGGCAATGAGGCTGGCCTTAAGCTCGGGCGTCATTTTAGATTGCTCTTCTGCGCTGTAGTTTTTTAAGATCTCACGGACTGATGTGGGAAGCTCACTACCGTAATCAAATTTTTTGACCTTTTCAAGAAGGATGCAGGTCAGTAAACCGCAGATCAGCACTGGCATGGTGACTGGAGCCATCACTAAGAAAAACTCGATAAAATTCCAGCCTACCTTTTCAGAAATCAATAGGTTTTGTGGCTCTCCAACTTGAGTACAAACGCCCCCTAATGCGGTACCCACGGCGCCATGCATCATTAAGCTACGCAAAAACGCACGGAAGTTATCAAGATCTTCTCTACGGTTCTCTTCGACCGTTCCATCATTGCTATGGTCATGTTCATAGTTGTGATACTCCTTTCCAGAAGCGACTTTATGAAAAACAGAATAGAAACCGACACAGACGCTGATAATCACAGCAGTAACGGTTAATGCATCTAGAAATGCTGACAGCACTGCGGCCGACATACAGAATACAAGTGACAGAATGACCTTTGAGCGTATGCCGAGAATGATCTTCGTGAATGCGTAGAGAAGCAGGCTTTTCATGAAGTAAATACCGGCGACCATAAATATCAGTAGCAGGATAACTTCTAAATTATTGTGTACTTCATGATAGACCGTCTCGGGTGAGACCATTCCAATGACGACAGCTTCGAGAGCCAGTAAACCGCCGGGTTGAAGTGGGTAGCATTTTAGTGCCATCGCTAGCGTGAAGATAAACTGTGAAATTAGCAACCATCCGGCGACAAATGGAGCGAGCGTAAAGATAATAGGGTTAATGATCAGGAAGGCGATGATGGCCTGTTTGTACCAGTCAGGAGTGTTCCCCAAAAAATTGTTGTAAAAGGCTCGGGGTAAGCTGTTTGTCATGTACGTTCCTAAATTTTCCGATGTTTCTTAGTGAAATGAAGCTTTAACAGCGTAATCGCGAAAGCAAATAAAAAATAACCATGCAGGTCAATGGCCACTAAATGAGGCGGGGAGAGTCTACCAGAAATCAAGATGTGTGATGAAAAATAAAGAGGTAGTTTAGAGGTAAAGACTTAAGCCGCGTTGGGGTACCCAGTGAAGCAAAGTGAGAATCTCACAAGTCGATATTAAGGCGTAAAAAGATAAATCGTTATCGCGGGTTGGAGTCTAGAGTTTTAAGGTTGAGCTATGACGTTTTTATCAGCGTGATGCCGCCGGTATTTCTTTGAAAAAGAGTCATATTTTGAGAACGCAGTTTTTCAATATTGAACTATATTTAAAAGTCGCTAGGCCGAAGTACGCCTTGATTCTAGATAATCAATGCGTACTTCGGTTTTACGCGGTATGCGGATGACCTTAAATCTTATCGTAATATGGGGAGCTTATGACTATATTCAACAACATGCAGCTGAAATGGAAATTAGGCATGGGGTTTGCTGTTCCTCTTGTCTTATTGGTAGTTATTGCGCTTTCAGCTAATTCGGCTATCAACAAATTGATTGGAACTCAAACGTGGGTAACGCATACCTATGAGGCCATAGAGCTGGGCGAGCTGATAACCGTATCATTGGTGAATATGGAAACCGGTTTGCGTGGCTACCTGATTACGGGAGATGAGGTGTTTCTTGAACCTTTTGACAAAGGAAGCAAAGATTTCAAGTCCACTTTAGGTAAAGGAAAAGAGCACGTTTCAGACAATGCTAAACAAGTCGATCGCCTTAAAGAAGTACAGTCACTTAAGAAAGAATGGCTTGAAGAACATGTCAATGTGGCAATGAACCTTCGCGCAGCGGCTAATCGTTCGGGCTCTACGGTTGACCTGATCAAAGTGACCGCGTTTATAAAGCGTGCGGTGGGGAAGGCGTACATGGATCGAATGCGGTCTTTAGTCGATGAGTTTGTGGCCGAAGAAAAAGCACTCGTTGTGACGCGGGGGAATGAACAGAAGGAAACAGCTGAGAGCGCGACTTTTTTGACGTCCATGGGTGCGTTGGTCGCCGTTTTGCTAGGTATAGCTGCTGCTGCGTTGATTTTACGAAACGTGACAAAAGCATTGGGTGGTGATCCGGCGCGTGCGAAAGAAATGGCAGACCGAATTGCTAAAGGAGATTTGAGCAAAAATATTGAGCTTCGTGGCGGTGATGCTGATAGCTTGATGTTTTCCTTGAGTGTTATGCAGAAAGAGATGCGTGAGCGGATCGAACGAGATCAGCGGGTCATGGCAGAGTTTGCGCGCGTGAAGCTGGCTCTAGATGTATGTAATACCAATGTCATGATGGCAGATGCTGACTTGAATATTATTTATATGAATGACTCTGTCGAAAAGACCATGATGGCAGCTGAAAAAGACTTGAGGACAGATCTGCCCAACTTCAATTCCCGAGAACTGATGGGGCAAAATATTGATGTATTCCACAAGAATCCCGCGCATCAGCGGACGATGTTATCCAAGTTGCAGGCTGTTTACGAAACGCGTATTTTGGTTGGTGGGCGTACATTTGGTTTGGTTGCCACGCCAATTTTCTCGGATGATAAGACGCGTTTGGGTACGGTCGTTGAGTGGGACGATATGACGGAGCGTTTAGCGCTCGAAAAAACTCAGCTCGAAATTGCAGCGGACAACGCGAGAATAAAAACAGCACTTGATAAAGTGACTGCTAACGTGATGATGGCCGATGCGGATCGTAATATTATTTACACCAACGATGCGGTGATCGCGACTTTGCGCAATGCACAAAACGATATTCGTACCGAACTGCCCAACTTTAATGTCGACAATTTACTCGGCAATAGCATCGATCAGTTCCATAAAAACCCAAATCACCAAATGCAAATGTTGGATCGTTTGACCAATACCATGAGCTCCGACATTGTGGTGGGTGGGCGTCATATGAATTTGATTGTCAGCCCTGTCAGTGATGCTGAAGGGAGCCGTTTGGGAAGCGTAGTTGAGTGGACAGATCGAACCGCTGAAGTGCAGACGCAAATAGAAATGGACAAAATTATTGCGGCGTCTAACGACGGTGATCTCAGTGAACGTATTCCCTTAGAGGGGAAAGAAGGTTTCTTTAGAAGCATGAGCGAAGGCTTGAATTCTTTGCTCGATAAAACGGCGATGTTTGTTGAAGACATGGGCGCCATGTTCGAAGCGATGTCAGATGGCGACTTAACGCGTACGGTGAATAATGAATACCGGGGCGAGTTTGAAATTATCGCCAATAACGCGAACAACACTGTGCTGAAATTAACCGAGGTGATGGGGAGAATCCAAGGCGCATCCGGCACGGTTCGCACATCGGCGAATGAGGTTGCTCAGGGTTCTGACGACCTTAGCCGTCGAACTGAGTCACAAGCCAGCTCGCTAGAAGAAACGGCGGCGAGCATGGAAGAGATTACCGCAACGGTTAAGCAGACCTCTGAGAATGCCTCTCAAGCCAATACGCTAGCGTCGGATGCGAAGTTGACCGCGCAAACGGGTGGTGCGGTGGTAAATGACGCAGTAAATGCGATGAGTGAAATTCTCGATTCAAGCAATAAGATTAATGACATCATTGGGGTGATTGATGAAATTGCCTTCCAAACGAACTTGTTGGCTTTGAATGCGGCAGTTGAAGCGGCGCGTGCTGGAGAACAAGGCCGAGGATTTGCGGTCGTAGCCGGCGAAGTGAGAACGCTTTCGCAACGTTCTGCAGCCGCGGCGAAAGAAATAAAGGATCTGATTCGCGATAGCGTTAACAAGGTTGAATCAGGCTCTACCTTGGTTAATCAGTCCGGTAAAACTCTGGCAGAGATTGTCACGGCGGTCGACAAAGTCGCGGTGATGATTCAAGACGTCAACAATGCCGCCATTGAGCAAAATAGTGGCATTAGTCAGATTAACCAAGCGATTACCCAAATGGATGAAATGACTCAGCAGAATGCGGCGTTGGTGGAAGAAACATCCGCTGCAAGCCGGTCGATGTCTGAAGAGGCCACTAGCATGAATAACCTTATTTCATTCTTTAAATTGAACGGACAAGCGGCAGCTGCTTCGACAGTTAGTGCGTCGATGAGTGCTCCCGCGAGTGAGTCGATACAAACGTACTCTCCGGCACCGGCTACGCCAGGCCCGCAAAGCGGCGCTGATGGTGTTGCGTCGTTTTCTGAGTCGGATGATTGGGAAGACTTTTGATCGACCCGTTAATGCGAAATGGCCACAATAAAAAGTGGCCATTTCTATTTAGCTGCCGATAGAGAGATTACATAATAATATTGTTAGATGGTTGGGCCTAGGACAGGCTGCACGGAATGCGCATTGGCTTCGCCCTGAGGCCTTTATTCAAAGTCGAATGTATTCGAGTAAGTCCTTGTTGGCTCAAGCAGATGAGCGTTTGAGAGAAGTCGAGGAAGAAAAGTATGTCTATTGCTAAAAAATCACTGATTGGAGCCTTGCTGGTGTCGGCGATTGCGATTTTCGCTACTGCAATTATCGTCGCTACCGCGTCGTATAAAACTGCAGATTCAGTGATTCGTGAGCAGTCGAAGGATCGCTTGGTTTCGATTCGAGAGGTTCAGAAGGAAGAGATCCAGCTCTATCTTGAATCTATTCGCAAGCAGGTTGTCGTGCAGTCCGCGTCCATGGCAACCCAAGACGCGGCAAAGCGTTTTATTGGCGCGTTCCATGACTTTTCTGCCACCGCTCCGCCACTGTCTACTGATAAAATGCGCTCCGAGTTGAGCCAGTACTACACGCAAGAGTATGGCAAGTTGTATCAAAAAAAGAACAACGATGACTCTTTTTCTGCTGACTCATTGCTGACTCGAATCGATGATAAAGCGACGGCATTGCAATACCACTTTATTCAAAAGAACCCTAATGCACTTGGTGCTAAGGATGAGCTTGATAAGCTTGCATTTGATTCACCCTATAGTGACACGCATAGCCGCTATCACCCTGAGTTTCGACGTTTTCTGCGCGCCTTTAACTACTACGATATTTTCATTGTCGATGCCAAAACGGGCCACATTGTTTATTCGGTTTACAAGGAACTGGACTTCGGTACTTCGCTTCTTGATGGACCCTATCGACGGAGCGGTTTAGCGGATGTCTTTAAGCAGCTGCGTTATGCAACAAAACCGGATGCGACTGCCTACTCGGCATTTCGCTCTTACACTCCGTCTTATGAAGACCCTGCTGCATTTATCGGCTCGCCCATCACAGATGAGAACGGTGAGACTATTGCGGTGATGGCCTTCCAAATGCCAATTGATGAATTGAACAAAATGATGACGCATGACCAGCGCTGGTCGGAAAAAGGTCTGGGCGCGAGTGGTGAGACATACTTGGTGGGGGAGAATTACCTAGCCCAAAGTATTAGTCGGTTTTTAATCGAAGACAAAGAGGGTTATGCGCAAGCACTAAGGGAAGTTGGTGTAGACGGCGAACTCTTGGATAAAATTCTTAACAAAGAAACGAACATTGGATTTCAGGAGATAAAAACGCCTGGTGTTCAGGCGGCCCTGTCGGGTGAAAGTGGTTTTGCTATTTTTCCTGATTATCGCGGGGTTCCCGTGCTGTCTGCGTATACGGGTATCGAGTTTGAAGGGTCGAAACTCGCTTTGTTAGTCGAGATTGACGAGGCGGAAGCGTTTGCGTTTGCCGATACGATGATTACGCAAAACAGCATTATCACGATTGTTATTGGTTTGTCCGTACTTGGCTTAGTGGCGCTTATTGTGTGGCGCTTCACGAGCACCTTGTCGGGCCAGTTGAACCAAGCTGTTAGTATTGCTGATGCAGTTTCGCGTGGCGATAAAGCGACGATTACGGTGCCGGATAATAAAGACGAAATTCGTGACTTAATGATAGCGCTTGACCGAATGCAGACGGAGTTGATTGGTGAGTTGGAGCTTCGCGAGCGAGAGTCCTCACGAATTAAAAGTGCGCTGGATGTGTGCGATACCAATGTCATGATGGCCGATACCGACTTGAATATTATTTATATGAATGAGTCTGTTGTGACGATGATGAACGATGCCGAGTCTGACATGAAGAAAGACTTGCCAGACTTCGACTCCGGCAAATTGATGGGCGAAAACATCGATGTATTCCATAAGAATCCAGGCCATCAACGTCAATTATTGGCGACGTTGCAAGATGTTTATCGTGCTGAGATTATGGTTGGCGGAAGAACGTTTGGTCTTACAGCGACTCCAATTGTTGCTGAGGGGGGCGAAAGACTGGGTACGGTCGTTGAGTGGGACGACAAAACGGAACGTATCGCGAAGGAAAGGTCTGAGCGGGTGATTTCTGAAGAAAATGCGCGGATACGCACCGCGCTCGATAAAGTGTCGGCGAATGTGATGATGGCCGATGTCGACCGAACGATTATTTATACCAACGAGGCTGTGATTGATACGCTTCGAAATGCGCAAGACGACATCCGCAAAGATCTTCCAAATTTTGATGTGGATACTTTGCTGGGTGGAAGTATTGATCAGTTCCACAAGAATCCTCAGCATCAAATGCAAATGCTAGACACACTAAGCGGTGTACACAGTGCTGACATCATTGTTGGTGGGCGCCATATGACCTTAGTGCTCAGTCCGGTAACGGATGATGAGGGTGTTCGAATTGGAACCGTGGTTGAGTGGGCAGACCGAACAGCAGAAGTGCGGATTCAGCAAGAGATGGATATGATCATCGCGGCGGCGAATGATGGTGATCTCAGTGAACGAATTGGTTTGGAAGATAAAACGGGCTCTTTTCTTAGATTGAGTGAAGGCTTGAATACTCTGCTAAACAAGGTGGCTTCGTTTGTTCAGGACATGAGTGGTTTGTTCCAGTCGATGTCTGAAGGTGATTTGACCAAGACGGTTAAAAACGAATATCGCGGCGAGTTTGAGGAAATTAAGAATAACGCAAACAATACCTTGCTGAAACTCACTGAGGTAATGGGAAAAATTCAGAGCACGTCTGCTTCAGTAAGAACGTCTGCAAATGAGGTCGCGCAGGGTTCTGATGATTTGAGTCGACGTACAGAGTCGCAAGCGAGTTCGCTGGAAGAAACTGCGTCGAGCATGGAAGAGATGACAGCCACGGTGAAACAAACCTCTGAGAACGCTTCTCAGGCGGATGTATTAGCCGGTGAAGCGAAGGCTAAGGCCCAGCAAGGCGGCGCTGTGGTTAAAGATGCCGTGAATGCGATGAGCGAAATTCTGGACTCAAGCAATAAGATTAATGACATCATTGGGGTGATAGACGAGATCGCTTTCCAGACTAACTTACTTGCGTTGAATGCGGCGGTAGAAGCGGCTCGCGCAGGAGAGCAAGGGCGCGGGTTTGCGGTCGTTGCAGGTGAGGTTCGAACTTTGTCACAGCGTTCAGCGGCGGCGGCAAAAGAAATTAAAGATCTGATTCGAGATAGTGTTGGTAAGGTTGAATCTGGCTCGACGTTGGTGAATCAGTCGGGCGAAACGCTGGCGGAAATTGTAGGCGCAGTAGATCGCGTCGCCATGATGATCCAAGACGTCAATAACGCGTCGAGTGAGCAGAACAGCGGCATTAGTCAGATCAATCAAGCGGTCACGCAAATGGATGAAATGACGCAGAAAAATGCTGCCTTGGTTGAGGAAACGTCGGCAGCTAGTCGGTCGATGTCAGAAGAAGCAACCAATATGAATAGCTTGATTGCATTCTTTAAACTAAACGCAAACATCGCGAATGAAGTGAGTGTCACTACACGAGCGGAATCTGTATCCAGGGCTTCGGAACCGGCTGTCCCGACCTCTGCTCCCGCTGACGCTTCTTCGAATAGTGTGTCTAGTTATATTGACGATATCTACAAGTAATACTATTGGGTGGGCTGGGCGAATGAGTCGCTCAGTTTGCCTTAACGAATTTCCAGGCTTTCTCAGTGCGCACGATGTGCGCTTTCTTCGCAATATTTAATAGAGCCTTGTCTCGTTGCCAGTATTGATGTCCCTGCTGATTGCTTCTCTCGAAATAGGGTTCGCTTTGTTCGATGAGAGACTGCATCTGACTGCGTTGGCCGGCTAAGCTGAGATGGGTCGACGGTGAGCTCAAATTCATTGAGGCAAGCGACTCGAACGATAATATGAGCGATAGATAGCGCTCTATTAGTGTCTTAGGCCATTGCCCATCAATCGCTTCCCCTAGTAAATAGCCCGATACCGCGGCACTTACATGAATGTCTTCGCAGGTACGAAAAGGCTTTATGTAATTAAGGTAGCCATCGCCTTCGAGAATGTCTTTTTCCTCAATGTTTGCGTGTTTGAGAATAACTTGACCGTGAGTGACTTGCGGCACAAAGGGCAATGGTGGCATGGGTTGGATGCTAATGCCGTTATGCCGCGCATCAAGTGAGACTACCTTTAAGCTGGGCTGGCTAGTGTGGGAGCCCTCTTCCTTGCAGGCAATGAATAAGCGTTGAGCGTCGCAGCCGCCGGATACAAAGGTTTTGTGTCCCGATAGTGTCAGTATTCCCTGGTCGTCGCGTATCTCCGAATGGATTGCCTTCGGATGGTTGCCTTGTGCTTCGCTGACACAAAATGATGCCAGTTCGCCTGACGAAAGTTCAAATAAATTTTCGATAGCCGATTGATAGCCTGACGCAAAGGCAAAGCCGACACTGTCACTATAGCGGCCGCCAATAATCGCACGCTGAATACTTTCTGATACGCCGAGCGTGTGTTGCTTAAACTCGTTATGCCAATGTTTTAAATCTGCATGGTGTTTTTTATCGAGCGGGCTTAATAGCCGCTCGATAAATGCTTCTTTTTGCATGGGTAAACGCCGTCTTTTGTGGTGTTATTTCGGGGCCATACGCAGAGCGCTATCAATACGTATAACTTCGCCGTTTAGTACCGGGTTTTCGACCATTTCTTTTACAATTCGAGCGTACTCGGATGGTTTTCCAAGACGCTTGGGGAAAGGTAGCGTGGCGGCAAGGCTTTCTTGTGCAGCTTCCGGAAGTGACTCCATCATCGGTGTCATAAACAAACCTGGGGCAATTGCCAGCACGCGAATGCCATAACGGGCAAGTTCTCTCGCTGCAGGCAGAGTCAAACCGACAATACCTCCTTTCGAGGCAGAGTAAGCCGCTTGGCCTATTTGCCCTTCAAATGCGGCAACAGACGCAGTTGATATGATCACGCCACGCTCGCCGTCTTCATTCGGTTCGCGGTTCTGCATGTCGTCTGCGGCAAGTCGCATAATATTGAAACTACCGCATAAATTAACGTTGATCACTTTGTTAAAAAATGCGAGATCCATCGGTCCTTCTCGACCTAAAATCTTTGCGGGGGTGCCAATGCCCGCGCAGTTGATAGCAATTCCGCAGGGGCCATGTGCTTCTTTTGCGGCGGCGAATGCATTCGTGGCACTTTCGGCATTGGTGACATCACAGCTGATCGCGATGCCGTTTATATCAGCGGCAACTTGCTTCGCTTTGTCTTCTTGTACATCAAAAATAGCAACCTTGGCGCCGTGTTTTGCTAATAGTCTTGCTGTGGCTTCGCCTAAGCCTGAAGCGCCACCGGTCACGATAGCGGGTACGTTTGTTATATTCATTAGAGACTCTCTACAATGGGGCGCGGCGAGGCCACGCGTCAAAAACTCTATGGCAGAATAGCAAGAATCGAGGGACGGGTTAAGGCTCAAAGTCGGGACAATGATTTTCGTTGAGAGGGGCGATCAATAGAGTGCAGAGAAGGCGGGAGGGTCGTTAACGAGGCAAGATCGCTATGCGCCCTTTGAGGGCGCTAGCGAGGATGCACATATTGCTTAGATCGGGTCGCGACTTTGATTGGCGCTGGTGAGTTTTTCGAGATATTGCTGCCAGAGTTTGGTTTGATTCAGCGAGTAATCACGGAGCAAGGGCCAGGTATAAATGCCAGAGTCGTGGCCATCGTCAAAAATGAGTTTTAAACCATAGTTGCCCACGGCTTCAATGTTCTCCAGCAGCACATCCTTTTTGCCATACTGAAGCACTTCAGAGCCAACGCCATGACCACGAACTTCTGCGGAAGGTGAGTGCACGCGTAAAAACTCAAAACCAAGCTCGAATACGCCATCGGCATATTGCAGCTGCAATATGCCGGAGCCGGTTTTTAACTTGATCTGGGTTGGCGGTGTATTAGCGAGAGAGTCTGTCATGGTTTATAAGATGTATTGACTTAAGTCTTCATCTTCTGACAAGTCATCAAGTTGCGCTTCAACATATTTCGCGTCGACCTCAAATGTGCCCTGAGTTTTATCGCCTGCATCAAATGATACCTGTTCGAGTAGTCTTTCGAGTACGGTATGTAGTCTTCGAGCACCGATGTTTTCGGTTTTCTCGTTGACCTTCCACGCAATGTGCGCGATTTTTTCTAGGGCATCGTCGGTGAAGCTAAGCTTGAGGCCTTCCGTTTCCATCAATGCAATGTACTGCTCGATAAGCGATGCGTTTGGTTCTGTCAGAATTCGCTTGAAATCCTCTGGTGTGAGCGCTTTCAATTCGACACGAATCGGTAAGCGCCCCTGAAGTTCAGGGATTAGGTCTGAAGGTTTTGAGAGGTGGAAAGCGCCAGATGCAATAAACAGAATATGGTCTGTTTTAATGGAGCCGAGTTTAGTTGTCACGGTGCAACCTTCTATCAGTGGTAGCAAATCACGCTGGACACCTTCGCGACTGACATCTCCAGAGGACCCTTCGGCTTTCTTCGCGACTTTATCTATTTCGTCGAGAAATACGATGCCGTTCTGTTCTACGGCGCGCAGTGCCTTTGTTTTAATCTCATCTTCATTGATGAGTTTCGCTGCTTCTTCTTCTTTCAGCTTTTTGAAGGCTTGCGCAACGGTTAGCTTTTTGGTCTTTTTCTTGTCGCCTGACATATTGGAGAAAATGCTTTGCAGCTGATTGCTCATTTCTTCCATGCCGGGAGGCGCCATAATCTCTACACCTACCGGGGTAGCACTAATTTCAATATCGATTTCTTTATCGTCTAAATCACCTTCGCGCAGTTTCTTTCGAAAGATTTGGCGAGTCGATGATTCTTCTTGAATTTGTTCATTGACGACGGAGTCAGTGCGGGCTGGTCGAAGTAGTGCGTCGAGGATGCGATCTTCAGCGGCGTCATCGGCACGGGTGCCGACTAGGGCGATTTCTTTCTCGCGATACATTTTTAAGGCATGGTCAGCGATATCTCGAATAATCGATTCAACATCACGACCGACATAGCCTACTTCGGTAAATTTAGTCGCTTCTATTTTGATGAAGGGGGCATCGGCAAGTTTAGCGAGTCGTCGAGCAATTTCGGTTTTGCCGACACCTGTTGGGCCGATCATCAGAATGTTTTTTGGCGATATTTCTTCTCGCATTTCTGTTGGCAGCTGCATGCGGCGCCAGCGATTTCGCAGCGCAATGGCAACCGCGCGCTTGGCATCATCTTGGCCAATAATGTGTCGATCTAATTCGTGTACGATTTCTCTAGGGGTCATGCTTGGCATATTAGTTACTCGCTTCGTCACTTGCGGGTGCGCTCTTGGAGAGCTCTTCAATAATGTGGGAATGGTTGGTGAAGACACAAATATCGGCGGCGATACTGAGTCCTTTTTCAACAATTTCCTTTGCGCTCAGTTCTGTGTTGTCCAATAGCGCTCTTGCACTGGCTTGCGCATAAGGGCCGCCAGAACCAATGGCAATCAAGCTATCTTCTGGTTCGATAACGTCGCCATTACCTGTGATGATTAATGAGCTGTCTTTGTCGGCGACAGCTAGTAGCGCTTCCAGTTTCCGCAGAGCACGGTCGGTGCGCCAGTCTTTGGCGAGTTCAACGGCAGCTCGAACGAGGTGGCCTTGATGTTTTTCTAACTGCGCTTCAAATCGCTCGAATAGGGTGAACGCGTCAGCCGTGCCGCCCGCAAAGCCCGCAATAACTTGGTTTCGATAAAGGCGTCTGACTTTTTTGGCGTTGCCTTTCATGATGGTATTGCCTAGTGACACCTGGCCATCGCCCCCGAGCGCAACTTCGTTGCCACGGCGAACGGATAAAATGGTGGTCATGCTGATCTCCTTGCGCGCAGCGTACTTTGGTTAGCGCTGCCTAAATGATATGCATTAAGAAAAACTATATGGATGCGATGCGATAAAAAACAAGGTGGTATCGCTAGCTTTGTTTTGCTCGAGAGTCGCTATTTTTTGACTTTCTTGACGAGAGGCTCAATTTGAATAGAAACCAATTTGTCCAGCGCGTTATTCATTTCGCTGCGTGAGTAAAATGGTCCCGTTATAACGCGATACCAGGTTGTGCCCTGAGCATTTTGAATGGCTTTGATATTGGCTTTTAGCCCCTGAAAAGCAATTGTCGCTTTTTGTCGCTCTGCATCTGAACTTGAGCGGAACGATCCAGTTTGCACCATATAGTAATAGTCATTGCTAACGGACTTTTCTTTGAACTTATAGCTATCAACTTTGGGAGGAATAACTTCCGACTCGGGCAGTAAGTCATAGAACTTAAAGCGTTGTTCGGGTTCTGCTTTTTTTGTTACGGGCGCTGGCGTTGCGGTGCTTTTTTTGACCGAGCTTTTCGTTGGTTCTGGCGTTACTGTGGCGGGTATTTTTTGGAGACTATAAATACCAAAGCCAAATCCAGCGATTAGTAGTGCGAGCACAAAAAATAGTTTGCCGCGTTTTGGTGGTGGAGGAGGGGGCGGTGTCTGTTTGCGCCGCCCGCCACTTGCAGCGGTGCTTTTCTTTCGGGCAGGTTTTTTCTTTCCTGCACTGCTGCCTCGACTAGCGCTAGTTCGTGTCGTGCTGGGCTTGGCGTAGTCCCTAGTCATGCATCATGTCTTTCTTTACGTGTCGTCATAAAAGGAGAGCTGCTTACATTTCACTTGGCGCGCTAACGCCAAGCAAATTGAGTCCGTTCTTAAGTACCTGCTGAACAGCAAGACTAATTGTAATGCGCGCGTTTCGCAGGGACGCATCGTCTACCAAAACCTTGTTCGCGTTGTAGTAGGTATGGAATTCACTAGCAAGATCGCGGAGGTAATGTGTGAGTACGTGCGGTTCTAACTGAGTGGCAGCCGATGCGAGCACTTCAGGATATTTGGCGATGCGCTTGGTAATATCTAACTCAGCTTCTGAACCTTGTGCGCCTAAGAATTCGATACCTTCTTTTGTCACGGGTGTGACGGATAAGTCAGTGAGCTTTCGCATCATACTGGCGATACGAGCGTGCGCGTATTGGATATAGTAAACGGGGTTGTCTTTGCTTTCTGATTTTGCCAGTTCTAAGTCGAAGTCCATGTGTTGCTCGGCCTTCCTAGTGACATAGAAGAAGCGAGCAGCATCGTTGCCTACTTCTTTTCGTAACTCCCGCAAGGTGACGAATGACCCGCTTCGCGTTGACATTTGAACGCGTTCTTCACCGCGATATAAGATGGCAAATTGAACCAAGCGTACGTCGAGTTTGTCAGGGTCTACATCCAGTGCTTGCAGCGCGGCTTTAACGCGAGGAATGTAGCCATGATGGTCTGCGCCCCAGATATTGATGACTTTGTCGAAGCCGCGTTCGAATTTATTCAGGTGGTAGGCAATGTCTGAAGCGAAGTAAGTGGTCTCGCCGTTGTCTCGTTTTACCACGCGGTCTTTATCATCACCAAAGGTAGTCGAGCGAAACCAAAGTGCGCCTTCTTTTTCGTATATATGACCGTTATCGTTAAGTTTCTGAAGCGCGTTGTCGATGCTGTCGGCAAGCGAGGCCTCGGAGAACCATTCTTGATAGTGGACGCCAAACTCGCCCAAGTCTTCTCGAATGTCGTCAACGATAGCGTTTAGGCCTTCATCAAATACGAGGGAGTACTTATCGCCAAGCAATTGTTTTGCTTTTTGTATGACCGCGTCAATATAAACTTCTTTGTCGCCGCCTTCATTCTCGTCTTTTGGGAGTCCATCTGATAGTTCGTCTAAAGAGCAAAGAAGGTTGTCGCCATGCTGTGATTTTAGCTCAGCCGCAATGGTGTGAACGTAGTCACCTTTATATCCATTCACCGGAAAAACGAGCTCGCTATGGTAGCTCTCAAGGTAACGAAGCCAAACGCTCGCCGCCAGAATGTTCATTTGACGCCCAGCGTCGTTAACATAGTATTCGCGAGACACGTCGAAGCCTGCGGCCTCTAATAAGTCAGCAACGCTGGCACCATATGCTGCGCCACGACCATGCCCGACATGCAATGGCCCTGTTGGGTTAGCCGAAACGAATTCGACTTGGTATTTTTTGCCAGCACCGATATTGCTTCGCCCGAATGCATCACCATGGGCAAACACATCGTCCAGAATGGCGTAGTTGCTAGCGCTATTGACGAAAAAGTTAATAAAACCTGGGCCTGCAATTTCGAGCTTTTCGATATTGCTATCTTGTGAGGCTGTGACGCTACTTACGATTAGTTCCGCAAGCTGTCGAGGCGGCATGCCGGCTTGTTTTGCTAGCACAAGAGAGATGTTCGATGCGAAGTCACCGTGTTTTTTGTCTTTGGTCACATCAATGTTGATTTTGTAGTTGAGCGCTTCGGGAAGCTTCTCTTCTTTAACCAATTGGTTGATGGTGTTGGTGATCAGTGCAGCGATGGTATCTTTCATGCGGGGTCTTTCAGGCCTAGTCTAGTTCGAGGCGCGTATTATCTATGATTCCCCCGCTGATGCAAACTGCCGAAGCCGCTAATCGCTACCTTAAAGGGATACATCTATATGTATTCGTGAGGGTCGACGTCGACGGATATTCGAACTCCGCGCGTTTTGACTAGCTGTAAGGCGCTAGGGATGGCGCGCTGTAATGCTGCTCGTTCTGTAGAAGAATGGTTTATTAGTGTTAGGTAGCTGCGGTAAAAGCCTTGCTTTCGGGCCATGCTTGCTTCGATCGGGCCGATAAATTGCGCCTCGTTCTCAGGAGGTAATGCGTCAAGGAGAGCGCTATGTAATCGCTGCAGGGTATCAATGTTAGCGCTTTGGTTTTTGGCCTCGGCACGAATGCTGATCATTTTTGCATGAGGGGGAAGTAGGCATTGTATGCGGTCTTCCAGCTCTATTTCGGCGCATTGGTGGTAGTCGTGAGCAATTACATGTTCGAACAAGGGATGCTCGGGAATGCGTGTCTGCACCAGCACTTGTCCTGCTTTTTCGCCTCGTCCGGTGCGACCAGCTACTTGCGTCAGCTGTTGCGCTCCCCGCTCAATGGCTCGAAAATCTCCACTGAAGAATAAGCCATCGGCGTCTAGCACTGCCACTAGCGTGACGTGATGAAAGTCGTGTCCTTTGCTCAGCATCTGGGTGCCGACAATAATGGCGGGTCGGCCAGAATGTATTTTGTCTAATGCTTGGTTCAGAGCATTTTGATTTTTAATCGTATCTCGGTCGATGCGAATAATATCAATGTCGGGGAACTGTTGTATCAGTCCTGCTTCAATTCGCTCCGTGCCTGCGCCAAGAGGCGAGAATTCCTGACATTGACAATGTTCGCAGGTAGTAGGGATTGCCTGTTTATAGTCACAATGGTGGCAGTGCATGTGTGGTGGATAGCTATGAACTGTCATTCTTGCATCACAGTGCTCGCACTGCAGTAATTGGCCGCAACCTGAGCACATGAGTGTAGGAGCATAGCCTCGGCGGTTTTGAAATACGATGATTTGGTTGCCGGCGGCAAGCTCTTCTCGCATGCGGTGCAATAGTGGCGGTGAGCAGCCGTCGGTCAACGGACGGCTTTTAATGTCAATTAACTGAACGGTAGGAAGCTTGCCTGCACCCGCGCGCTCGCTAAGCCGAACATGTTGATAGTGCCCTTGGTTTGCGTTGTATAGTGATTCGAGCGATGGCGTGGCGGTGCCCAATATCACCGGGCAGCGTTCGAGCTGTGCGCGCTTGACTGCGAGATCTCGGGCAGAGTATCGGAAGCCGTCTATTTGTTTGTAAGAACTGTCATGCTCTTCGTCAACGACAATTAAACCTAGGTTGTCAAAAGGCGTAAAAATGGCCGATCGGGTGCCAATAATAACGTGCGCAAGGCCTGTTTTAGCCATTAGCCAAGAGCGATACTTTTCTTTGTCACTCAGCCCAGAGTGAACTAGGGCGATGGGTGTTGAAAGCTGTGTTTGAAAGCGCGCAAACGTTTGTGGCGATAAGTTGATTTCAGGAATTAATATAAGAGCCTGCTCGCCCTGCTGAAGGCAGTCAGCGACTTTCTTTATATAGACTTCTGTTTTTCCCGACCCAGTGACACCTTCAAAAAGTGCAGCCGCGAAGCCTTTAAGGGGTTTTAGTTTTTCGTAGGCGGTTTGCTGTGCACTGTTGAGGGCGACTTTTTTCGCTGGTTCACTACTTGAGGCTGAGATAGAGAACGCTAGGCTATCGGTTTTGCTCAAATAACCTTTCTCTTCGAGCTGGGCGAGTTGTTTGGGTGTTGCTTTTAACAGTTTTAGCGTTTCTTGCCAGACGCCTTCGTTACTGTCCGAAATGAAATCGAGTATTTGCCGCTGATGTTTGGCGTTGCTTGGGCCTGAAAATTCCTTGTCGGTTCTCTTCCAGCGACGGCTCTCCAAATCAGGCAGTGCCGCATTTTTTCGAGCAAGTGTAGGGGTTGCCGCGCTGAGGCATTCGCCTAAAGGGTGGCAGTAATAGGTGGCGGCCCATCGAATAAGCCCAAGCAAGGTCGCGTCAAATATGACAGGATCCGTAGGATGCTGCATGACTGGCTTGAGCTTTTCGATAGGCGTGTCCGTCGACTCTTTGATCTCGACAATGATTCCAACCACACGGCGATGCCCAAACTCGACGCCAACCCGCTGACCAATCTTAATTGAGGCTGCATCACTCGTGTTTGGAGCCAGATAGTCGTAGGTTTTATACAATGGAGCGGGAATAGCTACAGCCAAAATCGTTAGGGGTATCGTCACGTTTACTATTAGTTTCTCGGGTCTAAGGGGGGCTGGCGTCAGCAAGGATTGGGCATATTATTCCACAGCTAATGATATCAAACCATCGGCGGTGTAATTCTCTCTTGCTTACTATGGCGTTTTTGGTATCATGCGCCGTCTTAATTTTCGCGTCTCGTTTCTTTTTTTATGAAAAAATAAAACGGGTGCACGGAGTTACCATAAAGTTTTAACCTTCTTGATTGCGGTGCATCGGATCGTCTGATGTGGCGGCATAACAGAAATAGAGGTTTGTAATGAAAGAAAATACGCATCCTGAATACCAAGCAATGGAAGCAAAGTGTAGCTGTGGAAACGTGATCAAAACACGCTCTACTTTGTGTAAAGATATCCTGTTGGATGTCTGTTCTGCATGTCACCCGTTTTATACTGGTAAGCAGAAAGTCATGGACACCGGCGGTCGAATCGACAAGTTCAACAAGCGTTTCGGCAGCAGAATCGGCAGCTAAGCTGTTTGATGATGTTGTAGTTTTATCGAAAAAGAGCGCGTGTCGCTCTTTTTTCGTCTACAGCCTTTGAGTCACTTTTTGGACAAGGGTTGGTAGGTAGAAGTGAAGAGGTTGCGATAAATTTTGTTAGTGTTTTCGCTTTAGCGTGAGCCGCTTTCAGGTTTGTTGTGAGTGAAGGGTCTCGTACCCGGGATGTTAAGACCATGCTGGTCTCTAATTTACTGTTAAACGGTACTTAATAATGTCAGATAATTTCAAGCAAGATGCACTAGATTACCATGAGTTCCCTAAGCCAGGGAAAATCAGCGTAGAGCTTACTACCCCTGCTGAGACGTCTCGCGATCTATCTTTAGCGTATAGCCCAGGTGTTGCTGAGCCGGTTAAAGAGATTGCTGCAGATCCTGAAAATGCATACAAATATACGGCTAAGGGTAACCTTGTAGCGGTTATTACTGACGGTACTGCGATTCTGGGCCTTGGAAATCTTGGTCCTTTGGCTTCTAAACCGGTGATGGAAGGCAAGTCACTTCTTTTCAAACGTTTCGCTGGCGTTGACTCAATTGATATCGAAGTAGAATCAGAAAGCCCTCAAGCGTTCATCGACACAGTGCGTCGTATTGCTATCACTTTCGGTGGTATCAACCTAGAGGACATCAAAGCACCAGAATGTTTTGAAATCGAACGTACTTTGAAAGAACAGTGCAATATTCCAGTATTCCACGATGATCAGCACGGTACGGCTATCGTAACGGTTGCCGGTGCATTGAACGCGCTAGAAATTCAAGGTAAGAAAATTGAAGAAGTGAAAATGGCTGTCTTGGGTGCGGGCGCTGCTGCGATTTCGTGTTCTAAGCTGCTTATCCTAGCGGGCATGAAGCCAGAAAATATATTCATGTGTGACCGTAAAGGCGTGATTCACTCAGGCCGTGATGACCTAAACCAGTACAAAGCAATGTTTGCTGTTGATACGGATAAACGGACCTTTGAAGATGCGTTAGATGGCGCAGATATCTTTTTGGGCTTGTCTGGTCCTGATATGGTGACTGGCGAGCAAATCAAGACTATGGCGCCAAACCCTATCATTTTCGCATGTGCTAACCCAGTGCCAGAAATCATGCCTGAAGTAGTCGCGGCAGCTCGTGATGATGCCATTATGGCAACGGGTCGTTCTGACTTTCCTAATCAGGTTAATAACGTTCTTGGCTTTCCATTCATTTTCCGTGGCGCACTAGATGTTCGAGCGACGGCAATTAATGAAGAGATGAAGCTGGCCGCAGCGAAAGCGCTTGCTAATCTGGCGAAAGAGCCTGTTACTCAAGAAGTACTGGATGCTTATGGCGTTGACACGATGGTTTTTGGTAAAGACTACATTATTCCGAAGGCGACAGACTCTCGTCTGTTAGGTGTTGTTTCTACTGCTGTTGCTCAAGCGGCGATTGATACGGGTGCAGCTGAAGGTCCATTACCTTCTAATTACCCGCTACAGTCTATCTCAGATATCTAAGCTTCTTTAAGTTCAAGATATAAAAAACCGGCGCTTTGTACGCCGGTTTTTTTACGCCTGAAATAAAGCGTGTTGTTTAGATTAAAAAATATCTTCGGGGGATAGTGTCTCTTCTTGAATGTACTGGTTTTCTGGTCTTATGCTTGTCGGCTGTGTTGGTGCATTCTCATCTCTAAATATTTCAAAGATAGCGTCGCTATCTTCCGGAGATGCTAGTTTTCCGGTCGCCGGGTTGATGCGCGCAGTGATAAGTCCATTTGGGCGTTTCATGTGTGCAGGTGGGCGGTTATGCAGAGCTGATTTCATATAGTCGGCCCATATTGGTAGGGCTGCTTTCGCGCCATACTCTCGTCTTCCAAGTGTTTTTGGGTTGTCGAAACCAACCCATACGGAGGTTTGCAGTTCGGTATTGAAGCCAGAAAACCAAGCGTCTTTCTGATCGTTTGTGGTGCCAGTTTTGCCCGCAATGTCATCACGACCGAGCGCGAGAGCACGCCGACCAGTACCTTTCTTAATCACATCTTTTAGCATCGAGTGAAGAATATACATAGAGCGCTCATCTGCAATTCTTGGAGAAACTTTGATAGGTCTCGGTGATGGGTCACCAGTTTCGTCGCTATTCATGTTTTTTTGTGTAGGGTCGCACCGTTCACAAACGGTAAATGGATCGGCCTGATAAAGCATTTCGCCTTGGCTGTCTTCGATCTTGGCGATTAAGTAAGGTTCAACGTAGTAGCCGCCGTTGGCAAGCATCGCGTAGCCTGTTGCGACTTTGAGTGGTGTCATAGCGGCGCTGCCAAGTGCCAAAGATAAGTCTTTTGGCAGAGTTTCGGGTTCAAAGCCAAAGCGTTTAACAACTCTGATCGTATCCCGGATGCCAGTGCTTTTTAATAGTCTTATCGAAACGAGGTTTCTTGAGTTATATAGAGCCTTTCTTAATCGAGTTGGGCCGTAGAATTTCCCGCTAGAGTTTTCAGGGCGCCACATGGTTTCTAGGTTTTTGTCATCAAAGACAATTGGGGCATCATTGATTAATGTGGCAGCCGTATTGTTCTTTTCCAGTGCAGCAAGATAGATAAAGGGCTTAAAGTTTGAGCCTGGTTGGCGCTTGGCTTGTGTTGCGCGATTATAATGACTGCTTGCAAAGTCATACCCTCCGACCAGGGCTTCAATCGCGCCATCGCGAGGAGCAATCGATACTAGGGCGCCTTGCACAAGCGGCGTCTGGGTCAGGCGCCAGTGTGTAGGTTTGTCTTCCAGCTTTCTAATCTCTACCACGTCACCGATACTGAGTATGTCGCTCATCTTTTCTGGCTCGGGGCCAGTTCGATTGATATCGATGAACGTTTTTGCCCATGAGATGGATTCCATGTTGAGCATGATTGTTTCACCAGACCTTGTGCTGAGCGTTGCATTTGATTCTTCTATGCTTGTTACGAGCGCTGCTTGGTTACCTGCAGAGGCCTGCGTTTTCTTAAGTATTTCTGTGCGGAACTGCGGGTCGTCAATCTGCTCTTTCGTTAATGTATTGAGTGCGCCGCGAAACCCGTGCCGTTTATCGTAGCTTTCGAGTCCCTTTTTTAGTGCATGACTGGCCGCCATTTGGCGCTCACTATTAACCGTCAAATAAACATTGAGTCCTGATGTGTAAGCCTCGGTTCCAAAAAGTTCAAGTGTTTTTATGCGAGCCATTTCTGCAATGTAAGGGGCGGATATGTCGCTAAATCCGCCGTGATAAGAGGCTGTTACAGGTGCCTCGCTTGCTTCTAGGTGCTCTTCTTTGTCTATCATTCCCAGCTGAAGCATCCGGCTAAGTATCCAGTTACGCCTTATGAGGGCTCGTTTTGGATTTGCTATTGGGTTGTAGCGAGAAGGGGCTTTTGGAAGGCCCGCTATCATTGCCATTTGTGCGGTATTGAGCTCGAGGATGCTTTTGCCGTAATAAACCTGGGCGGCAGCATGAATTCCATAAGCGCGGTTGCCAAGATAGATCTTATTCAAATAGAGCTCTAGTATTTGGTTTTTGGTCAAACTATCTTCTATCTGAAGGGCAAGAAATATTTCATTGAACTTGCGAATGAAAGTCTTTTCTCTTGATAGGAAAAAGTTCTTCGCTACCTGCATTGTTATGGTGCTGCCGCCCGAGACGATTTTTCCTGTTGAGAGTAACTGCGTTGTAGCTCTGGCGAGCCCTTTGAGGTCGATTCCACTGTGTTCAAAAAAACGATTATCTTCGGCGGCAACGAAAGCCTGAACTAACTTCGGTGGGACGGATGCAATTTGCACCGGTGTTCTTCGTTTCTCACCAAACTCAGCAACTTTTTTGCCGTCGGCTGTATAAATTCTAAGAGGGGTTTGTAGTTGCGTTGTTTTTAGTTTATCCGGACTAGGTAAGTTGGGAGCCAGATACAAAAAAAACGACGCAAGGACGAGTGCACCGCCGCATAATACCGATGCGAAGCACCAGCTCAAAAACGTAGAAAGTCTCACAATACGAAACATGTTTTTCCTAGCAAGTTAGAAATATAGGTCTATTATCTAAGAAATAGCTTTAATAAGGCGTGCAGGATTATACGTCTTTTTAATAGTGCTTTAGTAAAGAAATGTACTTTTGGGTTGAGTAAATAGAATTAGCTTATAGCCTTACTCACAATAGCCTTCATTTTCGACTGGGTTTTCTTGTGCTTGGATTATTTGGAAAGAAGAAAGAAATACTGTTAGGGGTGGATATTAGCTCCTCTTCAGTGAAGCTCTTAGAGCTGTCTAAAAGCGGTGAAAAATTCCGTGTGGAAAGTTATGCGGTAGAACCGCTGCCTGCGAATTGTGTTGTTGAAAAAAACATAAATGATGCGGAAGCAGTGGGTGACATCGTTAAGAAAGTTCTTGGTAAATCGCGTGCTAGCTCTAGACTTGCTGCAGTTGCGGTTGCCGGTTCTGCGGTCATCACCAAAACCATTCAGATGAATTCGGGTTTGAGTGAACAGGAACTAGAAGATCAGATTTCTGTTGAGGCCGATCAGTATATCCCGTATCCCTTAGATGAAGTTGCAATAGACTTTGAGGTGATTGGTGAGTCTGAGACTAATTCTGAGCAAGTTGACGTGCTGCTAGCGGCTTGCCGCAGAGAAAACGTTGAAATGCGAGAGGATGCTCTTGAAATTGGCGGCTTGAACACGAAAGTCGTGGATGTTGAGGCCTACTCAATTGAGCGTGCGTTTGAATTGGTTCGAGAACAGTTAGACGATGACAAAGACGACCTAACGGTCGCAATTGTCGATATTGGTTCAACGATGACAACCTTGAGTGTGTTGGCGGACTCCAAAACAATTTACACCAGAGAGCAATTGTTCGGTGGTAAGCAGTTAACGGAAGAAATTCAGCGGCGGTACGGTTTGTCTGTCGAAGAAGCAGGTCTTGCTAAAAAACAAGGCGGCTTGCCAGATGATTATGAGCGAGAAGTGTTAGGGCCTTTCAAAGATGCGGTCGTGCAGCAAGTAGCAAGGTCTCTGCAGTTCTTTTTCTCATCCAGTCAGTACAACGAAGTGGATTGTGTTGTCTTAGCCGGCGGAGTGGCGTCAACACCCGATATCGCCGAGCTTGTAAAAGAGAAAGTGGGGATTCAGACAGTGATTGCCAACCCTTTTGCTGAGATGACGTTGGGCGCCAAAGTGAATGCCTCAGCGCTAAGCAATGATGCGCCTTCGCTAATGATTGCGTGCGGACTAGCCATGAGGAGTTTTGACTGATGCCTAGTATTAATTTACGGCCCTGGAGAGAAGAACTCAGGGCTGAGCGCCAGAAGCAGTTTGTTACGACGTTAGCGGGCGTTCTCATTATCGCTGCAGGGTTGGTGTTTCTGTGGAGTGGCAGTGTTAATTCTCAAATAGAGTATCAAAAGCAGCGTAATGCATACTTGAACTCGTCGATGAAAGAGTTGGATAAGAAGACTAAAGAGATCCAGCAACTTAAAGCTAAGAAAGAGAAGCTTCTTTCGCGTATGAAGGTTATTCAGGATCTGCAGGGTACTCGCCCTATTATTGTTCGTGTGTTTGACGAGCTAGTGAAAACTTTGCCTGACGGTCTTTACTATGACTCTTTAAGTAGGAGTGGAAATCAATTGAAGATTCAAGGGATGGCGGAGTCAAATAACCGAATCTCAGGATTGATGCGTAATTTGGAAAGCTCTCCTTGGTTTGCTAATCCCAACTTGAAGGATGTGAGTGCGGTGAAAGGTAATGACTCCCTTAATCGTTTTGATATGACGGTAAAACAGGTCATGCCATCTCTCTCAAAAGATAAGAAAGGGGTGAAATAGTGGCTTTTTCTGATTCAATGGAAAGTTTGAAAGGCTTTGATGTCAACGAGCTTGATTTCAATAATGCAGGCTCATGGCCCGGGCCGATCAAAGCAATTGTTTGTATCATCCTTTTTGCGGCGCTGGTGTTTGGTGGGTATTGGTTTTTAATTAAAGATCAATATGTGGCGCTTGATAAAGTAGCCGCTGAGGAGCAGAAGTTAAAAACACAGTACGAGGAAAAAGCTTATAAAGTTGCCAATCTTGAAGCATTTCGTCAACAGATGGTTGAAATGGAAAAGACGTTTGGCGCGTTGTTGAAGCAGTTGCCTGCTGATACTGAGGTGCCAGGCTTGCTTGAAGATATTACGAATACGGGCCTTGGTAGTGGTTTAGATATTGACTCGATCAAACTTAAGCCTGAGATTTCGAAGGAGTTTTATGTCGAGCTGCCGATTGACATTACAGTTAATGGAAGTTACCACGATTTAGCCGCGTTCGTGAGTGGTGTGGCGGGCTTGCCTCGTATTGTTACGCTGCATAATTTCAAGATTGGCCCGGCTAAAAAGAAAAACGATTTGGGTGCGGATATTCTAAGCATGAGCGTTTCTGCTAAGACATACCGATATAGTGGTGATAAAAAGAAACCGAAGAAAAAGAGAAAAGGTAAGAAAGGTAGGAAAAAATGAATAAACTAATTTTTTTCCCAAGTAGCTTCGTTCTTGTTGCAATGTTAGCAGGTTGTGCAGGAAGCAGCGGCTTTGCAGACTTGGATCGCTTTATGAAAGAGGCGGATGAAAAACCGCGGGGCAGAATAGAGCCTCTGCCAGAAGTCCAAGTTTACCGAGCGTTTACGTACAGTGCAGCAGGCAGTCGATCGCCATTTTTACCGCCAGCGGAAGTAATCGTGAGTGATATTCAGATTGCTGAAGATCAAAGTGATGTTAAGCCCAATATGGACCGTCCGAAAGAGGTTCTCGAGGCCTTTCAGTTGAGCCAGTTAAGCATGGTGGGTACGCTTCAGCGGGGTGAAATTGACACTTTGTGGGCTTTAATGTCGGATGGTGAAGGTGGTGTTCATATGATTCAGTCGGGTCAATATATGGGCCGAAATCATGGGCGAATCGTTGGCATTGCCGAAGGTCGCGTGGATTTGATAGAAATTGTTCCCAACGGACATGGTGGGTGGTTAGAACGCCCACGCTCTGTCTCGCTGGAAGATCAGTAAGAAGTAAAGGGAGACATGGGAATGATGCTGTCGAACGTAACACTATTTAAGAATCAGAATGTAAGGTCCAGAAACATGCTTTTTAAGCTGCGCACATCTATTAGTTTATTCATTGCTCTATTGCTTGGAATGACAAATGCTCATTCTGCCGAGTTACAGGATGTTAGTTTTGCTTCATTGCCGGGTGACGCGACGGAAATTACCTTGGTTTTTTCTGAGCCACCTCCTGAGCCGAAGGGTTATACCATCGAGAAGCCAGCGCGGATCGCGCTTGACTTTAATGGCGTAAGCCATGCCTTGGAGGCGAAATACCATAACTTAGGCTTGGGTAATGCAAAGCGCATGACTGTTATCGAGGCCGGTAGTCGGACTCGATTAATTGTCGATTTGAATGAACTTGTGCCTTACAGCTCGGCGATTATGGGTAATAAACTGATATTGAGAGTGGGTGCATCGGAATCAGGAGCGGCGTCTGCTGCAGCAAGTGTCGCGGCGCCGAGTCAGAATAATCAAACGGCCAGCCGGGTGACGAAGGATCAGATTACAGCGATTGATTTCCGCCGTGGCGAGAAGGGCGATGGGCAGATTGTTATTGATTTCTCAAGCTCTCGCGCGGATGTCGATATGTCTGAAGTCGGTGGAAATATCCAGCTTCGTATTCCGGGTGTTGAGCTTCCCGAAGCACTGCGACAACGTTTAGATGTCGTTGACTTTGCGACGCCTGTTAAGCGTATAGATTCTTACATTCTTGACGGTGATGCAGTGATTACGATTAAGCCGGAAGGGAATTATGATTACTTGGCATATCAAGCGGATAATCAATTCACGGTGAGTGTTGAAGAGTTAACGGAAGACGAAGTTGAAGACCGTAGAAAAGAGAAGTTTCCTTTTACTGGAGAAAAACTGTCTCTTAACTTTCAAGACATTGAAGTGCGAGCGGTGCTTCAGTTGATTGCTGACTTTACCGGTTTGAATCTAGTGGCCAGTGATACCGTAGGCGGCAGCATTACGCTGAGGCTTCAAAATGTACCTTGGGATCAAGCGCTAGAGCTAATTCTTAAAACCAAGGGCTTGGATAAGCGTAAAGTCGGTAATGTATTGCTAGTGGCGCCTGCAGACGAAATTGCAGCTCGCGAGAAACTTGAAATTGAAACCAATCGTCAAGTGGCGGAATTGGCGCCAGTGCGTTTGGATATTGTTCAGGTTAACTACGCAAAAGCGTCAGATATTGTGTCGCTGCTACAGCAGGATGATGAGCTAATTTCTGAAAGAGGTTTTATTTCATCGGATGAGCGTACCAATACGATTAGTGTTCGAGAGACGTCCAACAAGCTGGAAGAAATTCGTAAATTGGTCGCGTCTTGGGATATCCCGGTCCGTCAGGTCTTGATTGAAGCTCGTATTGTTCGTGCTCGCTCTAACTTGACTGAAGAGCTAGGTATTCAGTGGGGCGGCGGTGCTCTCAATCAAAGTGGCAGCAACCTTTTCAGAATCGGCGGGTCTCAAAGCACGCTTGAAGACTTAGGGCAAATTGCGGCGGGTAACTCGACTGATATTAACTTCCCTGGTGCGTTAGCTGTGGATTTAGGTGTTTCGCGGACCAATGCGTCTTCTATCGCAATCGGCTTTGGCGCTAGTGATTATTTGATTGATATGGAGCTGTCAGCATTTGAGTCTGACGGCAAAGGTGAAATTGTCGCTCAGCCTAAGATCGTAACGGCTGATCGTCAGACGGCGACAATTAAGTCAGGTGAAGAGATTCCGTATCAGGAAGCGTCTTCGTCTGGTGCGACGTCCGTTTCCTTTAAAGAGGCTGTATTGTCCCTTGAGGTAACGCCACAGATTACGCCTGATGACAAAGTGATTATGGATCTTAGAATCAATCAGGATTCTCGTGGAGAAGTGACGGCAGGTATCCCTAGTATTGAGACTAACGAAGTGATTACTCAGGTCTTAGTGGGTAATGGTGAGACGGTTGTTTTGGGTGGTATCTTTCAGTCCGAGCAAGCGACGACTATTACAAAAACTCCATTCTTAGGCGACATTCCTTACATCGGTGCTTTGTTTACGAAGACGGAAGAAATTGATCAGCGAGCAGAGCTCTTGATCTTTATAACGCCGAAATTGTTGAAAGATGGAATTGTTGATCAATAAGTTGGTCAAGAAAGTCAAAAAAGGCTGCCTAACCGCAGCCTTTTTTTTTCTCGGAATTCAGGTGTTACCTGATTTTTATGTGATGGGCTATTGAGTTGCATGCTCTCATGATATTCTCCTCTATTTTTTGTGGCGAAGTTTAGATGTCTTATTCCTGTAAGAAAGAATTATTAGTGTTGGTCGGCCCTATGGGGGCAGGAAAATCGACGATTGGAAAAATTTTGGCGCAAGAGTTGGGTTACGAATTTCTCGACTCGGATAAAGTCATTGAAGAGCGTTGTGGTGCCGATATACCGTGGATATTTGATGTCGAGGGTGAGGCGGGGTTTCGTGATAGGGAAGCCGTCGTGATTAAAGATCTGTCGATGAAGAAAAAAACAGTATTGGCGACGGGTGGCGGGGCGATGATGCGTCAAGAGAATCGTGACTACATTACGCGCACTGGCTATGTTATTTACTTGAATACCTCGGTGGAACAGCAATTTCACCGCACAAGCAAAGATAAGAATCGTCCGCTCTTGCAGGGTGAGAATGACAATGCATTTGATGTGCTTTCAAACCTAATGGAAGTGCGAGATCCGCTCTATCGCGATGTTGCGGACTTGGTAATTGATACCGATCGAAAAAACTTAAAGCTAGTTGTCGCGCGGATATTGCAGGATGTTTGTGATGCTGGCTAGCTTTCACCTCTAGCGGTGTCAGAGCACGGGTTGCCGACGCAGGCGAGATACTAAGATAGCGATTAAGAGAGATAAAGAGAGCCATGTTGGAACTGAAAGTCGAGTTAGGTGAGAGAAGTTATCCTATCTATATTGGGGCAGGCTGTCTTGCGATGGCAGAGTGTTTTGCTTCCCATATTAAAGGTCGCAAAGTAATGATCGTGACAAATGAAACGGTCTCGCCTTTGTACGAAGCTCAGCTGCGAAAGTCGCTGGCTGGGTTTGAGGTTGATTGTGTTGTGCTGCCGGATGGAGAAGCCTATAAAAACTGGGACTCGCTAAGTCAGATTTTCGATGCTTTGCTCGAGTCTGCGCATTCAAGGCAGACAACGATTGTTGCACTAGGTGGGGGCGTTGTGGGCGACATGGCTGGTTTTGCTGCCGCAAGTTATCAACGCGGGGTCGATTTCTTGCAAGTGCCAACGACGGTGTTATCTCAAGTTGACTCTTCAGTTGGTGGTAAAACTGCGATCAACCATCCTTTAGGTAAAAATATGATCGGGGCTTTCTACCAACCTAAAGCGGTAGTGATTGATACGCTCAGCTTGCAGACTCTCCCCGAAAGAGAAGTGTCGGCCGGAATCGCTGAGATAATTAAGTACGGATTGATTAGAGATGTCAGCTTTTTTGAGTGGTTAGAAGAGAATGTTGAGCGCTTGGTCGATCTTGATCAGGAGGCGTTGGTCTATGCCATTGAAACGTCATGCGCTTGTAAGGCTGAGGTGGTTGAGGCAGATGAGCTTGAAGGTGGAGTGCGGGCGCATCTTAACTTAGGTCATACCTTCGGGCACGCAATAGAAGCGTTCTGTGGTTATGGGCGTTGGTTGCATGGTGAAGCGGTGAGCGCAGGCATGATGATGGCAGCCGAACTATCTTATCTCAGAGGCGATTTGACTAAGAGTGAGGTTGAACGCATTGAAAAGCTCCTTGTTCGTGCGAAGCTGCCTGTCAAAGGGCCGGTCGATATGCAACCTGATGATTATCATCGCTTGATGAAGCTGGATAAAAAGGTGCTTGATGGCAGGGTTCGATTTGTTCTCTTAAAAACAATAGGGCAGGCAGTGGTCACTGATCAATATTTACCTGCCGACTTAGATTCGGTGCTCAGGCAAGCGGCCAGTTTGCCGTCATAGCAAGGGAATGTGAAATGCCAAATCAAGATGAAATGTTGCTGCCCTCTTTAAAGGATCAGTTGGGGCTTATAGAAGACCCGTTTTCTGCTCGTATTAATGCTTTTTACGAAGGAGCTCAGCGGCGACATAATCTTGAGACACTGCGCCATCTTTCTGTGTTTGGCGACATGGTTTTGCTTCTTACGGGTGATCGTGGTTCCGGTAAAACGGCCTTAATAGATCAATTCTCCAAAAACTTTGCCGGCGAAATTGACTTGCTTCGCTTAGCCGCGGGTGAAGGATCTGAACGTATTAACAGTATCGTAAGGTTGGCTGCGATTAGTGGTTTGGAAATATCGGCTAAAGACCCCATTCGAGATGTACTTGAGCATTTAATCGATAAATATGCAGACAGTTTCGATAATTCTGGGAGGCGCACGTTGGTTGTCATCGATGACGCCCATGCTTTGCCTGCGGAAGAGCTACTGACTTATTTACAGGTGATGGGGTCTTTGGATCCAGAGTCAGGCGCAGTACTCGCGTTGGTTGGTTTGCCTAAATTAATGCATGATGTTATGGCTTATGAGCACCCAGACAGAGCTGACTGGGTGCACCAGATACAACTAAAGCCTTTGAGTGTGGAAGATACGCAGGAGTATCTTTTATGTCGCTTAGAGGCGGCGGGTTATGTGGGTGATGTGCCGTTAAACCCGGATCAGTTAGAGCAGCTGCATGTTTTGGCTAAAGGTATGCCCGGCTTAGTTAGCGAGAGTTTTTCTGCCATCTTACTTGGGACAGCCGAGCCTTCTGCAATTAATAATAGTGAGGGAGCTAGGGTTGCGCAGTATGCGCTATATGCGATTTCTCTGTTGCTTGTTTTATCGTTTGCCTTTGTTTCTTATCAGCATGGTTTTTTTGAGCTGCAGGACTCCGAGCAAGAGCTGTCTCGCACTCCCTTAATGGACGAGGAAGCTCAGAAGGCGAGTCGATTAGCGCGTATTGAAAAAGCGATTGCAGAGTCTTCTATCTCTCAAAATACAGATGTAGAGAAAGACGCTGGCTCACTGACGGCTCTTTCGTCAGGGCTTGAGTCAAAGTCTGATATGGCTTCTTCGAGTGTCGGAGGCAGTGATAGCGTGGCAAATCAACCCCAAAGCGAGTTAAATGAGAGCGCTGGAAAAGAAGTGGAGAGCTCGGCAAATCAAGAAGACGCAGAGTCTGTTTCGGCTTTAGTGCCGATAGATAAGGCGAAAGCTGAGATTAGTGATCAGCTTTCGGTGGTAGTGGCCGATGCAGCTGATGTGGTGTCCGCTCCTAAAGCGGTTGCGTCGAGTTTGGTCGCTGTCGAACCAAAGGTTTACGCTCCAAAAGTCGTTAGAAAAATAGAGGTGAAGAAAGAGCGCCTAGTGGAGGATGGGTCAATTTATCGCTCTCAAGAATGGGTTTTGGCTCAGGCGGATGTTGCCTATACCGCACAGGTTTTAGGAAGTTACAATGAGCAGACCGCCAAGCAGTTCGTACAGCGTAATAAAGGTTCTGCTCCCCAGCTCTATTATGTCAAAACGAAGTACAAAGGGCGTGATTGGTTTGTCGTGCTTTATGGCGCTTTTGACTCGAAGAGTCTTGCCCAGCGGGCTTTGAAGCAGTCTGCAAACGCGGTTCAGGCACAGAAACCATGGTTGAGAAGTTTTTCTGGAATCAAAAATAGTTTTGCCAAGTAAATGCCTCGTTGAATAAAGTTTGTTCTTGCCCATCCTCGTGTGTAAAATGTCCAACCCCGATTTTCTTAGTCAAGTAAAAGTGCACGGAAATACTTTCTAAATACTTGATTTTAAATGTTTTTTTGTAGAGAAAAAGTTATGGCAGCAGGTTTGTTTCGCCCCGAAGAATTTAAAGATAACTGTGGTTTTGGCTTGATTGCTCAGATGGAGGGCAAGGCAAGCCACGATCTTTTGTTGACGGCGATAGAAAGTCTCACCTGTATGACGCATCGTGGCGGCATCGCTGCGGACGGCAAAACAGGTGATGGTTGTGGCTTGCTGTTACAAAAGCCGGATGCATTCTTCAGAGCGGTGGTGAAAGACTCTTTTGCTGTTGATCTGAGCAAGTTATATGGCGTTGGGATGGTGTTTCTATCTCAGGACTCTGGTCGTGCTGCGCTTGCAAAGACGAAAATGAACGAAGCCTTAGAAGCACAAGGTCTTAATGTTGTTGGTTGGCGCTTAGTGCCTACTGACAATGAATGCTTGGGGCGCATGGCGCTAGACTGCCTGCCTCAAATTGAGCAGGTGTTTGTCGAATCCAAAGAAGAGATCGATGAGCGTGCTTTTGCGCTAAAGCTTTTTGTTGCGCGAAAAAGAACGGAAGAATCGCTGGTAGATGATGACGAATTCTATATATGTAGCCTCTCTGAGAAGGTCGTTTCATACAAAGGGCTAATGATGCCCGTTGACCTTCCGAGTTTTTATCTCGACTTGGGTAACGAATCTGTTGCCACGGCAATCTGTGTTTTTCATCAGCGATTTTCAACGAATACTGCGCCTAAATGGCCTTTGGCACAGCCGTTTCGATGTCTCGCGCACAACGGTGAAATTAATACTATTGAAGGCAACAGAAACTGGGCATTAGCGAGAACTAGTAAGTTTACATCTGACGATTTGCCAGAGCTTCAAACAATTTCCCCGCTCGTTAACCGTACAGGTTCTGACTCTTCGAGCATGGATAATATGCTGGAAATCTTGCTGTCGGGCGGGGTTGATTTGTTTAGGGCAGTTCGGATGATGATTCCTCCTGCTTGGCAGAATGTCGATACCATGGACCCTGATCTGCGTGCTTTCTATGAATACAACAGCATGCACATGGAACCTTGGGACGGTCCGGCGGGACTTGTGATGACCGATGGCAGGTATGCTGTTTGTTTGCTTGATCGAAATGGCTTACGTCCGAGTCGCTGGGTTGTCACAAAGAATGGCTACATGACCGTAGCGTCTGAAATCGGTACTTATGGCTATCAACCCGAAGATGTAGTCGCTAAAGGTAGGATTGGCCCTGGGCAGATTTTGGCGATCGATACCCACACAGGTGAAGTGCTTCATACTGATGACATTGATAGCCGTTTGAAAGCTGCGCAGCCCTACAAACGTTGGTTAAAAGAAAACGCCGTTCGTATTGAAACGACTTTTGATAAGTCTCACCCCGCATTTGTGCCGATGGATAGTGAGGACTTTCTTACGCACATGAAAATGTTCCAAGTCTCGTATGAAGAGCGTGACCAAGTGCTTGCTCCCATCGCAGAAAACGGCCAAGAAGCCGTCGGCTCTATGGGTGATGATACCCCTGTAGCGGTTCTATCGACTAAAGTTCGCTCGGTGGCAGACTACTTTCGTCAGAAGTTTGCGCAGGTGACAAATCCGCCAATTGACCCATTGCGTGAGGCGATTGTTATGTCGCTTGAAACCTGTATCGGTGCGGAGAAGAACGTTTTTGAAGAAACACCTGAGCATGCGAAGCGCATCATTATGGCAACGCCGGTACTGTCGCCAGCAAAATTCAATACCTTGTTGAAGGATCGTGTGGGCTTTTCGCACCACATTATTCGTCTGCAATACGCGGAAGATGTAGGGTTAAAATCAGCCATCGAGTCTGTATGCAAGCAAGCTGAAGAGGCTGTCAGAGCTGGAGCGGTGATTGTCGTTTTGTCTGATAGAGATATTAAGCAGGGTGAACTACCGATTAATGCCTTCATGGCAACGGGTGCGGTTCATCACCATTTGGTGCAGCAAGGCTTGCGCTGCGACTCTAATATTGTCGTTGAAAGTGGTTTCGCGCGTGACCCTCACCACTTTGCAGTGTTGATTGGTTTTGGCGCAACTGCCGTATATCCATATCTCGCATACCAGGTCATTCATAGCTTAATCCTATCAGGTGAGATTCTTGTAGATAGTGTTGAAGCGAAGAACAACTATCGTCGTGGCATAGGTAAAGGTCTGTTGAAGATCATGTCGAAAATGGGGATATCTACCATTGCGTCATATCGTGGTGCGCAGTTGTTTGAGGCGGTAGGTCTATCAGACGATATTGTCGACTTGTGTTTTAAAGAGGTTGCTAGCCGAATTCAGGGTGCAAGTTTTGAGAACTTTCAACGAGAGCAAGCTTTACTGGCAAAAGATGCGTGGAAATCACGTAAGCCAATTGAACCGGGTGGTTTGCTGAAATATGTTCATGGCGAAGAATATCACTCGTTCAACCCAGACGTTGTAACAACGGTACAAAAGGCTGTGCAGACGGGTGATTACAATGTATATAAACAGTATGCGGACCTAGTCAATAACCGGCCGACTGCAACATTGCGAGACTTATTTCAGGTCAGTGCTTCCGCTGTAGCGATAGACGTGGGTGAAGTCGAGCCAATGGAGAGCATCGTGCGCCGTTTCGACTCGGCGGCAATGTCTCTTGGCGCGCTATCTCCAGAGGCGCATGAGGCGCTTGCTGTCGCCATGAACCGGCTTGGAGGGCGCTCTAATTCGGGTGAGGGCGGTGAAGATGCTGCGCGTTATGGCACGGAGAAGCGTTCAAAGATAAAGCAAGTAGCGTCTGGTCGTTTTGGTGTCACGCCGCATTATTTAAGTAGTGCTGAGGTGATTCAAATAAAAGTCGCGCAAGGCGCGAAGCCTGGCGAAGGTGGCCAGTTACCGGGTGGTAAGGTAAATGACTTGATCGCTACGTTGCGCTTTGCAACGCCAGGTGTAACCCTTATTTCTCCGCCGCCTCATCATGATATCTACTCGATTGAAGATTTGGCCCAGCTAATTTTTGACCTGAAACAGGTAAATCCAGACGCGTTAGTTTCCGTGAAGCTGGTTTCAGAGCCGGGTGTCGGTACGATCGCAGCGGGTGTTGCTAAAGCCTACGCAGACTTGATTACTATTTCCGGCTATGACGGCGGCACAGCGGCGAGTCCTCTGACATCAATACGTTATGCCGGCTCTCCTTGGGAGTTGGGTTTGAGTGAGGCGCATCAAACTCTGCGCGGGAATGATTTGAGAGGAATGGTTCGTTTGCAGACCGATGGCGGTTTAAAAACTGGACTAGATGTCGTTAAAGCGGCGGTACTCGGTGCAGAAAGCTTCGGTTTTGGTACGACACCGATGGTGGCTCTTGGTTGTAAATATCTACGGATCTGTCACCTAAATAACTGTGCGACGGGCGTTGCAACACAGAACGAGCGTTTAAGAGACGAACATTTTATTGGCACGGTTGAGATGGCAATGAACTTCTTTAAGTTCGTCGCTGAGGAAACGCGAGAGTGGATGGCGAAGCTAGGGGTGAGATCGCTGGAAGAGCTTGTCGGCCGAACGGACTTGCTGGATATTTTGCCTGGCTCTACCGCTAAGCAGTCGCAGCTAGATTTGACTCCGATATTGAGTAGCGAAGGTATCCCTGAAGATAAGCCTCATACTTGCCAAGTCGATAAAAACGTACCGTTCGACCAAGGTGCATTGGCTGAGCGCATGGTGGCCGACTTGCTGCCGACCATTGAGTCTAAAAGCGGTGGGGCGTTCGATTACACCGTGACTAATTGTGATCGGTCTATTGGGGCGCGCTTGTCTGGCGAAATCGCTAAGCGCCATGGCAATCAGGGCATGGCCGCTGCGCCGATCAGACTTTCATTGGTGGGTACCGCAGGGCAGAGCTTTGGTGTTTGGAATGCGGGTGGCTTGCATATGCACTTAGAAGGCGATGCAAACGACTACGTAGGAAAAGGCATGACAGGCGGAAAGCTTGTTGTTCGTCCTCCAAAGGGAAGCTCGTTTAAGTCCCAAGAAACGTCAATCGTCGGCAACACTTGTTTATACGGTGCAACGGGTGGTGAGTTGTTCGCGGCTGGTACAGCGGGTGAGCGTTTCGGTGTTCGAAACTCTGGCGCAAAAGCGGTGGTCGAGGGTGCTGGTGATCATTGTTGTGAATATATGACCGGCGGCCAAGTGACTGTTTTGGGTAATACAGGTTATAACTTCGGCGCAGGGATGACCGGTGGTTTTGCCTATGTTCTGGATCAAGAAAAGAATTTTGTGGACCAATATAACCATGAGCTAGTTGAGATACACCGTATCTCTAGTGAGCGCATGGAGCCGTATCGCCATCATTTACGTGGTGTAATCGAGCAGCATGTTGCCGCAACGGAAAGTGCGTGGGGCGCTCAAATTCTTGAAGAGTTTGATGACTTCATTACACGTTTTTGGTTGGTGAAACCAAAGGCGTCGAGCCTTCAGGATTTGCTAGATAGTGTTAAATCTAGACCTGAATAGGTTTAAGAGTGTATTGCGATGCTGTGGCAATAGGCCCCGCGAATATGGTTTATGAGGAAAGATAATGGCTAAACGACTGAATAACGATTTTCAATTTATCGAAGTTGGGCGAGTTGACCCCAAAAAAGTAAATATGCGCAAACGAACGCATGACTTTGGTGAGATTTATGAAACGTTTCAGAAAGACGATGTTGCTGATCAGTCACATCGTTGCTTAGAGTGCGGTAATCCATATTGTGAATGGAAGTGTCCTGTGCACAATTACATTCCTAATTGGTTGAAGCTGGTGTCTGAAGGCAATATTTTTGAAGCCGCTGAGCTGTGCCATCAAACAAACTCCTTGCCAGAAGTATGTGGCCGAGTATGCCCCCAAGATCGCCTATGTGAGGGCGCGTGCACACTTAACGAAGGTTTTGGTGCGGTGACGATTGGCTCCGCTGAGAAATATATAACCGACACTGCGTTCGCCATGGGCTGGCGTCCTGATATGTCGAAAGTCGTTTGGACCGATAAAAAAGTAGCTATTATTGGTGCGGGGCCTGCAGGTCTTGCATGTGCTGATATTCTGGTTCGAAACGGTGTTAAGCCGGTGGTATTTGACCTCAACCCAGAAATCGGCGGCCTGCTTACGTTCGGTATTCCTGAGTTTAAACTAGAAAAAAATGTCATGTCTCAGCGTCGTGAGATTTTCAGTGACATGGGAATTGAGTTTCGACTTAACGTTGAAATTGGCAAGGACATTATGATTGATGACCTGCTGAAAGATTACGACTCTGTTTTTATGGGAATGGGGACTTATACCTACATGAAAGGTGGTTTCCCAGGTGAGGATCTAGCAGGTGTTTATGATGCATTGCCTTACTTGATTTCAAACGTGAATCGTCGCTTGGGTTTTGAGAAAAAACCTGAAGATTTTATTAATCTAGCGGGGAAAAATGTCGTAGTACTTGGCGGTGGTGATACCGCGATGGATTGTAATCGAACCTCAATTCGTCAGCAGGCGGGTAGTGTTGTATGCGCTTATCGTCGAGACGAAGAGAATATGCCTGGTTCGCGTAAAGAAGTTCAGAATGCGAAAGAGGAAGGTGTGCAATTTAAATTCAATCGTCAGCCCATTGCTATTGTGGGTGACGGCTGTGTTGAAGGTGTTAAAGTCGTTGAGACGAAACTGGGTGAGCCCGATGAGAATGGGCGACGCCGGCCAGAAATCATTGAAGGTAGTGAAGAAATATTGCCCGCTGATGCGGTGTTAATTGCATTCGGTTTCCGTCCGAGTCCTCCTGAATGGCTTGGCAGTGTTGATGTCACTGTAAATAGCTGGGGTGGTGTTGATGCCCCTGAGTCGAGTGCGTACCCGTTTCAAACGTCTAACCCTAAAATATTTGCAGGGGGCGATATGGTCCGTGGCTCTGATTTGGTCGTCACGGCGATTGCAGAAGGAAGAAAAGCTGCAGAGGGTATTCTAGACTTTTTGGATGTCTGATCGGCAACCATTTTTTCGATAAGTAAAAAGGCACGCTATGTATCGTGCCTTTTTTATTGAGCAATTAATCTCAATAGTGAGTAACACGTTAAGGACGTCCTATGTCTGAACTAAAGAATGATCGATTTCTACGCGCCTTGATGGGGCAGCCTGTTGATGTGACGCCTGTTTGGATGATGCGTCAGGCAGGGCGTTATCTGCCAGAGTATCGTGCTACGCGAGCTCAGGCTGGCGATTTTCTGAGTCTGTGCAAGAACAAAGAGCTAGCGTGTGAAGTGACTCTGCAGCCTCTAGAGCGCTACCCCTTAGATGCAGCAATTTTGTTTTCGGACATTCTGACGATACCTGACGCGATGGGCTTAGGACTTTATTTTGAAACCGGAGAAGGGCCCAGGTTTAGAAAAATTGTACGCACCGAGCAAGATGTCGATGCGTTGCCTGTCGTCAATACCTTAAAGGATCTTCCTTACGTAACGAATGCGGTGAGTGAAATTAGGCGAGAGTTGAATGGTCGCGTTCCGCTGATTGGCTTTTCTGGCAGTCCATGGACGCTAGCAACGTATATGGTAGAAGGCGGTAGCTCAAAAGATTTTAGGCATATTAAAGGTATGCTTTATAGCCAGCCTGAGGTTCTTCACCAGTTGTTAGAAAAGTTAGCATTGTCGGTTATCGATTATCTCAATGAGCAGATAAAGGCCGGAGCCCAAGCAGTTCAGATTTTTGACTCCTGGGGCGGCAGCTTAAGTGATGCGGCCTATATAGAGTTTTCATTAAAGTATATGGAAAAAATCGTAAACGGCTTGATTCGTGAATATGACGGTCGAAAGGTGCCGGTTATTTTGTTTACGAAGGGAGGTGGCCTCTGGCTACCTCAAATGGCCGCGGTTGGGGCTGATGCATTAGGATTAGACTGGACGATGAATATCGGTGGGGCTAGGGCTCAGGTCGGCAATCAAGTTGCCTTGCAGGGAAATCTAGACCCTTGCGTGCTTTATGGAAATGCGGCTCAGATAGAGGCAGAAGTGGCGCGCATCCTTGAGTCTTACGGCATGGGTTCCGGTCATGTATTTAATTTAGGGCACGGTATTCATCAGTATGTTGACCCCGAGGCGCCTAAGATACTGGTCGAAGCGGTGCACCGTTTGAGTGAAAAGTACCATTCCTAAGTTTTCTTGCGGCTAAATCTCATTTGATAGAGTCGCTTGGGTCACATTTGGCGAGACGCTTCATTTAACCGATGGCCTGCATTGATTACAATCAGGGCATCTGTTTCTATCATATCTCAGGGTTGCCGGATGTCGGGCGCGTTCAAAGTTTCAATTATTGCTGTTTTTCTTTTTATGTTTTCCGCTTGTTCGGACATCAAAGACGAGCTTGAAATTTTTAAAGATGACGTCGATTTAGATGTCAACGATCGAACCCTCGATATAACGAAAGAGAATGCGCAGCCTATCGTTTACGGTTTTATTCAGTCCTCTCTTCGTTCATTTCTGTATTTGCCACTGTTTAACTTTCTAGATTCTTCTGACCTTCCTGATACTGCGCTTTTAGTCGACGATGAGTATATCTATGACTGTAGCCTTGGCGGCCGTGCGTTTTATTCGCTTGCTAGACCAGATGGCGAAGAGTACCGGGCGGGTGATCAGTTTGCCGTTCGTTATGAAGCGTGCGAAGAAACAGATGGCGTTACTTTTGATGGGTCGATATCGCTAACCTATTCCGAGATTGACGGGCTAAATGAGTCTTTTAGTTTGAATTCAAGTGAGCGATGCGAAGCGAACTTAGGTAAAACTTTTGATGGTTCATATTCTGTATATGAGAACCGTGACGATAGTGGAGAGCTGTTTTGGGCGGATGATGTGCGTTTCGCGTTAGTTGGCAATGGCTTAGAAATTCAGTATTTGAAACGTAGTGAAAGCGCTCCATTTGATAACGAAGTAGTATTTACGAAAGAAGCATTTGGGAATTCTATTGTAGTCCTTCGAGCGTTAGAGGAAGACGAAAGCCGGTCTGGCGAGGCTCAAATTCGTTACAAAATAAAAGAAAATTCTTACCCCTCTCTAAAGGGGGTCGACGGTTTAGATTTGCTGGAAGTTATATATGATCTAGACGAGGTAAATGGTGGTGATGAGTTCTATCGTCTGGCGGGCCGAACCTCGAGTCAGGTTGAGTGCCAAAGCTATGAACGCTACGCCAATTTACGAGCAAGCAACTTAATATCGACAGTGGCAGATGATGTGACGTTTGTGATGAATGGCACTACGAAGATATATCAGTCTAGCGACCGGCTTCTTCAGTTTAGTGAACGCGTTTATGACAGCAACTTTAAAGTGGGCGTGTTGCAAGGAAACGATGAGCGAATCTATTCCTTTGGCGAGACTTACTCTGCAGCAAAAGGCGTTGATACAACGCGCAGTCCTTATAGTTACTCTGTGACGGGTGGGATGACCTTTGACGGCGGTGGATATGCTGAGTTGGAGGAGTTATCGACGGTTTTTAGTAGTGGCTTGTCGACGCCTCCATCGAGCGGAGGTTTCGTTATTCTGGGCAAAGACTTGGAAGCGATTAGTATTAATTTCGACTCTGAAACTGTTAGTTTGGCCATTGATTATAATGGAGACAGTACGGGGGATGGTTTGTCTGATGCTGACGCTACGTTCGACTCCTACTGGTACGACATACTTGATCAAAATTTCCGTATTATCGATTAGAGGTTAGCCCTTGAATGGCTAAAGTAAAAAGCGCCTTTGTTTGTACTGACTGCGGGGCTGATTTTTCTAAGTGGCAGGGTCAATGCCCTGAATGTGGCCAGTGGAATTCGGTTCAAGAGATTAAGTTAGGATCCTCTTCTCGCGCCAAGAAAGGCGCCTCTTCTAGTGGTGGCTATGCAGGCGCTGCATCTGAAATAAAAACCTTGGGTACGATTGACTTGGCAGAGCAGCCTCGGTTCAGCTCTGGCATTGGCGAGTTTGACCGTGTTCTGGGCGGTGGTCTTGTGCCGGGTTCCGCCATTCTTGTCGGCGGTCACCCTGGCGCGGGAAAAAGCACGCTGTTGCTGCAGTCTATGTGCTCTCTAGCACTTCAAATGAGTACTTTATACATAACCGGTGAGGAATCGCTTCAGCAAGTTGCGTTGCGAGCTAAGCGCTTGGGTCTGCAAGCGGACTCCCTCAGCATGTATTCAGAAACCTGTCTTGAGGCAATTGAGCAAACTATTGCTGTGACCAAGCCTAAAGTCATTGTCATTGATAGTATCCAGGTTGTTTATACGGAGTCGCTTGAGTCCGCTCCGGGTAGCGTATCCCAAGTCCGAGAGTGCGCAGCGCGATTAACTCGAATGGCGAAGCAGTCCGGAACCGTGTTGTTTTTGGTCGGTCATGTGACCAAAGAGGGAGCGATTGCCGGGCCAAAGGTTTTGGAGCACATGATTGACTGCTCGATCATGTTAGAAAGTTCTAGTGATATGCGTTTTCGTACTTTGCGGGGCATTAAAAACCGTTTTGGTGCAGTGAATGAGCTGGGTGTTTTCGCGATGCAGGAAAATGGTCTTAGCGAAGTTAAGAACCCAAGCGCGATATTCCTCAATCGCGGAGAAGAAGCCTTGCCGGGTAGTGTCGTGACCATATTGTGGGAAGGCACACGTGCTTTGCTGGTAGAAGTTCAGGCTCTAGTCGATGAAAGCCAAGGGAGTTACCCAAAAAGGGTTTCCTTGGGTTTGGATCAAAATCGATTATCTATGTTGTTAGCGGTACTTAATCGTCATGCCGGTTTTCATTGTGGCGACCAAGATGTCTTTCTAAATCTAGTTGGTGGGGTTAGAACGACTGAAACGAGTACAGACCTAGCGTCAGTTGCCGCAATAATATCCAGTTTCAAGGGCTCTGCGTTGTCGAGCAATATCGCGATCTTCGGTGAAGTCGGTTTGTCAGGAGAAGTGAGGCCTGTGCCAAGTGGGCAGGAGCGCATTCAAGAAGCGAAAAAACACGGTTTTACCAAGGTGATCGTACCCTTCGGCAATAGACCTCCGAAGAAAGACCCAGATATTGAAGTCGTTCTGATTAAAAAGCTGGCAGAGCTATTCGATCACGTCTTCTAGAGGAAGTGCGTTTGGTCAGCGTTTTTCGGTGCCGTCGGTTGAGACCTTAGGACGACAGGCTCTCTAACTCTCTTTTAAGCATTTCGCCGCTGCCTAGGTTTAACTCAACCAGACGCTTTAAATGCGTCATGCTATCGATATCAATATATTTACATTTGAAACCGATGGTTTGATCGTCTTCATGCGAATAATCGAGAGACATGACGATGCAAGCCTCACTGCCGCTTAAGCGAATTGTCGCTTCACAGCTTTCCTTATTATCAATCGCTAAGTGATCAGGCTTTCTCACCAATATCCCTTTAAGTGAAATATCTTGCAGCTCAGTGAGCCATTCCATGTTGCTCTGGTGCAAGGTGCATTCGGCGTTAAAGAGAATTCGACTAAATTGGCGCTTGTTTTCTTGTTGGTTATTATCGCTCATGATCAATGTCCGACTTAAGCCTAAGTACAAGGAGTTAGCGGCAGTACTAACTCCTTGAAGAATATAAGACGAAAGGCCTTATAACGCAACTTAAGCGAGTTTCTTATAGTTGACTCGCGTCGGCGCTTTAGCTTGCTCGCCTTTGCGTTTTTTAAAGTCTTCTTCGTATTCTGAATAGTTACCTTCGAACCATACCACTTCGCTGTCGCCTTCATAGGCGAGAATATGAGTGGCGATTCGATCTAGGAACCACCTGTCGTGCGAGATGACGATCGCACAACCGGGGAAGGCGAGTACCGCCTCCTCGAGCGCTCGTAAGGTCTCAACGTCAAGGTCGTTGGTTGGCTCATCGAGCAGTAACACATTCGCACCTTGCTTGAGGGTGTTGGCCAAATGTAAGCGGTTACGCTCACCACCGGAGAGGTCATTGACCTTCTTCTGCTGATCATTCCCTTTAAAATTAAAACGACTAACGTAGGCTCTTGATGGCGTTTGATAGGTGCCTATTTGGATAATATCTTCGCCATCACTAACTTCTTCCCAAACAGTCTTGTTGTTATCAAGGTCGCGCGTTTGTTCGACAAACCCTAGTTTGACGGTTTCTCCCAGTCGCACGGTGCCTGAATCAGGTGTGTCGCTGCCAGCGATAAGTCTAAATAAGCTGGATTTGCCCGCCCCATTGCCGCCGATAACGCCGACGATGCTGCCAGGAGGGATAGACAGGCTTAAATCTTTAAACAGCAGTTTATCTTCAAACTGTTTGCTAACCTTATCTAGCTCAATGACGACATCTCCTAGGCGAGGCCCAGGTGGAATGTATATTTCCATTGTTTCGTTGCGTTGCTGAACTTCTTGTGAATTGAGTTCCTCAAAGCGCTGCAAGCGCGCCTTGCTTTTCGAATGCCGGCCTTTTTGATTGGTGCGAACCCACTCTAGCTCCGACTTCACACTTCGTTGGCGTGCATCTTCCTGTTTTTGTTCAATCTCTAGGCGCTTTCCTTTCGCTTCTAACCACTGAGAATAGTTTCCTTCGAAGGGGATGCCGTGGCCGCGGTCCAGCTCGAGAATCCAGCCTGCAACGTTATCTAAGAAATAGCGATCGTGGGTAATGGCGACCACTGTTCCCGAATAGTCATGTAAGAAGCGCTCTAACCAAGCAACACTTTCAGCATCCAAATGGTTGGTTGGTTCGTCTAAAAGCAGCATGTCGGGTTTCGACAGCAGTAGCCGACATAAAGCTACACGTCGTTTCTCTCCGCCTGATAGCTTGCTGACATCGGCTTCCCAAGGTGGCAATCGAAGCGCATCGGCGGCAACTTCCAGAGTCCGCTCTAGGTTGTGGCCGTCACCTGTTTCGATAATGGCTTCTAGCTTTGCCTGTTCGGCGGCTAAGGCGTCAAAGTCGGCCTCTGGCTCTGCGTACTCGGCATATACTTGATCTAGTCGAGTTAGTGCATTCTTTATCTCTTTTAGCCCATCTTCTACGTTGCCTCGAACATCTTTACTTTCATCAAGCTGAGGCTCTTGTGACAAGTAGCCAACGTTAATGTCCGGTTGAGGTCTAGCTTCACCTGTATAGTCTTTATCGACTCCCGCCATAATTTTTAGAAGTGTTGATTTTCCCGCACCGTTTAACCCGAGCACGCCAATCTTGGCGCCAGGAAAGAATGACAGTGAAATGTTTTTGAGAATTTCTCTTTTTGGCGGGACAACTTTGCCAACCCGGTTCATGGTGAATACGTAAGAACCCGTTTTCCCTGATTTGTTATCTTTTGCCATATTAATTTTTGCCTAAATGTCTTATTTTACGCGGCCTAAATGGGTTTTAATGGCGCGCTGTAATTAAAATATAAAAGTAGTGTTTATAATTTGTTGTGATATGCTCGTCACTATAGTTAAAAAAGTCACGTTTTGGAAGCTGATGATGAGCCGTCAAGTCAAAGAAATAATAATAAACGGTATGCGGGCAAAAGTGTTAGTTAAAGACTCTATGCCTGATTACTATCCGAATCTTTTTGTGACTCTGGAATTGTCATCCCGCGCGCTTAACACACAGAAAAAATACCTTGAGAGCATAGTGCTTCTGGAGAGTTTTCTCGAATATGAATCGATTGACCTGAGTGCTCGGTTAGAGCATCGTCCTAAATCTCGCTACTTAACCGACGCCGAAATTTCTCGCTTTGTGAGAGACGCGGGCTTTCAAAAGGCGACTCTGGAGCAAAAATACTCTCGGGTACATATGCTCCCGTCAGCGTTTGAATGTGTGGGAAGAACCCATGCTCAGCAGCGCATAGAGCATGTGCGTGACTACCTTAAATTCCTTTATGAAAAGCTAGGTGATCAGGTCACAAGTGAATCAGCATGTGCGGATTTAAAAGGCCGTATCAATCGCAAAATAAAGGCGGCTAAACCATCTTGGAAAAAGCGTAAATTGGAGGATCTGAAGGGGCTAGATCAACTGCAACGAGATCGTTTGCTAGAGGTGATGGATCCAGACAGCCCTCAAAACCCCTTTGCTAATGCTGCGCTAAAGCTCCGTAACTACATCGTATTACTCTTGGGTTTGGATTTGGGATTGCGCAGATCTGAAATGTTGCTGGTAAAAACTAATGATATCCACTGGCATGACAAAAAGATCTCAATCATTGGTCTTGAGGACGAAGAGATAGACAAACGCCCCAAAGCGCCGCAGTTCAAAACCCATGAGCGCGAATGGGTTATGAATGATGACCTTGAATGGGCATTAAAGGAGTACATGGAGAACCATCGTACAGTTCAAGGTGGTTTATCTGAAGCGAGAACACATCCTTTTTTACTGGTATCGCATCGTCGAAATGAAGGTCGGGCACTGAGCATTAATGCGCTTGATGGGGTGCTGAATCGCGTGGGAGCTGCGTTTCCTGAGATAAGTGATGTACACCTCCATTCTCTTCGCCATGACTCCGTGTACACGCTTCTTGAAAGCATGAGGGAAGAGTTAGAGCGGCTAACGCCCGAGGATCGCACGACGAGGGTACAAAAGGTGCTGACTTACGCATTTGGATGGAGTCCTGAATCGAATATGCCAGGGCTATATGGGGCTAAATTCTGGAAGGAGGAGGCGGATAAGGCGATGAAAAAACGGTCAGATAAATTTAAAGCAATACGCGAAGGGGTTGAAGCCAAGATAGGCGAAAGAGGTGCAGAATGAGTATAGAAGTCGAAGCGCTTAGAGTACCCACTCCGGATACTCTCGATGAATGGCTGAATACGCCCAGGCTGGCGCGGTGTGGTGAGTATTTCACCCCTTCATTGCCATTCTGGAATCCTGACAGAATAGCCCCTCTTGCAGTTAACTGGGAGCCAGCAATTGACTGTGTTTCATCTGATTGGAAGGAGTGGTTACACGCTGCTTTAGCCTATCGCATGTCAGAGGTGGCACAAAGTACAATTGCGCTCGTCGCAACAGTATTTTCTAGGGCCGCTCAAGACAGGTTTGATCCGCTTAATGAAGGCCATCTGATCGACTTGCGCGAGCGTTTTTCTGTGACTGAATTTAGCTGCCTTGTAGGCTTTATGGGATTCTGGCATGAATGTGAGTCGCTGGAACAGCGACCTTCATTGGAGTTAGTTACCGCGTACAAACATTTGCCAAGGAAAAAGAAATCCTCGGTCGATCACATTCTTAGCCTGGACCCCGAGAAAGGGCCATTTACCCAAGCTGAACAAGATGCGTTGCATCAATGGGCTCATGAGCAGTTTTGTCATAAAAACCTAGACCCTGAGCAGTATCTATATCTGCGAATGCTAATGATCTATGGGCAGAGAGGTATCCAGATTCGCATGATGACTTTTGGCGATTTTATAGTGTCTGAACAGGGTCACAAAATTCGGCTTTACTGGGCAAAGCAGCGAGATGAGGATGCGGCGGAATTTCGTTCACAGTTCGACATCTTCAATTTAGACAAAGATCTTTACGACATTGTTCAGGTCTATAAGGCGAT
>ENA-OSET01000066-OSET01000066.1-sediment-metagenome-genome-assembly--contig:-NODE-66-length-118780-cov-10.025812_pt1 | contig 118780 bp, 106 predicted proteins | sample MGYA00237882_ERZ534229 | MGnify/ENA primary metagenome ERZ534229 (study PRJEB26408, sample SAMN06266212) | sediment metagenome | isolation source: Hudson Canyon methane seep mesocosm | place... | reverse complement strand
TGCACGGGTAAAGGTGCCCATCATTTGAGTTTTATCTTCATTCGCAACCACTTCGCGCAGTTGCTGTAAATCGGCGGAGAATAAATCCAGCGCCTTTAATACTTCATCTTTATTACCGACAAAAATGTCGCGCCACATAATTGGGCTGCTTGAAGCAATGCGGGTAAAGTCTCGAAAGCCGCCCGCGGCGTAATTAAAGATGTCTTTATTTTCGTGATTATTGGCTAAGGTATCGACCAAAGAATAAGCCAACAAGTGCGGCAAATGACTGGTCGCCGCCAATACTTCATCATGATGCTGCACCGTCATCAGCTCGACCACAGCACCGGTCGTTTTCCAAGCATCCGTAACGAGATCTAATGCTCGTTCACAAGTGCGCTTTTCTGGGGTTAAAATAATTTTATGATGCTTAAATAGATTTTCATCTGCTGCGGCAACACCACTACGCTCCGAACCTGCTATTGGGTGACCTAAAACAAAACGATCAAATTCTTCACCCAAAACAGTTGAAACATCTTTTGAAACACAACCTTTAACACTGCCCACATCAGTTAAAATTGTATTCTCATCAATAGACGCTTTAATCTGCTCTAGCACTGCTCCAACTGCCAAAATTGGCACTGACAAAATAACCAGATCTGCATTCGCAACGACATCAGAAACTTCTAGTGAGTAGTCGTCAATCAAGCCAACTTGCAGCGCTTGCTGCATCGAATCCAAATTGCGATCATAGCCGGAAATCGAACCCACAATTCCCGTTTGTCGCAACGCTTTCACCCAAGAACAACCAATCAGGCCTAAGCCGATAATCGCGACCTTAGGTATATAAAGTTGCTTATCTAAATGAGTATGGCTCAAGAGTTCGCATCCGCTAAAATCTTGCTCAACGCAGCAATGAATATTTCATTTTCAGCCTGAGTACCAATCGATACCCGCAAATGATTGGGCATTTCATAATTAGCAATCGGACGCACGATCACACCAACGGACAATAGCTTCTGATCCACCTCAGCGGCAGAAATGTTTTTAGCCGTATCACCTGCTTGAGGAATCTCAAAACTGATAAAATTTCCAACCGAAGGAATATACGGCAAGCCTAACTTATCAAACGATTGAGTTAAATAAGCCATACCGGCATCATTTACCGCCTTACTCTCAGCCACATATTCAGCATCATTTAAAGTTGCTACCGCTGCCGCTAGAGCAAACGAATTCACATTAAATGGAGGGCGAACACGATTCATTAAATCGGCAACTTCCTGGCTAGACACTCCATAACCTACTCGCAATGAAGCTAAACCATAAGCCTTCGAGAAAGTACGCGTCACTACAAGGTTTGGATATTGAGCAAACAAGGTTAGGCCATTGCAATAATCCGCCTCATCCACGTATTCAAAATAAGCTTCATCCAATACCACCACCACATCACTCGGCACTTTTGCCATAAATGCAGCGACTTCGGTTTGCGTTAACCAGGTGCCGGTTGGATTATTAGGATTCGTCACAAAAACTAAACGGGTTTTCTCCGAAATAGCCGCCGCCATGGCATCGAGGTCATGGCCATAGTTTTTAGCAGGCACAACCTTGCACTCACCGCCTTGAATCTTGGTTACTAAGCCATAGATGGCAAAAGCATGCTGCGAGAAAACCACTTCGTCATTTTTCGCTACAAAACACTTAACAATAAAATCCAAAATATCGCTAGAACCATTCCCTAGCGTGATATTTTCAGGGTTTACAGCAACAGTATTTTTAGATAATTTCTCGCAAAGCGTCTGCTTTAATTCAAAACCATTGCCATCAGGGTAACGGGTCATCTCGCGCGCTTCCGCTTCCATCGCTGCAATGGCTTTTTTACTTGGGCCAATCGGGTTTTCGTTACTGGCTAGCTTTACGATATCACTGGCATTTAAACCAAACTCACGGGCCAACTCATCAATCGGCTTACCTGGCTGGTAAGGGCGCAAACCTTGTATTTCTGCTCGCGCTTGATTAATTAAAGCTTCAGAGCTTTGAGCTACATTCTTAGGATCAGTCATAATTTTCAAACTCAAATTTTCTATTTACAGCACGGCCTTAGGATAAGAACCTAAGCATTTAAAATCACTACATTGCTGCTGAACTAAGGCCATCGCCTTCTTCACTTTTTCTTCATTTTGATGACCTTCAAGGTCAATGAAGAAAATATAATTCCAAGTACCGGATTTGGATGGGCGTGTTTCAATGCGGGTTAAACTCACACCTTCTTCATGGAACGGGGCTAATACATGATAAAGCGCCCCCGGCTCATTCTTACTGGCCACTAGCAAAGACGTTTTATCTTCACCACTAATGTCAGTTGTCTGGGGGCCCACAATTAAAAAGCGCGTGGTATTATCCGGCATATCTTCAATGTTAGCGGTCGCGATATTCAGATTATAAAGTTCAGCGGCCGCTTCACTAGCAATAGCAGCAGCGCCTTCTTCTTCCTGTGCACGACGAGCCGCTTCCGCATTAGAACTTACTGCAATACGCTCGATACCCGGCCAATTAGCATCCAACCACTGACGACACTGAGCCAATGATTGCGCATGAGAATAAACTTTAAGCGGCTGCTTAGATTCATCAGCCAATAACTCTTCTCTCATTAAGAAGTGGTGATGTATTCGCAAGGCCACTTCGCCACAAATATTCAAATTAGAGCCGACAAAACTATCCAACGTATGAGTAATCACACCCTCAGTAGAGTTTTCTACTGGTACCACACCAAAGTTAGCACCACCGGCTTCTACTTCACGGAAAACATCCGCAATGGAACCTTGGCTTTGACACTGCACCGCATGGCCAAAATGTTTTAGCGCTGCTTGCTGTGTAAAGGTACCTTCTGGCCCTAAATAAGCAATTTTCATTGGCTCTTCTAGCGCCAAACACTGCGACATAATTTCTCTAAACAAACGCGCAACGCCTTCCGCTGGAAGAGGCCCTGGATTACGATCCATCACACGACGTAAAACTTGCGCTTCACGCTCTGGACGATAAAACACCACAGACTCGCCTGGCTTAGAGAAATGCTCTTTTACATCAGCAACTTTCTGTGCGCACTGAGCACGCTGATTAACCAGCTGCTGAATTTGCTGATCGATTGCATCGATCTCATCGCGCAACTTGCCTAACTCTTCAGCTTCTGTGGTAAAACTATTATTCGTCATGGATTCCGTCTTCATCAAAATTATTGAGTGCTTCTTCAGTAAACTTAGCTTCAATAAAACTAGCCATTTTCTTTGGCAAAATCAGCCATAAATGCAATCAAGGCATCAACCGCTTTTTCTTCAACGGCGTTATAAATACTGGCGCGCATGCCACCCACACTGCGATGACCCGCAAGGTTTAATAAACCCGCTTTTTCACTGGCGGCCAAGAATGCTTTATCAAGATCCGAATTAGCCAAGGTAAAAGGCACATTCATAATCGAACGGTTATTAATCGCAACTGGATTGGCGTAAAAAGCATTAGTATCGATAAATTCATACAGCTTTTTCGCTTTACGCTGATTAATTTCAGCCATAGCTTTTACGCCACCCTGCTCTTTCAACCAAGCAAAGACCAAGCCTGCTAAGTACCAGCCATAGCTCGGTGGTGTATTGTACATAGAATCGTTATCGGCCATGACCTTATAGTCAAACATAGTGGGTGTACCTTCAACGACATTGCCTAAAAGGTCGTCACGAATAATAACGATACACAAACCTGCTGGACCGATATTTTTCTGCGCGCCCGCATAGATCATCGCAAACTTAGACACATCGATTTCTTCCGATAAAATAGAAGAAGAGTAATCCGCAATCAGAGGCACACCATTGGTTTCTGGAATGTAATCAAATTGCACACCGCCAATGGTTTCATTCGGCGTATAGTGCACGTAAGCCGCTTCTGGGTTTAGTTGCAATTCTTCTTGAACGGGTGCAGAGGTAAACTTATTACCTTCTGTTGTCGCCGCGACATTCACATCACAGAAACGCTTCGCTTCAGCAATGGCTTTTTTCGACCATTGACCGGTATTGATATAATCCGCGGTATTTTTTCCACGCAGCAGATTCATCGGAATCATAGTGAACTGACTGCTAGCACCGCCCTGCATAAACAAAACTTTATAGTTATCAGGAATAGCCATCAGGTCGCGTAAATCTTGTTCAGCCTTTTTTGCAATACCGACAAACTCAGGGCTGCGATGACTCATCTCCATAACCGACAAACCTTTACCCTGCCAATCCAATAGATCAGCTTGCGCTTGAGTTAATACATCAGTGGGTAATGCCGCAGGACCTGCGCAAAAATTATATAAACGAGTCATTATTTCAAATTCCAAACATTAAAACTTTGTTCAAAAAAAACACAATTATTTCAACTGCTTTTAAAGCAGAAAAAAGCGCAGGCTAAAGTTGATATAATCATCCTTTAACTTGCACTTTTAATATTTCTTAACGATAGATCTAACCAAGGCGCAGGAGGAAGCCTCCTGCAAACTGACAAATTATTCTTCGTCAGCATCCCCTGCTTCATTATCTAGATCAGCATCGTCAACCGCACTGTCAGTTGCTTCAACATCAGCTTCGTCTGCCTGGGTGCCATCCGCCGCTAGGTATTCAATACCATCATCAACTTCTTCTGGCTCACAAACACGTTCAACACCAATTAAGCGCTCTTTCTCTGCAACTTTAATTAAGCGCACACCCTGAGTATTACGACCTAAGCAAGAAACCGAATCAGCGGAGGTACGTACTAACGTTCCCTTATCACTGATCAACATCACTTCGTCGTTTTCGAAGACTTGTACCGCACCAATAATAATACCGTTACGCTCATTCACTACCATCGCCTTAACACCTTGAGTGCCACGGCCTTTGGTTGGGAATTCAGTAATATCGGTACGCTTACCATAACCACGATCACTCGCCGTTAATAAGGTGCCACCTTCTTCTGGAATAACCAGAGAAATAACGTTTTGATCTTCTTGAATCTTAATACCGCGAACACCACGAGCCGTTCGGCCCATTGCACGCACATCCGATTCTTTAAAGCGGTTCGCCTTACCGGCATCCGTTAGCAATAGAATATCTTTCGTGCCATCGGTAATTGCAACACCAATTAAGTGATCGCCTTCATCCAATTCACAAGCGATTAAGCCAGAAGAACGTGGACGCTGGAAATGCTCAAGGCTGGTCTTCTTCACGGTGCCTTTAGAGGTCGCCATAAAGATGAACTGATCACCGGTATATTCAGGTAATGGCAAGATTGCAGTAATGCGCTCTTCATCCCCAAGATTCAGCACATTCACCATAGGACGGCCTTTGGCATTACGCCCAGCCTGAGGAATGTCATAAACCTTTAACCAAAATACCTTACCTTCATCGGTAAAACATAAAACCGTATCGTGGCTATTAGCAATCATTAGGTGCTCAACGTAATCATCATCTTTAACCGACGCCGCTGATTTACCTTTACCACCACGACGCTGAGCTTGATATACATCGAGCTGCTGAGTCTTGGCGTAACCACCATGAGAAATGGTTAATACTAAATCTTCTTCTGGGATCAAATCCGCCATGGTCAAATCACGCTTATTGGCAATGATTTCAGTACGACGTTCGTCACCGTATTCTTCTTTAATTGCCGCTAATTCGTCACGAATTACCTGCAATAACAACTCAGGAGAACCTAAGATATCTAAGTATTCTTTAATCTCTTCTAACTTCTGCTGATACTCTTCAATCAGCTTCTCGTGCTCTAGACCCGTTAGCTTTTGCAAACGTAAATCTAGAATCGCTTGTGCCTGCTGAGGAGAAAGATGGTACATGCCGTTATGCATACCAAACTCTTCACCCAAATCATCAGGACGACACGCATTTTCACCTGCGCGTTCTAAGAAACCAGTCACTGAACCTGGCTCCCAACCTGTCGCAATTAATTTCTCTTTTGCTTCAGCGCCGGTTGGAGATTGCTTAATCAAAGCAATAATTGGATCAATATTACTTAACGCAATCGCTAAGCCTTCCAATAAATGTCCACGTTCACGAGCTTTACGCAATTCATAAATCGTACGACGGGTTACGACTTCACGACGGTGACGAACGAAGGCTTCAAGCATCTGCTTCAAGTTCAACGTTTGTGGCTTACCATCCATTAAGGCAACAACGTTAATGCCGAATACCGACTGCAACGCCGTTTGCGCAAACAAGTTATTCAAGGTTACTTCAGGCATTTCGCCACGACGAAGATCAACCACAATACGCATTCCGTCTTTATCAGACTCGTCACGCAGCTCAGTAATACCTTCAATTTTCTTATCTTTAACCAGCTCAGCGATTTTCTCAATCAAACGCGCTTTGTTTAACTGATAAGGAATCTCAGTGAAAACGATCGATACTTTGCCGTTCTTTTCGTTTTCTTCAAAATGATGACGGGCGCGCATATGAATGCGACCTCTGCCAGTTCGGTAAGCTTCAACAATTCCGTCACGACCGTTAATAAACGCACCGGTTGGGAAATCAGGGCCTGGAATATGTTCCATTAAGGCATCGATATCCATACTTGGATTATCGATCAATGCCAAACAGGCAGAAACCACTTCATTTAAATTATGCGGTGGAATATTTGTCGCCATGCCAACAGCAATACCCGAAGAACCATTAATCAATAGGTTCGGTACGCGTGTAGGCATAACCTCAGGAATTTGCTCAGTACCATCATAGTTAGGTACGAAGTTCACGGTTTCTTTATCGATATCCGCTAATAACTCGTGGCTAAGCTTATCCATGCGAATTTCGGTATAACGCATTGCTGCTGCCGAATCGCCATCGATAGAACCAAAGTTACCTTGACCATCTACCAACATATAACGCATTGAGAAATCTTGCGCCATACGAACGATGGTATCGTAAACCGCTGAGTCACCGTGTGGGTGATACTTACCGATTACGTCACCGACCACACGGGCCGATTTTTTATAGGCTTTATTCCAATCGTTACCTAATACGTTCATCGCATGGAGAACACGTCTATGCACTGGCTTTAAGCCATCTCGCACATCCGGTAAGGCACGCCCAACAATTACGCTCATCGCATAATCGAGGTAAGACGACTTTAGCTCGTCTTCAATGTTAATTGGCAATACTTCTTTGGTTAACTCACCCATAGATTCTTGGCCTGTCTCTGTCGAATGATGGTCTCTAATGAAAACCGCATTCGGTCCTTGTTATTAACGTTTATAATTAGCGCCAAATCATACCACAAATCAACAAGATACCTAGTATTTAGACCCTCTTTAGCGCTTCTATTAATAGGAAGAAGCTTCACCTAGATCAAAGATTGATTATACTGAGCAAAAAATAGCTAACATGAAGCAATTAACGATGAGTAATAGCATGAGTGAAACGAGCCAAAAAGAATCCGTACAAGCCGATTTACGCATCAACGCTCATTGGATTGTGCCTATCGAAAGCCCTTGTGAACTCACATCAGATGATCAAGTATTAATCGATCATTGCATCCTAATCAAAGATGGCTTAATTCTCGCCATCGAAAAGCAAACAGACTGCCAAACCTCAGCCAAAGAGACATTAGACCTAGGACAGCAAGTACTTATGCCAGGCTGGATCAATGCTCACGGCCATGCAGCCATGTCTTTATTCCGTGGTCTTGCCGACGACCTTCCTTTAATGACCTGGTTGCAAGAACATATCTGGCCCGCAGAAGGCCAGCACGTTGATGAAGACTTCGTAAAACAAGGTAGTGAACTCGCCATTGCAGAAATGATCCAGTCAGGCACAACGACCTATGCCGATATGTACTTCTACCCTCAACAGAGCGGCGAAGCAGCGCTAGCAGCTGGGATTCGTAGTGTTTGCTTTACCCCTGTATTAGATTTTCCAACCAACTATGCGCAAAATGCTGACGAATACATCCGCAAAGCGGTTGAATGCAATGATCGCTTTAACTCTCATCCATTAAATCAGCATCCTCAAAACAAACACAAACTCGTGCAAATCGGCTTTGGCCCCCACGCGCCTTATACGGTTTCCGATGAGCCATTAAAAGAAATCACCGTTCTGGCCGATCAACTGGAAATGCCCGTACAGATTCATCTACATGAAACCGCCTTTGAAGTTAGCGAAAGCTTAGAGAAGTTTAATAAACGCCCGACACAACGCCTCGCCGACCTTGGATTCCTAAATGAACGCGTCAGCTGCGTTCACATGACACAGATCGACGATAGTGACATAACCCTCTTACAAAAGACCGGCGCCTCAGTCGTTCATTGCCCAGAGTCCAACTTAAAGCTTGCCAGCGGTTTTTGCCCAATCTCTAAACTCAGCCAAGCCAATATTCCGTTATCCATTGGTACTGATGGCGCCGCCAGTAATAACGATCTCGATATGTTTAGCGAAACCAAAACCGCGGCGCTATTAGCCAAAGGGGTTAGCCAAGACGCCAACTCGATTCCCGCCATAGAAGCATTAACCATGGCAACACTGGGTGGCGCACGCGCCTTAGGCCTTGAAGATATCACCGGATCATTAAAAGTCGGCAAGGCCGCAGATATTCAAGCCATCGACTTAAATAGCCTATCCAGCCAACCTATCTTCGATCCCATTTCACACTTGGTCTATTGCGCTAAATCAACTCAAGTCAGTCATGTATGGGTCAATGGCAAGTGCTTATTAAATGAAGGCCGGCTAACAACTTTGAATGAAAATAAGTTAATTCAACAAGCAAAAGCCTGGGCTGACAAGATCCAGCCAGCTATTAATTAGCGTTTATTAAGTCGCGGCTATTAAGTAAAAATAAATACGGTTAGAATAGCCGCCATTATTATTTGATTGAAAATACTGCCAAAGAGAGAAGGATCAATCATGTCAGATTTAAAAAAAGTCAATGTTGATAGCGCAGAAATTGCCAAGTTTGAATCCATCGCCACCCGCTGGTGGGACATGGAAAGTGAATTTAAACCACTTCATGAGATCAATCCTCTGCGCACTAACTACATCGAAGAGCATGCTCCACTGGCGGGTAAAAAAGTGCTGGATGTTGGTTGCGGCGGCGGCATATTAAGTGAAGGTATGGCGTTACGTGGCGCCAATGTCACGGGCATAGATCTAGGTGAAGCTAACCTAACAACCGCCAAGTTACATGCGTTAGAATCTGGTGTAGAAGTTGATTATCAGTGTCGTCCTGTGGAAGATTTTGCAGAAGAAAACCCAGAGTCTTTCGATATAGTTACTTGCCTAGAAATGCTAGAGCACGTACCTGACCCTGAATCTATCGTACGCGCTTGTGCCAAGCTGGTTAAACCGGGTGGCCACGTGTTCTTCTCGACTATCAACCGCAACCCTAAAAGCTATTTAATGGCCGTCATTGGGGCGGAATATATTTTAAAACTGGTTCCTACCGGCACTCACGACTACAACAAATTTATTAAGCCTGCTGAACTTGCGCGCTGGTGTCGCCCCGTTGATTTAAAACAAATCAACATGGCAGGTATGACGTACAACCCGATTAGTAAAAACTATAAATTGGTTGATAACGACGTTGATGTTAACTACATCATCGCCTGTAAAAAAGCTGCGTGTGAGAAAGCACTTTAATGAGCGCCTCCTTGAATCAAGAGCGACCAAAACCTAAGGCGCTATTGTTTGATCTTGATGGCTGCTTAATGGATACCGCACCGGATTTTTTCCCTGCGGTAAACTCCCTAAGAGCAGAACATAACTTGCCACCCCTGGCGGATGACATCATCCGTCGGCAAGTCTCTAATGGCGGCCGCGCGCTCACTCGCCTTGCGTTAGATATGCCGGCTATCGATAGCAAAAATTCTGGCAATATCACGGGCGATGAGATCTTCGAAGGCAAAAGAGATCGACTGCTTGAGCTTTACATCGAGCATATTGCGAGTAAGAGTGATTTATTTCCCGGCATGGTTAATTTACTAGAAACTTGCCAGCAGAATTCATTACCTTGGGGAATCGTAACCAACAAGCCACGCATCTATACCGAATTACTGCTTGCACGCTTAAGCGATCGTCTGCCGATTCTATCCCAGTGCGCAGTGCTTGTTTGCCCAGATGACGTTGAACGTACCAAGCCTTTTCCAGACCCATTATTTTTAGCCGCCGAGAAAATCAACATCAATACAAAAGATTGTTGGTACCTCGGAGATCACATTAGAGACATAGAAGCAGGCAAAGCGGCAAGCATGTTTACCATTGCCACCCTATACGGCTACATCGAGCCGCAAGATGATCCGCAAGACTGGCAAGCCGACTTAATGGTTGATAGCGTCGTAGAAATTACTCAGCTTTTACTGCCGAGTCTTTCCAAGACTACTAGCAACGCTAAAACGGCAAGCTAATAACAATACAATTACCGCTAGCGGAATTAACTTGCCGCAAGCCAAAAAGAATCCATCGAATTTAGACAGAAACAGAGATAAACATGAGCCAAGCAGTCGCTGAAAATCAATTAAAGTTAAAAGATCGCGTCATTTTAGTGACAGGCGCAAGTTATGGCATCGGTGCACATGCAGCCTTGGCTTACGCACGCCAAGGCGCGACCGTTATCTTATTAGGTCGCACCCAAGATATGCTTGAGGCTGTTTATGACCGCATTGAAGAAGAAGGTTTACCGCAAGCGGCGGTATTACCTTTTGATCTTGGCTGCAACGACGAGGAAAAGTTTATTGAACTTGCCGATTTAATCGCCCGTGAGTTTGGTCGCCTAGATGGCGCACTATTAAATGCGGGCGTACTCGGACAGAAAGCCCCACTAGAAAGCTACAAATGGGCCGCTTGGAAGCAAGTGATGGATATCAATGTCAACGGCCAATTTTTATTGGCCAAGTCCATTACGCCGCTTTTAGAGCGCTCTGAACATGGGGCGTCATTAGTATTAACCTCTTCCAGTGTTGGCCGCGAAGGCCGCGCCTATTGGGGTGCTTACTCAGTTTCCAAGTTCGCTATCGAAGGCATGATGCAGATTCTGGCGCAAGAGCTTTATGATAGCCGCAACATCCGCGTTAATAGCTTAAACCCTGGTGGTACCCGCACCAGCATGCGCGCTGAAGCTTATCCGGCAGAAAATCCAGAGCATTTAACCACTCCTGATGAAATCATGGATATTCACGTTTACCTGATGAGCGATGAGTCCAAACACATCAATGGCCAAGCATTGGATGCACAGCCCAAGTAACTGTCAAATCAACCAATGCTCCGCTAGAGCCACAATAAATAACCACATTGTGCCTCTAGCCAAACACGTCAATTTAACCAACACTTTTATCCATAATCTGAGTCATAAACCCGTCAGCGACATTTTTCCATATCCGTCAAACTTCAATCATAATCCTACTCAATCCGCATAAACACCATAACCTATTGATTTATAACGAAATAAATCATTACAAAAGACTGGCACAGTTTTAGCATTTACTTCAGCAATTGAATAAAAACATTTGTGAAAGAGGTTGCGTATGGTTACGCGTTTGCAGAGCAGCGGTAGAGCAGCACTAACTGAAGACAAACAAATCACGCCATTTGCGGATTTAATGCCTAAACCGGACATTAAGCCTGAATTGCTATTGAAGTTAAGCAGCCGACTTCAAACCACGCTCGAATTGCAGCAATTGCTCGACATTTTCTTTAGTGAAATGAAGCACGCTGTCCTCGTTGATGGCATGTGCTATAGCAATAGCAATCAAAACCTGCTGAACAGCTTCGGTAAAGAAGGTATTCATAGCTGCACCTATCGACTGACAACCCATAAAGATTATATGGGTGAACTCACCTTTAGCCGCAGTACACGCTTTCGCGAACATGAACTGGCTAATATCGAAGGCTTAATCAGCACACTGGTCTATCCTCTGCGTAATGCTGTTCGCTATACCGAAGCGTTAGCGGCTGCTTTTAGAGATCCATTAACTGGGGCTGGTAACCGTGTCGCCCTAGATAAAACTCTTGAACGCGAAGTTGAATTAGCAAAGCGTCATAACCAGCCCCTTTCCGTATTGATGCTAGATATCGATCACTTCAAAAATGTTAATGATACCTATGGCCACGCCATGGGTGATGAAGTATTAAAACAAGTAGTGAAATCGATTACCGCCTGCATCCGTCAAACAGACATGTGTTTCCGCTATGGCGGCGAAGAATTCTTAATCATGCTTGCCAGTGCCGATACTCAAGGTGCTCACCGTATCGCTGAACGTATTCGCAGTTCCATTGAAGAAGCGGTCTTCACTCACGAAAAGGGCAGCCTTAGCATTACCAGCAGTATCGGCAGCGCAACACTGTATGCCCAAGATACCATGCAAAGCATTTGCGAACGTGCTGACAGCGCACTATACAAAGCTAAAAATAGCGGCCGCAATCAGGTAATCACCGATCGCGAAGAAGCCATGATGGCCACCAATTAAATACGCGCACATTCTTTTGGGCTTTACTCAAATGCAATTTATTGATTTGAGCCAAAGCCCGCGTTTTTCTAAACCATGCCTTATCTCCCCTCTTATTTTCACGTAAACTGCTGCTAAAAATACTCATCAGCAGGACCACTTCAATGAATCGCTCAACGAACCACTTAATGAACAATTTAATGAAGGTGCTCATCCCCTTATTCAGTGCATTGCTGCTTTCCGCCTGCTCTAGCAATCAAAAAAAAGGCGATGATATGATGGCAGCTGAACAGTATGATCAAGCTGTTTTTTTCTATGAAAAATCATTTCAAAACAACCCTGATGACGAAGAAGTTGTGCAAAAACTATCCTTCGCTCGTAGTCGCTTAGTCGGCGCTAACTTAATTGAAGTACGCATGTTCCGCCAGTCGCAACTTCAAGTGAAAGCAGCCAAGAAATTAAATGAAAGCCTAGAGCAAATGACTCAGTGGAAAATACGCGCCGATAGTGCAGTTAAGGCCACCATTGATGAAGAAGTAGAATTCGCAGCTCGCTGGCTAAATAAAGAGCTGCCACGATTAGAAAAAGAAAAAGACTACAACCGCTTTAGCTATAGCTTAAAACAATACAAGCACATCATCGATGCCGGCTATAACCAGCGAGCCATCAAAAAAGCCAAACCGCAAATGGATGCCCTAGGGCAACAACAATGCAAACGCATGAAGGCTGAATTAAATCCATACAGCTATTATTATTTCGATGTTTGGCAAGCTTACTGTTCTAACTTTGGCAAAAGCATCAGCTACAGCCTACAAAAAGATCCTAGCCGCTATACTCAGGCGAACTTTAAAACCTCCCGCCTAGCGGTAAGTAATCAAATAGGATCTAACAAAAAAATCTTCAGCCAAACACTGAAACAACAAATCAAAAATCACCCTTGGTTCAGCCAACAAGCTAGATCACCACTAAAACTATCACTAGAAGGCAGAATCAACTATAAAAAGAAAACCACACCACACACCTTCAGTTTCATTTACCCGGCTAAAAAAGAAGTTTACGAACTGATTAAAGACAAGAAAAACCCTAAGATTATTAAGCGAAAATTGTTAAACATTATTCCAACCGAAGAGACCGTGAGAGTCAAAGGCCAAAGCATTACCGAAACCGTGTCTCACAATTTATCGTTATCAGGTAAGTTACAACAACATAAGATTTCTGGGGCTGAGCTAGCGGCGGATAAAGTTCACCAAACTTATGCTCATCAAGCCTATTTTAAAAAGAAAAATGTTCGCCCACAAAAACCCAAACTGATGAATAAATCTCAGTGGTTTTCTAGCCTTGGTCATTCCATGATGAATGAAGTTAAAGCCGATTTAGATAAAGCTTGGGTTAGCGCTTTTTGTGAAGGACAGAATCCACATAAACTTCCAAGATATGAACAGGCAGCACGCTGCGCTGAGTTTAAGCCTGAGCACCCTGTTGTGGCAAATTGGAGCCAGGATCAGTTTGGTTTGAAATATGAGGAACTAGAAATTCTTTTGAAATAAAATAAGCATTATTACTGGCAATGCCAATAAAGTCATTAAAGGAGATACCCCCCTTAATGACTTTAGCTAAGTGCCTATTATTGCCGAGTAGCGAACATTAACCCTAAGCTTGATGTGCACTCCACTTACACTTAGCTTTTAACCGATTCCTGATCATCGCCTTTCAAGCAAGCCAACTCAGTTGAAAGCTTTGATATCTTGTGTGCAAAAAATAAAATCACTACTTGATAACCAATTACAAGCAAATAAAACAACTCATCTTTGGAGGAACTATCCAAATAACTCCAATATAAAACGATAAACAGAGTTGTAATTATATGAACAATGGAAATTTTAATCATTAATGAAACCCTGTGGTTAATTGAATCGTTCTATTACTTATTTCCTTATTAACTTTTTTAAGTTCCATCTTATTGAAAGCTACAGCCCCCCAAACAATTAACATCGCAACTGCCCCCCAAACTGTTTTTTTAGAGTTCATTGACTTTTTTGCTTGATCAAATAAATCTTTAATACCGATAGCTGAAGCACTAACACCAATATAACTTGCATAGCTATCAATAAAATCATGAACATCTTTATCAGCAGCAAGCTCTTTATTTGTCAATGACCAAATCCCCCACTGAGGGTTGACAAATGTTGTGAACAAGACGCTACCTACAAGCTTCCTTTGTAGCTTTATGTTTGGGACAGATCGAATAACTGCCAAAGCTTCATTTCTATGCACCTGAGGCAAGTGACGGTACAAAATTGTTGCGCACATAGCATCAATTTCCTTTTGCCCAGCATTGCGAAAAAGGTCTTTATCTAATCCAAGTAGATCAGATAGGAAGTTAATCTGATCTCTCATATCGTTTTCGATATTGTATGGTAAATTTTCAATATTTATTATTGATGGCATCTCAACATTCCTTGTTATTAGCCGCCTCTATATTACAAGAGAGTTACTGGCGACATAACTTGCCAGATATTCAATTAACTGCAACTTAAGTCATCATTTTTTTCTAAAAACACTAATAAGGTATTAATAATCGTTTTTTAAGTGTACTTTTTTCGACCGATTACCAATATCTAAATTGAAATTTAAGGGCTTGAGATATTGCTATAAGTTTGTTTAAAAAAAGATGCATGACCATTAAAGAAACATAAGCGCTCGCTATACAGCGAAAACATAAGGCTAGATAAATCAAAGCTATCTACAAAAGATATTTAGCCTTACCTTGCGCTATCTAATGATTAGTTAATTAAACACCCATGCAACGAAGCGCTTCAGCGCACTTCATATGTCAATAGCTTACTTAGTGACGCTTCTTAAACGTCGTTTTCTGACGCACTTTTTGTTTACGCGCCTGACGATCAAACTTCTCTTTCTCTTGACCATCCAAGTGTTTAATCGGCTTAGTCTCTACTCCAGCCAAGGTACTTAAATCATCGGCTTCTTTCTGCTTTAGTTCAATCCAAGTTCCTACTGGAACCTGTTTAGGCATAAAAATACAACCGTAACGAACACGCTTAAGACGGCTAACCGTTACCCCCTGAGAATCCCAAAGGCGACGCACTTCGCGTTTTTTACCTTCCATCAATACTACGTGGTACCACTGGTTTGAACCATCACCATCAAAGTATTGCACATCAGTAAACTTCGCCATGCCATCTTCTAACATCACGCCGGTTTTTAAATTCTTAATCATTTCTTCGGTCACTTCACCACGAACACGCACAGCGTATTCACGGTCGATACCCGAAGAAGGGTGCATCAATTTGTTCGCCAACTCGCCGTCAGTGGTAAACAATAACAAACCACTGGTATTAATATCCAAGCGGCCAACGTTTACCCAGCGCTCACCTTTCAATTTTGGCAGCTTATCAAATACCGTAGGTCGACCTTCAGGATCGTGCTGAGTACATACCTCACCTTCAGGCTTGTTATACGCCAAGATGCGTCGGGTTTTACCCACACCTTCCAGCTTAATGTCTTTGCCATCAACTTGAATTTTATCAAAGTGATTGGCACGTTGGCCTAGCTCAGCTATTACACCGTTAACCTTAATACGGCCATCGGCAATCCAACGTTCAATTTCGCGACGTGAACCTAAGCCCGCAACCGCCAATAATTTTTGTAAGCGCTCATTCTCATTCATAGTGCTTATGTAACCTTTAATCTTTCATACGTTATATTTGACGAATAATTACCATCAGTCGTCAAACAAGGAGTTTTTCTTTACGTCTGTACTATTTTCTAAGCCTAGCTTATTTTCTTGCTCTTCTGCTTCTAGCGCCTCAACTTCAAGAGCTTCTCGCTCAAGCGCTTCCATTGCTAGCAACTCTCTCTCCGCCGCGGCTTCTTGCTCTAATAATTCCTTTTCGGCTTCTGCTTCGGCCAATAACTCGGCTTCTGCAGCTTGCTCCGCTAAAGCCTCTTGATCCATTTCATCCGACGGTTCAGAATCTATTTCAGAATCAACTTCTTCAAAGTCTTTAGCAACAACTGGGACTGATTCCTCCGCCTCATCAAAAGATGGACTCTCAACAACACCTTGAGCCTGACGCTGAGACTCTTCCTGCATCAAGCGCTGCATCAACTGTTCTTGCTGCTGCAGTAAAGATAATGCCTCTTCAGGCTCATTTTCTAACGACTCATTACCTAATGAATCTGGCACTACTTTTTCAACCGACGCCTCCACTGCCTGCTCGGTATTAATACCAGCCAAACGCGCCTGATGGTCTGCAATCCGATCAGATAGATCTACTCCAGAAGGACCATCATCGGTTGTCAGCCTCTGTTCTGTTCTATTGGCCATTTCAGCAAAAGAAGGTTGCGCTGAAACTGACTTAGCAGCCTCTTCAACCAAACGCTCTTCTTCCGCTTTTGCCTGACGCTCCGCTTCACGTTCAGCGGCCAACTCTTCTTCACTCGGCTTATTGAAGACATTATCTTCAACCTGCTGAACCAGCTTTTCAGCTTCTTCTAGCTCTAGCTCGGTTTCTGCTAATACTTCTTCACCACGAGCAGCAACATCATCTTCACTGGCAAAATCATACTCACGCGTCGCAGAAGCTTTCTTCTCAGAATTGATCAAATCTAAATTCTGATTAGCATCATCCATCTCGCGAATTTCATCCAAGCTCGGCAATTCGTCCAAACTTTTAAGGCTGAAATAATCCAAAAATTCTTTGGTCGTTGCATACATCGCGGGGCGACCCGGCACATCACGATGACCAACAACACGCACCCATTCACGATCTAATAAAGTACGAATAATATGACTACTAACGGCAACCCCACGCACATCTTCGATATCACCACGAGTAATGGGTTGGCGATAGGCAATCAGAGACATAGTCTCTAGCAAAGCTCTAGAATAACGTTGCGGCTTTTCATCCCATAAGCGCGTAACCCAAGGGGCTACTTCTTTGCGTACCTGCAAGCGATAACCGGAGGCGACTTCCACCAGCTCAATTCCACGCTCGCAGTAATCTTCCATCAAGCTTGTTAGCGCTTCTTTAATCGCCGGGCTTTTAGGCTTTTCAAACTCATCAAATAATAATTGTAAGCGCTCAATCGATAGCACTTCACCGCTGGCCATCAATGCCGCTTCAATGATTTGCTTTAATTTAGTTAACTCCATTAAGCGCTACCTTCATTATTTCCATCAAATTCAGACGTATAATTAACATCCAATAAACTGGATTCAATATGCCCTGGGCCATCAACACGAGCTTTAATATGAATTGGACCTAAAACTTCATGCTGAACGATATCGAGCAAAGATTCTTTAATCAGCTCTAACATGGCCAAGAAAGTGACCACCACCCCCAAACGGCCTTCTTCTGGAGTAAATAGATCACCAAAATTAACGAAATGGCCACCTTTAAGCGTCGCTAAAATATTCGACATACGCTCGCGAGTCGACAACACTTCTTTGGCAACTTCGTGTTTTTCAAACATTTGGGCGCGACGCATAATCGCCCCCATAGCCAACATCAGCTCTTTCATATCAACGTCAGGATGCGCACGTTGCTGAATTTTCTCCGGCGCATCGACTTGCGCAACAAAGTTATCGCGTCCCATGCGCGGCAATTCTTCCATATCTTCCGCGGCTTTTTTAAAGCGTTCGTATTCTTGTAAGCGACGAATCAATTCTGCGCGAGGATCACCTTCCTCTTCCTCTTCGCCATCTTTACTACGGGGTAATAGCATGCGGCTTTTAATCTCAGCCAACATGGCGGCCATCACCAAGTATTCACCAGCCATTTCTAGATGCAAAGAGTTCATCATATCGATGTACCCCATATACTGAGCGGTAATCTCAGCGACGTTCACATCAAGAATATCGAGGTTTTGCTTTCGAATTAGATACAAGAGTAAATCTAGCGGACCTTCAAATTGCTCTAAAATGACTTCTAGAGCATCCGGTGGAATGTATAAGTCCATCGGCAATTGGGTCATGGGTTCCCCTTGCACTAAGGCAAAGGGCATTTCATGCTGGCGCGCAGCAGGCTCTTTATTAATAAGCACAGACTCTTCTGTCGATTCGACATTGTCTTCAGCGGCTTGAGGAGTATCTGCTGCGTTAGTCATTTTCTATCTTAGACCCGTCTATTTAAGACCATAGATGCCAACGGCCTGACGAACATCATCCATCATGCGCTGACTTTGGACTCGTGCTTTCGCTGCACCCTTTTGCAATTCTTCTTCAATATCTTGTGGGCGTGTCAGCAAGTCATTATAACGCTCACGAGCATCGCCGATTTCTTCGTTAATTAAGGCAAATAAACGCTTCTTGGCATCACCCCAGCCAATACCTTCAGCAAATGCCTGACGCATTTCCGCAGTCTGCTCTTCATTAGCAAAAGCCTGCCAAATCTGAAAAACCGTTGAATCATCAGGATCTTTTGCTTCACCTGGCTCAAGCAGGTTAGTTTGAATCTTATTAATGTGTTTTTGCAGTTTCTTTTCTGTTAAGAACAAAGGAATGGTATTGCCATAGCTCTTACTCATTTTACGGCCGTCTAGCCCTTGTAAAATAGCAACATCGTCGCCTACTTCGTATTCTGGCAAGGTGAAGATAGGCTGTTTTTTGCTGGCATAAATGTGGTTAAAACGCTGAGCCATGTCACGGGCCATTTCAACGTGTTGAATCTGATCTTTACCGACAGGCACTTTGTTTGCGCCAAACATCACGATATCAGCGGCCATCAATACTGGGTAGCTGAATAACCCCATGGTAATGGCTTTATCAGCGTCTTCGTTATTTGCAACATTGGCATCCACCGCGCCTTTGTATGCGTGGGCACGATTCATTAAGCCTTTGCCACAGATGCAGTTCAGCATCCAAGTCAATTCAGGAATTTCGCGAATGTCAGATTGGCGATAGAACATGGTATTGTCGGTATCTAGGCCAAGCGCTAGCCAAGTTGCGGCAATTTCCATAGTCGATTGGTGAACAAGCTTAGGGTCTTGGCATTTGATTAAGGCGTGGTAATCTGCCAAAAAGAAATAGGACTCGATGTCGCTATTTTGGCTCGCTTCAATCGCTGGGCGAATAGCACCCACATAATTACCCAAATGCGGAGTACCAGTGGTGGTAATTCCGGTTAAAACACGCTGCTTGCTCATCAACTGCTCACTTATACACGACTACTGATCGCCAATATAAAAGGTATGGCGCTAAAACCCGCAATCATACCTAAAATAGCCGCTAACTTCGAGCAAATATCAGCCTAGAGATCACTCTAGAAATGCAGTCGCGTCTCCTACCCCTTGGCGCAGCAATACAGCTTCTTCATCCGTTAAATCAAGTACCGTCGTCGCTTCAAAACCGCAATAGCCACCATCAATCACCAGATCAAGGCTATGCTCGAGAGTCTGGCGGATATCGTAGGGGTCGGATAACGGCATTTCATCACCCGGCATAATCAAGGATGTCGACATCAAAGGCTCATTCAGCTCTTCTAAAATAGCCTGCAAAATGGCGTTATCCGGCACACGCATACCGATGGTTTTCTTTTTTGGCTGAATCAAACGCTTCGGTACTTCTTTAGTCGCATTCAAAATAAAGGTGAAGGCACCCGGAGTATTTTGCTTCAACTGGCGATAAGTCGCGTTATCCACTTTGGCATAGTTCGATAGCTCGGAGAGGTCTCGACAGATCAGCGTATAATTATGCTTATCATCCAACTGACGCAATGACCTAATGCGCTCCATTGCGGATTTATCACCGATATGACAAACCAACACATAGGCACAATCAGTTGGCAATACAACTAAACCGCCCTTTTGAATAATTTCGACGGCCTGCTTTACCAAACGCGCCTGTGGGTTTTCTGCATGAATCTGGAAGAATTGGCTCACGGTTGATCCTTAATTTCGACTTACTAAAATTTCGATTTACTAATTGGTGTTTATAAAAACGCCGTAATGTTAGTTTGGCACAGTATTGGTTCTTTAACCGCTATTGGCTTGCGCTCAGCATGGGGTTTATCCTTGTACGGCACGCTGCAAGTACTTCCATGTAAGCTCTACTGCGGAGTCCCTCCCGCAGAAGGCCTTCAATGATAAACCCCATACTTCACCGCCAACAGCTAATAGCGATTTAGATTTTAAAGTGATTTGCTAAATGATAACGGCTTTGGGTCAATGATAAGCCGTCTTTAAATTGAAAAATAAGAATTTTTCAAATCTACAATGATTTCTGGGTGATGAATTAGGTGATTCGTTTCAGGTGGCGTCAGATCCCATGGAGGGGATCTCCGAGCTTACAGGGACGTATTCACAGCGTCCCCAGAAAGGAATTACCTAATTCATCGCTTCAAACACCCTAGAGTCTCGGCGTTAAAACAATTAACCAAGACCTAAAAATTAGCCCAAACGGGTTTCAAATCTTCAGCCTTAGGAAACGGCGGCATTACCCCCAAGTCTAAACCAAATTTGTTCGGGCCATGAAAGTCACTACCACAAGAACCTAACAACTCTTGATCTTGAGCAATTTTTTTTAACTGACCGGCCTGATTTTTATCCATCAAACCACAGCAAATCTCCATCGCTTGACCACCGGCATACTGAAATCCTGCCAAACAGTCCAATAACTTAGTGCGCGTCATATTGTAGTGATGAGGATGCGCTAATACCGCTTGACCGCCACTTTCAACAATCCACTTCACGACAGTTTCCATTTCAGGCCAACCAGATTTCACATCACCAACCTTGCCCGCCCCTAAATACTTCTTAAAGGCAGTTTGGCGATCACTCACCATGCCTTGCTCAACCAAATATTGAGCAAAGTGCGGGCGCCCAACTTCACCACCCGCTAAGGCTTCTACCGCCTTAAAATCAATTTCTTTTTGCAGCTTCTTCTCTAATCGCTGAGCAATGGTTTTTGCTCTCTCACGACGCACCTGAGTCTGCGAACGCTCAGCCTCAACAATAATAGGGTGCGTTGGGTCCATATTTAGCCCGACGACATGAATTCCGATGCCACGCCACTGTGACGATAATTCGATCCCAGGAATAAGGCGTAAGCCACACTCTTTTGCATACTCTTTTACCTGACGGTAACCCGCCATAGTATCGTGATCTGTAATCGCTAATGTTTCGATATTTCGCGCGATTGCACGATCAATCAATGCCTCTGGAGCAAGGGCTCCATCTGATGCAGTGGTATGACAATGAAGGTCGATTTGCGAAGCCATAAAAATTCCTCAATAATACCCCTCCATTGTATGCCCTAGGATAATGTTCCACAAATGAAGTTACTCATCGATTTTCTGCCCATCGTCATCTTTTTCATCGTTTATAAAATGGCGCCACAATGCATAGAAGCCATTAGCCCCTTATTAAATGCCGAACAAATCCAACAGCTCGCAGACATGCCAGCCATTGTGTTAGCCACCGCGGTTCTGATTCCTGCGACTATGCTACAAATTTTATATACCAAGGTAACCACTGGCAAAGTAGAAACCATGCACCTAGTGACACTCGCACTCGTAGTAATCATGGGGGGAGCCACCGTTATTTTACAAGATAAAACCTTTATCCAATGGAAGCCGACCGTTGTTAACTGGTTATTTGCTGCCGCCTTTTTCGGTAGCCGCTTTATCGGTGATAAAACCATCTTGGAACGCATGATGGGACAAAACCTAAAACTGCCGGCTAATGCATGGCAGAACTTAAACTATGCCTGGGTCGCATTTTTCACCTTTAGTGGTATCGCAAATTTATACGTTGCTTATAATTTCTCCGAAGACTTCTGGGTTAACTTTAAATTATTCGGTTTATTAGGCTTAACCATCGTCTTTATTATTGCCCAATCTTTTTATCTTTACCGTTTTATGAACCCTGAAGGCGAGGAAAAGTAGCATGTGGTACGCCATTATTAGCCAAGATGTAGAAAACAGTTTAGAAAAACGCCTTTCGGTTCGCCCGGCTCATATCGATCGCTTACAAGCACTAAAAGCAGAAGGTCGTTTATTGATCGCAGGTCCACACCCAGCGATCGATAGTGAAGACCCTGGCAGTGCAGGTTTTACCGGCAGTTTAGTGGTTGCAGAATTTGATTCATTAGTTGATGCACAAGCCTGGGCTGATGCTGATCCTTATATCGAAGCCGGTGTTTATCAACAAGTAACGGTAAAACCTTTTAAGAAAGTACTACCCTAATAATTTGAAGCTCAAATGTTTCAAGCAAAAACAAGATATAAAAAAATAAGGTGAAGTTTGTGAAACAGTTATTTTGCATGTTTTTATTAACCCTAGTAACCGTTACTAGTTATGCCGCCGTAGAAAAACGCTACGTCAGCGATAAGCTATGGCTTCAGCTGCGCAGCGGCCCTGGTAGTGATTTTCGTATCCTTAAAGCACTACCCAGTGGTGAGCACCTTATCTACATGGAGCAAACCGAGGATAAAAACTATACTAAGGTGACAACTGATAAAGGCGTTGAAGGCTGGGTATTAACGCGCTTCTTAGAAGACGAACCGGTAGCAAAAGAAAAACTTATTCTATCTCAGCGCGCACTCGTTAAAGTTCAGGCTGAACTCGATACGCTTAAAAAGCAAACAGATGCATTAAGCAAAGAGAAGTCCACGCTTTCTGGTGATCGCTCAAGTCTAACCCGCGATAAAAAGAACCTAGAAAAAGAACTAAAGCGTATTAAAGGCATCTCTGCCAACGCCCTGCAACTGGATAGCAAAAATACCAAACTCACTAAGCGCAATCAGGAGTTAGAGATTCAATTAGAAACGCTAACCGCTGACAATACTCGCTTAAAAGATGGCAAAGAACGTACCTTCATGATCATTGGTGGTGGCCTTATCATCCTGGGGATTATTCTTGGTTTGGCGATTCCTGCTATGCGCGGTGGCCGTAAAGGTGGTGGCTGGTCTTAAATAATACTGTTATTTCTCTGGGCCTTTCTGGCCCAGATACTTACTTACCTTCCTATAAAGCCACACCTAAGCATTAGTACAATCTGAACAATTCATGAGCTCAATCAATACTGGTATTAATATTGCGAACTAAGCTTCTATAATTATATTGATTGAGACACCCCAATGACTTCATTACTTAAAACACTGCTTATTTTTGCGACTATTCTGTGCTTTCAAGCACCCACCTTTGCTAACGAAACAATCCTCAGTGATGGTGCCGCTATTAACATTGCCGGCCGACAACGTATGCTTAGCGAGCGTATGGTAAAAGCGTATATTCAACTCAGTATCGATGTCGATGTGCAAAAAGCAGAAATGCAATTAGCCGCCGCACAGAAGTTATTTAAACAACAGCTAGACCAACTCATCGCTTATGCACCAACAAATAACATCGCGCACAATCTGGATGCAGTCGACCAGCAATGGCAACAAGTTGAGAGCATCATTAAGGTGAAAGCCAAGACAGCGACCATTCCTGATTTAATCCCATTGGGTGAAATGTTGGTAAAACGTTGTCATCAAGTTGTATTAGACATACAACGTTTTTCAGGCTCATCCAGTGCTAAGCTGGTTAACATATCGGGTCGCCAACGTATGCTCAGCCAACGCATGGCTAAATATTATTTTGCTCACCTAGCGGGCCAGCGCCAACACGATACCATCAGCCGCTTTCAAACTAGCTTAGAAGAATTTGATTCTGGCTTGAATGACCTCAGATTAGCAAAAGAAAATAGTCCTGAAATATCGAAAGCGTTAAACAAGGTGAAAGCCCAACTGAAGTTCTCCAAAGCGGGCTTTAAAGGCTTAGAAGATGGTAATTACACCCCTCATGTCATATCTCGCACCACGGAAAGCATGCTGAAACGGATGGAGAACATCACCTTGCAATACGAAGTCCTCCACGATCAAACACAGGCAGGCTAAGCCAAGAACCGATAATGGCTTGGCACTAATTACTCTACAAAGGTGCACTTCTTTCAGATCTCTATTATGATGGGATCAAATAATTTTTCTAATATTTGACCCATAGAGATTTGATCGATGCGTACCATTACCTTGGCCCTAGGCCTTCTATTATCCTTATCCTTTTCCACCCAAGCGGAAGTCAGTGCGACTCCCGTCAAAGCTGAAACTCAAGCTAAGACAATTGACGTCATTCTAGAGACCAGCATGGGTAAAGTTGAAATTGAACTGAACGCCGAATTAGCGCCTATTTCTGTCGCCAACTTTTTACAATATGTTGAAAGTGGCTACTATGACGGCACCATTTTTCATCGTGTGATCAATAACTTCATGGTTCAAGGTGGCGGTTTTAATAAGTTCATGCAGAAAAAGGCGACCCAAGCAGCGATTAAGAACGAAGCTAAAAATGGTCTAAAAAATGACCGTGGCACTCTTGCGATGGCCCGCACCGGCGTCGTTGATAGTGCGACTAGCCAATTCTTTATCAATCATAAAGATAATGACTTCTTAAACCATGGCGGCCGTGATTATGGCTATGCGGTATTTGGTAAAGTAACCAAAGGCATGGATACTGTTGACGCCATTGCCCGCGTACAAACCAAATCAGGAGATGTTCCTGTAAATCCGATTTTGATCAAAAAAGCCTACATTAAAGAAGCCGAGACTGCGAAGCCTGCAACAGCAGAAGCTCAATAGTCTCCCAGTCCTTTTCAGCTCAAGTGCCTAAACCCACTTGAGCTGTCAATGAAACTTTATTGCCCCAACTCATACCACTCCAGCCTAGCTCAGGCTAAAATAGCCGCTCATATACCTTCTGCATGAGCTGTTCAATTGAAAAAATCATCACCAGTACTTCCTAATGGATTAACTCAAGCCGAACTTTGCAAAGCAAAGATTGAATGGGATGATCAAGGGCAGCCTTTTTCTAAAGATTTTTCCGATGTCTATTTCAATACCGATAGTGGCTTGGACGAAAGCCATTTTGTCTTTATCGAACCGAGTCGATTACAACAGCGTTGGCAGCAACATCACGGCAGCTTTACTTTAGTCGAGACAGGCTTTGGTACAGGACTAAACTTCTTATTAACCTGGTTAGAGTGGGTTAACTTCCAGCAAACAAATCAAGCGAGCACAAACACGGCTAATGAAGAGCAAACAAGCAATCATTTGCACTTTATCAGCATTGAAAAATTCCCTCTCGATAAAGATCAACTGGCAAAAGCATTATCATTATTCCCGCATTTAAATGATCTGAGCGAGCAATTAATAGCCCAGTATCCACTATTAATTAAGGGCTTTCACAGCTTACAATTTGAACAGCATAACCTTACGCTCACCCTGATATTTGACGATGTCAGCCATGCTCTGCCACAGCTCAATGGCCCTATCGATGCTTGGTATTTGGATGGCTTCGCCCCTGCCAAAAACCCTGATATGTGGACAGACACACTTTATTCAGCCATGGCGAAACTTAGTCGAAAAGATACCAGCTTAGCGACGTTTACAGCGGCAGGAGACGTGCGTAGAGCATTACAAGCTAACGGTTTCAAACTGCATAAAGTCTCAGGCTTTGGTATGAAACGGGAAATGATGCATGGCACTTTCATTCAAAACCAAGGCCCAATGCCTAATCGCTTTGAAACGCACAAACCTTGGCTTAGCCCAGCCAGCAAAGTGATAAAGAAAATCGCAATAATAGGCGCAGGCATCGCTGGCTGCACAACCGCCTATGCCCTTGCCCGCCGGGGAATTGCTGTCACGATATTTGATGGTAATGGTATTGCGACAGAAGCCTCTGGAAACCCTCAAGGCGCTATGTATGCGAAATTAGCCGCTGGGGAAGCAACTCATAGTGATATTTATGTACAAGGCTACCTGCAATCTTTACGCTGGTTACACCAGCATTTAGAGGTGGGTGATGGTTGGGATAATTGCGGCCTAATTCAACTGGCCAGTAGTGAAAAAGAAGCACTGCGCCAACAAAAATTTATTGAAAATACCGACTACCCAGAACAGTTACTACACAGTTTAAGCACAGAAGAAGCTTCGAAGATTAGCGGTCTGAACATGACTTGCGGCGGATTGTTTTTCCCTCAAGCGGGCTGGGTGAGCCCCCAACGCTTATGCCAAGAACTGATAAAGCATCCGTTAATTACCTTACAGCAAGAAAGCATAACGGAACTGTCTGAAAAAGAAGAAAGCCAAACTCATAGCCAGTGGCAGTTAAACCAACATACAGGTTTTAGCCATGCCATTATCGCTTGCGCCAATCAAAGTCAGCAGCTATTACCCAACAGCTATCTACCAACTAAATCCATTCGCGGGCAGCTTACCTATTTAGAGCAATCTTCCCTACAGAGCACCAATATTCCACTTAAAACGGTATTGTGCGGGAAAGGCTATATCGCCCCCGCTAAAGATGGAAGTTTTTGCTTAGGCGCTAGTTATAACATTAAAGATGATGAAAAGAACATGCGCCTGAGTGATCATCAGAAGAATTTTAATTATCTAGACGATTTTGGCAGTGAGTTCCAACAACTTCACCAAAACTTAATTGCCCAAGATGAACAGCAATTCCCAGGTCGCACAGGCTTTCGTTGCACAACACCGGATTATTTACCCATGACAGGGCCATTACTTAATGAGGCGATCTTTGATAATGAGTTTACAGCGATCCGTAAAAACCTAGCTCGCTATCCAAGACATGCAACTCAATTTCATAATGGCTTGTACTTAAATATTGGCCATGGTTCAAGAGGGCTGACATCGGCCCCACTGTGCGCTGAATTAATCGCCGCTTATGTCTGTGAAGAAAATTTTCCACTCGCGAAGGAGCACGCCGAAGCATTATTACCCAATCGGTTCTTAATTCGGGAGATGGTTAGAAATAAACGCTAAGCGCTATCTTTGTTTTGTTCGATAGTAGGCTTGCTAGAAACGCTGTGCAGTTGATTACGTTTAGAATGAACTCGGATTGCTCGCATTTCTTCTTGCAATAATTTGCATTGAGCGCGAACAATCGCCAATTCTTGCTGCATTTCATCGATATTCAGCAAAGCTGAGGCAATCGTTCGCTTTAAACGCTGGCGGGAAATATCACTCATACTGCCCCCTATCTTTCGATAAAGACGTTAATTAAGGATTAGATTTCCAATCTCTACTATTAACAATTTGGCAGCTTTGGCTGATAGGGTCAAATAAGAGGGTTAAATGACCGCTTTTTAATTGTGCCTCTACCTGAGTGACCTTGTCAGCGAGGCTAAACTCAAATTCACCATAATCTGTACCGTCACGGCTAGCAAACTCTTCCACAATGCCTGCTAAGGCCTGCTGAGATAGACTTTGATAAGGAATTTCGATGACGCCTGCTTCATCCTCATCGTAATCAGGAGGTCCACTGTGAGGGGCATCGTTACAGTCAGTCATAATCGAGAGATATCTTTATGAATGCGGACGTTGATTGAAAGCAGATTCACGCTCCCACTCACAGACCATTTTAAGCTCAGAATCGCTTGGGTTATGTCCAGCCCCAGCACTCTCCCACGAGAAGGTATGCTTTCCGGATAGCTCGGTTTCTAAATGGACCGTCGCACTTAACCAATACATCGAACGTAACATAGCCTCAAAACGACTGATCCAGCGCTCCCACTCATACTCAATAGAGTTATAAGAAGCCGCAAAATGAATCAACTGGGTATGATAAGTACCAGAATACACATCAGGGCCTGGCATAGAGAACATTTCACGAGATAAGAAAGGCCAGTCATCATCTAAACTTGAAGGCAGCTCTTGAATGGCCGCCCAGTTAGTGCGGCGACGGCGATAAGCTTCGAGCTCCCCTCCAGCAGGAATACCTCGAATCACACCATAAACTATCGATTCTTGATCATATGATGACACAGCTAAAGAACCACCCAATACATGAAACTAAACCCTGAAAGAATTAAAGCGAATCAGCATGATAAGTTATTTTTATAGAATAAAAAATGCCGACTGATTAAATAATATTGTTAAATATTACAATGAGTCGGCAAAAGGGTCTAACTGATTATTTTTTAATCAAAGCAATCCTTTATTTGCTATGTATTAGCAACGTTCAATACCTTGGCCTGTACGTAACTGCCAGGAGCATCTTCAATGATCTTTAACTGACGATCTCCAGGGATTCGCTTAGCAACCTGAGCTTTATCTTCTTTTAACGCCCACTGCTGCCAATCGGTCCACCAAGAACCATCATTTTGCTTGGCATCTTGATACCAGGCATCCGCAGATTCCGGCAAGGCATCATTAGTCCAATAACCGTACTTGTTCGCTTTTGGAGGATTAATAACCCCAGCAATATGGCCAGAGCCACCTAATACAAAACGTGTTTTACCGGAGAAGTTTTGCGCGCCTTTATAAGTGCCTTTCCACATGGCAATATGATCTTGGGCCGTCGACAAGAAATAGGTTGGAATTTTAACCGCGGATAGATCGATCTTAACCCCTCCTAGCTCTAAACCATCCTTTTCTTGCAACTTATTATGCAAATACATGTTACGTAAATAATACGAATGCATCGCTGCCGGTAAGTTGGTTGAATCTGAATTCCAAAATAATAAATCAAAGGCCGTTGGTCGCTCACCTTTCAGATAATTATTAATAAAGAATGACCAAAATAGATCTTTTTCGCGCAAGGTATTGAAACTGAAAGCCATCGCACGGCCATCAAAGTATCCTGTTGCGTTCATTTGCTTTTCAAGTGCTGAAATTGCAGTTTCATTAATAAATACGCCAATCTCACCCGGCTCTTTAAAATCAATGAGCGTTGCTAAGAAAGTTGCTGATTTAATGCGCTCATCTTTCTTCTTCTGTAAATAGCTTAAGGTCGTTGCTAATAACGTTCCACCTAAGCAATAACCAATGGCGTTAACTTCTTTCTCACCGGTCGCTTTTTCAATGGCGTCGAGAGCCGCAACTGGTCCTTCAAGCATGTAATCTTCAAAGCCCTTGTCTCTTAGGCCTGGCCCTGGGTTAACCCAAGAGATACAAAAAACAGTATGGCCTTGGTCAACCAACCATTTGAGGTAGGAATTTTTTTCACGCAGATCTAAAATATAATATTTATTGATAAAAGGTGGAACAACCAATAATGGACGCTTTTGAACTTTGTCCGTAGTTGGCGAATATTGGATCAGCTGCATCATATCAGTTTGATAAACAACTTTGCCTTCTGTTGTCGCCACATTGCGACCTACAGTAAATGCTGACATATCCGTCATAGAGACATTTAAACTGCCCCCTTGACTTGCATCTAGATCAGATAGTAACTGCTCCATGCCATCTAATAAATTTGCCCCACCGGTTTCTAACGTTTTACGAATCACTTCAGGATTCAAACCTGGGAAATTAGTTGGCGATAATGCGCTCACATACTGACGCATAAAGTAATCAACTTTTTGACGACTTTTTTCTGACAAACCATCAGCATCATTCACCATATCGGTTAATGATTTACTCTGTAATAAATACAACTGTTTAATATAATCAAAGACTGCATTTTCAGTCCATTCAGTATCTTTAAAACGACGATCATCTTTTTCAGGTGAAATGATGGCATCGGTTTCTTTACCTAAGAATTTCAGTGCCGTACTTTGAAATAGCGCTTGTTGTTTTTGCATTAACTGAACTTGATCAGCAACAACCTTAGTTGGGTTACGATAAAAAGCTTCACCGAGTTCTTCAAATGCCTTACCAAAATCATTCATGATAGATGCCGAAGGATCTTCATTACTGGTTTCTTGATTGGCGGCTTTTTCCCATAGGCGGTAGGCTTGATCACTGGCCTTGGAAGCCATTTCAAAAAAATCGGTGATCGTATTTTCAACTGTCTGGCTCATTTCAAAATCCCTGAAATCACAAAAAAACATAAACTAAAATAAAAAAACCGCAGGCCGTCGTGATATAGAGTCATGACTAAACAAGCGGTTTTTATAAACTAAAACAAATTAAGCTGCTTTAGTTGTTTTCGCTTTAGGAGCAGAGGTTGCAGCATTAGCAGCAGTAGTTGCTGTACCGCGAGCTTCTTCCATAATGGCTTCAACTTGGCCTTTAAACTCAACAGCCATTTCAGAAAGTGCTTTAGCATCTTCCATGATTTTTTTGTTTAGTTCAGTCGTTGCTTCAGCTTGTGAAGAAGAGAAAGTACGTAGAGTATCAGCATCTTTAATTTCAGACGCTTTCTTCAACTGGCTGATGCCGGCATCAGCATACGTTTTAATAGCGTTCAATTGAAATTCAGTCATCTTTTCCATATTGCCAACACACAATGCACTGAACTTCTGCATTGGGCTATATAGATTTTTAGTTTGTTCAGCAAATGCGTTTAAGATATTTTCTTGCATGGTCTTATTCCTTCAAGGTTTGGTTTACAAAATGTACAAAGAGTGTAGACGCAAATATCTTACAGTTGTGTTACCGATGCCACAAAAAGTAACACTTATTTTACTAAAATAAGATTAAGGTATTAGTATTTTTTTTAAACAGTAACAGAGGTGACAAAGACCAGTTATTCAGTGAACAGGAGTAAGTGATCATAACGGTCTTTATCAATAAAATGGGTAATCCAATAATCTAAAGGACCTACATAAAACCTCTATATGGGTAGAGTATTTATACGATTTCGTTATATCCAAAAACTCCAATTATTGACAGGTTTGAATATAAAAGTGTCAAAATCTATTCATCCAAATCCATTAAATAGTGTCACCAGAAGTATCACTTTTTGATGAAGTCGAACTTTTCATATAACCGGTAACCAGATTCATAAATGTTTGCTGCACCTGATCCATAGATTTCATGCTTTCATTCATCATGGGCTTAAACAAACTCAACGCGTCATAACCCTCTTCCCCAGACATCATTTTTTCTGTCATCGCTTTCATTACGTCACTTTGAAATTCTTGCACATCTGGTAAACCCATAGCACGACGTAATTCTTCTGGAGTCATATCAAATTCGATATTAATTTTCATTGAGTATTCCCTTGCTGATGAAATCGACTTGTATCGTTTTTATTCTTTAAACAGCTTAGCGTATTTTGTTTTCTTTCGGCAAGCCAATATAAGCAATCACAGCGGCAATCATTGCAAGTCCAGCTGCGCCGATAAATACCCAATAAGCTCCTAAACTGAGCCAAGCGATACCCGCGACATAAGCCCCTACGGCTCCACCTAAACCAAAACCCAAACCACTATATAGGGCATGTCCGTGTAACTGCCCTTTATCAGCATAAAAAATAGATATATATTTCATCGCTACCGCATGCAGCAGACCAAAACTAAAAGCATGCAAACACTGAGAAAAAATCAGGAAGTATAAATTATCAGATAAACTAGCAGTTAAAGACCAGCGTAATACCGTCAATAGTAGGGACAGGATTACTAGGTTTTTTAATGAGAAATATCGAGTAAAAAAGGCAATACGCCAAAACAATACAATCTCTGCTAATACTCCTAACGACCACAACAAACCGATCGCGGTATTACTATAATCCAATTGCTGGAGGTAAATACTGAAAAATACGTAATACGGCCCATGGCTCACCTGCACGAAAATATTAATTAGCAGAAAGCTTATTAGCCCGGACGGAGTCAATTCCAGGTTTGAGTTATTATCAGAGCTCAGAGTAGCGTTAGGCGAAACTTCGGCGACTGAATTCGCTTCAGGTAATAACAGACCATTGAAAACAATACCCAGCATCAAGATCAGCATAATCGCGGGTAATAGCTCGATAGTTATATAATCAAAGGCCCAGCCTAAAAAACTGACGATCACAATAAACCCCACTGAACCCCATAGGCGAATATTACTATACGCGTCGAGGTCCTCTCTAATGTGATCTAGAGTTAAGGTTTCGTACTGCGGCAACATGGCTGACCAAAAAAAGCCATAACTCAGCATAATCAAAGCAAAATGCCAAAATTCAGTAGCCCAGTAGATACCTAAGAAGCAGACAACCATCAAGAGGCCCGCTAAACGCAATAGCTGAATCGGCCGTATAAACTTTTCACATCGCTGACTAAGGCTTGCCCAGAGACTAGGGGCAAAAATTCGAACCGCACTGAATAGCGCGAGTAAGATACCAATATCTTCCGCACTAAAAGATTGCTGCTGAAGATACAGCCCCCAAAAAGGCACGATACAACCTATGAGGGCAAAATAAAGGCCGTAAAAGCCGGACAAACGCCAATACGGAACCTTCATATTTTCAAAAACTATGCTTGCCCATTAATGATCGGCGTTTCACAAACGACATCCGCATTCTGGCCACGGTTACGTAAAAAGTGATCCATAAGTACGATCGCCATCATAGCTTCTGCAATAGGCGTAGCACGGATTCCAACACAAGGGTCGTGACGACCTTTAGTGACCACTTCAATCGGCTCTCCAGCGCTATTAATAGAACGACCAGGAATCGCCATACTAGAAGTTGGCTTCAACGCAATATGAGCAATGATATCTTGGCCAGTACTAATGCCGCCAACAATGCCTCCAGAATGATTCGCCAAGAACCCTTCCGGTGTCATTTCGTCGCGATGTTCTGTGCCTTTTTGCGCAACACAATCAAAACCATCGCCAATTTCAACGCCTTTCACCGCATTAATGCTCATCAGAGCATGGGCTAGTTCAGCATCTAAGCGGTCAAAAATTGGTTCACCTAACCCAGGCTTCAGTCCTGTAGCGGTGACTGAAATTTTAGCGCCAACGGAATTACATTCTTTGCGTAATGCTTCCATATAGCTTTCCATCTCTGGCACCTTCGAGGCGTCAGGACAGAAGAATGGGTTATTACGCACTTCGTTCCAATCAAAGTTCTCATTATCGATTTTAATCGGCCCGAGTTGTGACAAGTAGCCACGAACCTCAATACCTTTAGCGGCTAAAAACTTCTTCGCTACCGCACCCGCCGCAACACGCATTGCGGTTTCACGCGCGGAAGAACGACCGCCGCCACGGTAATCACGGAAGCCATATTTATGGGTATAGGCGTAATCCGCATGGGCAGGACGGAAAGTATCCGCAATATTGGAATAATCTTTTGAACGCTGATCGGTATTCTCAATAATCATACCGATTGGGGTACCGGTGGTTTTACCTTCGAATACTCCCGATAAAATTTTAACCTGATCAGGTTCGCGACGCTGCGTTGTAAACTTCGACGTTCCTGGCTTACGTAAATCCAAATCATGCTGCAAATCCGCTTCGCATAACTCAATCCCAGGAGGACAGCCATCAACGATGCAGCCTAATGCGATACCATGACTTTCACCAAACGTCGTGACGGTGAAGCTTTTACCAAACGTATTACCCGACATATCTGTATCCGCTTTTAACTATTTAATTCTTTATTCAATTCTTTGTTTAATTCTTTGCTTAACTTAAGGCTAAGTTATTTCAATTTCAGCGCTTCTACGCACTCATCTAATTGGTCAGCCGTTAATACAAATACCCCATGGCCACCCATCTCAAACTCTTGCCACATAAAAGGCACCGTTGGATAAGCATCCTCTAACGTAGGCCAGCTATTGCCGACTTCAACAATGAAGATACCATCATCTGATAAATACTGACGCGCTTCTGCCAGCATTATTCGTACTAGATCTAAGCCATCTTCCCCAGCCGCTAATGCTAGCTCAGGTTCATTATGAAATTCTTCTGGTAAGCAGCTCATATCATCACTATCCACATACGGTGGATTAGAAACAATAATATCGTATTGACCGTCAGCCGCAGAGAACAAATCAGACTGCAGTGCAATCACACGGTCATTCATCTGATGGCGGCTAATATTTTCATCGGCTAAGGTTAAGGCTTCAAAGGATATATCCAATAACTCGACGTGCGCCTGAGGAAATTCAGCCGCACAAGCGATACCGATACAGCCACTGCCGGTACATAAATCCAAAATACGATGAACCGGCTTATCACCAAGCCAAGGCTGGAAACGCGCGGCAATAATTTCCGCTATAGGAGAGCGAGGAATCAATACCCTTTCATCAACGATGAAAGGTAAGCCATAAAACCAAGCTTCACCGGTTAGATAAGGTGTTGGCATACGCTCGTTAATACGACGAGCAAACAGCTCAATCACGCACTGACGTTCACTGCGCGTTAACTTAGAAGATTGCCACGCATGATCAATATCCCAAGGTAGGTGTAAAGCGTGTGTCACTAGCATTACCGCATCATCACGCGCATTATCAGTACCATGACCAAAATACAAATTCGCTTCATTCATACGGCTGATGCCCCAGCGAAGCAAATCTTGCATGCTTGTCAGTTCGTTTAAAGCTTCTTCACAGGCTTCATTCGACAATACATAAGGAATAGGGTCAGACAGTGGAATACCGGACACAAGAACACCAGACAGAAAAATTAAGGCCAATATTCTAACATTGACAGGTCCAGCAACCAAGCATCTAGGCGTTCAGAGCATCAATGGTTCGAGCAATTGAGTAATAATCAGCCCAAGCGCTGGCCATATAAACTGCTATGACCTTGCTCAAATGCATCCAATGCTTGCTTAGCAATATTACGCCCTAGTGCTACCAGCTCTTCCGTTCGGTGAAATTCATACATTTCACCACTGCTTTGTGGAATTCGAACCAGCAAATCCGGTGGATAGCCGGCAATTTTATATTGACTGAGCGACGCCTGCATCACTTCAAACATTTGATACAGGATTTCTAACTTACCCAAGTTAGAGACATTCGAGCGCGCTTTTTCTTTAACCGCTTCAGGATCATTCGCCTCCAAGTCATCATCACTGGTAAACCATTGACTGGCTTTATTCACGATCGAATTCAACCAATCATTTTTATCATCTTGCTCATCAAGCCCAATGACCTGCGACGAAGCCTGTAGCTGAGCTAATTCATCTAACTTGGGGATAGGCACGTCGGCATTGAGATCAATGGCAATAATATGATCCGCATGAGCAGATACAGAAGCGGCAATAGGTAAAGGGTTTAATACCCCACCATCGACAAATAACCGTTCATCACGCTTAACCGGTTGAAATAACCCTGGAATGGCTGCGGAAGCCCGCATCGCTTGTTCTAGAGGACCACGCTGAAACCACACTTCTTTTGAGTTGGCTAAATCCGTCGCAACTGCGGTATAAGGAATGGATAAATCTTCAATTTGAATGTCATCCAGCATATCTGCAAGTACGGAAAAAACCTTATCACCTCGAATCGCGCCATTACTAATGAAGCTAAAATCCACCAATCGTAATAAATCAATATAACTCAAGGATTTGGCCCAATCATGAAAAGCATCCAGTTTATTGGCACAATAGAAACCACCAATAACCGCACCCATTGAGCAACCCGAGACCGAAATAATTTCATAACCGCGGGCTTCTATCTCGGCGATAACGCCAATATGAGCCATTCCACGTGCGCCACCACTGCCTAATACTAGGGCGACCGTTTCAGCCATGATATTTATCTCCTAAGTTAACTACTCGAACTAATATGGGTATTTCAATTATGGCGACTTCCATCAATGCTAATGTTGTCTTGGCCATAACATAAAGCGTAACTGTGGCTTTAAATCATCTCCCGGAGGTAAGGTTAAAGCCCCGTGCCCAAAGACTGGGATTTCAAATTCTTCATAAATAGCGGCACGAAGCTGTTGTGCTAATCGTGTCGAGCAGGCGAAGTTGTCAGCCATATTGTTCGCCTGATAACAATGAATTACTAAATACAAGCGACGCTTAATACTCGCATCTAGGTTTTTCAGTGTTTCCAATAAAACTTCTGCTCGCTGCTCATCAATTCGACCATCAAGCACATGTAATCCTGATAACCAGCCTGCCTCTTGCTGCAAAGTCATCATTAACTGCTGACGTTGAACTTCTTCATCTGTCACCGCGTCATCACTACTAATTTCATCAAGATTAAAATACAGCTTCTGCTTACTACGTTGAACAACATACAGAACATAAATACGATTGGGTTTGCCCGGGGTCATCACCGCCACATAGGCTTGATTTGCATCGCGACCATAGAGCTTTGCATTGTTGAATATTTTATTCGCCCAAAAGTTACTGCTTCCGCAATCCAAGCCTGAGCACGAATATAATACCTGAGCCCCTTGCCATTGATTCATAAAGTGATCAACGACCTGAGAAAGTTCATGATTGACCGATAACTTCCAAAACTGGCGTTTTACATCGCCATTAATTAATCGCTCAACTTCACCAGAAGTAATCGCTTGCTGACGTTTTAACTCAGAAAGTACCAAACGGTACTCACTGTTCTTCGACTGCGTTTCTGAAACCAACTCAGCCCTAGGAAAGTCATCAACATGATTCCCAGCCTGTACATTGCCAACCGCCGCCAAAAAGGCTAAAAAACATGAGAAAATTAGCTTCGAGAACCAAGATTTTGATTTCATATCTTGCTTATGGGAACTCATAACCGATAATTGCATCCAATAAACTCTTTTAAACTATATTATAAATTATTAACGTTATTGAGGTTACCATGGCCGAACCAAAATGCCCAAGTTGTACCGTTGAAGGTATCGAACATTTTAAATCTAAAGAAAGCCTAGAGCGTGCAAAAAATGGCACCCCATGGTTTATTCTAGTCTATTGTGATCAGTGTGGGCATGTTCACCAAACATTGACTAAGCATGTGTTTACCACATCAACCTCATCACCTTTTATTATGCCCAATTTAAAATAAGTAAAGCAGCGACTATTTTCTAATGCTTAGCCCCTACTCGCCTTTTTATAAGCCCCACTGTATCCACTGTCGATTACCCGAACAAGCTTGTATCTGTTCGCAGATCATATCTGTCGAGCTGCCCTTTAATATTGTGATATGCAGTCACAATAAAGAATGGCAACGCAATGACAATACCGCGCAATGGGGAATCATTAGCAGCCCGAATATAAAAAGAATTCGCTGGCAACGTAGAAGTGAGTACATCAAAACCTCAATTCCTTTAGCGCAAATGGCGCAACAAGAGGGGCACTATTTACTCTTCCCTAGTGACGATGCCCAAGATATTCAACAAATGAGTGACGATACCCAGCCGCTGTCCATTAAACAGCTATGGGTGATTGATGGTACCTGGCAAGAAGCGCAAAAAATGCTGAGACAAAGCCCTTGGTTAAAGGCAATGATGAAAGTAAAAATTTCAACGGAACAAAACCAGCCAATCAGCAGCCAGTTTCAGCTACGACGGAATCAACAAGGCCTATCAACATTAGAAGCCATAAGCTGTGCAATTGCGGTGAAATCCCCCGCAGCAGCACAATCCTTAATGGACAACTTCCATCTCTGCCAAGATGCCCTTCTTAATCTAAAAAAGTAAATGAGCTTAAACAAAGATCAACCATATCTATCTGCTTTTGATGGCTGGTTGACTCGATAAGCCCCTGCTATGATGTGGGCGTTTTCTTTTGTTTATTATTTGAGTACAAACATGCTTGGTATTTTTTCAACCTATTCTCGTCGCCTACTTATACTCGCCCAGGTCATATTGATTGCCAGTACCCTATCCGGCTGTCAAATGAACCCGCTAAAAACGGCAGAGGTCATACCAAAAGTTCAATTTAGCCCAGAGCAAAAAAGCTTAGTTCAACAGCAAGCAAAGGCCATTTATCAGCAATATTACCAATATCAACTCGATACCAGCCCGGTATTACGCAGCACCCTAGCGATTCCGGGTCAATTTGAATGGGATGATATCTCGGTGCTAGCTGAACAAGAATACATAGAAAAAATGCAGGAATTTCGTCAGCAGTTAATCGAATTAGAACAAGATGCCCTAAGCCCTGAAAGCCGTCTTTCTTACGAACTCTTGCTGCAACATATTGAGCAAATACTTATTTTCACGCCCTTTGAGCACCATGGTTATGCGCTCAGCCAAATGGGTGGCTGGCATACTCGCATTCCCAACATATTAATTAACTACCAAAATATCGATAACATTCAAAATGCTCATGATTATATTGAGCGTATCAAGGGTGTCCGCCATTTATTCCGTGAGTTAATAAATCGCTTAGAACAAGCGGAAGAGGCTGGCATTATCAGCCCTCAGTTTGTTTACCCTTACGTTATCGCAGCAGCGCAAAATGTAATTAAAGGCGCGCCTTTTAATGATCAAGGCACCAGCCCAATCTGGGATGATTTTAATAAAAAGATTAAAAAATTAGCGCTATTTGAAGACAGCAACAAGGTACTACTGAAAAAAGCCAAAAGAGCCATGAAGAGATCCCTACTACCGGCTTATAAAGAATTAATAACCTACCTTAAACAGCAGCAAAAACGCGCCCCAGTCCATCAAACGGCCAGTGATTTACCTAACGGTAAAGAGTATTACCAATTATTACTGCAAAGTCATACCACGACAAACTTAAGTGCGGAGCAAATTCATCAACTGGGCCTACAAGAAGTTAAGCGCATTCAAGATAAAATCCGTAAGCTAATAAAACCACTCGGTTACCCTGAAGCGGATAATGAAAGTGTCGACTTAGCGACGATCGATTTAAAGACCTTTTTTAGCTGGATGGAAGAAAGCGCTGAACGTTTCGAACAAGATACTCAAGGAGAACTCGATTTTATCGCCTACCAAAGAGATAAAGTGGCGGCGATGTCGATGCGCCTGCATAAAAGTTTTTCCACCCTACCCAAAACCCCCATCGTCGTTCGCCCCGTGGCAAAATATCGCCAACAGAGTGCACCGATCGCATTTTATGAGCAGCCGCCCCTTGATGCTTCGCGCCCGGGGTTTTATTACGTAAACCCCTCTCGTCAACATGACCTACCTAAGTATCGACTGGCGGCACTTGCCTACCACGAAGCTTTGCCAGGACATCATATGCAAATTGCACTGGCTCGTGAAAACCAAGGACTTGCTCACTTCCGCCGCTTATTAAGCTTTACTGCATTCAGCGAAGGCTGGGGCTTATACGCGGAAAAATTGGCGGATGAAATGGGTGGCTATACGTCAAATGAAGAACGCTATGGTCAATTGATTATGGAGTTATGGCGCGCGGTTCGCCTAGTCATCGATACAGGGCTGCATGCAAAAGACTGGAGTAAGGACCAAGCTTTAGATTATCGCTTAGCCAATACGCCTTTCTCAGAGCAAGATTCGATTCACGCGATTGAACGCTACTTAGTTATGCCAGGGCAAGCAACCAGTTACAAGATTGGAGCAATGGAAATTGAACGTTTAAGAAAGAAAGCGACGAAAGCACTCGGAAAAGAGTTTTCTTTAGCTCAGTTTCACCAGGTTATACTAGGACAAGGTGCTCTACCTTTAGACTTGCTAGAGCAGCAGGTTGATAGCTGGATCAAAGATAGTAATCAATAGATATAACAATGGCCTGATCAATTAATTGATCAGGCCATTTAGATTAGCCTTCACACAAGGTGAATTTTACTTCGCGTAATACCGGGGTAATGTTTGCAATAATCACCGACACATTTTGCTCCAGACGATAGGTTGTTTCACCCTTGGTATGTGTCATGGTCTTAGTATCAAACTTCCATTCTTTGTTACGACGAACGTCAACCTGACCTTCAATGCCATTATCATCCAGGCGAACGGTAAAACCACCACTATTAACCTGAACAATTTGGCCCTGTCGCTCTTTTCCTGCGTCCGCTTTTTCTTGACGTTGAAGCCACTCAGCTTTCAACCATTGATCAGACTGCCAAGCCGCCATACGGCTATTATTCTGACCTTGGCCTACCTGCTCAAGTACTTCGTCGCTGATTTTAGCCAGTGGGGCGTCGGCTAAATAAGCTTTCACCAAGCGATGCACTAACAAATCATTATATTTACGAATAGGCGAGGTAAAGGTTGTATAGGCTGCTAAGCCCATACCCACATGAGGCTTCACCTCAATACCGTATTTACTACGCTCAAGCTGTCGAGCAAGAATCGCCTGCAGCGGTAACTCGTACTTTGCATTATCCGCTTCAGGGTTTCCTGCGGCTATTAACTGCTGAATTTCTATAAAGCCTTCAAGAGTCGCTACTTTTTCAGGGTTCGCGACGTTAAGCTGCTCTTTAATTAGCGCTCGCGCTTCCCCTTGGCGCTCTGAACGAATACCCGCATGCTGAATAAACAAACCATGTTCTTTTTCAGCTAAAAAGTTGGCAATACTACGGTTAACAACCACCATGCATTCCTCAACTAACTTATGAGCCGGATTACGCTCAGTCGCGGAAATATGATCAACCTTGCCCTGATCATTTAAACTGACTTTAAACTCTGTGCGATCATCCAAGACTAAGTTGTGTTTACGACGATACGCATTTAATGCCAATGAACAGTCACTTAACTGCGTTAAAATAGGCTTAATCGGTTCGGCTAACTGCTCAACAAACTCATTATCCAACTCTCCAGCTAAGAAAGCCGCCACCTGAACATAGCTCAACTTTGCTTTAGACTCGATCAGAGCATTTTCAATACGGACATCCGTCACTTCGCCCACTTCTGAGATCGCTAAATGACAAACCATCGCGGGTCGTTTTTGATTGGGTAATAAAGAGAATGCGCCTTCTGATAACGAGCTTGGCAGCATAGGAATCATATTATCGACAAAGTAGCTTGAAGTGCCACGACGTAGAGATTCTTTATCCAGCTCTGAACCGGGCTTAATTACACAGCTAGGATCCGCAATGGCTACTTGTAATTGCCAGCCCGCCGCAGTTTTTTCACAATAGAGAGCATCGTCTAAGTCACGACTCATGGCCGAATCGATAGTAAGCCAATTTACAGCAGTTAAGTCCGATCGCTTATCCACTGCAATGGCTTCATCCATCACAGAGAGCAAAGCCTGAGCTTCATTTTGACAATCTTCAGAAAAGTCTCCGGCAAGATTCCACTTGCGAATCATCATCGTACTTTCAATTTGACGATCACTGGTTTGACCAATGACCTCTAAAACCGATGCTTGCACTTTTCCATGAGGATAAGGGTGCTGAGATATTTTACAGGAAACTAGGTCTCCATCTTTTGCCCCATTACGCTGAGCAGGAGGTACAAAAACCCAGCGATTAAACGTTGGGTGATCAGGGGAGATAAAATGCCCCTTGCCTTTAACGATATACTGACCCACGAACTCATCTTGTGCGCTAGAGATTAAGCGCTCAATAATTGCCTGAGATTTACCCTCTTTTGTCTCTTCAACCTTAAACGCAATGATATCGCCGGCGAGTACCTTATCCATTTCATCGGGATTAAGGAAAAACTGCTGATTATCGTCTGTATTCACAAAACCATAACGGCCACCAGTAGCGCGAACTTTGCCTTCATGACGAGGAATACTTTGGTGAATGTCTTGCTTTAAAGACTTAAGTTGAGACAGCGCATCGAGGTTTAACATTAAAACTTCTTCTACTTACAAGATGAAAAATGGAAGTGTAATGGCTTAGGACAGACTAAGCCAGAAATTCACAGGAGATAAGCATTAAAATTTTAAACTCGCCCCTATTCGCCAATAGCGATCTTGACCGGGTGTACCCTTAAGAACAGCAATCGTTGCATCATTAGCTCTAATTCGGCGATTACGTAGCTGACCAAATTCAGCCCCTAACCATAGTGATTCGCGCCAATGAAAATCGACACCAAGGCCCAGCTGCCAACTACTGTACTGCAAGCTTACCTCTTCCGTTGTCGTATCTGTTTTAATATCCTCTTTCCACACACCACCCGCCGGCTTAATGACAAAATAACTTTGCAGCCCTCTGGATAAAGTATGCTTAACATTCACCTCAGGAAAACCTAACGCTACCCAAGTTCTCTTGGAAGCCTGCCAGCCCAAGCCCAATACCGGACGTACGTCATAATCCCCGAAGGAACGATCAACGGTGAGGCCATATTGCCAATAGCGACCACTTGCCCATAAGGTCCGACCAATAATCGAGCCATTAAGGCCAATATGATCCGCGCCAATATTTCCGCCATCCGTCATTAGTCCCGGCTCAAACTCCAATATAAACTGATGATTGGCTCCTCTATTTTGCTGGTACGCTATCGGCATCGACAACCAGATATATTCACTTTGCGCAGCCGTGGTGCCGCGCCAATCAAATTCCGTAATATCCGCATGAAAGTAGGATTTAAACGACTCATTTCGACGCTTCTGTTGCTCTAATGGCAAGGTAACCGCTGTTTGACTGCTGGCAAATTTGGCTCCAGGACCAGAATCTAATGAACCCAGACTCTCACCACTGAAACTGATACCCGCTTCTTGTCCGACTAGCGTCGCACCATAGCTACTCATCGATAATGATAGTGCTAAGAGCACGTTAGCTAGGGTTATTTTGCTCATTCTGACTTTCATCTTGCTGTTCATTCTGATGCTCATTAAAGGTTTCTTGCACACTGGCATAACTCGCCAAAGCGCCGGTCTGTAGCTCATTCTTTCGCACCGTATCCAGCGCTTCAAAGACCTTCAAGACTTGCTCAAAGCTATTTACTAGATCGGCCGGTGCCTGGGTTTCCTTTAATATTTCAGTGTAGCCGCTAACAAACTCATAGGCTTCGCTTTCTTTTCGACGGGATGTCGCCGTACTCGCTTCATCCATACTCTGTAAAGCATCCACCGCCAACATCAGGCTTTTAGCCCCTTCACTATCCCCATCAATAGCTTCATTCATGATGAAATCATTAAGGAAGTTAACCGATTGTGCTATTTGTGACGTGGCCTCATCCGCTTTTACACCGCCAAGTGAACGATATTCAGATTCATTAATAAAACCATCTTGAAATAAACGCTCGGTTAGCGCGGGGATATCACTGGACTTTACTGTGCCGGAGAAATACTCAGCGGAAATCATGCCGAGCTTGGCACCTTTATAGGATAAAGAAACACTGTCCGCTGAACTGGCATGAGGCAATGAGTCGACAATACGCTGCTGGCTTGTGACACCAGCCTCACCAGATGGCTTACCATTGAGCATATTGAGCAAGCCTTGATATGACTGGGCTTGATTATTAATATCCATTTCTTCGTCCTACTGAGTACATATGTTCAGTACTCAGCAAAATACAGACCAAGAAAATTAATTAACTAAATATCAACAACTTACGGAGAGAAAATAAAAAATTGACGGTTTTTAATAAAGTGAGAACATCAAGATAACGGTATAATCGTCATTATCCTGTCATTTTTATCAAGGCGGCATTGTGAGCGGCAATTACTTGCCCCTATGCCACGCTTCAAACTCAATCGTCAACTTCCGCTTTATCAAAGCGTTCATCCATAACCGCTTTTAACGGATCTCCCGCTTTCTTACTTTGCTTGGTTAAATGCTTACGAATTCGATGCATGGCGAAATAAACCGCTCCAAGAACCAAAGGCATCGCAATACCCGTCGCTATTTCTTTATTAACTGGTAGGCCAAAGGCTTTAGAGGCGTCAAAGGCATAACCCATCAGTGATAAGATATAATAACCAATCGCGACAACCGATAAACCTTCTACCGTTTGCTGTAAGCGTAACTGCAAATGTCCACGGCGATTCATTGACGTTAACAGGGTTTGATTCTGTGCTTCAATCGATAATTCAACCCGAGTGCGCAATAAACTGGTCGTACGGTGAATACGACGAGAAAGATCTTCCAAGCGATCACGTACCGACTGACAGGTTTTAATACCAGGACTCAGACGGCGATCTAAGAACTCTTGCAACGACTGCACACCGTCCATATGAGACTCATGCAATTGATGAAGACGATCTCCGACCAAGTCATAATAAGCGTTGGTCGCAGAAAATCGGAAATTAGTATCAGAGCGGTGTTGCTCAATTTTTGCCGCTAATTGCGACAGTTCAGATAATAATGAACGCTCATCATCTTCACTTTTAATATCCGCAATACGCTGATTCAATACCGCGAGATCATTCTCAATTTGAGTGATCGCCGGATTCATCTGGCGAGCAACGGGCAAGCCTAATAAAGACATCAAGCGATAGGTTTCAATTTCTATCAAGCGCTGAACTAAGCGCCCTTTTTGATAAGGGTTAAGCTTATTCCCATGAGCCACCATACGCCCAAAGCCATCACTATGAAGCTTAAAGGCCGTCCAAGCGGCGCCACGATCAAAAGCGACCTTCGCGCCATTCCAACGCTGGCCTTCAAACCATTTATGCAATTCTTCATCGCTAGGTTCATGCTCAATCAGCGCCATATGCAAGGCAACGACAACATTACCAGGAATTGTCGCCAGCCAATCTTTAGGAATAAAAGATAAAGCATCGGCCGAAAACGGTTCAACTTTCGGACAAATAAAGGTGAAGTTAGCGAACTCTAAATGGCGCTCCCAGCGTAATTCAAAGCCACCAAAATCTAAGTATAAACAAGAAGAATCTGCTGCGGGTGGCGGCATACTAAAGCGTTTACAAAGGTCAACCACATGTTCGTATACTGCTTGTTTAGCATCACCAAACATCACCGTAAAATGGGTAATCTGGCAGGCACCATCAATAATAGGTGAAGGCCTGTTATGCAGTTCTTCATAAAGCGAAGAACGCCATGGGTGAACTTGTAGCGTAACCACAGGGGCTGAAATGTCGGGAGCAGAATCGATCGCTCCACTATCAGCAGGTGTATCGGTTGCTTTTGCTTGCAGCGATTCTGAAGTCGACTGCTGTCCTGGGATTAACGTAGTCATTCACGACCTTTCCTTACAGTGGGAGGAGCATTTTACACACTTGATGATGAAATGTTGAATTTTTGCCCCAATAGTGTGCTCTTTTTGATTTGAATCATCCTTATTCTGTTTATTCTAAGCATAAAAAAACCCAGCATAGGCTGGGTTTTTTTATTTCTAATCCAACAAAGGAAAAGAAAGATACCGTACTTTAAAAATTCAATCTTAATTAAAAGAATGATTAATTAAAGAGGTGTAACGTTCTCAGCTTGAGGACCTTTCTGGCCATCAACAACTTCGAAAGTTACCGCTTGGCCTTCAGTCAAAGATAGACGACCAGAACCATTGATAGCACGGAAATGTACAAATACATCTGCGCCGCCATCTTCTTGAGAAATAAAGCCATAGCCTTTCTCGTCGTTAAACCATTTTACAGTACCGTTTTTTGTTTGCTCAGACATAAGTCTCTCGTTCTTTATTTGCGCCCCAAACATTGGGGGTATCTATTCTTTTGCTGAAAAGGCCATTCGCATAACCTAATCAACATCCTATCGTTTCTTCCATGAAATAATTTTCAGGATTTAACGCTCTTATCATACCCACGCTAATTATTAAGCGCTAGCCTTGATCAACATGGATAATAAAGTTTCATAAAATGGCAACAATTGTCCATTGCCACTATTTGAGAACTCAAGCTATACAGCTTAGGCGAACTCTTCCATAAAATCGAGTCCCGCCTGATGACGAATCGATTTTCTGTGGTTAGCCCATAACTCTTTAATTCTCTCTTGATTACATTCTTGGCGATCAACTAAAACTTTAGTTTGCAACTCACCTTTTTTCGCACCGCCTGCCAATGGAACTTTACTGAAGACAAACTGGTTTGAAATCAAGTCCATAAAAGGACCCGCTTTACTGGTTGGCATAATAAACGATAGCTGCAACCCTAGTGCTTCGGTTAGGTAGTTAATCACTTCTTTGGAACGGGTCTCATCCATTTTAGAGAAGGCTTCATCTACTAATACCGTGCGTAAATGGGTATCCCCTTCATTAAAACGGAAGGCCGAAGTAATCGCCGCGCTGCGAATAATATAAGCCGGGGTTTCTAACTGACCACCAGAACCTGTGCCATATTGGCTCAAGGCAATCGGATCTTTATTTAACGGTTGTTTATAAATTTCATAGGCACGGTAATTACGATAATCGGAAATACGCTCCAACTCACGCATCGCTTTCACTTCGTCTTCATCCAATAGCATGGCCATTAGCTGATCGCGAACACGCTGAGAGTTCTTACTCAAGCCGGCATCAAATAATGTCGCACCATCACCTAAACTCGGTGATTTAATCACCTCATCAAAGAATTGGAAATACTCTTTATATTCCGGTACCCACTCCCAATCGAACCAATAACATTCTTGGTCAGCACCAAATTTATGATGCGCCAACTCCTTATTAAGGTCTTCTAAAACACGCTTACCATCGTTAATCGATTGGTAAATGGAATGGCATAAATTCGTCACAAACGCGTTATTAAAACTTTCTTTTAACCCGGTTAACTTATCTTGCTTTTCAACCAAGATATTATTTCGTAAACGGTTATGCACACGATCGACTTCTCGCTGCAAAGCACACACGTCTTTAAAGAAAGGAACGCCATGCTCTTCACGATAATTCGGATCATAAACAATTGCATCAATGGTCTGACAGGTTTGGTTATGGTCGGCAATATTGCGCTCAATTTCATGAACTTTAGAATTCATTTCGCTATAGACCGACTTGCGATGATTCTCAATTGAATCCGCCGGGCTATTCGCCGCCTCATCATCCGCCTCTTTTAAGCGGGCTTCGGCATCAAATTCAGGCCAAACACTGACGATCTTGCGTAAGTTATCTTCTTTACCATCAGAAATATAAGAGGTCTCTTCCTGCTGATCACTTAACTTTTTACACAAACGTTCACTGTCTTTTAATTGCTGCTCAATTCGTCCCGTCGTACCATCTAATAACTGAATTTGCTGATCTAATTCATCGCCTTTTGTCTTTAATACTGCAAACTCTTCTTCTAACGCAGAGAAGTCTGACAAATCGACTTTTGATAAAGATGCTTCTGCTTGTTGAATCTGGTAATGGGTTTCTAAAATATCTTTGATCGAATTAGCAAAAACTACATGTCTTAAGCTGTTTACCGCCAGCAAAATATCCTGCACTTGCTTGGCACTGATTTGCGCTTCATTCGCTTGATCTATCAAACTGCCTAGCTCAGATTGCTTAGCTGCCAACGCGCGCTCACGCGCACCTTGACCAAACACAAGCTCGGCATCATTTAAATCACAGCGATAGATCGAGTAAGCACCGCTACCCAAGCCTTCTTTGGTCACACCACGGCGAGTTTGACGCAGCGCCGTTACATCGCGTACTTGTTCAACAGAACCATAGCTGGCTTGTAAATAATGACGCGCAGTAGCATGTTCAAACGACATAAGATTCATAATCGAGTTATCAGATAACTTCATGCGATCACAATCTTTCTTTGCTTTACTGCCCTGCACAACTCGAGCTCGGCTGCCCCCTTGAATCGAACGTACAATACGCGCGGCTTCCGCCTCGTATTCTGATTCAACAATGATGCTAAAACGGGCACCACCGATATAACCTTCAATGGCGTTTTGCCAATCAGAGTCGGTAATTTCGACGTAATCTGCTAATACGCAAGGTTCCGCTTGCGGACATTCACGACGAATGGTTTCCAGGGCAATACGAACAAAATGCGGATAGTTAAGCTCTCGCGCTTCTAAACTATCAATATCATTTTGTTTTTGACTAATCTGGCGCTGAACCTGTTGAACTTTTTGCTCACGGCGATCCACCAGCTTAGCTAACTGATCTCGCAATGGAATGCCTGAACTTTCAAGTTCACCACTGAACCAACGCTCACGCCACTGATTCATTAATTGCTGATTTTGCTGTGCGGTTTCTAAATGCGCTTCTAATGGACTTAAGTCAACCCAGTCCTTACCTAGTAAGGTTGGGAAATCGACAGCACCTTCACTGGCAATAGCAGCCACGTTTTTCGCCATATCAATGAGCTTACGCTGGCCTAAGCTCGGTAAATCAATGGAGATGGTCGACTTTTGTAACGACTTATAAAGTGATTCCGTCGCCTGCAGCGAGAATTGTGACGCTTTATCTTGCTCTAATAACAGCATCGCTTGCTGCTGCAATTGCTGCTTACCCGATTCAACTTTTTGTTCAAACTGATCTTTATCTTGTAGCGCATCAATTCCCAAGCGCTGGGCTTCCATAGCAATCAGCTGCTCGCGTAGCTGACTACGTCGATCCTGAGACTGCTCACGCTCTTGTTCCGCCGATGATAAATCATCGCGTAAATGTTGCTGCTTTTCTTTAGCTTTTAAATAAACTTGCTGATCACTCAAATAACGGCTTTTGGCCGCAGTATATTCAAGTACATTATAATCAATCCACTGATCGATATACGTTTTCGCCGTAAGCTTAGTTGAGCTTAAAACATCAATGGTTTCTTGTAATCGCTTGGCATCAGACTCCATTGAATAAATTGTTTTCATCAAGTCTGATACTGAACGAATCGCATCACCCAAATCTTTCTTTTCTAGAATCTCATTGGCAACAAAACCATTAATACTCTTGACTGGTTTATAAGCCATAAAACGAGAAAAGGTGCGCGCGGCATTCATCGCTTCACGTTCTGAGACCGCATCGTGACGACCGCGTAATGCGCCGTATAAACGTCGCAGGTATTGCTTTTTAGTATCGTATTTCTCGATATTATTGGCGTCCATACGACTTTTAAAATGATTATTAATTTTATCTAAACCAATAACCTGACGCTTGCCTTCAAGGTCTTCTTGCAGAAAATCTGATAACGTTAATTGTTCACCCGCGACAATATAAAATTGTAAATCATTCTGGCGCGCAGTTGTTTGAGTGCCGGATTTTTCAATCGATGCACTAATTCCTAAGACAGCCGTAAAGGCTTCACCGCTCTCACCTTCGGTCGGGTGAAAGATCGCCGCAAGGTAACCTACAGCGCCATTAGGGCGAGCATAGCTACCATCGTCACAACCTAAAACATACGATGCTAACGTACGTACATTTTTACCACGGCCACGTTGAGTCGCTTCATCTTGCCCAGGGTTATAATGGAATAAGGTATCGTGCGCCGCAGTCATAACGGTTTGAATCGCATCAGCAGCGGTTGTTTTACCTGAACCGTTACCACCGGATAACAAGTTAATCGGTCCAAAATCGAATTCTAAGGCGGGAATATTACCCCAGTTTACATATACAAATTTCTTTAAAAACACAGGCTATTCCTTATTCGCCAAACAAGCTGGTTGTTACGGTTTCGCTTTCAACAACTTCGTTGTCAACAGCCTTATCGTCAACTGCTTCAACTGTTTGTTCTTCTAATTCTTGTTCTTCTAATTCTTTTTCTTCAGTTTCATCAGCTAAAGATTCCGCAGCATCTTCAGCCTCGGTTTCTGCTGATGAGGGTTCTACAGCCGCGCCTTCAACATCAGCATCGACGAGTTCAACATCTTCATTTTCAATTAAATCTGCTAATACCTGCTCACTCACATAGCTCATGATCATAGGGCGAATACGCATCCACATATCACCATCATCTAAGCGATCTTCGTTAGCAATTTGAATCAAGCGTAGTTGCTTTAAACGACGGAATAGTTGTTTACGTTCCGTCATGTTTTCAGGCAGGGTGCGCTTCAATAAATTTTTAATCGCAATACTCAATGATTCTAACGAGACCATAACGCAGCCTTGCTCATCAACCTGACCTTCACGTAAAGCTTTATCGTACTGAGCGCGAAGCACCAGGATTAACGCGACTTCATTTTGGTTTAAACGCATGCGTAAACCTGGGCTTTGAATTGCATTCTGTTCATCTTGCACCCCAGGAATTTGTGCACCTGGTGGATATAAGCGAATAAACTGAAAGCGCTTATCGTGCTGAACTCGTACGCCTATCAACTCTAAATAATCGGCGACGATTTCTTCTAGTCGTAAATAGCGATCATACAGTTGTTGCTCAATTTGACTCTCATCTCGGCAGATTACGCCGTAATCTAACAATCGAATTAATAACTCAGACAACTCGCGCGTATCTAAACCTTGTTTTTCTAATTTCTGCTCAATAAATTGCAGCATTATTCTTCTCTCTATTATTGAGCGCCAGCTTGTTTACGAGGGCTGCTATTAATGAGTTCCACGGTAAAGTGGTCTTTCTTACTAAAATACTTATCTTCATCAGTTTGCTTACCCGCGTCAGCATCAATGTCGCTGCGCGCTTCGTATTTCATCACAAACTCAAAATCCGAAGACAAACTACTGGTCGATGCTAGGCCAATTGCGTTGGCAACCGCCAAGAAATCTTTGGCATTATCAATGGGTAAATCTCTGGTGGAAACCACATCACCGGCTAATAGATGCTGCTGCATATACTGGCGCAAAGAATTGTTATTGATAAAGAAAGCTTGGTCTAATACCTGCTGTACATAAATGTCTTTACGAGCATCCATATCGAACGCTTCAGTACCTTCATCTAAATCCGCTTCGATCATACGACGCTTACGCGGCGCGGCAAGTCGAACCTGGGCTGGGTCGACCAAAGCGACTTCGGGTACGCTCATCAATTGACCAGCAGCTGTCAGTTGAGCATTTTGATCTTCTGGTGCAAGAGCCGCTAAACGCTTACAAACGCTCAATACATCATTATGTTGTTGCGACGCTAAATAACTCATTTGGCGAATAATGATATCCGCGCGCTTAGTAAAGCCCTGCAACGCTTTACGTAATGCTGGTAACATGACATCACTGGCGTTACGTATACGCTGATCAATCCCATCTAGGATGGTCCATAAAACCGACGTTCCTGGCTGGGCAAGCTCAGGCATAAGTTCGCGTAAACGCGCTTCTGATTGCGCTTTAAAGGCTTTATTTCTATTACGAACCTGCTCGAGTAATTCACTGATACGATCACGGTGTTTTTCAACGTTATCCGCTGATAAACGTACGGCTAAATCTGGTTGAAAGCGCTTTTCCATAAAGTCGAAAAACTCTTCACTCGCACGTTGAACTAATAATTGAGAATCCATTTCACGTACAAGATCACGCTTACGCTCTTCTAGCTCAGAGATTACATCGGTGAAATCACTAATAATACGCTCTGAGTATTCGTAAGCATCGAGCAGGTCATAAACCTCCCCACGCTCTAAGAAGGCCTCTAAAGAATTTCGGGTATTACGGGTATTACGGTGACGAGTACGAGCTGAAGTTCGACTTTCTGAAATAAAAGGGTCAACGAACTGGCGGCCATAGCGACTGAATGCAAAGGTGCTCTGCAGCGTTGCTTCGTCGACTTGTTTTTCCATCCAGCCAAATTCTAATAACTGATTCAGTACCCAGCCGGCCTGCTCACGGCTATTACGAAAACGGCTTTCTTTAGTACTGTCTTTGCCTGATGATTTCAATAATTCATCGGCTTCATCACCATCGGCTAATATCGGGGCGCGGACCAACGCTTCTTGAAAAATTTCAATCACAACATCCCGCTGCAACGCTTGGCCATAGTCGGCACTGCTACTGCTATAAAGACGTTGATAGAGTTCTTTCAAGCACTCCACTACTTGAGCACGATACTTACTCGTTAAAGGGCGAAAGAACTGCCCTCGTTCCTGATCAAAAAACATACAAATATTAATGCCAGCTAAATTCGAACCACCTAGATTAATCAAAGCTGAGGCTCAAGGCTAGTATTGCTTGCCGAGGATTGAATATTTGTCATGTTGTATTGTTCTACGAGGGCTTTTCCACCATAGAGCGATAACGGCAATGCTGTTATACTGCGCGTTTTTCGTACAATAGATATTTGCAGGGATTCGCATGCTTGGTCGTATTTTAGCGCTTTGGTTAGTATTTCTAGCATTAGGTTCAGCAAACCTTAATGCAGAGATCTTTAACCTTCAGCAAGCAGGCTCCCACGAGCTCAGCCAGCACATAGAATACTTACCCGACTCCCCGCAAACCCCATCATTAATGGAAGTCAGTCGTATAAAAGACTGGCACAGGTCTGAAAGTGATAATATTAATTTAGGTTTTAGTCCAACACCTTACTGGTTTAAGGCGACCATCAATCAGCAACTGATCGATCTAAACTGGTTTATTCGAATCTCTTACCCACCATTAGATCTTATTAACCTATATGTCTGCCAGAATGAAATTGTCGAAAACATAGAGAGTGACTGTGTACTTATTCGTACAGGGGATCATCTCCCCTTCCTACAGAGAGAAAGATTCAATCCGAACTATGTTATCCCCGTCGACCTATCCGCAGGTACAAACTACCTCTATATCAAAGTCGCGACTGAAGGTTCCTATCAGCTGCCTATTTCACTACTCGATAGCCAAAGCCTTAATGATTACCTAGCGATCAACGACTTCTTTCGTGGAGCTTACTTATCTCTAATGCTAGTAATGATGCTCTACAATCTCTTCATCTTCTTCATGATTCGCTCACCCACCTACTTACTCTACAGTGGCTTTGTATTTACCTTTGCACTCTTTCATATGGCTTATGAAGGCTCGGGATTCCAGCTTTTATGGCCTCAATGGCCTGAATTTAATCAGTTCGCAATGCCCATTGCTTTTGCTTTGAATCAAATATTTACCGTATTGTTTATCGTAAAATTTTTGAATATTAAAAGAACCAGTCGACGTATTTACTATTATTTCAACCTGTTATTAGCGCTAGCTACCGCAACGCTCATTCTTGTGCCGGTTATTCCCTATAAATTATTTATTCCGATTCAGAATTTACTCAGCATTACCATTACCGGCAGCGCCTTTTATCTTGGCTTACGTTATTGGCGCTTAGGGCAATCTTCTGCTCGATTATTTACCATTGCGTGGGCCGTATTGATTACCGGTATCGTCACAGCCAATCTTAGAACTCTTGGCATTCTACCCAGCAACTTCTTTACCCAATATGGCTATCAAATAGGCTCTTTCGTAGAAATTCTTTTATTATCCCTTGCACTAGGGGAGCGAATTCAGCGCTTACAAGCCGAGCGTATGTCAGCCAAACAAGCACTCTTGCACGAAAAACAAGAAAGAATGACCGCACTGCATCAATTGATTCTCGGGGTTTCCCATGAAATGAATACGCCGATTGGTAATATCGGCTTATCTAATTCATTTTTAACCGATATTAACCAAGACTTAAAGCGCAGCGATTTAACCCAGCTCTCCAAATCCGACCTGGTAAATTATATAGAGCAACAGGGAGAAGCGATTAATATGATCGAGGTTTCTTCACAAAAGCTGAATAGTCTCACTCATGTATTTAGAAATATCTCGATAAAGAAAAAAGAGCACCCTGAAGCCGAATTTGATCTGGTTGCGTTAATACAGGACAGAGCACTTACCTTTAAAGAACAAATAGATTTTAGCCTTAATTTGCCTTCTCATTTGATTATTAACTCCCACCCAAGTGCATTCATAATGGTGATCAATCAACTATTCGACAATGTCATCAGCCATGGAAATAAAACCTCTGCTGCCGATCATCCAAGGGTAGAAATAGATCTAGCCCATAATAGTGAAAATCTTATTCTTACTATTTCTGATAATGGCGAGGGGCTGTCTGAAGAAGAGAGGTCGCAGCTATTCTTGCCATTTTTTACCAAAGCCCGTGGCAGTGGCAAAAAAATGGGTTTAGGCATGTATCAAGTGAAGAATATTATTACCGACTTATTAAATGGCAGCATTGAGCCAGCCAAGGCTGAACTGGGTGGATTGCTAGTTAAAATCGTTCTACCGCTAAATGATGCTAGCGACATTTAACCTGACGAATTTCTCGCTTCTGCTCATAATTAGCTAACGCTTTTCGCATGTTAGTTAAACTTTGACGCTGGGTGCGTTGACGAAATGCTCTATCTTCTTTTTGACGGGCGATTGAACAGGCTTTCTTACGCTTATCTGCCGCGGCCAATAACTTCTTCTGCTTCTTTTGTTTTTTCTTACGTACTGAAAGAGACTTAGTACGCTCACTTTCGCGCTTAAGGCGATCCTTCTTTAAGCGTTTAGCTATATTTTCAAGCTTATTACTATTCTGACGAGAAGATACTTTCACGCTTTTTTGATAACCCGCTGAGCGATAATTAGCCACAGAGCTATCAGAATAATGACTTCGCCCTTTTGAATCGATTCGCTTGTAGATCTCTGCAGATGCAACATTAACCTGGCCAAACAGAATTATCACCCAGATAGTAAATGCAATTTTCATCGTTATCCCTCGCACAAAACTCAATACTGATACAAGCATAGCCGACGAATCAAAATTGCCCCTCGTGCTTTCTCCTGATTTCAATCAACCACTAACTCGATTACACTAATGCTATCGTTAACTGATTAAATTATTATTACAAAAGGATTTGTAGGAATGCTGTCAAAATATGCTGATTGGATTGCGATCATTACCGTCATTACTCTATCACCGTTCGCGTTTGCTACCGCTGATCGACTGCTCGCACTTTAAGTACACGAACTATATTACGACAATTCCATTTATTCAGGTCAAATTGCAAGGAAGCAAAATGCCATTCGCCATTCAAATAACCACCATCGTTAATCAATTCAAAGTTGATTCATATTTAGTAGAAGCGACGGATAAAGAGATCATCACTAGCCCAAAACTCATTAAAGCGGCTATTTTCTGGCGGGAAGTTGACTGCAAGCCTCACATTAAGGCGTTTCGAACAATCTCAGATCAAGGGGTTGCTCGTGCGGTTGAGGTTACATCGGCAACGGAAACGGATCTCGGCCGAGTATCTTCCTCTTTACTGGTATAAGTCTATTCGCTAAAAAACATGGCAAGCTGATTTTGCATCGCTTCATTTAAGTGGCAGGTAACAAACTTGCCATTTTTTTCCACGGTTACTAAACCGGCATCAACCAGTTCCTTTACATGATGTGAAATAGTCGGTGCCCCTACACTTAACTTACCGATCAAGTCCGCAATACCACAACCCGCTTCCGGCGCCGCTATTCCTGAATGACGATGTGCAAGCACCTCTAAATAAATTTGTAAGCGATTAGGGTTTGAAAGCGCTTTAAATGCACGACTCATGCTTTTCACATCGACTTCAGCACTGGAAATTCCCACAACAACACACCTATCAAAAATTCTTATGCCTAGTGTAACCACATTTTCCTATTATTAATAGTTTGACAACTATCGAACTGTGTTTTAGAGTCTTCATTTCGATAGATATCAAATTATAGAACCATCACATTATGCCAATGACCGCATAATAATTAAAATAAAAGGAACTCCAGATGAATCGTCTAACAGGTAAAACCGCTCTTATCACAGGAGCATCCAGTGGCATTGGCGAAACGATGGCACGTCAATTGGCGGCTTTAAATTGTCCTCTGGTACTGGTTGCTCGAAGAACAGAACGCCTTGAAAGCCTTAAGCTCGAATTGGAACAAAAGCATTCGATCAAGGTGACCACCATTAGCATTGACCTGTCTGTAGCTGGTTCTGCCCAATCCCTTTACGATCAATGTCAGCAACAACAGCTTCAAATCGACATCCTAATTAATAATGCTGGCTTTGCTAAACACGGTTACATGCTGGACATCCCATTAGAAACTCATCAAGAAATGATGCAGTTAATGGTCACAACACTAACCGAGTTGACCTATTTATTTAGTCAAGATATGCGCCAGCGTAAAGAAGGCTATGTTTTATTAGTTTCTTCCCTATTAGGCTTCCTACCAGGCCCTCAATTCGCAACCTACTCCGCGATTAAAGCCTATGCTCTCAACCTTGCAGACTCTCTGGTAAGAGAATTCCAGCAAGATAATGTGCGCATTACCGCATTATGCCCAGGCGGCACAGCGACAGAATTTATGGATGTCTCAGGGCAAAAAATAGACGGCATTCGAAACCTCGCAATCATGAGCAGTGAAAGCGTTTCTCGCGCAGGATTAACGGCCCTCGCGAAAGGAAAAGGCAATGTTGTACCCGGGCTTCTCTATAAACTCTCAGTCTTCGGCTTACGCTTTGTTCCCCGCAACTTACAGGCCGTTTTCGGTGAGCTGGCAACCAAATGAATATATTAATCGTAGGAGCCGGTGCCGTCGGCTTAGTCTATGGCCATCATTTTGCTAACGCAGGTCATAACGTTACTTTTTTAGTCAAAGAAAAGTATCAATCACAGCTTGAGCAAGAAAAAAATGAAGGCTCGGTGCTCTATTATTTAAATACCGATAAAGCACTAAAGAAGCCCATCCGTTTCAAGCAATTTAATGTGATTAGCCAATGGGAACAAGCGGTTGATTTTGATGTTATTGCATTGGCTATTTCATCAACCGCTTTACGCCAATTACCTTTAGACAAGCTAAAACCCTTGCTGAATGAAAAGCGGCATAAAAAGCCTTCAACGAGCTTACTCATGCTTCAACCTAGTGACGAGGATTTTGCTCACCTAGCCAAAACGATTAACCCAGAGCAAATTCTTCAAGGCATGATAACCCTGATCAGCTATCAAACAGATGATATTAATAACGGAATATCCCCTGCTGGTATCGCCTATTACCTGCCCCCCTTACCGATGCCAATTTCGGCGATAGCTGCGACACAACAAGGCCAAGGTTCAAATGCTTCTCGGGACGAAGTCATCCAGTTATTTAAGCAATCAGGTATCAAAGCAAAAGCCGTCAATAGTGCCTTGGATGAATCACGATTAATCTCTGCGTTTTTCATGACGTTTTTATGCGCTCTAGAAGCGGCAAACTGGGAGTTTGATCGCTTAAGAAAATCACCGCAATTATTACGACAGCTCAGTGACGCTCAACAGAAATTATTACCACCGAAATTACCGGCGGCTCATAGTCGAGTAATGTCGGCCTTGCAGAGCCTATTGAAAGTGATGTTAAAACTGATATTAAAGCCTTGGTTCTATAAGGCATTAATTGTAATCTCACCAAAAGCAGTGCCATTACCTTTAGAAGCCTATCTTAAAAAGCATTTCCTTAAAGTTCGCTCTCAAACCTTGCTGTATATGCGAGATTACCAAAAACAATCCCCTTCAAACGCGGTTGCTGAACTGATCGCTTTAATCGATTAATTCATTCCAGCTTGGCTCGATGCCCTCGAGCCGAGCCTCAGCAGTCGGTAATTTAATACGGAAGCGTACACCTGAAATATCTAATAAATTAAAAATCACATTATGAGTTTTATTGCCTCCACGTTTGGCCTGTACATCAAGGGCCCAGCGAGGGGGGATCAAGCCCTGATCCGATAAACTTGGCTCCTGTAGATAGCTCTCAGTCTTTTTATATATCCCCTCTTCACTTGTGAAGCGGCACGTCTCTGCCATTTTATTCGAAGAGATCTCAACAGACTCAATCGCATCAGGGTATGACCAGCGAATACTGCTACTCGCTTCAGAACCACTAATCTCATCCTCATTACTGATACAAGGCTTCTGATCTAATACATCAACATTCACTAACTGAGTTTCAACAACGCCATTCTTAAACCCGATTCGAATAGAATAACTATCCGATTCATTATCGACATTCTCAACCAATAACTGCCCTTCATAACCCTTGATAATTTCATTGACAAAAAATAGCCCCAAGCCCTTACCATGATGTTCCCTGGTTCGCCGTGTTGAATAACCTAATTGAAAGAGTTTCTGTTTATTTTCGGCTAAAACTTGCGGCCCACGGTTATAAACTTGAAATTCAATACACGCTTCCTCTTCAGAGCTCACAAGTAAGATACGATCACTTTTTTGCTTAAAAGGCACCTTGCGAGAAAAATGCTGAGCGTTTTTCAATAGATTTTCAATAATCAAACGTACGTGATTTGCATTACCTAATAACGCTTTATTCGCAGTTAGTTGCACCCTAAATTGATCATCAAGGAAATCCCAGCTAGATTGGTTACTCTCATTTAAAGGGATTTCGCCATCAGCACGTGTTCGCTTAATGGCTTCTGGCTCATGAACGAGATGCAATAACGCTGAAAAAATAGCGTGAGAACTGGAGAAATCAGCGGGTAATAATGCCCCCTTTTCAACTTCAGAATTATTCTCTTTTTCCAGCATCATTTGATAATACTGCTCTTCCGCATTAATTAACTGATTTGCTATATGCAAAGCAATATTATCTGCGGTAGAGAGATCTAACAAATCCCAAAGGTAGCGCATGCTATCGAGGCTATGCTGCGCCGCTTGTTTTTGCTTATGGTCATCCTCTGCTGCTATAAGCTGCTCTAATAACGTGACAACGATATCGTAACTAATCACGCCATTATGGCGTACTTCTGCGGCAATGCTCTTAAAGTGTAAGAATTTTTCATCGTACTCTATGTATTCTAATAACTTATCACTGATGAATAGCTTGAGTTTATCCGCATGACCTGAATAGGTATGAGCTTTATTTTGAATATGCTTTTTACTTTCCCAGAGATCTTCAATTTCCTTACGCAACTTATTACTATTATGTTTAACGAGTTTTCGCATGCGAAAAAATCTTTGTATATCCCAAACTAATACCAGTACAAAAATAGCAACTAAGGAAAATAAGAACTGAGCACTCTTTAAAGCGCCATCAAGGAAGGGGGAGGCTAAAAGCTGCTCCCTAATGTATTCACCAATATATCCACTAGCATAACCACTATCGCTCACCAAGACTAAGCACAATAAATACGCAATCAATAAGAGTGAATACAGGCTGCTAACGACGGGGTAACCTTGTACCGTTTTCAATGATTTTTTCATCTCGATTCATCTCCCTTTGAAACCTTAACCTGCATTACTCTTTCACCCAACAATACGCGCCATCATCACCAAAGGTCGTAATACCCTTGCCTGCTTTACACAGATCTAAAAAACTCTCTTGCTGCTTACGCTGGCCCGCTTGATCAATCGATAACCTTAACGTACGAATATGCTGCCTATAATTCGCATCAGAAAAACGCTCCGGATCAGCGTCCAACTTCTCGACAATCTGCAAGGTTGTTAATGGGCTAGGAGACGCCTCAACTAAAAAGCGTAATATCTTTCTCGGTGTTGGTGGCAATGGCCGGCGCGCATTGGTCGGGTTCATTAAACGCTCCCCATGCCAATAAACATTCCATGTGACCGTATCAATACTTAACGCCCCATTAATAAGGGTTTCAGTATTTTCCAAAGAGTTTGAAGCTCCAATAGGCATCGATTTTTTTAACGCCGCTTTAATACGCCAGCATAAAACTGCTTCAATATTTTGCTGATGCTTGGCAATAAAATCTTGTGCCCCCGTTTCTTCAAATGCCTGCTGTTCAATTCCAGTACCGCTGTGTTCCGACAAATAAATCACCGGCAGTTGCGGCCATTTTTTATGCAAGGCGCGAGAAACTGAAAAACCAGCTTGATCATTGCCATTCATATTGGCATCAAGAATCGCGATATCCGGTGCCTGCTGCGCTTGGGAAATATGCATCCGCGCAGATTCTGAAAACTTAAAAACTTCGACTTCATTTTTCGCGATGGAGCCAGTCGCAGAAGCGGGCTTAGCAGACGAGAAGTCAGCGTGCTCGAGTACGGACTTAAACTTATTAACCCAGTGTGTTTGGTCCTCAACCCAGAGAATCCTGACCATCTTACTACCTCCTCTATCGCTGTATTAATCGACACTTCGTAAGTAAACCATCATAAGCAGCTCAAATATTAAAAACTCACGAATTCCTCACAAAGCTCATCAATACTGATCTTATCCGCTGACCAATACAAGTATTGGCTAGCTCTACAAAAGCCTTAAACAACCATTCTAGCCTACAGCTAACGAGGTGACCTATGAACGAACTAACCAGCTTAACCAACCTATGGTCTAGCAATACCGCAGTCTCAAGCCTAATTTGGCTAGCAATACTAATCACCCTGCTCTATCTGGGCAGATTGCAGGCCCATCAAGTTATCTCCTCTAGCTTTCGCATGCTGCATACCAGCTTACGTTTATGGGCTAGCAGCATCAGTCAATTAATTAATCGCCTAAAACAACGCAATAAAGAAGTGCTACTCGCCGCAGGTGAAGCGGAAGTACAAACCAAGATAGAAAGAGAATTTAACCGCATCAGCACAATCGTCCAGCGTGATCTAAGCCAATACCCAGCGATACACAGAGAAATCAAAAGCGCGATTGAAACCATTGAAAGCGACTATCAAAACTGCGCTGAAACCGCGCCATTACCACCGGCTTGGGGCGACGTGGTCGCAACTATAACCGCCTTACCCAGTAACGGTGACCCCAGCGTGAATAAGATCCTAGAGAACATCAAACAGTCCATCGATGACGCCCAGGCCCAAAGCCTTAGCGCTTATCAAAAAGCGGGCAGCAATCGTCATAAGGCTTTAGCAAAAATGCAACCAGACTTTCGCAAGCTGGACGATAAAATGGACGTAGTAAAAGGCAAGGTTGATTCTCTTGAAGAGCGCGGCCAATTAATCGACCAGCAAATGGAAGAATATTTAAATATCCGCGCAGGCGAAGACAAGGCCGCTAGCATCTTAGCCACTTCATCGTTAACCCAGTTTTTTATCGCTGGCCTAGTGCTAACCATTGCGGCTTTAGGGGGGCTGATTAACTTCCAGCTTATCGCCATGCCCATGTCGGAAATGGTCGGTGGCACTAGCTATATCGGCAGCGTGAAAACCTCAGATATTGCTGCCCTGGTAATTATCCTGATTGAAATCGCCATGGGGGTCTTCTTATTAGAATCCTTACGTATCACCCATCTATTTCCTATGATCGGCAGCATGGACGATAAAATGCGCCGCCGCATGATGATGATTAGCTTCTCTATTCTGTTCATTCTCGCGGGCATCGAAGCCTCACTCGCTTATATGCGCGATTTATTAGCCCTAGATCACGAAGCCTTACAGCATGCCCTTATGTCGTCCAATACAGATAGCAATGTTAATAGTAACCAAGTCGCGGGCAGCAGCGCCGAATTCCGTTGGATCCCATCCGTCGGCCAAATGATCATGGGCTTCATTTTACCTTTCGCCCTTGCCTTCATCGCGATTCCTTTAGAGTCCTTTATTCACGCGTTACGCACGGTATTGGGTTTATTTGCCATAGCCCTATTACGCACACTGCACCTAGCACTTCGCAGCAGTGCAAGTTTAGTGACCCAAGTAAGCAAGATCATCATCAGCTTCTACGACCTCATCATCATGGTGCCTTTAAGCATGGAGAGTGGCTTTAAAAAAATGTCGCTTAAAAAAGCCAACAAAAATGAAACCTCACACCTGATCAGTGAAACGAATCAGATTGATTAACTCATACAATTGAAAGCTAAAAAGAACATTCAAAAAATATCGGAGAGAGATCATGAAAACAATATCTAAAACAATCATTAAAACCATTCTATCCACAGCCCTTATTGGCAGCGTGCTAATCAGCAGTGCTTCATTAACCGGCTGCGGGGAACAGAAACCCGCGAGTAAATCCGTTTATCTATTACTCGATACTTCAGGAACCTATACCCAAGAATTAGCCAAAGCCCAAAGCATCATGAACTACCTACTGGCAACCCTAGACAGTGGCGACTCCATTGCCATTGCCCGTATCGACAGTGGCAGCTTCAACGAAAAAGACATCATCGCAAAAACAACCTTTGATAGCCGCCCAAGCACCACCAATAATCAAAAACGGGTATTCAAACAAAAGGTCGATACCTTTGTCGATAATCTAGAAAAAGGCAGCTTCCGCACGGATATTACTGGCGGGATATTGCAGGCCGCGGATTTTGTTAACGAAACACAAGCGGGGGAAAAATACGTACTGATTTTTTCTGATTTAGAAGAAGAGCTGCAAAAAGGTCATATCCGAGACTTTCCAATCGACATGCAAGGGATACAGGTCGTCGCCCTTAACGTCACCAAGCTCAGAAGCGATAATGTTGACCCCAGAGAATTTAAAAATCGTCTAAATCACTGGCAAGAACGAGTAGAGAACGGTGGCGGAAATTGGCGTGTCGTGAACGACCTTGAGAGGCTAGACAGGATGTTTGTGCAGAACTAAATGGACAGTTTTAATCACTCGTCCATAAAAAGTTAAAACCCGCCACACAGTGGCCAACTTGCACCTTGTTGGCCACTTAAATTGAGTCTTATTATAGATTGTCCTACAAAACTACAATAATACGAATTGGCGAGATAAACGATGAATGACACAGTAGCAGAGAACAATACCCCCTGGTTTGAGCGCAAAAAGTATTACTACTTAGCCAATTTTGTCGGCCCCTTTCTACCCTTATGGACGGCCTGGTATGTCCATCAAACGGGCGATGGCAGGGTCTTTTGGTTGATGATTGCCATATTTTATTTTGGTGTCGCCTTACTTGACCTGATTTCGGGTAAGGATGAAATCAACCCCAATAGCGACGAAGAGCACACATTAAAATCCGGCCGTTTTTACAATAACTTATTACTGGCCGTGATTCCTTTTTATTGGGCCGCTTTGGTCGCAACAACCTATGTTTGTCTTACTATTACCTTGCCTTGGTATCATATTGCTGCGGCCTTAATTGGGCTAGGAGCCATGTTTGCCGGTGTTTTTTGCGTAAGCCATGAACTAGGTCATCGCACTAGCCCAATCATGCGCTGGGCAGCTAAGGTCTCCATCGCCATGTTTGGTTACTGCCACTTTCACATCGAGCATAACCGAGGCCATCATGTTCACGTTTCTACACCAGAAGACCCGGCGTCTGCCCGCATGGGAGAATCCGTTTATCAATTTTCTTTAAGAGAATTACCCGGCACCTTCAAACGCGCGATAAAGTTAGAAAGTACCCGCCTAGAACGCATGAAGTTGGGCTTCTGGCATTGGAAAAATGACATTCTACAAACCGCAGCCGTATCACTGGTTTTACACGGTTTGATCGTATCGGCTTTTGGTTTAATCGCCATTCCCTTCTTGCTGGCGGCCTGTGTCATGGGCTATTTTCAGCTCACCATGGCAAATTACTTAGAACACTATGGTTTGTTACGTCAAAAGAAAGAAAACGGCCGCTATGAGCGTTGCGAACCGCGCCACTCTTGGAACTGCAATAACAAGTTCAGTAACTACATGACCTTGCAACTGCAGCGCCACTCCGACCACCATGCCAATGCAACGCGCGAATATCAAATATTACGTGATTACCAACAAGTTCCCATGCTGCCCGCGGGTTATCCTCTGATGATGTTTATCTGCCTAATTCCACCACTATGGCGAGCAGTAATGGATAATCGATTATTAGCCTTTGTTGGCCACGATTATCAACAGATAAACTTGGCGCCTGCCTACGCCAAAACTTTAAGTAAAGAAATTTTAGAAAAAAAGGCTACTCTAAAACAAGCTGATTAGACGCTGGATAAGCGGTACAAGGATAGATACTTCGCCCTATCTTTTGACCGCTTACTTCCCCAGAAACTAGGTTAGTTTTACACGAACCACACATACCCGAGCGACAACCGTGTTCCATGGTTATCCCTTGTAATTCAGCCGCTTCTAAAATCGTTTTATCACAATCACTGGCGGGTATCACAAAATTAATGTTTTGAGATTTCAGCAATACAGTCACATCTTCATCCAGCTTTTTAATCGACTGCTGATCTTGCAGCAGCTCAGGTAGAGTGAACTGTTCAACATCTAAGTTATGCATATCAAAATTGATCGACTCTAAATACTGAATCACATCGTTTCTAAATAACTCAGGCCCACATAAATAAATGTGCTGCTGTTTAATATCTGGGTAAGCCGCAATAAGCTGATCAATAAAAGAAGGTGTCACCACATCGACAGGTAAGCGTGAGTAACTGAGTTCAACTTTAACTTGCTTATTAAGCGAATCGAGTTGCGCTAAACGCTTAGAGAAAATGGTATTCTCTGGACTTTGCGTACGATAAAAAAGCCCCACCTCACTCGCCTTGTCTGTACTTGGCTGAGCTAAGAGTTGATTAATCATCGAAAAAGCCGGGGTAATACCCGAGCCAGCACAGATAAATAACACCTGCTGTTGATCACGGTGAACAAATTGACCGCGCGCAGCACTGATATTAAATACCTGCCCAACTGCAACCTGATCATGCAACCAAGGAGAGACCTCACCTTGAGGATTTAACTTTACCGTAATCGAAACCGTCTCAGGGGTAATTTCAGACAAGGTATAACAGCGCGCCGCATCCCCCTTAGGACCAATCGCCGTTAGCTCAATATGCTGCCCGGCAATAGGGTCTGAAAAATGTTGATTAGGTAATAAAACAAAAGTCTTGGTATCAGATGTTTCTTGGCGAATCGCAATCACTTTCGCTTTACAGTCATAGGTCCAAATAAAAGGATCTAATTTTTTAGTTACTTCATTAGTGGTATTACTGGCCACGTATTCAAGACGATCACGTCCTAAGGTTTTAATCAGCCAAGGATGCATAAATTCTAAAATTTTTGCCAATCTATCCGTTAAGAATTTATTTAACATTTGTAGCCTCCTTGTTTAGTAAGGCTTCATTATTTAACAGTGCTGCCTTATTTAACAGAGCTGCCTTGTCTAAAAAAGAAGCTTCATCTTTAACTTCAGGGTTCTTAAAAGAATAGGTCCACATAGCACCGACAAACTTCTTAATCGCCGCGCGCCAACTATCATTAGACTTATAAGGCAAGTTGTACTGCTGACAAACCGCCTGTACTTCCAAGGCCATATCCGGGTAACGGTGAGCAGGAATATCAGGGAATAAATGATGCTCTACCTGATAATTCAAATGCCCCCATAAAATGCTCTGCCAACGATTGCCTTTAAAATTTACCGACGAATCTAATTGAGAGATGTACCACTTACCTTTATTTTTAATCGCGTCTTCCGGCTGTAGAGGCTCGGTAAAATGAGTCGCCTGAATCGTTAAAGCGATCCAATAACTGTTCATTACATCCGCTAATAAGTTCGCCAAAAATACTTTAATCGCACCAAATCCTGTCAATAAAGCAAGCAAAGGAAAGAGCACATATTCTTTAGCCCAAATTCGCCTTACCGCCCGCTTGTGACGTTTCTTCCCTTCCGCTTTAGACAAGCGCAATGACTCATCCAGCACCGCATAACCTTTATTGCCTTCAGGAAAATACTTCTTTCTGAACTTATCCACTACTCCTAAATTCTGCGCATTAAAGTTGTACAGCATAAAAGGATAAAATAAGAATAAATAGATAGGTACCTGAAAATAGTGCAGCCTTGTATGAGGTACCTGAGAATTAACCCGTAAAAAACCGTGGTTTAAATCCGGATCTTTCTCATACACATTGGTATGAACATGATGCACTGCATTGTGCTCTTGGCGCCAAGAGGTTTCATCGACTGGTGCTTTCCAACGAAAGTTCTGCGCATGAAATTGAGGTATCTCGTCAAATGAATCGTACTGACCATGCAATACGTTATGGCCAATTTCAATCGCTTCAAGATTACGGTGTAAAAAAAGAAAAGGTACGCCTATAAGCGCAAAAGGCCCAGGCAGAATATGAATCAGGCTGCGGCCAATCACTTCGAAAATACGCGAATTACGACGTATTTTCTTGATATAGCGCACATCCTTTTCGCCCAAATCATCACGATGCTTCTGCTTTATCGCTTCAAAAGCCTGATGAATCTTCTCGTACTCTTCGTCTTGCGCTGACTGATCCATAGTTTTGGCCATGTTAAAAAAGCCAACAGAGTAAACACTTGTTTACTCTGTGTCTATAAGCGCAATGCCCGAGATTGATCTAAGCCGGTATTTGAAAGGCACAATTAGCCCACGCCACCTATACTCTAGATGGAAATCATCAATAAAATCATACTGTTAGGGCTTTTCGTTATGAATATTCAACTGTTAGTAACAAAAACTGATTTCAATAAATGAATAGCCCCCTAGTTCAATAGACCCAATCTCCCTCAGCTACGATATACTCATGAAAACCTGTCTTTATAGAGCTCAAGTTACGAAGCTGACGACTAGATTTATTTTTTAAAGCAATATCTGCTTGTTTTCTATACTTATCAGCTGCGTCAATCAGCCTCGTCCATTTATTAGTCACATAATAGGTTTTCTCATAATATGAAATTATTTCATTCGTTAGATTAAGGTTTGATCCATAAATAGGATCGCAAACCTTATGAATCGAATACCTATCAATGCTTTCATTCATTTCAAATAAACAATCTAAAATATCTTTAATATAAATCGGATTCGATTTATTAGCTTGCAAGCTAATTAACCTAATCAAGCCACTCCCTTGATCAAAAAATGTATGCTGACCATTCATTACCCTGAAGCACATCAGTTTCAAGTACTCGTTCTTCAAACCTCTTTCCAAATAGTTTGAAAGTACTAACTCTAGAGCATCATTAACCTCTGGAGACTCATGATCTAAATCCCACTTTAGAAAAAGTTCAGAAAAAACATCACAAATTGAGCTCTTAACTTCCCGTGTTAGCCCTCTAAAAAAACCTTTTCTTGTTATGAGATTGACTAAAAATATCTGTCCGAATTCAAAATCAGCTTCCACTTCTTCTTCATTGATTTCGGAAGTAGAAGACAAGGTAATCTCTTTAATATATTCAACATACTCCAATATTCGACTAGACATATCTTTTACATAATTCTTTGAATATTGGGAGGATACATCAAATATAAAATTCCACAGTTTTATCCCATACAGTGATGAATTTTCGCTTAGAAATAACATTGGAGTTCTAATTGTATAATTGAAACCAGAATCTGATAAAGCAGGGCTAACATTTTTACATGCCCTATTAATCGCATCAAGAATTCGAATTGGGCAAATTTCTTCAATATATTCTATTGTAATACTGTAAAAACTTTCACACTTATATTCTAAATCCAACTTCATATCAATTACTCGAAATACGTTTACATTCAACTACTTTACACGATTTAAATTCGTAATTCAGTGCGGATAATTTGACCTAAGGACCTTAAGTATGTAGGTAAATTACTGAAAATAAAACGTTAAAGAACATATGACTATTTTTATTAATATTAAGAGCTAAATGCAAAATCACTAAGGCAGTTTCATTCTAGTTAAAGCAAAAATAAATCTTTCCTAATATTAATTTATAGACGCATTAAATTAGATATATCTATAATCATCTATAGATAAATAGTTTGATCAATAGTCTATGAAAAGAAATCAACCTACTTTAAACTTGATAATTAAAAAAAGGAAATCGACAAAAATCACAACTGTATATTAGGAACTTAGTTAGGAAATATTAGGAAAGGCGTTTATTGAGAATTAATCTTGATTAGGAAAGGCGCTAAGCTATTGAAATATATAATAAAATTGGTCGGAATGGCAGGATTTGAACCTGCGACCACTTATCCCCCAGACAAGTGCGCTACCAAGCTGCGCTACATTCCGACACTCTTAGACAAATGTTCTTGTTGAAAAGAAGCGGCTTTGTTTAAGTGCCTCAGATTATACCTAAGTGCTTGATAATTGGAAGCTTATTGCGGGTCCAGATTTACTAGTCGATCACTCTTCTAGAATATCTTTTAATTCAGCTAACTCAGCCAGCATCTGTTTGATCAATACACGATCAAAGTGCGCAGCGGTTTCTTCACCACCTTGGTCATTCAGCTTCTGCCGAGCACCACCAATGGTATAGCCTTCGAGATAAAGTAAATTGCGGATTTCGCGTACAAGAATAACGTCTTCGCGTTGATAATAGCGACGATTACCACGACGTTTAATAGGTTTTAACTGTGTGAATTCCTGTTCCCAATAGCGCAGAACGTGGGGTTTTACATCACATAGCTCACTGACTTCACCGATACTGAAGTAGCGTTTGGATGGTATGGGTGGGAGCTCGTTATTGAGACTCGCTTCCAGCATAAGCTTCTACTCGGATTTTTAATTTTTGTCCGGGCTTGAAGGTAACAACGCGACGTGCGGAAATCGGAATCTCTTCACCCGTTTTTGGGTTACGTCCTGGACGTTGACTCTTATCTCGCAAGTCGAAGTTGCCAAAACCTGACAACTTCACTTGTTCGTTATGCGTCAGAGAGTGACGAATCTCTTCAAAAAAGAGATCCACCATTTCTTTCGCTTCACGTTTATTCAAACCTAGGTCTTCAAACAGGCGTTCCGCCATTTCTGCCTTGGTAAGAGCTCGCATATTAGCCCCTCAGTTGTGCATCAATCCTATCAGCCAAGTGAGCGAGTACATTTTCAACGGCTTCGTTCACTTCTTCTTCATTCAGAGTGCGCGAAGGATGCTGCCACGTCAAGCCCAAAGCCAGACTTTTTCTATCAGGATCAATGCCTTTGCCCTGATAAATGTCAAAAAGGTTTAACTTTGTGAGGTAGTCCCCTGCTTTTTCACGAATTAACGACATTACGTCGGCAACAGGTGTGGCATCGGTAACAACCAAAGCAAGGTCACGACGCATCTCAGGGAACTTAGAAAGTGGCTTAAATGCTGGCACTTCAACCTGACGTACGGCTTTCAAGCTGATTTCCAATAAGTAAACCGCTTGCTTAAGACCTAACGGCTTAGCCAGGTTAGGATGCAATGCGCCAATCCAACCCACTGCAATACCATCAAGTTCGATGCTGGCCGTTTGTCCTGGCTGTAATGCTGGATGCTCAGCCGGTACGAAAGAGTAACGTGCTTGGCTACCGGTACGGGCTAGCAAGCTTTCAAAGTCGCCTTTAAGGTCGAAGAAATCTACGCCCTGCTCGCCTTCAGACCAGCTTTGCTCAGTGCGGCTACCGGTTAGCAACATGGCTAACTTAGGGTCCTGCACTAGGCTCTCATCTAGGTTTGAAGGATCTTTACCTGGCTGAGGCACAAAACTCAAACCCGTTTCAAATAAACGTACACGAGGCTGCTGACGCTTAATGTTATGAACCGCAGTCTGAACCAGACCTGCCCATAAGTTTGTACGCATCACTGACAAGTCCGCTGAAATTGGGTTAGCCAAGGCTAACGGTGCAACTTCAGGATCTAATAATTTTTGTACACCCGGTTCAACGAAGCTGTAAGTAATCGCTTCTTGATAACCACGGCCTACTAGCTGACGACGAACATCTTTCATCGCCAGTTCGTTTTCAGGTACTGGCAATAATGGCGTAGCGGCCATTGGCGTGCGAACGGGTAAACGGTTGTAGCCGTAAATACGGGCAAGTTCTTCGATTAGGTCGGCTTCAATTGCCATATCGAAACGGTAGCTCGGTGCAATGACCTTCCAACCGCCTTCGACGTTAGAAACGTTCATTCCTAAACGAACTAGAATCTCTTCGACTTCGCTCGCTTCAATGGTTAGACCTAACATTTTCTCAATGTTCGCCTCAACCAGAGTGATTTCAGCACAGCTTGGTAAATCAGCTTCAGAGGTTTTCTCAACAACTGGACCAGCTTCACCACCAACGATTTCTAATAATAGAGATGTTGCACGCTCAATCGCAGTACGCTGCAATTCAAAATCAACACCACGCTCAAAGCGGTGTGAAGAATCTGTGTGTAAACCGTAGTTACGTGCTTTACCAGCAATTGCGATTGGATTGAAATAAGCAGATTCTAATAGGATGTCTTGTGTTTCTGATGCATTAACACCTGAATCAGCGCCGCCCATCACACCGGCCATGGCCAATGCTTTGCTATTATCAGCAATCACTAGCGTATCGGCTTTCAGCTTAACTTCTTGATCGTCTAGCAAAACCAAAGTTTCATCTTGCTGAGCTTTACGAACAATAATACCGCCATCTAGCTTCGCCAAATCAAAGGCATGCATTGGCTGGCCAAGTTCTAATAGAACGTAATTTGTTACATCAACCACAGGATCGATTGAACGAATACCACTGCGACGCAGCTTCTCTTGCATCCAAAGTGGGCTTGCCGCTTTGATGTTAATACCTTTGATTACTCGGCCCACATAACGTGGACAGGCATCAGGCGCTTGTAGCTGAACATCAATGGCATCATCAATAGTCGCTGCAACTGCTTCAATCACTGGAGCCGTCACATCAACCTTATTTAATACGCCCACTTCACGAGATAAACCCGCAAGGCTTAAGCAATCACCACGGTTTGGCGTAAGATCTACGTCGATGATTTTATCATCACGACCATCACGGCTAAGACCCAAATATTCGCGCATGCAAACACCTAATGGCGCATCGGAAGGCAAATCCCACAAGCCATCAGACTTATCCGCTAACCCTAGCTCTTCTTCCGCGCATAACATGCCGAAAGATTCTACGCCGCGTAGTTTGGCTTTTTTAATTTTAAAATCGCCAGGAAGCACCGCTTTGATTTTCGCGAAAGGAATTTTCATACCTTCACGAACATTGGGTGCGCCACAAACGATTTGGAATTCTTCAGACCCATCTGTCACCTTACAAACATTCAGTTTGTCGGCTTCAGGGTGCTTTTCAAAACTTAAAATCTGACCGACAACGATACCGCTAAATTCACCCGCGGCGGCTTCGATGGCGTCTACTTCCAAACCCGCCATGGTGATTTGGTCGACTAATTCTTGTGTTTCAAGAGCTGGGTTAGCCCACTCTCGTAACCATAATTCACTGAACTGCATTGTATTTACCTGCTTAAAATTCTTTGTATGAAAAAAATGACTTCGGGTTATCTAAACTGCTGTAAAAAACGAAGATCATTTTCAAAGAACAAGCGCAAATCATTTACGCCATAACGCAACATTGCTAAACGCTCAACACCCATACCAAAAGCAAAACCAGAATACTTTTCAGCATCTACTCCAGACTCTTTAAATACTTTTGGATGTACCATGCCGCAACCCATCACTTCTAACCAACCGGTGTGGCTACAAACGCGACAACCTTTGCCAGAACACATCACACATTCCATATCCACTTCGGCCGATGGCTCAGTGAACGGGAAGTAAGACGGACGGAAACGAACGGCTAAATCTTTTTCGAAGAAGACTTTCAAGAACTGCTGCACTGTCCCTTTAAGGTCAGCAAAGCTCACGTCTTTATCTACCAACAAACCTTCAATCTGGTGGAACATAGGCGTGTGGGTAATATCAGAATCACAGCGATAAACACGACCTGGGCAGATCACTCGAATCGGTGGCTCTTGAGTTTCCATGGTACGTACTTGCACAGGAGAGGTGTGCGTACGCAACAAGGTATTCGCATTGAAATAGAAAGTATCATGCATCGCTCGCGCTGGGTGGTGCGATGGAATATTCAAGGCTTCGAAGTTGTGGAAATCATCCTCAACTTCAGGTCCTTCGGCAACGTTGTAACCGACGTTAGTAAAGAAAGCTTCGATACGTTCAAGGGTACGAGTAACCGGGTGCAAACCACCTTCTTGTTGGTTACGGCCCGATAAGGTCACATCAATTTTTTCTGCGGCCAATTTTTCAGCCAAGGCGATGGTCTGTAAATCGGTCTTACGCACATTGATTGCGGTCTGTACGGTGACTTTACCTTCGTTAATCAAAGCACCCGCTTTCGGACGCTCTTCATTGGATAATTTACCCAATGTCTTCAACAAGGAGGTAATCGTGCCTTTTTTACCTAGGTATTCTACTTGTACCTGGTATAACGCATTTTCTTCACTAGCACTGGCTACTTTTGCAAGCGCTTCATTAACCAGCGCGTCGAGGTTTTCCATCGTTTACTCCGTAAAAACCTAAATTTTTTAAATCTAATTCTTATATAGAACACAAACAAATAAGGGAGTGGCAAAGCCACTCCCTTATTTTAATAAACCAACTGTTATTGTTGGCTTATCTAAAAATGATCATCTGCTAGTCAACTAGCAAACTTCATTCTTATTAAAGGCTAGCTTTAGCTTTTTCTACTAGAGCCGCAAAAGCGCCTTTTTCGTTTACAGCTAGGTCAGCCAAGATTTTACGGTCAACTTCGATAGAAGCAACTTTCAAACCGTTGATGAAACGGCTGTAAGACAAACCGTTTACACGTGCACCAGCGTTAATACGTGCAATCCACAACTGACGGAATTGACGCTTTCTTTGACGACGGTCACGGTAAGCATATTGACCAGCTTTAATTACCGCTTGCTTAGCAACACGGAAAACACGGCTACGTGCTCCGTAGTAACCCTTAGCTTGCTTTAAAATCTTTTTGTGACGCTTACGCGCCTGTACACCACGTTTTACACGAGCCATAGGACTCTCCTACAAATTATACCAAGGGTTTATTAAAGGTTCGGCAACATGCGAATTACGGTTGCTTTATCTGAGGCGTGAACCATCAGGTTAGCTCGTAAATGACGCTTACGCTTAGTGCTTTTCTTGGTCAAGATGTGGGCACGGTGTGCTTGACGGTGTTTGAAGCCGTTAGCCGTTTTCTTGAAGCGCTTTGCAGCACCACTTTTGCTCTTAATTTTAGGCATTTCTTTTACCACTTCGCATTGTTAATAAAACAGCAGCAGGTAGAACGTACAAAACCCCAGCCTCATATTGCTATGAATGCCAGGGTAAGGCGGTTCGTTTTAAAACCTAACTACTTCTTTTTGACTGGTGAAAGCACCATGATCAATTGACGACCTTCCATTTTAGGACGCTGCTCTACGGTGCCATATGCCTCAAGATCTTTCTCAAGACGCATCATAAGCTGCATGCCCAAATGTTGGTGAGCCATCTCACGACCACGGAAGCGCAATGAGCACTTCGCTTTGTCACCACCTTCTAGGAAACGAATCAGGTTGCGTAGTTTTACCTGATAATCGCCATCCTCAGTCCCAGGACGGAATTTAATTTCCTTAACCTGAGTCTGTACTTGCTTCTTCTTAGCGGCATTACGCTGCTTTTTCTCTTCATATAGCTTTTGGCCATAGTCCATAATCTTACAGACTATTGGATCGCCATCAGAAATCTGCACCAAATCCAAGCCCGCTTCTTGAGCGGCTGCAAGAGCAACGTCAATTGTCACAACACCGGCCTGTTCGCCAGCTGCGTCAATTAATCGTACTTCTTTTGCTTTAATATTATCATTGATCGATGGGCGCTCAGCGCGAGCACCACGTTTATTATCACGTCTGATGTTAAATTACTCCGTTTCAACTCGGCCGCGGCGGGCGACATCTTGCGCTAATAGCTCTTTAAAGGCGTCTAGGGTCATTGTTCCTAGATCATCTCCTTTACGAGTACGCACTGCTACCGTGTTGGATTCGACTTCTTTATCCCCTACCACAATCAGGTAAGGCACTTTGTGTAATGTATGCTCGCGAATTTTAAAGCCAATCTTCTCATTTCTCAAGTCCGCAGAGGCTCTAATATCATCTAATTTCAAAGATTCTTCGATTTTTTGGCAATACTCACCCTGATTATCGGTAATATTCAGAATTGCGACCTGTTTAGGGGCCAACCAGGCTGGGAAAGCGCCGGCGTAATGCTCGATCAAAATACCAATGAAACGTTCAAAGGAACCCAAAATTGCGCGGTGCAACATTACTGGGGTCTTACGCTCATTATCTTCACCCACATATTGAGCACCTAAACGCTCAGGCAACATGAAGTCTAGCTGGATAGTACCGCACTGCCATACACGATTTAGACAATCGCGCAGAGAGAACTCAATCTTAGGACCGTAGAATGCACCTTCACCTGGCTGCAATTCCCATTCAAGACCGGCATCATTCAATGCATCTTCCAATGCCGCTTCCGCTGCATCCCATTGAGAGTCTTCACCGATACGGCCTTCAGGGCGTGTCGATAGCTTCATTTCAATGTTATCGAAACCAAAGTCTTTATACACATCAAGGGTTAGCTTGATGAAGTCTGAAGCTTCCTTACGAATCTGATCTTCGCGTGCAAAGATATGTGCATCATCCTGGGTGAAACCACGTACACGCATAATGCCGTGTAAAGCACCGGATGGTTCATTACGGTGACAACAACCAAATTCCGCTAAACGCAATGGTAAATCACGGTAGCTCTTTAAGCCTTGGTTAAAGACCTGAATGTGACACGGGCAATTCATCGGTTTAACGGCGTAAGTACGTTTTTCCGATTCGGTGACAAACATGCCATCGGCATAATGTTCCCAGTGACCCGATTTTTCCCATAAGGCGCGGTCCACAACCTGAGGGGTTTTAATCTCTTGATAACCGGCATCGTTTTGCACTTTACGCATGTACTGTTCAAGTGCTTGGTAAATAGACCAACCATTTGGATGCCAAAATACCATACCTGGCGCTTCTTCTTGCAGATGAAAAAGATCCAATTGCTTCGCCAGTTTGCGGTGATCACGCTTTTCTGCTTCTTCTAAGCGAAGCAAATAAGCTTTCATTTCTTTTTTATCGTTCCAAGCTGTACCGTAAATACGCTGCAGCTGCTTGTTCTGAGAATCACCACGCCAGTAAGCCCCGGATACACGCATCAGTTTAAAAGTACGCATACTTTTAGTACTAGGAACGTGCGGTCCACGACACATGTCGACGTATTCTTCGTGATGGTATAAACCAACTGCGGTTTCACCTTTCGAGATTAAATCGTCAATCAACTCAACTTTATAATCTTCTTCACGATCAACAAAGAGACGACGTGCATCTTTAATCGGCGTCATTTCTTTATTAACAAGGTAATCTTTTTTAACCAGCTCTTTGATGCGTTTTTCAATCGCCGCCAAATCTTCTGGGGTGAAAGGACGTTCAAAATCGATGTCGTAATAATAGCCGTCTTCAATCACCGGACCGATGGCCATTTTTGCCGTTGGGTAAAGCTGCTTAACCGCATGACCAATCAAGTGAGCGAAAGAGTGACGAATCACTTCAATACCTTCAGCATCACGACCTGTAATCAGGGAGATATCAGAATCATGTTCAATCAGTTCACAAGCATCAACCAATTCACCATTAATACGACCACATACAGTCGCTTTCGCTAGACCAGGACCGATATCTTCGGCAACCTGCATCAGCGTAACAGCTTGATCAAATTCGCGTTTGGAACCATCAGGGAGGGTAATTACAGGCATCAATATTATCCTTTCACAGTGGTGACCCCTACCAAAGGTCACATGACGTGTAAATGCACTACCTTATAGTCAGTAGCAACACATAAAAATTTAGACGCAAAAGAGTACAGCTAGGGTAAGCAAGTGTAAAGGGCTATACCCCTGCAAAAGCCTTATAAGCATTTAATTTACTTAACTTTCTTTCAGTTAATCCGATTCACGATGCGAGCAAACGCTTCTGATAACGCAGCGGGGTTTCACCGAGCCATTGTTTGAACGCCCGAGAGAATGCACTTTGCTCAGAATATCCTAATAACAGTGCAATTTCCGATAAGGTTAGACGCCCTTCTTTCAGATATTGCTTAGCCAATTGTTCACGGGTTTTTTGCAGCAACACTTTAAATACCAACTCTCTTTCTTCTAAGCGACGATGTAAAGTGCGCGCCGAAAGCTTCATATAGCGTGCGACTTCTTCTATTGTCGGCTTACCATCCTGCATGGCACGCAATACATACTTATAGAGCTGCTGTTCAAAGTGATCACCATTGGGCAATACATCCAATAAAGCATCCGCCTGCTGATCGAGTAATGCGCGCAATACTGGGTCAGCCTTTTCAATCTTTAAAGTCAGCATCGAAACAGGGAAGGCGATATAAGTATTTTTACAGCTGAACTCAACATCACAACCTAACAAGTCCAAATAAGGCCCAACGTCCTCCGGCCTTTCATGAACAAAGCCAACCTTAGTTGGCTGCAGGGATTCATCCCCTACCAACATGCGCACATAATTGGCCATACTTGAAAGCAGTGTATCGTCTGACTCCCTGGTCGAATAACCATAATCATAGGGCCATGAGAAAATCACTTGATCGCCTTCAGCCTGGGTATAAGCCTCATTACCTTCGTATAATAAACGCTGATAGCGTTCAAAACGCTGCAAAGCTTCCGCCAAATATTCGCAAGATAAACTCAAGTATCCCAATACACCACAATGGCTTGCCTGTATGTGAGTACCCACTTCAAGACCAATATAAGGCTTACCATAAACCTCAGCTATGACTTCTAAACTATGCCACCAATCCGTAAAGGGCATGCGAGAGTTCGCACTGTACTGGGTTAGCTTTGAGCGAAGCTTGAGCAGTTTCGATGCCCCCTGCCCTTGATCCTCCGATAAAGGATTCCCATCGAGATAACTAACCAATAGCCCGGCCAAGTCCCCAGCGACATTAAAATTTACCAGCATTCAGCATTCTCATTAACTTTTAACAAATGAATAGCGAACAAACTATTCGCCTCAACTATCAGCGAAGTGGCAGTTAATGTCAAAAATGAAATCAGTAATGTCAATAATTCTAGCCAAAACCCAGACATAATGAACTCATCAAAACAGCAGTTTACAGACACTGCTCTAAAAACAGCTCAGAAAGACATAACTATAAAAGCTCTAAAAGAGCCGGAGAAGCAGATGGAAGATTTAATACGCGCAATTGGTTTTATCCTAGCCGCCGGAGTCATCTTTATGGCCATGATGGTTTTCGAAGCCTGGTATTTACATCGTAAAACCGGCGATACCAACTACCGCTTTGGCGAGACTTTAGCCAACCTCACTACGGGTGCGTCTTACAAAATTGTCGATGGCATTGCCATCGCACTTTTCATTACCGCCTTCTCCGATATGATCAACCCTTATGGCCTAGGCTGGAACCCCGAACCTTCAATCTGGGCCTTTGCCATCCTGTTTATATTGGCCGACCTGTGCATGTATTTCAATCATTTGGCCATGCATAAATTTCGCTGGTTTTGGGCGACTCACGTCACCCATCACTCGTCGCAAAATATGAATTTATCCACCGCTCTTCGCCAGAATTTTCTTAATGCACTAAACGGAAATTGGCTATTAATGTGGGTTCCACTTTCATTAATTGGCTTCGATAAAGATTGGATTTTAATCGCCATCGAAACGAATCTGCTGTATCAATTCTTTTGCCATACCGAAGCCGTTGGTCGCTTGGGCTGGATTGAAAAAATCTTCAATACACCATCTCACCATCGCGTGCACCACGGTAGTAACCCTGCACAAATCGATCGTAATTTTGGTGGTGTATTTATTATCTGGGATAAATTATTCGGCACTTTCCGCGATGAACGCGAAGCCGGAGAAATTAAATACGGTGTAACGCGCATGCCAGCGAAACCTCTGAATCCTTTTTATATTCAAGTATATGAGCTGGTTTCGATTTTCAAAGATTTATGGAAATACAAAGATTTAAGAATTTTATACAAACACCCAGAATGGGTGACTGAGAAATACGGCAAGCAATAAACTGATAATTCAAATAAAAAAGGCCGATCTAATAATTAGATCGGCCTTTTTTATTACTCAAAATGAGAGGTATTATCTCATCATCGGAGGCATACCACCGGGAGGCATACCGCCACCGCCGCCAGTCATACCCCCCATAGCGCGCATCATTTTCTTCATGCCGCCTTTTGCCGTCATCTTCTTCATCATTTTTTGCATCTGCTTATGCTGTTTCAGCAAGCGATTCACGTCTTGAATCTGAGTACCCGAACCTTTAGCGATACGTTTCTTACGCGAACCGTTGATCTTGTCTGGGAAGTGACGCTCTAATGGCGTCATAGAACAAATGATTGAATCCATCTGTTTAAATTGACCTTCTGCCGCATCGGTTTGCTTGGCCATGTTACCCATGCCGCTCATACCTGGCAGCTTGTCTAACATTGAGGTGATACCCCCCATGTTATTCATCTGACGAAGCTGGTCACGGAAGTCTTCTAAGTCAAAACCTTTACCGGCTTTTAATTTCTTAGTTAACTTATCCGCTTTTTTCTTATCGATTTTGCGCTCGGCATCTTCGACAAGGGTCATGATATCACCCAAGTCTAAAATACGAGACGCTACACGATCTGGGTGGAAAGGCTCTAATGCCTCCGTCTTCTCACCCATACCCATGAATTTAATTGGCTTGCCTGTTACATGACGCACAGAAAGTGCAGCACCACCGCGTGCATCACCATCAGCCTTGGTTAAGACCACACCGGTAAGTGGAAGAGCATCATTAAAGGCTTTCGCAGTATTCGCCGCATCTTGACCCGTCATGGCATCAACAACGAATAAAGTTTCTTGCGGAGAAATAGCAGCGTGAAGATCCTTGATCTCACCCATCATTTCTTCATCAATTGCCAAACGACCCGCGGTATCGACGATCAATACATCGGCGAATTGCGTTTTCGCTTCTTGAATCGCCGCATTAGCAATATCAATAGGCTTTTGACTAACATCTGAAGGGAAGAACATCGCCCCAACTTCTGTCGACAAGGTTTCAAGCTGTTTGATGGCTGCCGGACGATAAACGTCAGCAGAAACCATCATCACTTTTTTCTTATCACGCTCTTTTAAGAAACGCGCAAGTTTCGCAGCGGTGGTGGTTTTACCCGCCCCTTGCAAACCTGCCATCATGATAATTGCCGGCGGTTGAACGGCTAGATCAAGACCTTCATTAGCCGCCCCCATCACATCGCGCAATTCATCATTTACAATTTTTAGGAATGCCTGGCCTGGATTCAGGCTGGTCATTACTTCAGAACCAATGGCACGTTCTTTAACACGATCGGTAAACGCTTTTACCGCCGGCAAAGCTACATCGGCTTCTAATAACGCCATGCGCACTTCGCGCATAGTGTCTTTAATATTTTCTTCAGTCAGTTTGGCCTGGCCAGTAATGCTCTTTAAGGCACCACCCAGGCGGTCTGTTAAGCTATCAAACATGGGCTTATGTCAATCACAACGAAATAAAGTCGATGATTGTACAAATATCGGCCCAACATAGCCAGTCGTGCTTGGCCTTATCTCTCTGTTGTGAGAAACTTTTGTTCTAAATACCCGATTCAAAGGAATAACCGGCATGACCGGATCAATCAGCACTGCCTTTTTTGCACTTCCCGCAGCACTTCTTTATCTCTTCGGTGCTTATCGTCAATGGCAAACGCTCAATAATAAAAAGGAAGCGAATAAAACACTGGTATTAGCATTAGGTACATGTGCTGGCATTATTCACGCATTATTACTGGCCGGATCCGTTGTTCAACATGGCGGCTTTAACTTCGGTTTCTTCAACGTGGGTATCTTTATCTCCCTCGTTATCAGCCTTTTGGTCATTATTAGCAGCATCAGCAAGCCCTTAGAGAATCTATTAATCGGTGTATTCCCAATGGCTGCACTCATCATACTGGTTGATAGCGTGACACCCGGTTCAGACAAGGTATCTCAGCTCACTGGCGGACTAGGCTGGCACATCATTTTATCGATTTTGGCCTACAGCATCTTAGTGATTGCCGCGATTCAAGCCATTTTGTTATACCTGCAAAATAAGCAATTAAAGAGTCACAAAACATCTGGCTTAATTAAAGCGCTACCACCATTACAAACCATGGATGCGCTATTATTTGAAATGATTTGGATCGGCATGGTGCTATTAACAGCCTCTTTCGTGATTGGCTGGCCTTATATTATTGATATTCAAGGGCAGCATCTATTACATAAAACAGCGCTGAGCATCATGTCTTGGCTCGTCTTTGCCGTCTTATTATTTGGCCGCTTCAACTTTGGCTGGAGAGGTATAACGGCTAGTCGTTTGACTCTAGTCGGTACAGGCTTCTTAATTTTGGCCTATTTCGGCTCTAAATTCGTACTGGAATTAGTACTCTAGCAATAATTTTTGTTATCCTTGCGTTTCCAAAATAACGCAAGGAACTCGTCTTGAACGACGTCCCCCTCGGTATCCTCTTTGGCATACTGGTTTTACTGATTATATTCTCCGGCTTTTTCTCCAGTTCTGAAACCGGCATGATGTCCCTCAACCGCTATCGGTTGCGCCACATGGCGAAGAATAAGCACAAGGGTGCTCTACGCGCATCCAACCTTCTAGCGAAACCCGATCGCTTAATTGGCACCATCTTAACCGGCAACAACCTGGTTAATTTCGCGGCAGCCGCACTTGCCACCATTATTAGTCAGCGCTTATGGCCCGACAATCCAGATCTTGCGGTTTTCGTGAATACCATTCTATTTACCTTGGTAGTGCTAATTTTTGCAGAGCTGACTCCTAAGACCCTAGCGGCAATACACCCAGAAAAAGTGGCTTTTCCTGCGGCTAGAATCCTCGTTGTTCTGCAGTGGTTATTAACCCCTTTTGTTTGGTTCGTAAATACCATTGCTAACGCGTTATTAAAGCTAATCAGAGTCGATATCAATGCAACACCGGATAACCTCAGTACGGAAGAGTTACGCACCGTCGTAAATGAAGCAGGAACTATGATTCCTAAACGCCACCAGCACATGCTGATCAGTATTCTAGATCTTGAAAAAATGGCGGTGAACGACATTATGGTGCCACGTAATGAAGTGGTCGCGATTGATTTAGAAGATGATATTGAACAGATTGTCGAGCAATTACGTTCAACCCAACATACGCGCTTACCAGTTTATCGCGGTGATATTAACGAAGTCGTTGGCTTACTGCATACCCGTAATGCCAGTCGTTTTTTAACCAATCCTGACTTCAAGAAAAGCGATATATTACAAGAGTGTCGAGATCCGTACTTCATTCCAGAAAGCACGCCATTGCATACACAGCTTTTCAACTTCCAAAAGCAGCAGCGACGTATTGCCTTAGTGGTTGATGAATACGGGGACGTTCAGGGAATTTGTACGCTAGAAGATATTCTGGAAGAGATCGTTGGTGAATTCACCACCGATACCGCCGCTATTGAAAATCCAGACTTCAAACGCTTAAACGATGGCAGTACGCTAATTGATGGCACCGCCTATATCCGTGATATCAATAAAGCGCTCAGCTGGGAGTTCAATACTGATGGCCCTAAGACTTTCAGCGGATTGATCGTTGAATACTTAGAAACCATTCCTGATGGCCCTGCTTGCTTAACCCTTGAAGGCAAGCGCATCGAGATTTTGAAAGTTGAAGATAATATGGTGAAGCTTTCTCGGGTATTTGATAAGTAAATTACCTTTTAAAAAGGCGCTGGTTTCCTGCAACAGCGCCGATACGAACATCTTCCAACAATTCGCTCTAAGATCGGCATTGAGTGTATCCTTCTGCGGCACGTCGTAAATACGCCGCTTCGCTCTCCCTGTAGACTCTACTAAAAGATCCCTCTTTTAGAAGGCTTTAAACGATACACTCAACACCGATCCGCAAATCCAGAGTTTCAATCCAGATTTCACGGTATTAACTATTTAATATCTGACGGCTAGTCATTCACCAACAGAATGTTCAATATAAGAAATCATTGATTTCTGAATCTAAAAAACTTCTATTGGTGAAGTATTAGGTGATTCGTTTTAGGGGCGTTTACGCCGCAAGGATGCGGGGGTCGAGCGTACAGGGAGAGCGAAGCGGCGTATTCACCTGCGTACCCTAAAAGGAATTACCTAATGCTGCGCGTGAAACACTATCGAGTTACGGCTTTTAGATTACCCCTCAAGCTTTAGCGCACCCCAATAAAGTGCTACAATCGCCGCCTTTCTTTTATCGACGAATTAAGCCTGTAGCAACATGACTGATCAAGCATCCAAAAGCCGTAAGATACTGGTAACCAGCGCACTTCCCTACGCCAATGGCTCAATCCACCTTGGCCATTTGTTGGAATATATCCAAACTGATATCTGGGTACGCTTCCAAAAAGCACGTGGACACCAATGTACCTACGTTTGTGCCGATGATGCTCACGGTACCGCCATCATGTTGCGCGCGGAAAAAGAAGGCTTAACTCCAGAACAACAGATCGCTAACGTCAAAGCTGAACACGAAGCCGATTTCGCAGACTTCCAAGTGAACTTCGATAACTTCCACTCGACCCACTCGGAAGAGAACCGCGAATTAAGCGCTGAAATCTACAAAGCTTGCCGCGATAAAGGCCACATTGCCGTTCGCAAAATTAAACAGCTTTATGATCCAAAGAAAGAATTATTCTTAGCCGACCGCTATGTCAAAGGCCAATGCCCTAAATGTAATGCTGAAGACCAGTATGGCGATAACTGCGAAAGCTGTGGCGCAACTTATACCCCTGCGGAATTGATCAAACCGTTCTCTACGATTTCTGGTGCGACCCCAGTCGAAAAAGAATCCGAACACTACTTCTTCAAACTGCCTGACTTCCAAGAGTTCCTACAAGATTGGACTCGCTCAGGCACCTTGCAAGACGAAGTCGCCAACAAGCTAGCCGAATGGTTAGATTCTGGTTTGCAAGAATGGGACATTAGCCGTGATGCACCCTATTTTGGTTTTGAAATCCCAGATGCCCCAGGCAAATACTTCTACGTATGGCTGGATGCACCGATTGGCTACATGGCCAGCTTTAAAAACCTGTGCGAAAGCGACGAAGGTAAGGCACGTGGGCTGAACTTTGATGAATACTGGAAGCCCGGCCCTAATGGAGAGAATGATACTGAGATCTATCACTTCATCGGTAAAGACATCATCAACTTCCACGCCCTATTCTGGCCTGCAATGTTAACCGCAGCGGATTACCGCACACCAACAGCAGTAAACGCTCATGGTTTCGTAACGGTAAACGGCGAAAAAATGTCGAAGTCTCGTGGTACTTTTATTAAAGGCCGTACCTTCTTAAATCATTTAAACCCAACCTATTTACGTTACTACTTTGCCGCTAAATTAAGCAACAAGGTAGACGACTTCGATCTTAACCTTGAAGACTTCGTACAGCGCGTTAATAGCGACCTAGTAAACAAATTGGTTAACATCGCTAGCCGTACCGGCAACTTTGTTTTCAAAGCGGGCGGCAAACTAAGCGGCAACTGCGTCGAGCAGGAAATGGTTCAGCACTTCATCGACCAAGGTGATGTGATCGCAGAATTATACGAAAACCGTGAATTCGGCAAAGCCATGAAAGAAATCATGACCCTAGCTGATCGCGCTAACGAATACATTCAAGAAAAAGCCCCGTGGGCGATGAACAAAGAAGAAGGCCGTCAGCAAGAAGTTGTTGAGGTATGCTCGGTTGCGATTAACTTATTCCGCCAGCTGATCACCTATCTTGCCCCTGTTCTGCCGGACATTGCAGAAAAGACACAAGCTTTCTTGAATCTAGACTCTTTAAATTGGGAAGCGCGCACCAATATCTTATTGGATCACGAGATCAACAAGTTTAAGCCCATGCTAGGCCGTGCTGAATTGAAACACGTAGAAGCCATCTTAGAAGAAACCAAAGATGACTTACGCAAAGAAGCAATCTTGAACGGCGAAGCGGTTGAAGAAGAACCTGCTGAACCGGTTGAAGAAAAGAAGCTGAGCAATAAAGAACGTAGAAAACTTGAAAAAGAACGCCGCGCCGCTGAACAATTAGCCAACGCGCCAAAGCTACGAGAAGACGGAAACGAAGTCATCGCCGACGAAATTCAGTTTGATGATTTCGCCAAAGTAGATCTACGTATCGCAAAAATTGTAAAAGCCGACCACGTTGAAGGCGCTGATAAATTATTGCAGCTCACCCTAGACATAGGTAACGGCGAAACGCGTAACGTATTTTCAGGGATCAAAGCGGCTTATCAGCCAGAAGATCTTGAAGGTAAATTAACGATCGTAGTGGCTAACCTAGCCCCACGTAAAATGAAATTTGGCATGTCGGAAGGCATGGTACTGGCGGCAGGCCCGGGTGGCAGCGACTTGTGGATCTTAGAACCCCATGACGGCGCACAGCCTGGCATGCGCGTACTTTAATAGCGACCTATTTTTAGAGAATCGAGAAACACATGAGCAACGAACACACTATCGAACAGGGTAATTCAAAAGGCGCACCGGATTATTTAAAAGACGCAGCGTCTTTAATGTCAGAAGAAGGCAACTTTGCCACTTCCAATGTTTGGTATCACGGTACAGCCTCTAGCTTAGTGAAAGGCATTAAAAATAAAGGCCTTCACGGGGGTGGTGATGCCGCTTGGATCAAGCGCACTCAAGGCACCTTGCAAACCATTGGTAACCGTACCTTTGAAAGCAAAGATCCGGTTTTCTTAACTCAAAGTAAAGAGTTGGCTTATTTCTGGGCGCAACAGCGCGCGCACTCACGCAACCTGTACTTCCAGAAAGGTGAAACGCCCGTTGTTGTTAAGATCACTTTAAACGAAGACGATAATGCCAAGGTAAATCCAGATGCAGGCGGTGCTGCCCTTATCATGGAACCTAATAATGCCTATATCCTTCACCTGAAAGAAATCTTTACGGCGAACGGCCAAGATCTAGATGACTTTGACCCAAGAGAAGCGGATCGTATGATCTACCTAAACCGTTTAGGTTTAGCGTATACCAACGACTACATCCCAGGGAAATTCATTGAAGTGATTGCTGAAAACTCTTAATCAGCACACACCTTTGAAACTGATATCAATGAAACCGGTCTTAGCAAGTATGCTAGACTGGTTTTTTTATGCCTAGGTTTTAGGATTTATGCTTCTCATTCGCCAGCCCCTTATTCTGCTTTCTCTTATATTTGCTTTAACTAGCCATGCTGAAACTAGCATCTGGCAAGTCAGCAACGGAAAGAATACTGTCTATTTAGGCGGTACTTTTCACATGTTAAAACCCAGCGATTACCCTTTACCCAAGGAATTTGAACAAGTTTATAAAAAGGTTAACTGGCTGGTATTTGAAACCGACATTGATCAACTTGGCAGCCCAGAATTTCAGCAAAAATTCATCAAGGCAATGAGCCTTCCTAGCGGCCAAATTCTCGCGGATCAACTCTCGCCTCAAGCTTACTCTGGATTAATCCGTTATGCGTCGAAGAACAATATCGATACCGGTCGTTTACAGCACTTTAAACCACAAATGATCGGCCTAATTATCAGCCTTGAAGAATTGAAAAAATTTGGCTTAACCGCTCAAGGAGTTGATGATTTTATGGGCGACAAAGCTAGAACCGATGGCAAGATGGTGACGAAATTAGAAAGTATCGATGAACAAATTAACTATATCGCCACCATGGGCCAAGGCAATGAGAGCGCCCTAATATTACAAACCCTGGACGATATCAAAGATCTTCCTCAAGACTTAACCTCCTTAAGTAATGCTTGGCGCTCTGGAAATAGTCAAAATCTATTTGAAACCGGCATTAAGCCGATGATGGAAGACTACCCCCAGGTTTATCGCAGCCTCTTAGTTGAACGTAATAATAACTGGCTCCCTAAGATTGAGCGCTTAATTAGCCAGCCAGAACAAAAGTTTATTCTCGTGGGCGCACTGCACCTAGTGGGTGAAGATGGGTTATTGAAACAGCTTAAAAATAAGGGGTATCAAGTTCAACAGTACAAAGGCTCTATATAAGGGCTATTTAAAGGCGTTGGATAAATGTCAGCTAATCCAGCTCTAGACAATTATTGACACGAATATCCTTCCAAACCATTGACTCCCCTTGCCAACAAACTACCATGTTGGCAATTCTTAAATAAATATGAGACTCAAAAATTACTATGAAGTCCACTATCAGCAAAATAGCCACACTTTTCACTGCCTTCTTCTTAATGTTTGCCATGGTCAGCGAAGCCGATGCCAAACGTTTTGGCGGTGGTGGCTTTGGTAAGACCTTTAAAACATCCCCTTTTGCCTCTAAAAAAGCAGCACCGGCGAAGAATTCTCAACAGAAACAAGCTGGGCAGAAAAAAGGCGGCATGATGGGTGGTCTTATGGGCGGATTATTAGCCGGTGGACTTTTCGCTGCACTTTTGGGCAGCGGTGCTTTTGAAGACTTACAAGTGATGGACATGATCATCATGGCCGCGCTAGCATTTTTAGCCTTTAAATTGTTTAAAGGTTTTATGGGCGCACGTCCTAAGCAGCAAGCCTCAATGGCAGGCCTCTCAGGCCAAGGTGGCAACCAACAACGTCAAAGTTTTGAAATGCCTCGTGATGCAGGTAGCAACCCAGCACCAGAAGCCCCTGAAACTCAGGCTACAGGTTTTAATCAAGATGACGTGCCGTTTAACCTACCTGAAGGTTTTGATCAGCAGGGCTTCATCGAAGGCTCTCTAAATCACTACCGCACAGTGCAGGAGTCTTGGAACAAAGGCGAACTTGAAACGATTGAAGAGTACGTTAGCCCTGAGTTATTCGCCGCACTATCTCAGCAACGTAATAAATTGATGGTGCCGCCTCAAACTGAAATTTTAGATCTTAATGCTGAAATTGTCCGTGCCGATAAAGCCGGTGATTCTGCAGAAATTAGTATTCTCTTCCGTGGTATCTGCAAAGATGAGCTAGAAAAGTCTCAAGATGGCATTTTTGATATCTGGCACTTACAGCGTGATCTAAGTACTGAAAATGCGGACTGGGTTATCGTCGGTATCGAAGCTGAATAGTTATTCGTACTACTGATATTAGAGTATTCATTAAAGCCACTTTCATAGTGGCTTTTTTGTGCATTAAAATAAACCTAAAAATAACGACAACAATCACCTGAAAGGAAGAACTATGACACTCACAACAGGCTCTATGACCATCGCATACTGGTGCGTTTTCATCGCCATTTTATTACCCGTTGCATTCACAGGGTTAGCCAAGTTCACCAGTAACTTTCAACCGAAACATAATCATGCTCCCCGTAAGTTTTTAGACGGCTTAACCGGCTGGCAACAACGCTCAAATTGGGCACAACAAAATACCTTTGAATCCATTCCTGGCTTTATGGCCGCGGTGATCATCGCCCATCAAATTGGCGGCAATCAAGATAATATTGATATGCTTGCCGTCAGCTACATCATCATCCGAGTAGTATATGGCGCTTTATATATTGCCGACATCGCCTTGATGAGAACCCTTGCTTGGGCATTAGGGGTTGCTTGCATTTTAGGGTTATTTTTTACCTAAACTAATCACAGTCAGAAACAGCGGTATCTCCTGGTTAGAAGATATCGCCGCTTTCACACACGATTAACCTAATAAGCAATACGCTTATTATTTTGTAAGTGCTGATAGCTCACATTATCACTTACCGATCCGCCTCCCATCGTTCCACAACCTAAGGTCCATGACAGGTTTAGCCCATTATCAGCGCCAATACAGCCCTGCGTACCCGCTGTAGATACCAATACGCGACTAACTTGTACAACCGCGCTGAAAGCACGCACCCGATCTTGATTATTGGTATGGATAATTGCGGTATGCCCCTTACCTTCAAGCTCTAAAATTTCATACGCATGATCAAGGGCCATTTTATCATCAACATTTTTAATAAAAGATAAAATGGGGGCCAGTTTTTCACGCAGTAAAATGGAATCAAAATCGTATGGCTGAACTTCAGCCAAGATTAATTTAATCGCATAATCCCTTTCAATTCCTACGGCATCACAAATATCAGCTGCAGACTGGCCAATAAATTCAGGCTGTAAACCACGCCCCTCAGAAAAAACCTTTGATAATAATAACTCACGTTCGCTAGACGTTAGAATAATACCCCCAAAGGATTGAGCATGAAGCAAAAATTGATCGACTACCTTCTGATCAAGGATCAAATTATTTTCGCTGCCGCAAACCACCCCATTATCAAATGCCTTACTATTAATAACCTTGCTCACCGCTGACTCAATATCACAGTCATCACAGATCCAAACCGGAGCATTTCCTTTACCAACACCAATAGCTGGGGTTCCTGAAGAGTAAGCACTCTTCACCATTGACGGGCCACCAGTAGCCAAAATCATACTAATATCATCATGCGACATATAGGCGCTAGTGACTTTGCGATTAGCGGCCAATTCTGGCGTTTGCACAAGATTTTCAGGGGCGCCAAAACGCTTAAGAACTTGCTGAATGATTTCAACCGTACGCTCACCGACTAATCGCCCTTTGCGGTGAGAACTAATCACAATCGCATTGCGGGACTTTAAACTAATTAAGGTTTTAAAGACGATTGTTTCGACGGGATTGGTAATAGGGATCATGCCAAATACAACACCAATCGGCATAGAGACACGCTCAATACCATTCGCTTCTAATTCAATTGCCCCATTACCCGGTTTATTGATTAACGAATCGGCAACATCCAGTGAACCCAATTTAATTTTTAATACCTTATGCTCTACAACGCCCATGCCAGACTCTTGATGGGTAAGCTCGGCTAATGTCTGTGCTTGCGCATAAATGCTCTTGGCAATTTGCATGATCATCTCATCAACCGTATCTTCAGACCATGATAAGAACTTTTCATGTGCCATTTTGGCCAATTCAATTTGTGCATCCACGGCAGGAATACTGGCTTGCTTCAAAGCTGACTGCTGATGCAAAGGACGTGATTTTTTCAATCGATTCATCAATGAATGATTAAATACCTTAAAAAACTCCTGATGTGCTAACTCATCCATTTCAGCAAGACTGTGTAATTTCTCAGCGGATAAAAACAGTACTGTGGTATCTTCTAAGGCAACTACTGACATGGCTCTAGTTTCCCCAGACACTAGACTCATAGCCCCTAACAGATCGCCTGTGCCATAACTTTCAACATCAATATCGGCATCAACATCTTGATCAAAATACTGCGTTACTAGTCGTCCTTCTAAAATATAAAAACAGCCATTCGGCTGCTCTCCTTGCTTAAAAACGTACTCGCCAGAGCAATAGTTTTTCTGTGAACAATACTTCGTTAAACGTTCAACTTCACTCTTTGCCAGCGATACTACGGTTGGAACATTCATCACTTCTTCCTTAAATTTAGCGAATTCTCTTATAAGATTTTAGAATATCATTGCATTCTCTTATAAGAATTCATACAATTCTTACACGAAATACGCCAAAACGGAATGATTATTATTTTCATCAAGGATGAGTTATGGCATTATAAATGGACACTCATCACAAGGAATTCGTTTTGGACAAATTACGTACCCGCGACATCGAAAATTTCCTCGGCATCTATTCTCCCTATTACATCAAAGATATGAAACTTGATGATGAAAACGAAATATTTACCATTCAGTTAGATGAGATAAGTAATAAAAACAAAACAATCGCTTCACGTTTTAAAAGCAGTACTCGACCTAATACTTATCGTTGGAAGCATATAAAATTTGGCCGTTTCAATACCATAATTGAATTCAAAAGTACGGCCGCTAATTTTGAGCGCTTAACAAAATTAATTTGTCCTGCTTTCTTGGGCTCGGTGCAGAAGAACCATACAAAACAATTTGAAGACGTTATTCTATTTGCTCATGGTAAAAAGCTGGATGCTGAAACCATCTCAACATTAACCGGCTTAGAAGTCGCTGAAATTACCAAGCTCATACTGGATAATGAAAACTCGCAAATCACCGAAACCACCAGTAACTTATTACCTTTAGAAACTGATCCTATTTGGATTAAAATTATTAAACGTGAATTACCATTAAAAACTAACGTAACACCGTTACGCATGCTGCTGCATAAATTAGAATTAAATGAAATAAACGATAATGATAGCCATTCTTTACAAGAATCCGTATCGACACTGCGTGCATTCTTCATTAAAAACAAAGCGAATTTAACCAGCGAATATCAGCAAGTTGGGGCAAAGAAAGAACAGCACGTTAATCCATTGAATAAACCGATTAACAATAATAAGAGTTCAACAAAACTCACTCCAACTCACCCAGTCTGGGACAGCATATTGACTGAGAAGTTTTCTCTAATGTCTTCAAATCTTGCGTTCAATCTGTATATATCGCGCTTAAAGGGATTATATAGACAAGATCTTTCTAGCTCAGAAAAACGAGACATCGTTATTGAGCTAATGAAGTATCTTAAGAAAAATTTGGCGAGCTTACGCAATGAACTGATATCCATCAAAAAGATAGCTGAGAATATTGATAGCGAACCTAAAGCGAATAAAATCCCAGCCAAAGACGATGTGATTTGGTTAAATATATTAACTGAACAGTCCGAATTCAAAACCTCTAAATTAAATCTCAATTTACTACTCGTTAAACTTAAAAGCCAGGTCAGTAAAGGTTTTGAGCAAGAGTCATGTGCCGAATTACAGCAGTTCTTCAATGACAATCAACGTAGCTTATCAGCAGAAATAGATCTGTTAACCAATCGCAATACAGAAGCCGTTAGCTAAGAAAATTAGAAACCTATCGCCATTTAACCAGTGTCATCAGAATTTGTTAGGATTATCATGAGTAATATTAAAATCACATCAGAATTAATGGATTTAGAATCCGTTATCGGGAAAATCAATCAGCGAGAATTTTTAATCATCGCCGCGGATGAGAAGATACTTAAACAGCTGCCGTCTGGAAATTGGATAGCAGGTAGCATTCCTTATTTCATGGGCCAAGAAGGCGGCGAAATCAGCCAAGATAAAGCCTTTGTAAATACCATTGAAGGTCTTGATCTTAGCAACCCACCCCGCATTATGCCGTACGATGCTAACTCCATTAAGAATATTGCCCAAGATGCCCCTGATAATGGTTTCACCATTACGATTTTGCCTGCGGGCAGCGATGTTCATGCTGAGTATGCCGAGAATGCACCGAGTTATAACAATATGTTTTTCTCGCCAATTATTGGCTGGATAGCCGGTAGCCATTTAGAAGAATCGGAAGCTCAGCCTCAAGTAGGCTTTGGCCCCGTGAACATGCTAATGGCCGACAAGGCTATTGCTATGCACGTATCGTTACCAGAGAATCAATTCGCTAACATTAATATTGTGAACTTATTCGAACAAGGTTCAGGGCCTCAAATTAGTTTTTCTGACACTGGGTTTTCTGCCAATGATTGTTTAATCGATGGCAAACCTGAGAAGTTTTCAGAGTATGTACAAAATAATAATATCGATACGCGTCTCCCCTTAGTCGCTGATTACAATGGGGTTAATATTAATGTATCGATTAAAGAACTACTGAGCGACTCTGTCGAGTTTTACGCGCCGATTTTCCGTAACGTAAATTACCAGTTTGCTAACCCGGTAGCGGACTATGTCACTGAGCTTGATAAAGCCATTAGTACCCAGCAACTGCCCGAAACCAGTTTCTCTTTTAACTGTATTTTGAACTTCTTATATGCCGAATTAGAGAATAAAAAGACAGCGCAACTGACAGGCCCTTTCACGTTTGGTGAAATTGCTTATCAGCTACTGAACCAAACCATGGTTTACTTAAGTATCGAATCAAGCTAAGTATCGAATCAAACTAAGTATCGAATCGAGCTAAGCTTCAGCTTTACTCGCCCGCATCCAACTGATTTGTGCAAATAAAATCACACAGGATGCGGCCGTCCCCATTGGGAACATAGGCAATAATAAAATCCCATAAAACCATACGATCGATTGATTCCAAATCCCCGTTTGAGCAATCGCCTTCCTAACCAACTGCTGAAAAATTAAGCAAGGAACACCAATTCCAAAGAAAAACGCCGAAAATCCTAAGGCAAAATCGACAGCCGTGGCATCCGGTACTGTCGAATTGAAGATTCCTAGCATTACCCCAGTAAAAAGCGCAATAAATACACCAAAGATAGTAATTACATTAACAGCCACTCTCGCCGCATTCACTTTAGCCTGTAAGCTTTCTTGCTCTTCTAAATTCTGCATATCACAACTCAATATCTTAATAATAAACTCATCATCTCAAATAAAGTTCTGACTGACCAATAAAAAAGGGGAAGTGAACTAGACTCACTTCCCCTTTAAGGACTCGTACTTTTATCAGTACTTTATTTTAACGGTGGGGCAACCCAACCGACTGTCAAAAGACAAACGATTATAAAGAAGCCGCCAATTCGCTAGCCAGTTTGATACAACGTTTCGCATCCAACTCGCCAGCAAACTCTGCACCACCTACAAGGTGTAGGTTGAAGTTCTTACTCATATCTGCATCAAGCTCTGTATGCAGTTTATTAACTGATACCTGACCTGCACAAAGCACGACATGATCAACATCTAATACGCGTGTTTCAGTGGTTTGATTATCGTCTTTACCCGTCGTGATCGTGATGTGTAGACCTTCATCGTCTACTTTATCGTAAGAAACACCACCAATTGTCTCAACGCCCTTCATTTTCACAACCGCGCGGTGAACCCAACCAGAAGTTTTGTTCAAACCTTTACCGAAGCTAGAAGCTTTACGCTGCAACATGAAAACCTCGCGTGGAGACTCTTCAATATCCATCGGGTTCAAGCCACCACGATTGGTATTGGAAGCATCAACGCCCCACTCTTTCATCCATAGCTCTTTGTTCAATGTCAAAGAAGGACCTTGATGCGTTAAGTATTCACACATGTCATAACCAATACCACCCGCACCCATTACCGCTACGCGCTTACCCAGTTCCATACCTTTATCCAGAACCTGTTGATACGTCACAACCTTCTCATGATCAACCCCTGGCATATTTGGAACACGTGGAGCAACACCAGAAGAGATAACCACTTCGTCAAAACCGGCGGCTTTAAGCTGAGCGGCATCAACATAAGTATTCAATTTCAAATCGATGTTCAATACTTCGATCTGCTTCAAGAAATAACGAATCGTTTCAACAAATTCTTCTTTACCCGGGATCTTGCTGGCGTAGTTAAACTGACCACCAATTTCACTACGTGCTTCAAATAACGTCACGTTATGACCACGCTGAGCCGCAACCGTAGCACAAGCCAAACCAGAAGGACCTGCACCCACAACAGCCACTTTCTTAGCTTTAGCTACTGGGGTATATAACAACTTAGTTTCATGACCCGCACGAGGGTTAACCAAGCAGCTTGCACGCTTCATTTGGAAAGTATGATCCAAACACGCTTGGTTACAGGCGATACAGGTATTAATCTCGTCTGCACGGCCTTCCGCGGCTTTATTGACCCACTCTGAGTCGGCTAGGAATGGACGTGCCATTGATACCATATCCGCCTTGCCTGAAGAGATAATATCTTCAGCAACATCTGGCATATTAATACGGTTAGAAGCGACAACAGGAATGCTTAACTCTTGCTTAACGCGACCGGTAATGTCAGCAAATGCTGCACGGGGTACCGAAGTTACAATCGTTGGAACACGCGCTTCGTGCCAACCAATACCGGTATTAATGATGTTAATACCGGCTTTTTCTAATTCTTTCGCTAGCTGAATCACTTCTTCAATTTCAGACGCTTCTTCAACCAAATCCAACATCGACAAACGGAACATCAAGATAAAGTCAGTTCCCACTTCTTCACGAATCTGGCGAACAACTTCTAATGGGAAACGCATACGGTTCTCATAAGAACCACCCCATTCATCAGTACGCTTGTTAGTACGCTTATTCAGCATCTGAGTAATGAAGTAACCTTCACTGCCCATAATCTCGATACCATCATAGTTCGCTTTCTTGGCTAATTTAGCGCAACGAACATAATCACCAATGGTCTTACTAATTTGCTTAGCAGAAAGCTCTTTTGGCTTAAACGGTGTAATCGGAGATTTAACCGCTGAAGGTGCAACGTTTAAAGGTGTATAGCCATAACGACCCGCATGAAGCACCTGCAATAAGATCTTACCGTCTTCAGCATGAACCGCTTTAGTCACCTTCTTATGGAAGTGAACCTGCCAGTTATGCATCAATTTAGAACCAAACGGTAATAAATCACCCGCACGGTTTGGAGAGAAACCACCAGTTACCAATAGACCACAGCCGCCACGAGCACGCTCAGCGAAATAAGCCGCCATCTCTTCGAAGTGCCATGGGCGATCTTCTAAGCCAACGTGCATAGAACCCATGATGACGCGGTTCTTCAAAGTCGTGAAACCAAGATCTAGTGGTTCCATAACGTGTGGGTAATGCGGGTTTTGAGCTTGAGTCATTTCGCTAACCTTTCTGAATGCGGTAATAAGTACGGCATTGCTGTTTCTAATTTTGGGAGTATCGAACTTATGCGACCAATATAGGGATGAACCTCAAGCAGGTAAATGACTAAAGATTGCAAATCAATACCCTTTCATTACACAAACTAAGATTTGACGGGGAGTTATATCAAGTTGTTCAAATTAGACTAAGTTTTAGCTAGAGAAAGGCATAAGTAGGCATTTATACTAGACTGATAACTATAAATATTCTCTCCATTCGCTTAAAAGGCCAAATCAGTACCATGCTCAGCACCACGCAAGGTTTGCTAAAGTACGGCTTCCAGTACGCTTTCACCTGTTTATTACTTATCGGCATCTCAGGATTCAGCTGGGCAGACGAAAAAGAGCTCGAATACTTCCGCGATGCTTCCACTCACATGACGATTGACGATATTCGTGAGTCAGAAGTTGACTGGCAAAGAACGGCAAGGAATAAAGCCAACTTTGGCTTTACCAGTGACGCTATTTGGTTACGTTTGAACCTAACAAACCCTAGCTCTAGCAGAGTTTTCGATCACTTAAGGATTAATTACCCTTTATTAGACCATGTCGATGCCTACCTCACTCAGGAAAACAAAGTACTCGAGCATAAATACTTGAGTGATCGAGTTGCCTACAGCGAAGATCGCCAACACGACAAGTACTACTTATTCAACTATACCCTTGAACCAGAAAGCCACTATCAGGTTTATCTACGAATAGAAACTCAGAGCTCCATGACATTGCCCATTGAGGTTTTCCATGACGCTGAATATGTTCAACAAAAGACGTTTGAGAATTATTGGTTTGGTGCGCTATACGGCACGTTAATCATCATGGGACTGTATAACCTCATATTAGCAATTACCCTTCGGTCATTGGTCTATTTCCTATACGTCGGTTATTTAAGCGGCTTCACTTTTCTTATTTCTGCTCTCAATGGAGATGGCTTCCAATATATTTGGCCGCAGTACCCGACATTTAATAACCTTACCCCGTTAATTGGGGCTGCTTGGCCCTCACTCTTTACTCTGCCACTCGCCTATTATTTCTTACAGATTAAACGCTATGCTCCGACATTGGCCCACTTCTATAAAGGCCTGTATCTGATCGTATTATTAAGTATTCCCAGCTTGTTCTTTCTCGATTATCAAGCAGGATCTAAATTGATGAATGGCATTAATCTGATTTTCAGCCCTATCATATTAATGACGGCGCTAAATTTCTCTTGGCATAACCGCCCTGGGGCAAAAACCTTTGCATTGGCTTGGCTAGCGCTCGTCATCAGCCTGACGTTATTATCGCTATCGATCTATAACATCATCCCTAGCAGCCCGTACACACGCCAAGCTTATTCATTTGGCGGCCTGCTAGAGCTTGTTATCATCTCTCTAGCGCTAGCTCGCCAGATTAACCAAAGTATTATTGAAAAAAACCAAGCGCTTAAAGAATCAGAATTACATCTGTCAAAATATCAGGAACTATTCCATAACTCCCCTTCTGGCATTTTTAGCGCTCAAGTCAATGGCCAAATAATCAGTCACAATAATGCCTTCTCGCGCATTATGGAGCTCGATCATTTTGATGGTACAAATCTCAACATATTTCATAATGTCAGTAAAAATCCGGTTGATATACAACGACTCATCTCACACCTAGAATTAGGCCGTACTGTTGAAGGACTCCCGCTACTCTGCATTACCGCGCTAGATAATGAACGCTGGTTAGCGCTGACATTGTCATTACAGGGTGATAGTAACAATAGAACGATCGAAGGCCATATCACCGATATACACGACCGAATGAGCCGACAGAGAGAAAAAGAAGAACATGATCGCCAACGAATGGACTCGTTAAAATTATTAATATCCGGAATTGCCCACGAAATTAATACACCGCTAGGCAACAACTTAACCACGTTATCATTCGTTGACGAAATTTATAGCGAACTCGATAAAGAATGCTCTAAAAGCCAAAGAGCAACACTAGAACACCTGAATACCAGTTTTGAAATACTCAAACATAACGAGCAAAGAATTTCGCAACTGGTTAAGCGTTTTACCATGGTAAGTACAGGTTATTTACAAGCAGCACCGGTTGCTATTGATGGTGAAGACTTACTGCAAAAAATTTCGATTAACCATCAAGATAAACTAAAAGGTCTTAAAATTCATACCTATTATAAGGGGCCTAAAACCTTCATTAGCTATGAAGATCCTCTAACGATCGTGATTGAAGGCTTAATCGATAACAGCATCAAACACGGTCTAGTCGGTAGAGATAACAGCAAAATTGAAATTGAATTACTGGTTAATGAAGAACGTTGTGAAATTCATTATCACGATAACGGCAAAGGAATCGACGCTGACATAAAGGATAAAATATTCCAGCCTTTCTTTACTACGAGTAGAGGTAATGAAGAAACCTCTGGGCTCGGGCTCTATGCCATCGATAATATCGTCAAAAACTTATTTAACGGAAAACTGAACGTTGAAGAGGGATTAAACTCAAACAAACCGGGATTTCATTTACATATTGAGCTGCCGAAACTAAAAAATGAAGAATAATGCCTCTTATTTATAGGAAGTCGATAATGATACAACTACTAAGAATATGTCCCCTGCTTTTACCTCTGATAGCAGGCAATTCCGCTGCGGATTCAACTACGCCTTCGCAGCAAAGCTCAATACAACAAATCATGACTGCTGAACATCGCTCAAGCAAAAACATAGCCCGCAATACCTATCGCCATCCTCGGCAAACATTAGCGTTTTTTGGCTTACAGCCCAATATGACCGTTGTCGAAATCTGGCCTAGTGGTGGCTGGTATACCGAAATCCTAGCCCCCATATTGCGAGAACATGGCCAATATTACGCGGCCGGATTCTCGCTAATAGCGGAACGTACCCCTAACTGGCGTAAAAATTACCAAAGAAAATTCGAACAAAAACTAAATCAACACCCAGACATTTATAGCAAGACAATAATCACTGACTTATCCATTCCTGAGCGTCCAGAAATAGCCCCTGCAGCAACTGCGGACCTAGTATTAACCTTCCGCAATGTGCATAACTGGATGAAGGGTAATTACGCGCAAGCAGTATTTGATTCTATGTACGCTGCACTTAAACCAAGTGGAATATTAGGCGTGGTAGAACACAGAGCTAAACCTGAAACCAGTTTAGAAGATATGATTATCTCTGGCTACGTCACCGAAGAGCACGTAATCAAACTCGCCCAAGCCGCGGGTTTTAAACTGCTAGATAAATCCGAAATAAATGCGAATACTAAAGATGATAAGCAGCACCCAAAAGGCGTATGGACCCTGCCACCCAGCCTAAGGTTAGGTGAAAATAATCAGGATAAATACTTAGCGATTGGAGAGAGCGATCGTATGACGCTAAAGTTTATAAAGCCCTAATTTTTCGACTAAAACTATCGACTGCAATGTTCAAAAGTGCAGAGATCACAATCAGAAACAAGGCTCGGTCATAACGAATATCTTCGAAGGCCGAGTCAATATAGAAGCCTAACGTTGTAATCCCTAGAATGCCTAAGATGGCGCTTTCCCGAATAATCACTTCCCAGCGATAGAGCAACAAAGACAAAAAATGCGGATAAACTCTTGGGGTTACATCATAAACATAATGATTAAGACCCCGGCCGCTATCAGTACGATAATTAAGCTGTTCACTATGACGCATCAATAAATAACTAATCAAACCCGCATTATGTAGAGCTAGGGCAAGCACTGCTGGAATACCTGAAGGCCCAAAAATCAAGAGAAAGACAAAAGCAAAAATCATTTCAGGTACAGAGCGTAAAATTAAAAGTGCACTGCGACCAAAACCTCGCATCAAAGAAAATCGTTTAGGAAAGAAAACCTTACTCGCCCAAGGATAAAAAAGTAAAACAAGTAAGCCCGTTAATACCATGGCTAACTGAGACAGCAATAAAGTATCCCAAAGGGCTGGTATCGCGACATCCAATAACTGATGTTGGTACCAAGCGAACACGGCAAAAATATCGCCATTTAATAAAGCCTTTGGCCAGATATCATGCGATAGGAATTGAACTAATGAACTGCCATATACTTGAGGCGATTCGGGTAAGGCAAACAGTGCTAAGGTCAAATACAAGGGCACCAAAAGAGTCGAAGGGATATACTTTGAGTGTAACCACCAGCGAATCGTAGCAATTAAGATAAAGAACGAAAAAAGCAGGCCCGCAGCTTCGTCATACTGACCTTGTTTAAAGGCCGTTTCTAAATAAAATCCTAAGGTCGGCAAACCAATAAAGCCGAGTATTGTGCTGGAACGTAATGCACATTCAAAGCGATAACGGGTATAGCTCACCATCTGCGGCCAGGCTTGCGGAAGCCAGGTATAAATATAGCGACTAACATGGTCACTTTGAGGAGCGAGCGTTGTATTAGGCACTCGGCTTTGTTGTTCAATAATCTCAGCAAACATCTTGGCAAAAATACCGGTAAACGGAATCAAGATGGCTAAAATTCCGGTTGTCGCCGACAACCCATAAACCTGCATGAATATCAGGCCCCAAAATAATTCATGCACAGCACGAACCGAAGCAGAGAAGATACGCACAATTCGCGACTTGAAAATTAAAGCTAACCCCAAGCCTAAAACCGCAGCTCCCGAAACGGCAAGTAAAGCAAACGCGACGGTATTAATTAAGCTATCGGCTAAGATACTCAGCTCGGGAAAGCTGGGTTGTATTAAGCCTTGCCCCATTCGAGCCAATTCATCCCAAGGCTCAACTTGATAAACCACAAGGTCGGCAAATGGAATGCATACTAAGGCAACAATAAAAAAGGCTAAGGAGATATTTTTTGAAGAGCTAGTCATATAAGGAGTCGAGTAAACCCGCTTGGTATTTATTCTTAATTAATTCTTTTTTCGGAGAATCAAAAACAATCTTGCCCGCTTTAATACCAATGATACGGTCAAAATTCTCTAATGCTTGCTTGCGGTTATGTAAGGCGAGAATAACAGTACGGTGGCGCTTAAAAATCAACTCTAATATTTGCTGAGCTTGAACAGGATCTAAGCTCGAAACAGGCTCATCGCCAATGAAGGTCTCTTGCTGGCGATAAAGAGCACGGCCAATACCAATACGTTGTCGCTGCCCGCCAGAAAGCTGAGCCACGGACTTCGAAAGCTGTTCCGAAATTAAGCCTAGCTCAGCACTCAATTCAGTGATCTGTTGCTTAGGTTTTGCTAGCGGTTTAATCAGATTCACTAAGTTATACAGGGCATTGTGCTGATCTAGCTGCCCCATATAAATATTATGGTAACCCGACAACGGCTCAACCAAGCCATGCTCTTGCGGGCACCAGGCGACCTGATCAGCGCATTGCTGATGCAGGGCATTTAACAAACTTGTTTTACCACCACCGGAAGGCCCTAATAAGGCCACTTTTTCCCCAGCATTAATGCTAAGGGAAATATCCAGTAAGCGAGTATCAAGATTATAGTGATCGAGTTTAAACATGCTTATTTAAATTAATATTAATCAATTAGGCCAATCGCACGAGCCGTATTTTCAATCGGCGCATAATCGTCATTACTGGCAGGGATAAATGACTGACGTGGGAAGCTGGCTAATAGATCTGCATCATTCATTTCTAATAAGGTTGTACGCACTAGCTGTTTGAAGTCTGCACCAAAGCGCTGATCAACATCGTTACGAATGGTCCACTGGTAATCAGGGTACGTTGGCGTTGTCCAAATAACAGATACTTTATTAGTATCAATTTTTCCTGACTCTAATTCTTTTTCCCAAACTTTAAAATTCACCGCACCTACTTGATAAGCACCGGATTGAACTTGGGCAATCGTACGGCTGTGATCGCCAGAAAAACCGATGCGAGCGAATGTTTCGCTAGGCGCCGCTTTAAATTCTTCACGTAGGTAGAATTCAGGCATTAAACGTCCAGACGTTGAGCCTTTTGAGCCAAAAGTGAAGGTCATGTCTTGAGTATTAATACCGGTAAACGCTTCTGATAAATCAGCATTGGCTTTTAAACCCGTAGCATGATGAGCAATGATATAGCTTTTAAACGACTGATCTTCAAAACCTTGCGCAATTGCCTCAGAGCCAGGAACTAAAGCACGAGCACGCACGCCGGATAAACCACCAAACCAAGCTAATTGAACTTGGTCGTTACGAAATGCAGTCACAGCAGCGGCATAAGATTTTACTGGAATGTATTTAACATCAACATTCAGTTTTTCAGATAGATACACAGCCACTTTATTAAAGCGCTGCTGCAAGCGTGATTCATCCGCATCCGGAATCGCAGTGAATACAAAAGTAGGTTTCTCTACTGCTGATTTATCTACTGTCGGCTTTTCTACTTTAGTTGCCGGTGCTTCTGAAATTCCGCAGGCGACTAAACTCAATACGGCAGTAAAAACTGCTAATTTTTTTATCATTTTCTTTCCTAAGTTATCGTTTCTATTAATTACTAAATTTATGGTCTAAGCCATCCCCGAACGCGCAATCAAAGACATAAATTATCCGCTAATGTTCAGCAAATACGCTTCTACTTCTTCGGCATTACCTCGAAAGACAATACGCTCCGCGCGCTTACTTAATAAATAATCATATTGTGGGTCATAATATTCACTCAGCAAAACCCGAATCCACTGTCGGTGTAAACTATCATCTCCCGCTTTATGGGCCTCAAGCGCAGCCTCTAGCATCGCCGTTAGCTCTTGATGGCGAACGCCTCCTAAGCGCTTACGAATATTAAACATCGACTTTTTGAGCTCTTCCGCAAACAGCTCAAATGCACTCGACTCACCATCGTAGGGTTTGCCTTCTAAGCTCACTAACTCAGAGTTCGGCGCACAAAACGCTTGCCACTCAGCCAGTTTTTGTAAAATATAATTACTAAAAGAATGCTCTACCCGAGTTTCTAAATCGGCTTCCACCACTACAATCGGAGATTTGTGCATCGTACTGCGTAATTTTTCGGGCAGTGCACAGCGACCAATTAAATGACTTTCATCCTCTAAAAAGATCGGCTGGTTTGGGGCTTTATGATGCTGACGTAAAAACTGAACAGAAAGCTTACTCTCAAAATCAATCTGGCTTGGCTGACCCGCCGCGCGCTTACCAAAAGCGCTCCCTCGGTGGTTCGCTAACCCTTCTAAGTCAATGGTATTGTCAAACTTCAATAACAAGTCAGTTTTTGCCGCCCCGGTTTGGCCGGCCACAATATAAAACTTTTCTTCGCGCTCAGAATCCAACGCATAATCACAAATGCTATCTAGACGATCGATTAAAAAACGACGCATCGCTTTATAGCCGCCCTTCACTAAAGGGTAATGACAACCCGCCTCTGCCAGCCAAGCTTGAGTCGTATGGGAGCGTAAGCCACCACGAAAACAGTATAAATAGCCGTTCGGATTTTGCTTAGCAAACTCAAGCCAAGCCGCCATACGCTCATCTTTGGTTTTACCCGAAACTAAACGGTGCCCTAATTTAATCGCCTCATCCTGACCATCACGTTTATAAGCCGTGCCAACTTTAGCGCGCTCAATATCCGTCATCAAAGGTAGACTTTTCACATGAGGAAAAGCGCCTTTCTTAAACTCAATCGGGGCACGGGTATCGAACATCGGCGTATCGGTTAAAAATAACGCTTCATAGTCATCGGTATCAGGACGGACAGCGTTACCAGCGCGGGGGGTTTCATTTGTCATGAACTAAAGAACCTCAACCAACGCTGTGGCACCTTCTTGCTCAGCAATCAATTCACCAATCGGCTGAGCATATAAACCTTCGCGAGTTAATAGCGCAGCCAGCTCGGCTTCAGCTTCTGGCTCAACCGCAATCAACAAGCCCCCACTGGTTTGCGGATCACATAATAAGTTACGCTGCTCTTCACTCATCGGCGCTAACTTATCACCATACGAATCAAAGTTACGTAACGTACCACCAGGAACACAGCCTGCCTCTAAGTAGTCTTTTACCGGCGCTAAAAATGGAATAGCATCAAAGTTAATCTTGGCTTGAACACCACTGCCTTCGCACATCTCAATCAAGTGCCCCATTAGGGCAAAACCGGTGACATCGGTCATGGCCGTAATACCACTGATATCCGCTACTTCAGCACCGACTTTATTTAACTGGCACATCACCTCAACCGCTAAGCCTTCATGTTCAGGTTTTAGCTTCTTCTGCTTTTGCGCGGTGGTTAATATGCCAACGCCCAACTTCTTTGTCAGGTACAACTTACAGCCTGGGGTTGCAGTATTATTTTGCTTAAGCTTCGCTTTTGCGACCTGACCGGTAACCGCTAAGCCAAAAATCGGCTCAGGAGAATCAATACTATGACCACCTGCTAACATAATGCCGGCATCCATACAGGCTTGACGGCCACCCTCCACGACTTGCTGAGCAACTTCAGCGGGTAAGGTATTAATTGGCCAGCCTAAAATAGCAATCGCCATGATCGGCTTACCGCCCATGGCATAAATATCACTGATGGCGTTGGTCGCAGCAATGCGGCCAAAATCGAAAGCATCATCGGCAATCGGCATAAAGAAATCCGTGGTACTCAGAACCACCTGACCATTGCCCATATCATAGGCTGCAGCATCATCTTTACTGCTATTGCCAACTAGCAGATTCGGATCCATCTTCACATCGAGTTTTGACGCTACAATTGTTTCTAGTACTTGCGGAGAGATTTTACAGCCGCAACCAGCACCATGGCTGTATTCAGTAAGCTTGATAGTAGAAGACATAATTGAGTGGCCTAAGATTCATATAAATGAAGATGATAAATATGGGGCTGAATGATACGGATTTAAGACCTGATTGTCACATAAGCAAAGGGGCATATTCCCCATTAGACACCCTTTATTAACCGATAAACAGAGAGAAATTTGCTATACCTAAAGATACAAACAACGAGGTGCATTATGTATTTGATCCTCTTCATCTTTATTTCAACCTTAACGGCTCTTTACATTTACTCCCAAAGAGAAGGCCATTTAGGCGTAGAACGACGAAACCGAAAGAAAAAGCACAAGACGACCCACTTAACTAAGCATGCTCAAAATGACGCCTTTCATTGTGTTGAAACCCATCATCACGCGCATTGCTGTGGTGCGGTAAAAGCATTGCACGGAAAACGCTTTCTCTCTGCAGAGGCGCCCTCACTCCCCGTTCAAGGCTGTAATCAAGCCCACTGCCACTGCGATTACATCCACCATAGTGATAGACGCATTGAAGTTCGTCGAAATGACGTCGGTATCCAACACGATATGTACGGTCAAAATGGCGAAGTTGAGCATAGAGATGAAAAACATCACGGCCGAAGAAAAACAGATATGTAATCAGAATCTATAACCATAAAGAATACCCACGTGGATCTCTCCGGTGCGATCCTACAACGGTACAAAAATAACTATGCGATTGTGCCCAAAAGCCAGGCGATAAAAACCTGTATTTTCTGCGAACGCCTAGGCATAAAAAGCATTCAGCATGCTATTTTAAACGAAGGCGAACGCACTCATAACCTTATTTACCGAGAAGAAACTTAAGGAACATAGCTTTCGGCATTCGTATAGTCCACCACATAGCCCATATCATCTAATACTGCTAAGGTAACTCGACCATAAGTCACGCCATTTGCCATGAACTCCTTGGTCAATTCAGGCACAGCTGAACCATCTGCTAAATAGCGTTTTTTGTCTTCCTGCAATACTGTATCGTACAAGTGACCGCCATCATCACTAAAAGGAACATAATCTAAATCATTTGAATAAATACGATTATATTCTGCAACCGCTTTACTGGCACCGTATTGGGCTGGCAAGCGAAAGACATTACCCTGCGCAGTAGGATCGAGTGTGACAAATTTCTCACTAAAAGAACCGATACCGATGATATGGCCAAGCTCATGAAGAATATTGGCTTTAAACTCAATCGGATCAAAGCCAGCCACATAAGTATGGTTGCCAATGATCATCTCGCCACTGGTTGGAAAACTAAAACCATTCACTTCAACCTCAGTATCCGGCCCCGCCATGCCATTAGCATTGGGTAAATCTTTAACTCTAACTTTAATTTTAATCGTTAAATGTTGTGGTTGATCATCTACCCCTCGTAGCGATAAAAGCCATTGCTTAGAAGCATCAATAAAAGGCTGCTTATAATCCTGCGACCAAGCTTCAGTCTTACCTTGTTGCAGTGCCAGACGATTCATAAACTGAAGTTCAAACGAAATATTTTCATTCGAAACGATTTCAGTCTCACTAATGCTATCCGTTCCGGCAGATGCTTCACCTGTGGCTTTATCGGTGGTCGATATTGAGAATTGCTGAAAAGCATAATCGCCATCCGGTAATGAAGTAGGAATACGGTATTGAGTATCCGTCAATAAATCAAAGACCAAGCTATCTTTCTCTTGCACAAGGGCTTTGGTATTTAACTTCCACTCTTGCTGTATCTGCTGCAATCGCCCAGCACCGTCTTGGGCACCGAGAATGGAAGTTAACGACCAATAAAAATATTCCGTCGCCATACAAGAGTAATCACAGGTTTCATCATCATAGGTATACCAAGCATTAGCAGGATAAGAGGTTGGAATGGTGACAAACTGGCCGCCACGAGCAACATCCATCGCATCCGCTAAAATGGAACCTACCGACTCACCAAATACCGAGGGATATACGCCGGCATAACCCACATGAGTAATCAGGTGTAATACCTCTTCTAAAGTCGCATCAAATTCACCATTAGTGATTGTTTCACTATCTCCTACGATGACTTCCGATGCGTATAAGTCCTGATAAGCATCACTGTCAGGTAACTTATCGAATAGGCTTTGTATTTCATCTTCCGTCGCCGCCATCAATAACGTCGCACCTTTAGCCTTTAAATGATCAACGACCGCTGGATTATCAGCGATACCATCCTCGTTATTATCCAGGTATTCTGCCATGATATTGGCCGCATGAATCATAGATTCATCAGATGTCTTGGCCGTTCCGACGATCAAGGTACCAAATACAGAAGTGCTTTTAGGAAAATGCTGAGCTAACGGGTTAGCCGCAGTCGCAAGCGAATTATCTGAGTTATTTGAATTATTACTTGAACTTGAACCGCCACAGGCAGTCATCGCGCTCGCCAACACTAAAACGCTAGTCCATATTGCAATTTGAGGTTTCATAAACATCTCCACTGAAATCAAACGATGTAAAAAGTACTCAAGCAGTATTGCCTAAGCCCTTCATCGATTCCGTCTGCAGATGTCTATGCTATGTCAGCAGATGTAAGCGCTCAGCCAGAGTAGGTTGAAAGTAACTTATCAACCGCCTTTTTTGGGGTTTTGGTTAATTTTTTAATTAAAGAAAAAGGCATATCAAAGATACCGTAACGCTCACCAATATCATCCAGCATGGCCATCCAGACTTTCGCCGTCATTTCAGAATCGTATAGTGCTCGGTGAAACCCACCACTATTTTCGATATTGGAAAAACGAACGAGTTCACCTAATTTATGACTGTGCGCGTCTTGAAATATACGGCGCGATAATAATAACGAGCAAGAAAAATCCCCCTTATAACGACGCCCTATGCGTTCCAGTTCGGCATCTAAAAATCGCTTATCAAACGAGGCATTATGAGCAATCAAGTTATCATCAGCAATAAAATCGGCAAAGCGCTCCATCACGACTTCACACGAGTCCGCATCCACCAGCATCTCATTACTAATACCGGTATAATCTTCAATAAAGCTACTCACTCGCTGACCCGGATTCATCAGCTCCTGAAATTGTTCCGTCACCTCGCCATTGACCAAGCGCACCGCACCAATTTCTATAGCACGATCTCCCATAGTCGGTGATAGACCCGTCGTCTCGAAATCGAGAATGACCAAGCTATCGGCGCGCTTTTGCAGATTATTCATACTTCTCACCCGCCTGTACTGCATCATTAAGATGAACTTTTTTAGTATTAGGTAAGCTAGCAATTCTTCGCATTATTTCAATACCCTCTACAGCAAAATTTTCAATCATCTTAGCACTCACTTCATAAGGCGAGCCGAGAGAGAGTCCCAGCTTTCCTTGCTTCAAAGAAATGCCCTGCATAATATCCGAGCCCCCCACGAGGCTCAATGGTAAAATCACATCCCCAGGGCGCAAATACGCTTGTAAAAACTTAGGGTTAAAGTATTTCAATGTGATATCACCATTACTCTCGACGTAAGAACGAGACCCCTCAGGAAAAATTAAGAAAGGTTCGTGCATGACCTGCTTAAATAAATCGTAATCTTGCTTATCAAAATCCGCTAGCGTATTCACGGCATCCATCGCGATTAAAAACTCGATAAGCTCAGCCTTTTCTTGCTGATTTAGAATTTCATCGACTAAGGTTAAGTGTGAGTTATTTACCGCTTCTTCAGAAGCTAAATTTTCGTAATGAGAAATCAACGTCATAAAGTCGCGATAACTGAGCTGCTCTATTAATTTCAACCCGACATTCGGCATTTTAATTAACAGCTGCGTTCGACGCGCACTTTTTTGCAGGGCTTCTGCTAAACCATCCTCTTCCACCTTTGTCGTTCGCTGAGAAGGTAGCGTTAAAAATAAATTTCCCACATTACTCGCTCCACTTTTCAGGAACAAGCTCGAAAACATTCGAGGCCCAACGACGGTATTACAGTTTTCGACTAAATTATCAAAACCCAATCGACGCAATGCACTGCGTACAAAGTAAGGTCCTAAATAGCCTTCATGATGACCTATAATAAATACTCGATGGCCATGAGCTTTTAAAACCGATGCTTCGTATAAATGGCGAACACTATGGCTAGACTCAACCTGCCTCTTTGATCCTTCTTTGAACGAGGTTTGCTTGCCATCGTCATCCACTAAAATGACATCTTGGATATATCGAGCTTCCAAAATTCCAAACAATTTATGCCATAGCGCTCTATCCGGTAATACCGGTGAAAGTGATCGTTTAAACGAAAATGGAATCGCTAACATTCGCTCAATATGACTTTTATTAAATTCCTTAAAGTACGAGTGCTGCAACATCTGATTTTTACGAGCGACTAACTGGTCTACAACGTCAGGAAAATGCTGTTTAAAATCTAGCCCCTGCTGAGTTGCATGTGCGATAAGCTCATCCATATGGCGAACTAATTTGGCATTATAAGGAGACGACTTGAAGGCGTAATACTTAGTCTGAAGAAAGTCGACCATGGCTTTAAAATTCGTCACTACCCTCGCGGTATGTAAACTTTGCTTAATAATTTCAGGAGCTGGTATTTTCATCAATAAATTAACAATTCGGTGCTTCAAACTGTCAATCCAACCAGCTAACTTAGAAAAAATCATCATAGTGAAAGCCGTCAGTTTTGATAATAAATCTCGCTTATCAATAGAAGCTAACGATTTTTCGAAGCGTCCTCTATTTTGTTGTAAAAATTGCAGTACCTCAGCCTGATTCAAGGAGCGCTTATTCAAGCCCTTCAGCAAAGGGTCTTCATCCTGAGTATTATCGGATAACTTATCTTTTATTTGATCAGGATCGTTATTTACATCAGTCATTATTTACACGTTAACCATTATCATTACAAACCATTAAAAACAGCGCCCATTCTACTCTTCCACACATAGAAAAGTAGTAATCTTGGTCAAAATATCAACATATTATTATGACAGCCAAATTTCCGAAATTAACGCTGCAAACGTTACTTCTTCTTACATATAAAGATAAATCATGAGCTTATAAATACACCATGTTACGCAAAAGTATTGGTAATTAAAAAATTAACAAAAACTCAATATATTTTGTGTTGCAGTACTCAGAATTTATTACTTCAGTTACCTAGTATATTTCTGTCAGCGAAATTTCCACTGTGGTGAAAAAGATGAGCAATACCTTGCTAAGATTAAAGTCGTACCTACAATTTATATTATTCACCTTCATATTAATTTTCGCCACGGCCTGTAAAGTTACAGTCAATGTAGAAGAACCCGCTGAAATTATTGAAGAACCAACTTCTGAACCTATACCAGAACCTGAGCCAGAACCTACTCCTGAACCTAGCCCAGAACCAACGGTATTAGATCCAATTGCACTTAGCCAGGGGAACGACGATGGCTATAGCTGGGGCAAATACGGCGACGGCGATTGGGAAGATGATAATGTCGAAAACGATTTCATTCGCTTAGGCGGCGCAGGTAATCAAGATAGAAACTACATCTCTTCTTACCTATTCCGTGATGTGGCGATCGACCCAGGTCAAAACATCCTATCGGCAAAAATCGTCTTCACCGAACATAACGACCAAAGCAGCGATAGCGCAACCCTAGATCTCACTATCAATGCGATTAACCCTAGCTCGCAAAGCAGCTTCGCTGTGGGAGATCTTGGCCAAGACCGCGAAACATTAGCTGCCCAAGTTCGCTGGAATAAGTCGGCTAATAATTGGCAGACTCCAGATTTAACCACATTGATCCAAGCCATCGTCAGCAACCCAAACTGGGGTGCGAACCAAGCCATGGGCTTTGTCATTCAAAATACCCCAGGTGCCAGTGGTAATAGCCGTCATAATCTATTCAGCGCCAATGCCAGTAATGATGACTACCATCCTAAGCTATTAATTACTTATGGTGCTGATGTCGTTGCCCCGGTTATTTCAAACCCAAGCCCAACAGGCACCTTATCTTCAAACATCAGCACTAGCGTATTAAGCATCAATACCAACGAAGCGGCTCAGTGTAAATTCAGTGAATACTCAGATACCCCTTATGCCGATATGGAACATAGCTTTAGCAGCAGCAATCAAATCCATCATCAAGCGTACCTAAGTGATCTTATTCAAGGTAACGATTATGAATATTTCGCTCGCTGTGAAGACCTCGCAGGGAATGCCATCACCAGCGACTTCGTTATCAGCTTTGCCATTGCCAGCTTAAGTGATGCCCTTGTAATGTTGAACGTTGCAGAGCCTGCCAATGCCGTTCGCGATAATGAAATCGTCCGTACCGGCGTTCCTTTTCCAAAAGGTTTAGTACAAGCCAACGATGCCATTCAATTAACCGCAGCGGGTTCTGACATCGCTTTACCGATGCAAACCCGCCCATTGTCTTTATGGGAAGATGGTTCTGTACGTTGGTTGCTCATCGATACCCAAGTTGATCTAGGCGCTCAAGAAGAGAAAGCCTTAGAATTAAAGTACGCCGCAAGCGCTGTAGTTAATGACAACCCACTAGCCATAAGCCAAGACGATGACTTCATTCATATCGATACCGGCCCACTGCAATTTACCGTACCGAAGCATAACGGCGGTATTATCCATTCAGCAATACTCACAACCGGCGCTGATAGCCATACCGTGATTGCTGCCCCAACAGGCGATAATAGCGATCGTGGCCCTTGGGTTTCTGTCGACGGCCAAACGCACTTTGGCGGTTTATTAAAATCAGATTCAGTTCCAGCAGCTAACGACCCAATTCAAAAATATGAAGAATATGTCGCTAGCGAAGGGGAAGATTTTAACCTACACGGCCTTTGGGATTTATCCGTCACCATCGAAGAACAAGGCGACCTACATGCAGTGATCCGCATTTCTGGGACGCACTTAGATAATAGCGGTATTGCTTATTCTTCTTTCGTCACCCGCGTGCATGCTTATCGTGGCCAAAGCCAATTAAAAATCGACCATACTCTAGTTTTCACTGGCACAGGTAACGACAAGATCAGCGACTACGGTTTCCGCCTACCTTATGCTGGAACCAGTACCTTGATCGAAGGGGTTTCAGCAAACACAGGCGAAGTTACTCACCTAGGTTACGACAATCACAATGTACCTGGTGCGAGTAATGTATCTGGCCAAGCCCAGGGCTACATTGCCCGTCACAATAACCAAACCAATATCTCTGTGGTATTAAAAGATATGGCAGAAAACTTTCCTAAAGGTTTAGTCGCTACTGCGAATGGCATTGATGTTCAACTGTACCCAAGTGCAGCACCGGCGTTAAACCTAGAACGTTATTCCAGCAGTATAGATACGGCTAACGGCGAAACCTCGGGTATTACGACCAACCGTAGCGCTCAAGGCTTAGCGAAAACCGATACTTTCATGATTGATTTTGCCGCAGGTGATCTCGACCAAGATCGCTCAGAAACTCTAGCGCAGAAATTAAACGCAGGCCCATTATTAGCCCTTGCGGATGGCGACTGGTATTCAAATGCCAATGTTATGGGTATTGGTGAGTTCGCCTTCAACAGTGATAAAGACGTATCAGAGCGCCACTTCCGCATCGACGGCAAATTAAAAGTGATCGAAGACTTTATGCGCTTCAACCAGCGTAAGCAGTACAACTGGTTTGGCATGCTGAACTATGGTGATATTCGTGGTTACTTTAAAGGCGGCTGCGCACCAGGTCATAGCGCTGATTGCACCTGGTCTGAAAAAGGTCGCTACGGTTGGTCAGGTAACTCAGGTGAACCGAGCAACCAGCTATGGGTACAGTTCTTACGTAACCCAAGTCGCGACCTATTCCGTGATGCCAGCGCATTAGCAAAACACAGCCAAGATCTGCAAATCATTCACTATGGTGATGCCACCAAACACAGTGACCAAACCATGGCGGGCGGTCGTAACCGTGAGTTTGCAGTGGGCTCTATGCACCGTCATGGTGTTGATGCTTGGTCGGGTTATGCTCAGCAACCTGAATATTCCCACGTAGCTGGGATTGAAACCTTATATTATTTAACCGGTGATGGTCGCGCCAAAGAAGCGTTATTTGAAGCTGCGGCCTTCATGACCCGTTACGGCGTAGGCACTCCAAACTATACCGCTTTAGTGAATGGCATCGATGTATTAACCCGTGCTGCTGCGGTATTCCATGATCAAACCACTACTTACAATCGTTTCAACAATCGCTTGAATATTTTGATGCAAGATACCTTTGATAATAACGGCATCGATAATGAAATTGGCGATAGCTCTCTCGGTGGCACTTTTGGTTACTTCGTGCGCGGCGCTGCGGGCTTGATGTATCACCACGAACGCACGGGCGATAGCCGCACCGCAACCATGATTCTAGATGCTGCTGATATCATCAGTGAAGGTGGCGACAAATGGGGTGTTGGTAATGACGGTGAAGCGGGCGGCGTATGGTACTACCTCAACAACCTAACCTATGCTCACAGCATTGCCGATGAATACGGCCGCAATAAAACCCCGTATTACAACCTCGTCAGCGAAGTCCTTGCGCATAACGACCATAGCAGCCCACAAAGCAGCTCGGATGTTATTAGCCTAGCCTCTTTCGAAGCGTTACCCGCTAACTGGAGAGATTGGGTTTGGGAGTGGGACGAAGGTGACCTTAATCCAGCGGCTCCTGCGCTATTGCACATAGCTCGTCAAATGAGTTTCCGAAATGACTTTATGCAAGACTACCATTCCTATCGAGCCTTCGTGCACTTAGCCACAGCAGCGGCACTTGTAGCACCAGAATAAAACCTAACAGATGAACTTAAATATCAAGGGCGAGTCAGATACACTGACTCGCCCTTTTTACTTTTTACAAATTAGACATCACTATGTTCAGCAACTTTAAAACCCAGCTAACAAAAAACCTAAAAGATAAGAAATTTTGGTTAAGTAATTTAAAAACATTAGCCTTAATGCTTACGGTTGTATTCATCATTACCCAGTATCAGCAGCGTAATATGACTACGGGATTAGCTCCGAACCTCGAGAAAATTAATTACGCCGATGGCCCAACTCTGGTTTATTTCTGGGGCAGCTGGTGCGGCATCTGCAAAACCACATCGCCTTCTGTCATTACTCTAACTAAAGAAGCAGATTACCAAATACTCTCGGTTGCCCTATCATCTGGCAGCGACGAAGAAATCCAAAATTATTTAACCGAAAACGATTATAGTTTTCCCATCATCAATGACGATAGTGGCCAGATTAGCCAGCAATGGGGCGTCGCAGTCACACCGAGTTTTTTCATCATCAACCCGCAAGGTGAAATCACTACCACCAGCTCGGGCATGACCAGTTTATGGGGAATGAGATTAAGGTTATGGCTAGCGTCTTTTTAAGTAACCTTATCAGTCAGTGCTATCAGTCCTTTTTATCAATCGTCAGCTCAATATTTTTAGTACTACCCGCAAACCACTTTTGCACATAAATAGTCCCCATTACAGGGGCCTTTCCTTCTTCTGGAACTTCTTGGTAGCGCACGCTGTTCTTAGTTTCTTTTTCGTATTCAAATTTTAAAATCGTTTTAGACATGCTGTATCACCTGAATAATTAATCGATTAATTGACCTATACAGGCTCTAAAACGGAACATCTTCATCCATGTTGCCAGAGAAATTACTTGAAGACGGGGTAAAGCCACCCATATCGAAGTCATTACCCGCGGCTGGTGCAGAACCACCAAAGCCCGCATCAGCACTCTCAATGCGCCAAGCCTGCAAACTGGTAAAGCACTTCTCAGGTTTGCCCTGTGCAGCCCAAAGACGACCTGATAAGTTAAAATGAGCAATAATTTCTTGCCCTAACTGATATTGGTCCATCAGCGCACACTTATCCTTTAACAATTCCAGCGCCAAATAGTTAGGGTAAGCAGGGTTTTCCCCTTCTCCCGTTACCTTGATTACGAATTCACGCTTAGTAAAACCATTTTGACCAAACGATTGAGTCTCACCAATAGAATGGATAGCCCCTTGAACTTCAAAACTCTTTGACATGCTTACAACCTAAAAATAACAGTATAAATTTTGCCAAATCATACCATTAGCGCATTTTATAGACCATACGGTTTGGCCAAAACACGTAATCGACCAGAGTCTTTCATGGCCTATAAACGGCGATTAATCCATGCGATTTTTTCTGCTCCTAGATCATTACTCATCAGCAAGGTCAAACTGGTAGGAGGAACATAATCAGCCAGAGTGAAGAAATCATAACCGTTAACGTTTACTCCGTGTTTTTTCATTACATACTTCATCCTCGGCGCATGCTCCATAAAATACCGTACGTGCCCTGCCTCAACCATATTCAGCATTGATACATGATTCTTAGTACGCTCAAACTCAAAGCCATACTGACTACTAAATTGAGCTGTACCTGGATATTTGAACCCTCTAATCCAAACGACCCCTTTCTCAGCCAAAGTCGTCACATCAACAGCAGGAAAAGGAGGTGGCCATTCACCTAAGTCCTTATAACCCAAAGATAATGTATAAGGCAGTAATTCAACATCAGAAAAAGTGGCATCTTGCCAAATAGGCTGCTGGCGCCAAGAATTTAAAGCATAAGCAACCCAGCGTTTAGCACTGCCATTCTCCATTGCATCTTTATGGCGAATAATGGGCTTAACGACAGGAACAATAGATATTTCGCTATCCGCAAACACCTCGTTGACTACATCTGTCATAAAACCACTAAAACGACCATCTTGCTCAATGATCTGTAGCGGTTCGGCTGAAGTCCCATAGATCAAATAATCAATGGTCTTATTACATTCAGCTTTGTCTCTACCAAGACCGGCGTCAATAGAGCAGGCCTCTACTAACGAGTTAACAGGTAAGGCTAATAATAGCAGCAGCCCAAAATAAAAATTGTTCATAAACTCTCATGAGGAATGACTAGTGCTTAACCCAGTATAGACACAGCAACCTACAAAAAAACCTTAATAATTAATAATTCAATGCAGAAAAATAGTTGGCTAAATGATCATAAACCAAGCGGATACGCTCCACTTTACGCAAATCAGGGTGAAGCAAGATCCATAATTCACTATTAAATTGGGGCGGCAAATCCCCTACCTGAGCTAAACCCTCACGGCTTTGGTCAAGTGGCAAAAATGCGAGTCCTTGCTGCGCTTGTGCAAAATACGACATGGCCGTCAATTCATCACAACGCGTACTAATATGAGCCGAGAAGTGCTTCTCCAACCAAGCAAATACATTAAGATCTTGCATCGCACCCGCTCCCCCAATCAGCGGATACTCACTCAGTTCATCGATAGAAACCCTCTCACAAGCAGCAATACTTTGATCTGCAGCAGAAAAGATTCCCCAGGGAATAGAAGCAACTTTCTTTCCGACCAAATGCATGGGAGGCTTATCCGTCGACCTAATAGCAATATCTGCTAATCGGTTATTCATATTCACCATCTGATTGCTTGATAATAATTCAATCTCAATATCAGGATAAGACTTGCGGAATTCGGCTAGCGCCTGAGGTAAAAATCGTGTCGCCAAATTAAAAGGCGCAGTAATCTTAACCACACCAGAAGGCCGTACATCCTTACCGACTAACGAGCGCTCAATTTCATTAAACAAACCTGAAGCCCGCTTAGCATAGACAAGTAACTCCTCCCCCATAGGGGTTAAGACATAGCGATTCTCCAACTTATCAAATAAGCGTCCACCCAATTCTTGCTCAAACGCCTGTAAACGACGAAATATCGTTGAATGATTAACGCCTAATAATGCTGCAGCCCCCGATAAAGAGCCTTGCTCTGCAATTGCCAGAAAGCTCTTTAATGCATTCCAGTCCATATTCATTGTATGCCCTCTCACCTTGCACTTATGCAAGATTACCTTGCATTATTTGCCAATTAACTTGCGCACTTACAAGGATGATAATGAAAATTCAAAAATATTAAAGGATAACCTCCATGACACAAGATCTTAGACACCTAGTCGCATATAAGCTTTGCCCCTATGTGCAACGCTCGGTCATTACCCTTAAAGAAAAAGCCATCCCTTATAAACGTACAGATATAGAACTAGCAGATAAACCACAATGGTTTAAAACCTTATCACCCACAGGCAAGGTGCCAGTGCTGATTATTTCTGCGAAAAATGAATCACAAACCGTATTATTTGAATCTGCTGTAATCTGTGAATTTCTAGACGAGACAACCCCGGGTAAGCTTTTGCCACCCCAACCAATAGAGAGAGCGCATCACCGTGCATGGATAGAATTTAGTACGAACTTACTCAATCAAATAAGTAAGTTCTATAGCGCCACAAGCCAACAAGAGTTTGAACAGGTACAGAGTACGCTCACCCAGCAGTTCGTTCAGCTAAATAGTGAACTGAATAAAAATAATCCCGATATAACTAACTGCCTTCACTTACGCTACTTCAATGGCAGCAGCTTCAGCCTAGTCGATGCCGCTTTCGCCCCTGTCTTTCGCTATTTTGATGCATTCCAAAGCTATGTCGATATTCCTTGCTTCCAGGGATTAGATAGCATCAATTCTTGGCGAAAACACCTAGCGAATCGTCCCTCTGTCAAAAATGCTGTCAGCCTTGATTACCAATATGCTCTAGTTGAATTTGTGAAGAAAAAGCAAAGCTATCTCGGTAAAAAAATGACCTAACTCATAAGGAAAGTCTAAACCGCAGCAAAATAACAATTCTAAGAATAAGCCACTAGTTCTTGACTATACTTAGTAGCAATAATTAAAGGATATCTAGTATATGCTGTGGTTTAAATCGACCTACAACCAAATCGAAAAAGCGTTTTTCTATACTCTCAATCGAAAAATAGTCGGTAATCTAATTTTTCTTTTTACCATCCAGATACTCGCATACTGGCAGCTCCGCGACCTGATTCCTGCTGACAAACAATCAGGTCTCTATGGCATCATGCTATTAAGCTCTACCGCATTTGCTTTCACATTATTCTATTTGAATCACCTCATTGTCCGCCCAGTTAAACTGATGCAAGCAACGTTGGAAAACATCAATCAGCAACAAGGCGATCTATCTCAACGCCTACCCAGCTTCAGCCATGATGAGTTTGGCGCTTTAGCCAGTAACTACAATGGTTTTATAGACCATCTACAAGCGCTACTGCAAGACACCTATAGCCATGCTCTCAATGCCAGCGAAGTCAATAAGAAGGTCTTAAGCTCTGTTGATCAAGGTATCAAAAATACCGACCAACAAGGCCAGTTAGGACAAAACATTCATGATAGCAGTGACCAACTAACACAAAGCCTTCACTCTATTAGCGAGAATATTCAGCAGCTATCGCATTCAACTCAACTGAACGTGGGTACGGCGCAGCAATCGTCATCCGATCTGAAAGACATGCAAGGTAAAATCAATGGCATTAATCAGCTATTGGGAGATTTTGGCAATACCGTCGGCAAGTTAAGTGACAGCGCCAGCAACATCCGCAATATCTTAAAACTCGTAGAAGGCTTCTCAGAACAGACTAACTTATTAGCATTGAATGCAGCGATTGAAGCTGCCCGCGCCGGAGAAAGTGGTCGCGGGTTTGCGGTGGTGGCTGATGAAGTACGCACCCTCGCTCAAAAAGTGAATACTGCAACCGTCGAAATTAACGAGCACATTACAGGCATGGAAAAGCTAGTCGCCCATACAGAAAAAGAGTCTTCCGAGCTGAATGCAGTTTCAGAACAACTTAAAGTCAATATGGGAGAGAATTCAGATAAATTTGCCGAAATGGTTGAAGCTTTTAACCAAGACCTCAATGCATTATCAGGGGTTGAACAAGATATCAAAACCGTCGATATCGCTTTCGAAGAAAACGATCAACTTCTCGTCAATATTAATGATTTAGGAAAAGAAGTTACAACATCTATGGAGAAGATTAATCAACATACCCAAACCATGTTGCAAGAAACAGCCACCACCCAAAAGCAGCTAGCACGATTCATTGAGTAACCTCAGGGCTCAAAACAAATGCACCCAAGCTCCACCAAATAAGATACTAGACGATTGTTTTACCAAAGGGCTATCTTCAAAGGTAGCCCCCGCTATATTGGCATAACGAATAAAGCCCGCCAGCATATAATCGTCAAATAAAAGCGACGAACTAAAACTTAAAGTAATTCCACCATACCCCGAGGCAGCATCATACGACTCACGCTCATCGGTTTTAAAGCGCTCATCAACACCATAGATATAATCATGCATATGAGCACTAGCAAAGCGTAAACCCGAAGATACCTGAGAACGCACCTGCATATCATCATACTGATAGCTACGACGCCAAATTAGCCTAGGGTTAAAAGTATAACCACGATAACGGGCATGGGTTAAATCAGTACTAATAGCACCTCGAACAGGCGCCGAGAAATAAAGAGCATTTTCACTTAAGCGATCACCTCGGAAATGATATTGCAAAGCGGGACCCATCTCGCCAATAAAATCGAGATCATCCATTCCTTCTCGGGCAGCGCTTTTATCGTTATCAACAGGAACTGCACCACTTAAACTGAGTTCAATACTCCACTGTCCACGGTGAAACAATTTCTGCTGAATAAAATTGCGGTCAATATTGAGATTTTCACTGCGATAGCGAATATAAGGAACAGGAACCACATAAATCTCAGCATCCTCACTACCTAAGTAATGAGGAACATGCACTGCACTGATGCCCAGCCCGGTTTCCAGTTCCGCATGGCTCGCTAATGAGCCTACAAGCGATACCATCAACAAAACTACCTGCTGATGCTTAGAGTGATTAAAGCGCACTATTTATTGCGGAGTAGAAGCTTGAGGAGACTGAGGTTTAGCGGCCTGCGCTTTCATCATCACCTTTTGAACAATGCCCTGCGACCAAGCTTGGCCAACAATCATTGATTCTTGCATGATCAACGGTTGGCTTTGAATAAAGTTCTTACCCGCCTTAGTATCATAAAAGGCATTAACTGCATCAATATCTTCCTGGCTAAAGTGCTTTTGATAGATTGGAATAATCATCTCAACCAATTCATTTGGATTCAGCTCTTGTTCAAACTCAAGCCAAAACGCTTCAGGAGCCTCAGGAACCATTTTTTTAATCATCGGCAACATTTGATTCATCGCCTGAATTGCCATCTCTCCAGTACCCGTTTTATCCATAAGCTCTTTAACACTGGCCACAGACGCGTTTTCTGCAAAAGTAAAAGAAGCACAGATAAGTGAAAATAAAAATACGGCGGTTTGTTTCATGATAAGTCCTTAATCATTGTCAGAAAGAATAAGCATCTGATTATGCTACAGATCCACACTTTTTAAGAGCACTTTTCTGCAGACGAAAAAAAACCCTAACAGGCAGACCTGTTAGGGTTTTTAGAATAAGAGCTTGACGATGACCTACTCTCACATGGGGAAGCCCCACACTACCATCGGCGCTACTGCGTTTCACTTCTGAGTTCGGGATGGGTTCAGGTGGTTCCACAGCGCTATTGTCGTCAAGCAAACCTTGATGCTTCGTTGTTGTCTTAGTGTCTGCTACCTTTTCTTTCGATCAGGGAGACTGCATAACTTAGCAAATAGGGTCGGACACATGATTTCGTTTTATCTTAGTATTAATTCTCGTATTAAATGTTGTTCTAATCAGTTCTGATCGCACAACACCAACCTCTACTCTTTCTCTCTATTAAAAAGAAGGAGAGCGAAGTTTTGGTGTTATATGGTCAAGCCTCACGGGCAATTAGTACAAGTTAGCTCAACGCCTCACAACGCTTACACACCTTGCCTATCAACCAGGTAGTCTTCCTGGGCCCTTTAGGAGACTCGAAGTCTCAGAGATATCTCATCTTGAAGGGGGCTTCCCGCTTAGATGCTTTCAGCGGTTATCCTGTCCGAACGTAGCTACCGGGCAATGCTATTGGCATAACAACCCGAACACCAGCGGTTCGTCCACTCCGGTCCTCTCGTACTAGGAGCAGCCCTCTTCAATTCTCAAACGCCCACGGCAGATAGGGACCGAACTGTCTCACGACGTTCTAAACCCAGCTCGCGTACCACTTTAAATGGCGAAC
>ENA-OSET01000065-OSET01000065.1-sediment-metagenome-genome-assembly--contig:-NODE-65-length-119107-cov-30.430244_pt1 | contig 119107 bp, 100 predicted proteins | sample MGYA00237882_ERZ534229 | MGnify/ENA primary metagenome ERZ534229 (study PRJEB26408, sample SAMN06266212) | sediment metagenome | isolation source: Hudson Canyon methane seep mesocosm | place... | reverse complement strand
GGCGCGACATCCCCTGCTTCGTCGGTGATTAACTCCATTAACAAAACACCGTCAACGCAGCCAAAGGTCTCAGGCACTCGCACCGAAGCGCGGGCCAACCGTGATAGGGCATCAACCTCGGCATTTTGCCAAACTTTTTCTTGCTCTTGGCGACCGTAGTTTGACCGTTTTTGCATAGCCCGCGCTTGCCGACCACTGCGTGCTTTGCGTCCCTCTTGATATTGCGCAGCCTTTTTAAAACTGCGCTTCATTGCATCTTTATAAACTTTCGCACAACGAATATTGTCACGGCAGCGGACCACGAATATGTCTGCTTCTTTACCACTCATTAGGCGACTGATAACTTCATCGATCAAGCCATCATCGATGAGAGGCTGCAGGCGTTTGGGCGTTTTCATGAGGTACTCAGTTTTAGTCGTTGGTGATCAATCGAATATTCTATCGACATATTTTTCTATACGTCTGAATCAAGGAATCTGTGCCTTGTTGTGAATTTAGAGCAGTTATCGCTTTATGGCAAAGCGCAATGGCGAACTTACTCACACCTATTATGCATTAAGCTAATTATACGCCGTTTATTTTGCGCTTCCCAGATGCGTATAACAATGTGAAGCAAAGTGAATAGCTAGGTGTGTCACGTTCACTTGGGTTTGGTATAGTCTTAAATATCGTCCATTAGATGCCAGAAAACCATTACTAACTTACCCCTGCTTTTGGTTGTGTAATGATTTGGTGCGTGGGGATGATATTCTGCAATTGGCGAAAAGCAGACATCTAACGTTACGCAAACTATTAGACAATTGCAGACATAGAGCAGCTGCGGTTCTAGGATTTTATTCCAGCAGGTTTATCGAGAGAGCAGACTAAAGACGCATGAGGGGTGATATCGCCGTCAAATCAGCCATTTGAGATGCCAAAGACGCGAACATCAAGCCATTAAGTGGAGTATTACGCGAGCTGCGTATAATCTGTGAGTATGGTTTACAATTTTGGGCAGAATCTACCCACCAAAAATAACAATGTAGTGTCCATTAGTGCTTATGATTGAAATACCTTACAAAATACCTTTAAGCCATATTTTTCTGTTTATTGGACTTGCTCTTATATTTTGCCTTGGAACTCATGGCTATATTGATGATTCATTTTCTCAAACGTCGGAAGCAAAAGCATTTACAACGATGTCGCTTATCATTTTGATTATCTGGATAATTTCGTCGCCTCGAAACAAGAAAATAGTTGTTTCGAGTGAAGGCATTGAAATTCCGAGTGTTTTGTTTCCTCCGTTCAAAGCAAATAAGATATCTTGGCGAGATTTATACAAGACTGAAACAAGGTCTCATAGGAATGGCGCATTCACACTTGTTTTACAGAGTAAAAAAGGAGTGTTTAAAGTTTCAAGCTGGCTATGCTTAAAAGATTTCGAATTCACAATGTACCCAGATTCATTTAATGAATTAGAGGCGACTGTTGATGTCTTGCATACCGAATACAAACAACACTAACAAGTGCGTCAACCGGACCGGTTTGTTCCGAAAGCATGATAACAAGGAAAGAAGATGAAGAGCTTATTAATAATTGCTGTATTAGCCATTGGTTCTTTTCAAATGTGGCAAAAGTACAAACCTAGCACTCCGGTAAGTCCCAGTTTTGAAGAACCTTATGTTGCAGTTTATGGTCGAAATTCGTGCGGTTTTACAAAACAAATGTTATCCAACTTAGAACGCACTGGTGTCAATTACCATTATTTCGTTGTCGATAATAAACAAGTTGCAACCAGCCTTCACTCAAGAATGAAAGCTTCTGGTATATCTACTAAGCGCTACAATTTACCAGTAGTTGATGTTAATGGTTATATTACTGTACGGCCTAATTTTCAGTCAGTTTTAACAGACTACAATGAAATTCTATAACAAGGTGTTTAATGATCGGCCATCAGATTGGCCTGGATAATCACTGTCACGATCTTTTTATGTTGCCGCTTCGCGCCGACTTTACACTAATAAATACTGCACAACGCCTTCCTATTAACTTGGCGTCTTGTTTCAGGAAGACGAGTGTTTTGAGTAGAGATGAATAACGATGATAAGGAATATTTTCGTGTATCTTTTCGTCATTTGTATTCACTAATTAGTGCGCCAATTCATTATTTAACGCTGCTCAATTGGCTAACTAAGGCCTCAACATCTCGTTTTACATACCCTATTTTGCGGACATTATTTTATGTTTAAGAAGTTTATTTCAACCTTTGCGCTTGCCTTAATAACAGTAGGAGTTTGGCTAGCGTTTAAGCCTGCGGTTAACGAAACTATTTACCAAGATATTGGTCGTGAAAACGTAGAACCTATTCTTAGCATTCAAGGTCAGCGATACTTAAAACAGCTGCTAGATGGAAACTATGAGGCGCTCTCTGGGGAGCTTGAGGGCTATTTAACGCGTCCGAGCATCGACAACAATATACAGATTAAAGATGCGCTGTTTGCTTTAGGAAGAACGGAGACTTGGCTCGAGGTCGACTTTAATGCATGGGTTGATCAATCTCCTGATTTAGTCAGTCCAAGATTAATGAGATCGAATTACTTTCTGCAACTTGGCCTCCTAGCAAGAGGAACTGATAAGGTCATTAATACGTCACGATCAAGAATGTCTGAGATGCGTAGGTTCTTTGAAAAAGCAATGGCTGATCTAGAGGTTGTTAAAAGTACATATTCTGATAGCCCCTTCCCCTATGCTATTGAATTGCAAATTGCCCAGCACATTGCAGGGAAATCTCATCGAGAAGCTCTTTACAAAGCTGGAATGGAAATAGATCCATCATTTAGTTGGTTGGTTCATATTTACCTTTGGACATTGGCTCCGAATTGGGGAGGAAGTATCGAACAGCAAAAGGATTTTTTGTTTGAAGTATCCCAAAAGATTCCTGAATACCCGAATTTTAGAAGTGTCGAGATAGATTGGGAGATAAGCCAGCTTAACTCACAGCGAGGACAGTATTGCGATAAAATAGATGACTATAAGCAAATTTATAGTTCATACGAAAACAGTTGGAGCAGTTGGCAACTCGGAAGAGGTTATAGTTGTGCGGGGAAGTTCGAACAATCCATTAAGTACCTAAACGAGTCACTTGAGCATTGGCCTTATCGATCATTGACCTGGCGATTACTTGGCTCAATACAGCATGCTATGGGAGATCATGAGGCTGCTTATAACTCCACCAAAATTGCTATTCATCTAGACCCTTATGATCATTTTGGTTACTTTCAATTAGCAAAGCTAGCTTATTTCTTTCGAGATTATGAACGTGCTGAAAAGGCATTTCAGCGAGCTCATTTAATGGATTCCGAAGATCCAAAATACAAAGCGTATCTCTTACTCGCCCAACAAACTCAGGCTCGACCTTCTGGCACGCATGAAGTCGTCTTTCATAAAGGTGATCTTATGATACGTGAATACTTTACGGAAGGCCGAAGACAACAGCCAAGTAAAGTAATGGCTTCCAATGGCGCGCTTCTGGAATCGAAATACTATGAAGATGGTAATTTAAAGTTCACCGAAACATGGGGGACGGGATATCTCAATGCGAAATTTACCATGAGACATGAGAAAACAACTGGTCCTTTTTGGGAGTATTCTCCTAGCGGCAATGTCGTCGCAGAAGGCTCTTTATACCTGGGAGAAATTGAAGGAACTTTAAATCGACGTTTAGACGATGGTACTTCACTTTACAAAATTCACTTCAAGAATGGTAAGAAAGTTGGTAAAGCTGATTTTGATATGCAAACAATTCAGCTTGATGGTGTTCAGTTTCTTAACATTACATCTGACCAGTTATCTTCAACCGGAACACCGATTAATAGTAAAAATACCTTTCCATTTAGACACGACAGTCCGATCTATATCAGCTCGGCCATTGATGGTGTGGGGAGCGATGAAAACGAGCTTACATACGCATTCTATGGTCCTGATTCAAAGAAGAAATTTGAGTATCTAGTTAGAGTCGTAGGATATGACGGTTTTAATACCTCTTATGCTTACTACTATCCAAATATGGAAGAAGACGTGCCCGGCAATTGGCGAATAGACGTTTTGTGGAATGAGCATCTAGTATCAACACAAGCTATTGAAGTCCATTAGCCTAACCATAATTACTCAGGGTATAAAGGGGAGCATATCTATTTTTATGTCTGCTTTCGAAATAAACCTGACGTAAATTCCAGCTACAAAAGCACATCTCTGACTTCCGCTATTGTCTAAGAGTTAGCATAACGCTCGCTTGTAGACATAACCGAACATTGGGAATCGAGGCCGGCTTCATCTTCTTGGGCATCAAAGCGGATGTCCTCAAGTGATATTGTAGCTCTTGAATACACGATGACTAAATGCCATCAGTCACTATCTTTATGTATCTAACCAACACTTCTGAAGCCAAGTGGTTTGTTAATAATCTGGTAGTAAGTTATAGAGTTGCATGGATTACCGACCTATACTCAAACCGTCACTCACCTTTTCGGCTTTCCGAATATGAAATCTTTTTATGCAATTTTCATTTGTTACTTTTGCTTGTGCTCAGTGTCATTCAGTTCGGAAAGAGAACTTATTGGAAATGAGATAAAAATGCTGGCCAATGATCTATCGTGCGATGTTGACAATGAATGCAAAACTACTGGATTTGGAAGTAGGGTTTGTGGAGGGTTTGATGAGTATATTATCTATTCAAAAAAGTCTGTGAGCTTTGATTACATGGAATCCTTATCAAAGCAGTATTACGAACTTGACGAGCAATATGATTATCAGTTGGGAAGAATGTCAATTTGTTCTCTCGAGCTACCTAGAGTAAGTGCATGTATTTATAATAAATGTGTTGATCTAGGCGATGAGCCAAATTCGATAACAGTGCTTCATTGGGCAGTTTTAAATAACGATATAGATTTGATCCATCAGTTAATCAACGAAGGATTTGATATAAATAAGAAAGTCGGTGTCCGTGAAGAAACCGCTTTACAATATGCCATTAGAATGAAAAAACCATTCGAAATTATTCAATTGTTAGGTGACTTTGGGGCGGAAGTTAATGCTTCAAATTTCCCGCTTGAAGAATAAGACGATTGTCGTAAAAGTAGATCTGAAATGACTTCCGAAGCTCGGTATACAACTGCCTTAAAGTTGGCGCAAAGCCTAAAGACGTAATTTACTGAAGTCTGAAAGGAATATTAGATGACCGCAAAGATGAGATTCCTACCTTGATAAGGTATTCAACGGAATGTCTGTTCCCCTCTTGGAGCGGTCATCGTGAATGGAGCTGAGCCAAGGTCTGCTTTTGTCTAACACGCGACCTTAGTTGAGCTTACGACCCCAACGTCCGCTTCCGTCTTTTATAGCTGGCAGTTGAATGGGCGTAGCAACAGATAAAGCCAAGTACTTAACCACCTCAGAACACCTACCCCCTGAAACTTATCCAATTCCCTATATAGCTGCTTAGCTGCTTCGTCAGGCGCATCGTTGATAGGAAAGATATCGATGCTATCGCTAGGAGTACACAGAACGAAGTCGTGATTATTAAACTTAAATTCAGCTTGATAATCATCTGTCAGAAGCCATGACTTTTTCGCTAGTATCTCGACAGAAGCTTGGCCTCGCAAAAATGCCAAAACTGAGGTTGGTGAACACTGGTAGTCGTCACCCATAGAAAAGCGAAGACTGCCTTCGTATTCGTAAACACGAGTTTTACTCAAAAACAAATACCTAATAGATTTTACATTGATTCTATCCAAAATTTCGAATCTCGGCTATCGCTGGAAAACTGAGATGGAAGGAAGCTTTAAGGCAACTTTCGCTAACCTCTTTGAAGCGGGCATGGTGAACTAAGAAGCGCACTTTCCCTTATGCTTTCATTTCAGCTATGGACCGGCATTCCAAGTTTGCCTTTTAAATGAATATCTCTAGACTGATTTATAGTCGGAACAAAAACTTCGTTTCTGGATTAGCTTTAAATTAATCAGTTAGTACTGCCAGCTTTATGAAACAACTTGAGAGCAAGGATTGGTTTTCGTCAACAATAATTCGTATATCAAAGAAAAAGCTTTATTTTGTGTCGAAGCCAAACGCTATAGATAAATATCTTCGCGCATCACTGTTTATTTTCGTATCTTACTATTTCGCCATTGTGATTGAAGCTTATGTAATGATTCCTATTTCTTTTTACGCTTTTTTGTATCTTAAGTTTTACAAAGCCGAATTAGTATTCAAAAAAGGAAATAATTTTGCTGACTACTCGATTTCCAGACTTGGATTTACAAGAAAACGAAAAGTCTATCTAGAACACGCGGAACTTCTGCTTATTATGCACCGAGGTTATAAGACTTTTGGGGAGTCGCTAGTTTTACTTGAACCCAATAGGAAAAATTTTCTTGGATACTCTTCATGGAATCTTGATACTCAAATCGTTACAAATTTGGCTCACTTACTGCAGGTTGATTACAGTGTGAGGAGAGCTAGATGGATTGAGAACGAGTGATTTTTGAGGAAATTACAAGTACTTGAAATTAACTTAAACGCAAGCTTTGCTGTACCGTCGGGTTCAAAAATCGAAGCTTTGAAAATGTTTATCTTATGACAATCGCAAAAAACACTGCTCGACCGATATCATACGCTGAAATTCAAGACTCTTTTGTTTTTCAGGTAAACCAAGTGGCCGCTCGTTTCTTTTATAGCGCTCTTAATTGCGTTTGAGGTTTCGGGCAGTTGTGTAAGCATTGCTTATCAATATGCAGCAGCAGATATAGATTCAGAAACAAGCGGCACGATAATTAGTTCTGGGACTTACTCTGGAGGAAAAGGTCGTACTAAGGGGCACAATATTTTGTATGAATATCAAGTAGACGGAACTAGGTAGACATCACGAATTATTGACTATGAATACACGACTATCGATGCATTATTTAAAGTTAAACAATACTACCCAGGCAAGTGAGTGATTGTATTTTATGATTCATCCGACCCGGCGTTGTCGGTATTAGAAGTCACGCCATTGGATTGGGATCTAATCATTCGTTTGCTCATTGCGGTTTCAAGTCCCGTTGCTGTTTTGATTTTACGGGCTAGAGGGTGGTGAGATTAAAAAGAAAATGCTGAAAGACTTATTTTCTAACAAAACAGTTTAAGGTCTGATTCTTAGATTGTCCGCTTCTTTGTAGAAGCTCGCATTAAAACCTCATCAAAAACCGGCATATCAACAGCCGTTTTAGTCTAAGAGCTAGCGTAATGCTAGATGTCCGCTTCTCACCATTGCGGAAGCAACTTGTCCTGATCCATGAGTTAATCTTGATCAACAGAACTTTCGGCGACCATTGGCGTCTAAGGTGCAGCATGTCTTTAAGACTGTATAATTCCGCCGAAAAATATTTCGGCTATTTTATTAGAAAATGAACCCGAAAACATGTCAGGTTCGTATGTCTGACTAAATAACGTACTGTCAGTATGAAAAGAATAAAAGTGGAACACCAATGTTAGACGTGAAGTTGAGCCAATATATTGTGCAAGCCATCCGAGATGAAGGGGCGAGCCATGTGTTCATGGTGCCCGGCGGTTATGTTGATAATTTCTCGCAAGCGTTGGTGGACGTGGATGGCATTAAGCCCATTGTTTGCGCCTCGGAAGCCGGCGCGGCTTATATGGCCGATGGTTTTGCTCGTTCGGCAGGGCGCTTCGGCGTATGCATGGGTATCTCCGGTCCCGGTGCGAGCAACATGCTGACGGGTTTGAGTGCCAGTTACGCGGATCAAGTGCCGGTGTTGGTTATTACTGGTGACGCGCCCTTGCTTTGGCGTAATCGGGATGCCATTCAAGACCCCGGAGTAGGTGGTCTTAAAACAACGCAGTTACTGGACGCGATTTCTCAACAGCAGTTCGAGCTCACGAATGACAAGCTAGCAGCAGACCATCTACGGCGTTTGATGACGACGCTTAAAGGTCCAAAACAGGGCGTTGCCCATTTGGCGGTGCCGCTTGATATCCAGCGCCATGAGCAAGCCTACGAATACCAGCCGCATAGCAATCTGTCGGCACGAAGCACTCGTGTGCTGGATCAAAAAGGGCTTGATCTCGCCTTGCAGATGATGGCCGAGAATAAACGTGTAGTGCTACTTGCCGGCTCCGGCGTGCGCAAAGCGAATGCCTTTGAAGCGTTGCAAGTATTTGCTGAAACCTACGGTATACCGGTTGCGACCACCATGAGTGCCAAAGGGGATCTACCTGAGGATCACAGTCTCTCGTTAGGTGTGTTTGGATGGGCGGGCAGCGGCCTTGCTAATGAGCTGCTCATTAACGGTGAAATTGATTGCCTCTTGGTTATTGGGAGTCGTTTGGGGCAGATCAATTCTATGGGGTGGAGCGAGAAATTGGTTCGTGACCGCAAACTGATACACATAGACCTAGAGCCCGATCATCTAAACCGTACTTACGTGGCCGATCTTTCTGTTGTGAGCGATGCTGAAGCAACATTGCGCTACTTGGCGTCCCCGGTCGAGCAGAAAATAGCCCAGACTCAGTTGCTTGAATCAACTCATGCTCGGCGTCAATGGTTGTCTGAGCTGCGTGAGCAGCTGCCCCGTTTCTACAGTTTTGATGATTGCCATTCCGAAAAAATGCCCATGCATCCGACGCGTGCGATCTATGAGCTTGATGCGGCCATGCCGAAACATATGCAATTGTTTGTCGATAACGGCGCACATACGTTTTTTGCAACGCACTATTGGACGATGCGCAATCCAAATCAGTATTTCAATATTATTAAATACTCGGGTGCGATGGGATGGGCTATTCCAGCCAGTATTGGTGCAAAGATGGCGCGTCCAAGCGCGCCGGTCGTTGCGGTCGTTGGTGATGGCTGTATGCTGATGCAAGGCATGGAAATTCAAACGGCTAGCCGTTATGGATTAAAAGGTATAATTTTCGTTGTCCTGAATAACAAGGCGCATGGCAATCCTAAGCTTCGCGCGCAAGGTTTCACGCCAGATGCGGAAGCGCTAACCGATATTGTTGACCATAATTGGGCAGCCTTCGCTGAGTCTCTGGGTGTTAAGGGCTTAAGTGTTTCAGATCCGAATAGGTTGGGTGCGTGTTACGCCGAAGCGCTGCGAGCGAACGGCCCGGTATTGATAGATGTGAAGTGCGGTTTGTATCCAACGCCTACCAAGGTGTTTGATGAGACCTTTATGGCGGAATTTAATCGCTACATTGATAACCCTCGTGCAGTGAATACCGCCTTAAGCGATGTTGAGCCAAGCAACTAGCCGTAAAATAAGACAAACCACGAAGAACCACGAAAAACCACGCGGATAATGGGATGATTTTCTGTTTAACTGTGCGCGATAAAACTGAGTTCCTGAGTCAAAAATTATGAGTGAGCAAAACGAAAACCTGCATTCAACCGAAGACCGTAAAGAGGTGATTGCCAAGCTTAAGGAGCTGTCACCTGATTTCGTTGGTATGATCTCAGAATATGCTTTGGGGACTGTTTTTGATCGTCCCGTGCTTAATGAAAAATTAAAAGAAGTGGTCGCTATTACCGCGTTGATCAGCCTCGGAACGGAACGTTTGCAGGGGCATCTAGAATCGGCGCTGGCTCAGGGCTTCAGCAAAGAAGAAATTGCTGAGATCATCATGCTGACCAGTATCTATTTGGGCTTCCCCAGGGCCATCGATGCAATGCTAGTGCTGCATGAGGTAGTGCGTGTGCAGGGAGAGATGAGCGCTGTGCATCGCCAAGTATGAACAGATCGGTTCGCAGCAAAGAAACAGAAACTGTCCAGTAGGCATGTGCCCTCGCTAGTTGACAACGTGCACTGATAGCCGCCGTTGTACCTGACTAGATGTTCAAACCCATGACAAAATTCTGCTTGCTAGCGAAAATTTAGAGGGTTTGAGGTAGCTTTTTATTAAACATTTCTTACTAGGGCCGCTCCTCAGACTTTTAAACTCGATTTGATTTTTTGACGTTCAATGCAAGCTCTCCCCCTTATTTAAAAGTTCTCGCCACTTTTTATCGCTTTACCTTCGATTCTGAGCCTTCCTATGTTTACTACGCATTAATTTGGGTGGCCTCGCCAAGCTAAAAAATAAAGCTAAGACTTTACGGAGCATGCTGAGTGTATTAGAAAGTAAGCTCACTATAATTTGATGTGAGAGATTAATAATGTATAACAAAAAAATAATGCGTTTACTGCTGGTTAGTTCAATGGCGGTGATGAGTTCGTCTTTGTTGGCGGGAGATATTGCAGCAGGAAAAGCGAAGGCTGCTGCATGTGCCGCTTGCCATGGCGCGAATGGGATTGCCACCATCAAAATCTATCCGAACTTAGCGGGCCAAAACAGCGCTTATCTGGTGAGTGCTTTAAAAGCCTATAAAACGAAGCAGCGATCTGGGGGGATGGCTTCGGTGATGCAAGCGCAGGCAGCCGGTTTGAGTGATGTTGATATGCAAAATCTTGCCGCCTACTACGAAAGTTTAAAGTAGCTAGGTAGCGGTTACTGTGGCGAATAACGTTAGGCTTATGTGTTTGCCTAACGTTATTTAGGTGCGCTAACTCTTATGGATTTCATAACAGGGCGTGTATTCAGTGCCTGGTAGCTTCATTCTGCCTTGCACGACAAAAGCGCGCAGTAACGTGTCCATTGCGGCCATTATTTTAGCTTCACCGTGAATCTCAAAAGGTCCGCGCTCCTGAATTTGGTTAATACCTTGTGCTTTCACATTGCCCGCGACGATACCACTAAATGCCTGGCGCAGAGCGGAGGCTAGCGCATGTGCTGGCTGGTCAAAATGTAGATTAAGGGTCGCCATGTTCTCATGGGTCGGGGCGAATGGCATTTGGAAAATCGGGTCTATTTTTAGTAGCCAGTTAAAATAGTAGGCATCGCGACGTTTACGACGATAGCGTTTCACCAACTCTAGCTGTTGGCGCATTTTTTTGGCCACTTTGTTCGGATCGTCAATAATTATTTCATAAAGCGCCTGTGCCTCTTTACCGAGTGTTTCACCCACAAATTGATCGATCATCTCGAAGTAATCTCGGCAAGATTCGGGTCCGGTAAAAATTAGGGGGTAAGGCATTCCTTGATTTTTGGGGTGCAACAGCACGCCCAGCATATATAAAATTTCTTCAGTCGTACCGGCCCCACCGGGAAACACAATAATGCCATGCCCAAGGCGCACGAACGCCTCAAGGCGCTTTTCTATATCAGGCAGGATTGTTAATTCGTTAACGATTGGGTTGGGCGATTCTGCTGCAATAATACCGGGTTCGGTGATGCCGATATAGCGGCCCAGTTCATGGCGTTGCTTTGCGTGCCCAACGGCGGCGCCCTTCATCGGGCCTTTCATTGCGCCGGGCCCACAGCCTGTGCAAATATTGAGCTCTCGCAGTCCTAATTGGTAACCCACTTCTTTCGTATATTCATATTCCTCTCGGCCAATTGAGTGTCCACCCCAACACACGACAATATCGGTTTCACACTGTGTTTTGAGTAGATTGGCATTGCGCAATAAATGGAAGATAAAGTTGGTGATGTGTTCAGAAGATTGAAGATTGAAACTTAAGTTTTTCGTTACCACGTTTTCGTTATAGATGATGTCGCGAACCACGGAAAACAGATGACTATTAATACCCTCAATCATATTGTCGTCAACAAAGGCAGATTCAGGCGCATTCTGAATGTCGAGTTTTATGCCGCGTGGTTGACGCACCACTGAGATTTTAAAATCTGGATACGCCGCTAATAAGCCTTCGCTGTCATCACTTAATGAGCCGCAATTTAATACCGCCAACGCACAGCGTCTAAACACTTCTTGTAATTGTGCATTACGCTTATTTCTCAGCAGAGTGACTTCATGACGAGAGAGTATGTCCATAGATCCATTGGGTGTCACTCGAGCATCAATTCCGCGTTTTGTCATAGCCTTCCTATTCTATTGTTTACATTTCAACTCCAAGTATAGGTGCTCATTCCCAGCAGAAGACATAATTTTGCGATCCTATTTCTCAAATCAGGTTAGAATAATACGCCATGCCTACCCCGTTAAAAGGTGTGGAGAGTTTAGTGCCTTTGTTAGTGGCAATTTTTGCGCCGAGACCTTTATGAAATTTATTGTCAAATTTTTTCCTGAAATTACGATTAAGAGCCGTCCTGTCCGACAGCGCTTAGTTAAACAGCTCCGTCGAAATATTCAGGTTGTCCTCCGAAAAATCTATGTCGATACAAAGGTTCAAGGCTTTTGGGATAAAATTGAAGTGCGTATTCCAGATGACGAGGCACTAGGTGAACGCATTGCCGATGCGTTGCAGCGTGTTCCCGGTATCGCCAATGTGCTGCGCGTGCAAAGCTATGAGTTTGAGCACATCGATAAAGCGTTTGCGCGTATTGCAGAGCTCACAATAGCAGCACTTGGAAATTCGCTAGAGGGTAAAAGTTTTGCTGTGCGCGTGCAGCGTAAAGGGCAGCATGGCTTTTCGTCGCTTGAATTGGAGCGCTATATCGGCGGTCGCATACTGCAACAAAGTAATGCGAAAGGCGTCAATCTAAACGCGCCCGATGTACTGGTTAAACTCGAAGTATGTGACAACACTGTCTATGTCGTAGAAAGTCGTTATGAGGGGTTAGGGGGCTATCCCATGGGTTCGCAGGAGCCTGTTTTATCCTTGATTTCCGGTGGTTTCGATTCCTCGGTATCCAGTTATCTGACCATGAAGCGAGGTATCAAAACGCACTTTTGTTTTTTTAATCTGGGGGGAGCTGAACATGAAATTGGTGTGAAGCAGGTGTCACTCTACCTGTGGGAGCAGTACAGTATTTCACACCGAGTGAAGTTTATAAGCGTCCCCTTTGAGCAGATCGTTACAGAAATTCTGGCTAAGGTGCACCACTCGCATATGGGGGTAGTGCTGAAGCGTATGATGATGCGCGCAGCTGAAAAGATTGCTTCAGAATTTGAGCTTGAAGCGATTGTCACGGGCGAGAGTATTGCGCAGGTATCAAGTCAAACATTGACCAATCTCAACGTGATTGATCAAGTTTGTGAACGTCTTATATTGCGCCCGTTGGTGACGATGGATAAGCGCGACATTATTCATTTAGCGGCAGAGATTGGTACCGAAGAGTTCGCTAAAAATATGCCGGAGTATTGCAGTGTGATTTCGGTCCGACCTACGACAAAAGCCAACTTAGCGCGAATTGAGGAAGAAGAGCATCATTTTGATTTTACCCTGCTTGATCAAGCGATAGCGGCTGCTAAGGTCATGCCTATTGATAGTGTGATGCAGCGTCAGCAAACCATTGCCCAAGTAGATATTATCAGCCTGCCTTTGGTGACCGATGTTGTCGTGGACATTCGCCATGCCGATGAGCGTGAAAAAGTGCCATTGGTCTTAACGAGTAATACAGTGTTAGAGATTGCCTTTTACGAGTTGATGTCAGCTCTCGATGAGCTGACGCCAACCACGCGCCATTTGTTGTATTGTGAGCAGGGTACGATGAGTCAGTTACATGCAAGCCACTTAAAAAGTATGGGCTATGATGTGGCTGTATATGTGCCAGCTTGAGAGAGGTTTGCGTATGTTTGGGTATTTTTTAATGCGAGGGCGTCATTTGCTAATGGCTCTGAAGTTGCTAATTGCCAGCATATCCAGACATGTATTTTACGAGCGACATGGTCCCAGCCATCTTCTAAATTTAGCAAATGGCCCATCCCAAAGAGCTCATGGAAAAAGTGCTCGTGTCGATAATATTGGCTGATATGTTTTGCCAATTTTGGGCGCACGAGACGGTCGTCACTGCCCGTTAAAGTCAGCACGGGACAGGTTATTTTTTTGGGGTCAACGTGTGCGCGTTTTTTGGTATCTAGATACCAGAAAGCGATTTCGTAAATCGCTTTGCCTGATTCATAGCAGCGCTGTGCCGAAAATCGTGATTGTTGATCTGCATTGAGCTTATGCGCAAACCAATGCTTCGTAGCTCTTGGGTCAAGTTTGATGCCTGATTTCCAGAATAGTGGTGTCATCAGCAGTTTACTCAGCGTACCGATTGTATTGAGCTGCAGATGCTGCAAGCCGGCTGGCGCAAGCGGCGCAAGTAATACCAGGGCTTGACACTCGACGCGTTGCGCTAGAAGTTGTGCCAGCAGTGCGCCCATACCGTGCCCAACGATCACTATCTGATTCGCAGCATTGTTTGCAGCATGAAAATCTTCTTCCAGCTGGTTGACGTAATCGTCCAAACTTAACTGGGCAACATGTTGTTTTTGGTTATTACTAAAATGTTGAACGAGGGGTGGTGTGTGTACGCGATAGCCAAGGCGACTAAAAAAATCAGCATAGTTTTGCCAAATTCTAGGTGTATCCCACATGCCGTGGATGAAAAATAATCTTGTCATGGTACCGCTCCTCCTTTTGTATTTTCTCCAAAAATACAAACTAATTCAATTACTTATAATTTTATTTGTGCTGGGTCGATGTGCTGTGCAAACCGAGAAGAGAAATTTATTTTAGGAACGATGTAACTTATGATGAACTTTTTAAGCTGTGTTGAGTCTTTAATAACGAACTTACTTGAAGTCGTTCGCCATTAATTAAAACGAAAGGAATGCTCTTATGATTAAAATAACTAAACTAAGCCAAGCTGCTATTGCAAGTTTAATCGCCGCAGGCGTGATGTCTGTGTCTTCTGATGCCTTCGCGGGTAAACCAGGATTCGAAAAGTGCCAAGGCATCGCTAAAACGGGTATGAACGACTGTGGCACAAGCAAGCATAGCTGTGCAGGCCAAGCAACGGTGGACAATGATCCAGAAGAGTGGGTATATGTTCCTGAAGGCACTTGCTCTAAAATTGCAGGTGGTAAAGTTAAGTAGATCAGTTTAAATCGAGAAATATTAGTGTTTGCATGAGGCCTGTACAAAACGCCCTAGGAATGTCTTCGCTGTCCGGCGTAGGTATTGGTCTTCGTGCAACGCATTATCAGACGATATTAAATAGCCTGCCACAGGTTCCTTGGTTCGAGGCGTTAACTGACAACTATATGGGCCGAGGCGGACTGCCGCTTCATCATCTCGAGCGAGTTGCTGAACATTACCCCATCACGCTTCACGGTGTGGGTTTATCTCTTGGATCAACCGACCCGCTTAACACAACCTACCTCAAAAAACTAAAGCAGTTGTGTGAACGCTTTCAGCCTGTTTTAGTGTCTGATCATCTATGTTGGTCTTCTGTGTCCAATGTGCATGGACATGATTTATTTCCCTTGCCTTACACTGAACGTGCGGCAAAACATATCGGGGACCGTATTCAGGCCGTACAAGATTTTTTAGGGCATCGAATTTTAGTAGAAAACGTTTCAAGCTACCTGCAGTACAAAGAAAGTATGCAGACCGAGGCTGAGTTTTTAGTCGATGTGATTGAACGCGCCGATTGTAACCTGTTGTGCGACATTAATAATATCTTCGTGAGCGCCAGTAACCATAATTTTGACGCGCAAGAGTATCTAGAGTTGATGCCGGTTGATCGTGTGCAAGAAATGCACTTAGCCGGTTATGAGGATCAAGGCACTCATTTACTTGATACCCATGGCGCCAAGGTGCATGCGCCGGTTTGGTCGTTATACGAGCGAGCCTTGCAACGCTTCGGCCAGGTGCCTACGTTGATAGAGTGGGATACTAACATACCTGAATTCAGCGTGTTGATGGCAGAGCGCGACAAAGCGGCAGCGTATCATGCTGATGTTAAACACCATGTTGCTTCAGGTTTTTGAAGGCATGAAAGAAAAATCGGATTCGCTGCAACAGTTATATAATGAATTTATGAATGGTGTTTACGGCCAATCTATTTATCCTGAGACGTTTATTCAAGGGTCTGCTCGACTCTCCCCTCAACAACAGTTCGCCGCTTATAGAGGCAGTGTAGTGGGTAATTTAAGCAACGTACTTGCTGATATATTCCCCTCCGTTAATCGTTGTTTAGGTAAAAATTTTTTTGAGGCGATGGGGCTACGCTACATTGATGAGCACCCGTCGACTTCGCCGAGTTTGGATAATTATGGGCAAGCGTTTCCTACATTTTGCGATAATTTCACCCCCTTAAAAGAATACCCTTATATCGGTGATTTGGCGCGTATCGATTGGGCATGGCATCAGGCTTTCCATGCGCTTGATGAGCAAGTTTTGTCGCTTACAGCGATACAGGGCTTAGAGCCTGAGCAGTATCTAGCTTTGTCGCTGCAGCCCAGTGAAAGTCTTCATATCATCGATTCGTCCTATCCTATTTTTCGTATTTGGCAACTCACGTCGGGTTCGCAAGGGCACTCTGAGCACTCGGTAACGTCGCTTAATTTTGAGGAGGGCGCTGAATGCGCGTTAGTTTGGCGTATTGGCTATGACGTTGGGGTAGCAAGCATTTCTAAAATTGAACGGCGTTTTCTCCGTTTAGTAGAAAATAGGGAGACACTTGGAACCATTTTCGCAATCTTGTTGTCAGAATATTCGCAAACGCAGGTAATGACTTGTTTCGCAGGGTTATGCGAGAAGCAATGCTTCGTCGCCTAACCAGATAGGTATAAAAAAACTAATTAAAAGGGGAAGCCATGTCTTTATATTCCATGTTAGAAAAACCGATTATTTTCGGTGTGAAGGGCTTGAACTTCTCACAAGTTTTAGTGGCCTTAGGGTTTCGTTTGTTTCTTGCAAAGGTATTTTTTCTATCAGGTCTAACGAAAATAAAAACGTGGAGCTCGACGCTCGATTTGTTCGCCTATGAATACGCGGTACCCCTGATATCATCGGTTTTAGCTGCTTATATGGCAACCGCTGCGGAGCTCATTTTACCGGTGATGTTGGTGCTTGGTTTGGGTAGCCGTTTTGCCGCAGCGGGCTTGTTTATCTTGAATGCGGTGGCGGCAATTTCTTATCCAGATATAAGCCCTGCTGGGATTAACGATCACTATTTTTGGGCGGCGATGCTGTTGGTCTTAGTCTGTTATGGTCCTGGCAAAGCCTCAGTCGATTACTTTATTGCGCGCAAGGTGAACGCGCCACTCTGAGTTTCACATGGCGTTGAAATGGCATTGACGGTTGCCTCACTATTGAGTGTAAACTTAGGTTTACCTGATTAGCAGATAAGGGCGATACGTGGACATTAGTGATTTTCGACGAGAATACATGAGTGAGGGTCTGGAACGAGCGCAGCTCGCGTCAGATCCACTTGACCAATTTGAAACGTGGTTTAAACAGGCGAACAGTGCTGGCATAGCCGATGCCAACGCATGCAGTATCGCGACCTGTGGTACGGACGGAATGCCGTCTGCACGTACCGTCTTGTTGAAACTCTTTGACGCGACAGGCTTCGCTTTTTTTACTAATTACAACAGTCATAAAGCGCAACAACTAGAGCAAAATAGTCATGCCTCGCTATTGTTCCCATGGCTTCAGTTGAATCGCCAAGTTCGTATCGAAGGCCATTGTGAAAAACTTTCGCATGCAGAATCTTTCAAATATTTCACATCCCGGCCTCGAGGCAGCCAAATCGGTGCTTGGTGCAGTGATCAAAGTGAAGTCATTGAGTCGCGTCGTTTTTTAGAACAAAAGTATCAGGAAGTGGATGCGCGTTTTGAGTCGGAGGACATTCCTTTGCCCCCGTTTTGGGGCGGCTATCGATTAGTGCCAGTTATGATTGAGTTTTGGCAAGGTAGAGAAAATCGTTTGCATGATCGTTTTCAATTTCGTCTTGAGGACGGCGCATGGCGAGTTCAGCGTTTAGCGCCTTGAGGTGTTATGGCGCGGTTGATTGCGACGCTGTTTGAAGCTGAATATGTTCTAATCTGAGTTGCCCTAATTCTTGCGAAAGTGTTTCTACTGTTTGCTGAAGCTCGGTGATTAGGGTCTCTCTTTCTGCCAACGCATCGATTGAGTCGGCGAGTTGCAACGCATTATTTCTGAGATTCTGTTTGATCGTCTGCAGTGCTTGTTTGTCCAAAGGCGTGATCGCTTTAGAACCGTTACTGCTTATTATTTCTGAGACGGGGGTCGGTTTATAGACAGAGATTGGCAACGCATTCGTCACTGTATTTGTGGCACTCGCCTCCGCATTTCTAGCCAATAAAGCGTCCAACCAAGTGGCTTCGTTGCGGCTAACTGTCGGAAGGTTTTGTGTTTTATCGAGCACCATCGCCAGTGTTTTTCGGGTGTTATTTAGTTCAACTTCTTTTTTAGTAAGCGCCGATTTAGCCTGCAGCATGCGTTCTTGCGTTAGGTTGAGTACCTTTGCCAACTTATCGATGTTTTCGGATGCGGTCTGTACCTGACGGAAATACTGCTGTTGCTTATTTAAGTTATCAAAGGCGAGGTAGCCACCAATCACGCACACCACTAATAAGACAGGCAGTACTAAAGCACTTCGTTTTTGACGAGTGGTTTTGCGCAGAGTCATAGTTTCACGCAGCAGTTTTCGTTCGCGATTCAGTAGACGTTCGTTTTCACTGAGGCGTAATTCGCGTTGTATTAAATCTTGCGCTTTCAGCTGATTGGCGCGCTCGGTTTCGGCGACTTGCTGCTGGTGTGTTTCGATACGATTTTGCGTCGCCTCTTGCGCGGCAGTTTTGAGTGACAGCTTTTCCTCACGCTGTTCGAGCGCCTCTAGTTGTTGTTTTACGTCAGCGGCGTTTGTGCTCTTGTCCGTATCGTTGGAAGCCATTTTCTGCCCTTTATCTACTTTTTATTAAACTGCCGTGAGTTTTGCATAAGACATGACTAGCCACTTATTACCGTGCTCAGGAAACATTATTTGAATACGCGCATGCGCGCCTCGTCCCTCATAATTTAACACCGTGCCTTCGCCAAATTTGGGGTGAGTAACGAGTTGGCCAAGCTGAAACGCTGGCGGCTCCTCATCAATTAGGCGCGTGTTCACGCCTGCACTATTCATTGAAATAGGTCGCGCGACCGTATTTCTTAAGCGTACCTCTTGTAAAAATTCACTGGGAATTTCACGGATGAATCGAGAGATAGGGTGGTATTTTTCTTGGCCATATAAGCGCCGTGATTCAGCATGCGTGAGGACTAACTTTTCCTTGGCGCGTGTAATACCAACGTAGGCAAGGCGGCGTTCTTCCTCAAGTCTACCCGGCTCTTCCAATGACATTTGATGAGGAAACAGGCCCTCTTCGGTACCTGCCAGAAACACGAGCGGGAACTCCAACCCTTTAGCGGAATGCAAGGTCATAAGTTGCACGCTATCTTCATGTTCATCGGCTTGCCGCTCACCGGCATCGAGCGCCGCTTGAGCTAAGAATTCAGCCAGGGGCGAGACATCTTCGTCTTCTGGGGAATAATCTTTCGTTGCACTGACCAGCTCTTCTAAGTTTTCTTTTCGGGCTTGGCCTTTTTCACCTTTTTCATTGGTATGGTGCGCTAACAAGCCGCTGTCCTTGATAACGTATTCACATAGTTCAGATAGATTTAATTCGTCGCGCTGCTCGTCGAGAGCATTGATCAACTGCATGAACGATTTAAGCCCCGATGATGCCTTTCCTTTGATCATGCCAAGCTCTAGACGACGTTCAGTCGCTTGCCAGAGTGAAAGTGATTCTGCTAAGGCAAGTTCTCTGATATCGGCCATGCCTTTGTTGCCTAAACCTCGAGGCGGTACATTAGCCACCCGTTCAAAAGCGGCATCGTCATGGCGGTAATAGATTAAACGTAAGTAGGCGAGCGCATTTCGTATTTCCTGGCGGTCGTAGAAACGTAAACCACCATAAATACGATAAGGAATCGCATGACGAATGAGCGATTCTTCAAGCATCCTAGATTGCGCATTAGAGCGATATAAGATGGCGGCATCATTGCGCAATTGGCCTTGTTCAACCCATGCTTTAATTCGTTCAGCAATATAATTTGCTTCGTCTTGTTCGTTAAAGGCAGCATAGAGATCAATCGGTTCTCCATCGTTCCCCTCAGTCCAAAGCTCTTTGCCTAAACGATTGCTATTGTTGGCGATGACGGCATTGGCCGCTTTCAGAATTGTATTGGTCGAGCGATAGTTTTGTTCGAGGCGAATGGTCAGCGCATCATGACAGTCATTTTCAAATTGGCGGATGTTTTCAATTTTTGCCCCACGCCAGCCATAGATGCTCTGATCATCGTCGCCCACCACCATTAATGGCACGTTGTTACCCGCAAGGACACGGAGCCAGGCATATTGAATGGTATTGGTATCTTGGAACTCGTCAACGAGTAGATAACGAAAACGGTCTTGGTAATGCGCGAGTAATTGCGGATTATTTAGCCAGATCTCATGAGAGCGCAGCAATAGTTCACCAAAGTCAACCAAACCTGAATGCTGACATTGTGTTTCATAAGCTTGATAAATCATGCCCATGGTTTTGTCGTAGGCGCTCTGGGCAGGTGGTAAATGCGCTGCGCGCCGCCCCTCATCTTTTTGACCATTTATATATGACTGTACTTGTTTTGGTGGCCAGCGTGTATCGTCAATATTATTGTCTTTTAGAATGCGTTTAATGATACGGAGCTGGTCATCCGAATCAAGAATCTGGAAGTTCTCTGGTAAATTCGCTTCGCGCCAGTGCGTGCGTAAAAGGCGGTGTGAAATGCTATGGAAGGTGCCAAACCACATCCCACGACTCGGTAGTTCGAGCATTTCCTCTATGCGCCCGCGCATTTCTTTCGCTGCTTTATTGGTGAAGGTGACAGCCATGATCGCACCCGGATTAAACCCTTCAATTTGCACTAACCAGGCAATACGGTGCACCAATACCCGTGTTTTACCGCTACCTGCGCCAGCGAGCACGAGTAGGTTTTTAGCGGGTGCTGCGACGGCTTCCCGTTGGGCATCATTTAAGTCATCAAGAATATGGGAAACATCCATAGCAGTGCTTTTCGTTGGTTATAGACACAAGCGTCAACTTTTCACCGCGCAGTATATCAGTGCGCGTTGGCGACCGTAGCATTGCAAGATGACAATCATGACAGGAAAGCGGCTCGGTGCATGATTTTCTCTAAAATCACGTTAGAATGACTTATCGTTTAAATAACAATGAGATACGACAGTGTCCGGCCTGCTTGATGAGCTTTCCTCTTTCTTGCCTGAATGCCCAGCAACGGCACAGGAGCAGCTTGCCTTTTATGGTGTTGTTATTTTTTCCACCGCGTTGTGGTGCGCGGGTCAACCTTGGACGCTCGGCGCCTTTATATTAGTGTTTGCGATCGTCGTCAGCGCCTTGGCTATCCTCTATGGCTTGTTAGGTGCTTACAAAGAGACTATCGCGGTATCGCTGGCCACGCGAATGCTTCCTGCAGTACTTGGCTTGGCTTGGCTGGGCCTGGCTTTTTTACCAGAGGCCCTAAGTATCGAGCAGCTCTTGGCGTTTGTCGTCTTGGGTTTTCTATTGCTTTTGCTCATCCCTCCCTTCGGATCAACGATTGGGTTGAGTTTTGCTATGCCGGTAATGCTGGCCTTGAATCAAGCTTTATGGAAAACGGATCTAGCCGCGTACGGTTATATTTTTGTTGTACTTAATGTTTGCTTTATCGTTTATTTGCTCAGCACATTGAAGGCAATGAACACCGGTGTCGATGAGCGCTCTGGGAATATTCAGATACTGAGAAAAGAGAACGACAGGCTTCGTCTCGCTATTGAAAGCCAAGGTGCTTCGCTTGACTATGGCGGTTCTGAGCAAACACAAGCCCTGCAAGATGCCAACCGTCAACTCAGTGAGCAGATCGCTTTACGTAAAACGATCAGTGATGCCCTTGTGAAAAGCCAGACTCGTTTAACGCAGGCGATTGAGGCCTCGCATCTTGGCTTGATCGATTGGGATATTGCGCAAGGCCGTTTTTATCAGTCGTCTTTCCATCAGTTTTACGGTGACAAAGAACAGAGCTCTCAGCAAATTATCGAAACCCTTAAGCGGGTCATTCATCCCGCTGATTATGCATTGGTGCGCGATACGCTAAATGCCTGTTTGGCGGGTGAGCAGTTGGAGTATCAAATTCAGTATCGCGTTCAGGATGATAGCAGCTGGCGCTGGATAGAAGAGTGTTGCAAAGTGGTCGATACCACCACGCAGGGGCATGCTTCGCGTGTGCTAGGTACCCGCCGCGATATTCATTCTGAGGTGCAGCGTGATGAGCAGGTTAGGTTGGCAAAATCAGTATTTGATCATACTTCAGAAGGTGTTTTTGTACTTGATCGAGAGGGCAAATTCTTATCATCTAATCCTGCATATACCGAGATTACGGGGCAGAAACCGGAACAAATTGATGGCCGTTCAATTAATGAGATTAGCCAAACTCCACAGACAGATCAGGTGTTTGCGCAGATATTTGATGCACTTGAAGCCGACGGTCGATGGCAAGGTGAAATTCTAGAGAAGCGTTGGGAGGGTGATTACTTTCCGCAATGGACGCAAATTAACGCCATTCATGATGAGTTGGGCGGGATTAAATACTATGCAGGACTAGTCTCCGATTTAAGCGACCGCAAGGCCGCGGATGAAAAACTCGACTACTTACTGAATTACGATGACCTGACAAAGCTGGCTAACCGCGTTCAATTTCAAAATCAGTTGCACCGCGCGTTGGTTCGCTTCCAAAATGAAGGATTACCCTTCGCACTTGTCCATATTGATATTGATCGCTTTAAGCACTTCAACGATAGCTTTGGTCATGCGGCCTCCGATGCTTTACTTGAGCAAGTTGCTCAGCGGCTGGCGACCAACGTGCAGCGCGTCGATATTTTAGCACGTGTCGGCGGGAATGAATTTGCCTGTATTGTCGCATGTAGCCCGACCTTTAGCGTTAAGAAATTCGCACAGCGTTTGTTTAAAATTATTACGCACAAACAGTATGAGGTAAGTGGTAATGAAGTCGTTTTATCGTGTCGGATGGGTATCGCAATGGTACCTGAGCATACGCAAGATATTGAAAGCTTAATTCGTTGTGCCTCGCTCGCCGTGCAAAAAGCGAAATATCAGGGTGGAAACCAAATTCTAGTCTTTAACGAATCCTTGAAATATTTTTCAAAAGAACGACTCGAAATTGAAAAAGAGCTGCGCCACGCACTGCAGAATGATGAGCTTGAAGTATTTTATCAGCCAAAGTTTGATCTCAATCAGGAAAGAATTACCTCTTATGAAGCGCTGGTACGCTGGCAACATCCGGTTCGCGGTTTAATTTCGCCGGATGAGTTTGTTGCAATTGCTGAAGAAAATGGCTTGATCGAAGACTTGGGTTCCTATGTTTTGGAGTCTGCTTGCAGACAAACGCAAGCTTGGCAAGATGCAGGCTTAGGGCGCTTAAATGTCTCGGTTAATTTAGCACCACGGCAGTTACAAGATGAGCAGTTGAAGTCGGTGATTGAGCGTTGTTTGGAGAAAACCAAATTATCCCCTTCACAGTTGGAGCTCGAACTGACAGAAAGCGCGATTATGGAGGACATGCAAGGCGTTGCAAATTTGTTGAGTAGTTTGCGTGAAATCGGCCTTAAGGTGTCGGTTGATGACTTTGGAACGGGCTATTCGTCATTAAGTTATTTGCGCAGTTTGCCTGTTGATGCGCTAAAAATTGACCGTGAATTTGTCGAAAATATGGAGCATTCAGTAGAGCAGCAGGCCATTGTGAAAGCGATCTTAGTATTGGGCGATAGCCTTGGCCTCCAAGTGGTCGCAGAAGGTGTAGAGAACGATGAGCAAATGCGGCTTCTAAAAATCCTTGGTTGTGATCTAGTGCAAGGCTACTTCGTGTCTAAACCGGTCAATGCTCAAAAAATGGAAGGCCTGCTAACTGCTCAGCTAGATGAGGTGCTCTAAGCACTCTTTTCGGGCGCGGCAATGCGCTAAGACCACTCCTCACCAGTTTGCACATCGGATAAGTACTTATCCATAAAATGCTCCTCTGAGAGTACTTGGATCCGTTTTGGGATGCTGTTAAGAAGACTGGGGTCAAGTAATTCGCTGACAACGCACATCGTTGTTAGTGAATCGATTTTTTCTGACACGATGCCGCCGGCATCCGTCGCCAGTTCACCCAAATATTCGTACTCGTCTTGATGTACAGACTCGTAGCCCGAGTAGTTTAACGGCCCGAGAAAAACGATAACTTCATGGGCTAAAGATTGTCGTTCGCTTAGCATATGAAACTCCTACATGTGTCGCATACTTATCTCTAGTTTAGTAAAGCAATTCAGTCAGTGAATGACTGTTTTATGCTATCAGGGATTTTAGTTAGACAAAAAAAAGCTAAGCTGAACCCAACCAAGTTAATGCATTTTAGAAAGGCAGTAGTCCTCTTTCGCTGAGCACCGGCATTGTATTGAGCGCTTCTCGTTATGCCTTTGACCACATTATTGGATAAAACATAACTTGCGATGGTGAGAGTAGCCTCGTGTCATTTCTCAATAATGACTAGGCTGATAAACTTCCGAGTATTGATGCTGGGCTTTCATGACAAAGAGGGAACATTTGATGCTTCGTACTGTGCGTTTTAGCTATGTTCATATCGCATTCTTTCTCAATATATTGTGCGGCCATTGCGCTCTGTTAGCCGCGGAGGAATACCGGGCGCAACCCGTCTTAAGTGGTCTGAACGCGCCTTGGGCTATTGAGTTTCTTGATGATGACCGTGCGCTGGTGACAGAGAAATCCGGCCGTCTGCAATTGCTGTCACTAAGCAAGCAAAGTAAAACCGAACTAACCGGCGTGGCCGAGGTTTGGTATAGCGGTCAAGGAGGATTGTTAGATGTGGCGCTTGCCCCTGATTTTCAGGCAAGTCGCGAGCTCTTTTTTACGTATAGCAAGGCCGTGGACGGGGGCGTTACTACAGCGCTAGCAAAAGCATTTTGGCCTAAAAACAGTTCGCAATTACAGCGTTGGCAAGATTTATTGGTCGCGCAAGCCACACAAGAGGGGGGACAGCATTTTGGCAGCCGAATTACGTTCGACAGTGCGGGGCATGTGTTGTTCGGTATTGGTGATCGTGGTGAACGAGAGGAAGCGCAGAATCTGCTGAGTCACGCCGGTACGATTCTGCGACTAAATCGAGACGGTAGCATTCCCGCTGACAACCCCTTTGTTAAGGAACCCAATGCGTTACCAGAAATATGGACGCTTGGGCACAGAAACCCGCAGGGTTTATTTTTTGATTTGCGTTCGCAGCAGCTTTGGTCGATTGAGCATGGGCCGCGCGGCGGAGATGAGATAAACCTGATAGAGAGGGGGCGAAATTATGGCTGGCCGATCATCTCATATGGTCAAGAATATTATGCGCCGATCGATGTCGGTGAGAAACAGAAAGCAGGGATGGAGCAACCGATTAAATATTATGTGCCATCTATTGCACCGAGCAGTTTGATTCGCTACTCAGGTAAGGCGATTCCGCAATGGAAGGGGAATCTTTTATCGGGTGCTTTGCGCGGTAAGCACCTTAACCGCGTTGAAGTCAATGCAGAGAATCGAGCGGTGGGCGAGGCGCGGTTATTTGAGGCCTTGGGCGAGCGCATCCGTGACATTGCTGAAACACCGAACGGTAAGCTGTTCTTTATCACTGATAGTGGCCAGCTCTATAGCATTGCAAAGTAGCGAGGCATAGTCATTCGACGCCCTAGAAACAAAAAAGCTAGCGCAATTTGCGCTAGCTTTTTTAAGTCGTTGCTCGCTTATTTTTTAAACGCAGCGACTGATTTTTCAATCGAAGCGCGTGCTGATGCAGCATCTTCCCAGCCGATTATTTTAACCCATTTACCTTTTTCAAGATCTTTGTAGTTTTCAAAGAAATGCTGAATCTGATCTTTTAATAATTGCGGCAAGTCCTCAACATCTTTAATGTCTTGGTACATGGTCGTCAGTTTGTCATGAGGCACAGCCACAAGTTTTTCATCACCGCCCGCTTCATCTTCCATGTTTAACATGCCCACAGGGCGGCAACGAATAACGGCGCCCGGTTGCACTGGATAGGGTGTCACTACCAACACATCTAATGGGTCACCGTCATCCGCTAAAGTGTTAGGGATAAAGCCATAGTTCGCAGGGTAAAACATTGGCGTTGCCATAAAGCGATCAACGAGTACCGCGCCCATATCCTTATCGATTTCGTATTTGATTGGGCTGCTATTAGCAGGAATTTCAATCGCAACATAGATGTCGTTTGGCAGGTCTTTACCTGCTGGAATGTTGTCAAAGTTCATTTCATTATCCTAAAGGGCGCTAAAAAATTCAGGCCGCGATTATAGTACCTGCGTTCTGTCAAACCAACCGTCTGATTGAATCTTGTACAATTATTTTTCGTTTAGCTTAGTGTATGGTGCGCAACACCGCTCGCACTGCCCACTAACACGACATTGGCAGGCCGAATGGCAAACAAACCGTTTGTGACTACCCCTGTAATGCTGTTTATCGCCTCTTCCATCGCAATTGGTGATTGGATTTTCATATTATGCACATCCAAAATAACGTTGTTATTGTCAGTGACAAAGCCCTCCCGATAAACGGGATCTCCGCCGAGTTTCACCAACTCGCGAGCAACAAAGCTGCGTGCCATGGGGATCACTTCAACGGGCAAGGGAAACTGGCCAAGCAGTTCTACCTGTTTGGAGGCATCAACGATACAGATGAATTGCTTGGCGACCGCGGCAACAATTTTTTCACGCGTTAACGCGCCACCCCCACCTTTGATAAGTTCAAGGCGTGCGTTGCATTCGTCGGCCCCGTCAATATAGTAATCCATTTGTTGTACTTCATTTAGTTCAAATACAGCAATACCGTGCCCTTTTAAGCGTTCCGCAGTGGCTTCTGAACTTGCAACAGCGCCATCGAATAGATGTTTGATAGTGGCGAGATGATCAATGAAAAAGTTCGCAGTTGAGCCCGTCCCAACACCGACAATGCTATCGCTGTCTAGTTTAGGTTTAATATGGTTTACGGCGGCTAATGCCACGGCACTTTTTAATTCGTTTTGGTCCATCGACGGCAATTTCCTGCAGGGTATGCTTAAAAATCAGAGTATAAAGTGCAGCGCTGACATCACCAAAGAAAATCCAAAAATATTCCTTGCGTGTCACATCGCAGGAAATAGAGCGTGTTTCCATCGAGAAAATCGCATGATGGGTTCATGTCTCGGTATTTAAATTCGTTTCGCTGAGCAGTTTTGGTTAAACTCGGTTCTTTACAGGCTAAGACCAGCAGTGTTGTGAGTAAGTAGATGTTGAATCGCTATATCAAAAAAATCCTTGATGCGCGCGTGTATGATATCGCGATCGAGTCACCAATAACGCCAGCCACATTTCTATCGGAGCGTTTTGGTAACCAGATTTCGTTGAAGCGTGAAGACTTGCAGCCCGTTTTTTCGTTCAAGTTGCGCGGTGCATACAATCGAGTACGACAACTAAGTGATGCGGACAAGGCGAAAGGGGTAATTGCCGCCTCAGCCGGTAATCATGCTCAAGGCTTAGCCTTAGCTGCAAAAACGCTTGGCATTAAAGCTGTTATCGTGATGCCCAAAACGACACCAGAAATCAAAGTGAACTCAGCAAAAGCTAGGGGTGCGAAAGTCGTTCTGTATGGTGATACCTTTGATGAAGCCTCTGCTTATGCGCAGGCGCAAGTGAAAGAAAAAGGCATGATTTATATTCCACCCTACGATGACGAAGAGGTGATAGCAGGTCAGGGCACGGTGGCCATGGAGCTATTGAAGCAGTATACGGACCCCATTCATGCTGTGTTTATACCGGTCGGTGGAGGAGGGTTAATTGCAGGAATGGCCGCCTATATAAAATACTTGCGGCCCGAAATTAAAGTAGTGGGTGTTGAGCCGGAGGATGCTGCCTGCTTAAAAGCAGCGCTGGCTGCGGATGAACGCGTAATTTTAGACCAAGTAGGTATTTTCGCGGACGGTGTTGCAGTCAAACAAGTGGGAAAATTTCCATTTGAGATCGCGCGCGAATGCGTTGATGAGGTGGTCACCGTTACAACAGATGAGATCTGCGCGGCTATTAAAGATATCTTTGACGATACGCGAGCCATTTCTGAGCCAGCCGGTGCAATAGGCGTGGCTGGATTGAAAGCATATGTTGAGCAAACCGGCGTGAAAGGCGAAAACTTATTGACCGTTTTATCGGGCGCGAATATGAATTTTGATCGCCTTCGCTATATCTCAGAGCGCACTGAAATAGGGGAGAAGCGCGAGGCAGTGCTGGCGGTGACCCTGCCTGAGAAGCCCGGCGCCTATAAGAAATTTATTAAGGCACTGCATAAACGCAATATCACTGAATTTAACTACCGTTATGCAGACGGCTACGACGCGCAGATTTTTGTCGGGGTACAAATTGCTGCGGGTGGACAAGAGCGCGAACAGCTTGTTGAAGAGCTCGAAGAGCAGGGATATCCGGTAACGGATATGACCGATAATGAGGTCGCTAAACTCCATATTCGTCATATGGTCGGCGGACGCTCTGAAGGGGTGGTCGATGAGAGAGTGTTTCGTTTTGAATTTCCTGAACGCCCGGGCGCACTCATGAAGTTTTTAACGTCATTAGGTTCCAAATGGAATATTTCGATGTTTCATTATCGAAATCATGGGGCCGCTTACAGTCGCGTTTTTATGGGCGTTCAAGTTGCCGAGCATGAGCGTGATTTGTTTATTTCAATGCTCGATCAAATTGGTTTCCGTTATTGGGATGAAACTGAGAATGAAGCGTATCGACTGTTCTTAAGAGAGAAGTAAGTGCTGACTAAGCATGCTGTTGTCTGCTTGCGTGTTACTGCGTATAGATAGCATGGTCGGTAACGACCGTGGTCATGGGAATATCCCAGCCATTGACATCTAATCGGTTTTGGCGCTGCAGTTCATGTGCAATACCGACTAACTCTGGTGTGTCAATTGAGGTGTTTCTTTTAAACGAAAACGCGCGATCGTAAAAACCACCGCCCATTCCGAGCCTGTTGCCGCTGGCATCAAACGCGACCAAAGGCATCAAAATAAGCGAAATAAATCTGGCGGGGCTACTAAATCGCGGTTGATAAGCTGGTTCGGTAATACCGAAACGATTTTTGACCCATCGAGTGTTCGGGCCGATCAGCTGGAAACGCATACGCGTCATGTTAATCGGGTCTAGCATCGGGGCATAACACTTTTTCTTTCGCTTACGAAGTAGCGGTAGAAAATAGTCAGGCGATATCTCGCCATCATTGGCCAAATATATGCCGATGCGCTGATGCTTATTTAATAAACCGCTGCGATTAAGGTTTTGATAAAGCTTGCATGCAGCTTGCCGCTGTTGCTTTGAACTGAGTTGCTGACGTTCTTGGCGAAGTTGCCGCCTTAGTGCCGCTTTATTTGCTGGCATAATAGTCTGTTTGCTACATAGTCAGATAGGTATGCCCGGAGGTGCCGCTGCCGGATAAGACCTTGAACCCGACAGTTCAAGGTGGCGAACGTCGTTTGCAAATTAGGCTTTCCCGTCGAGGGGACTTGCACACATTGCAAGAAACGAATGCCTAGAAAAATTTATCGGCTCGAGACATATCAAGCTGGCGAACACTCCAGAACACAGACACATTATAAGCTTCGGGGAAGAAAAAACAGTGAACTTTACGAAAAGAAACAAACTTATGCGTTAGAGAGCGCTTTATCTAGTTTACCTTCAAGGTCATCAAGAATCGTTTTACCCAGGGTTTGGCTCGCATCATTTTGCATAAGTTCATATGTCAGGTTGAGTGCTGCCATCACAATAATGCGTTCTGTGCCGTGTATTTTTCCTGAGGCACGAATTTCTCGTACTTTTGTGTCGAGATGGTCGGCCGCCTTTTTTAGTGAGCCTTGCTGCTCTGGAGGGCAGGCAACAAGATAGTCCTTGTCGAGAATTCTAACTTCTAAGGTATTGGTATCGCTCATCGTTAATTTTGCTCCAAAGCGCGAAGTCGGCCGATCATCGCTTCAATCTTATTGCGTGCGAGGTCGTTTTTTTGCAAAAGCGTCGCGCGTTCGGTGTGCCAATGATCTTGCTGTACTTTGAGGGCGGCGTTGTCCGATTCAAGTTTACTGCAGTGTTGAATGAGTTGTTCGACTTTATCGGAAAATCGGTTGATCTGCTGGTCAGCCATTTTCTTATCCTACCAGGAGGTAAATAGTGATCGTTTATTTGTTAGTTTGAGCGTGATTACCCCTCCAAGCTTATCTGATGCATTGAAGGTTTGGTACCCTTGCATGGACTATAATTTGGCATGACCTCTGGGTCAATAAGGCTAGGTAATCTGAGTCAATCAGTCGTATAATTCTCTGCGTTTTATCTAATTAGCTCTCTTGGGGAATGTTCATGAGCGAATCAACAACCAGCCTAGACGAAGCCTTTGAGTGGCTGGCAAATGTTTACAATATCAACGGGGCTATTAATCACCCCAGCGAACTCCATGGTTTGATCGTAGGCGAGCTTTCGGGTGGATTATTACGCCATCAAGATAGTTGGTTAGATCTGGCTCTTGAGCACATGGGCGTTGAGCATCTAAATATAGAAAAACAGCCGAATTTGAAAGAGGATTTGTATACCTACTATCAAGATGTAGCGAGTGGTATTGAGCAAGATTCGAGTGCGTTTGGCATTATGCTGCCAGATGATGATTATCCGCTCACTGAACGTGTTGAGGCCCTCGGCCTGTGGGTGCGGGGTTTCTTAGAGGGGATCGCGATTGCGGCCAACACAGCCTTAAACCAAGTAGACGATGATTTGAAAGAAATCTTACAAGACTTAGTAGATATTAGTCAGCTAGATGCTCGCACAGAAGGCAGCGAGACAGGTGAAAAAGAATTATTTGAAGTGAGCGAATATGTGCGTATCGGCGTATTAAATTTATATGCTGAATTTAACGAGCCAGACTTACCTGAGCAACAAGATGAAGCAGCGCAACCAACGTTGCACTAGAGCCCTAAAATTGCAGAATGAAGAAGACGTATTGAATGGATATTAAGGAATTTTCGCAACGCCGTGCCGACTTAGCCGAGCATATGGGGCCTAACTCAATCGCAATCTTGTCGGCCTCGACGATTAAGACCCGTAACCACGACGCTGATTTCCACTTTCGCCAGAATAGTGATTTTTATTACTTAAGTGGGTTTAGTGAACCCGAAGCTGTGCTTGTTATCATACCCGGGCGTGAACATGGCGAAAGCGTTTTATTTTGTCGTGAGCGCAATCCAGCAAAAGAAATTTGGGATGGTTACATTATGGGTCCTGACCGTGCCATCGATTTGTTGGGCGTAGATGATGCTTTCCCAATTTCAGATATTGACGAAATCATTCCTGGCATGATCGAAGGTACAGATAAGGTTTTCTATTCGATGGGCCTTGATGCCCAATTTGATACGCATGTAATGGAGTGGATCAATAATATTCGTAGTAAAGTGCGAAGCGGTGCGCATCCGCCAGGCGAGTTTGTTGCCCTTGAGCACCCATTACATGAACTTCGCTTGTTTAAAAGTGATGCTGAGGTTGCCGTGATGCAGAAGGCGGCCAAAATAAGTGCCGAAGCGCATGTTCGGGCAATGAAACGTAGTAAGGTGGGCTTGAATGAATACCACCTTGAAGCGGAAATCATTAAAACGTTTATGGATGCAGGGGCTCGCTTTCCTGCTTACTCAACTATCGTAGGCAGCGGTAGCAATGCCTGTATTTTGCACTACATCGAGAATAATAAAACGTTAGAAGAAGGCGATTTGGTATTAATTGATGCCGGGTGTGAGTTGGAATGCTATGCCTCTGATATTACGCGCACGTTCCCTGTGTCAGGTAAGTTTACGACCGAGCAAGCGGCCATCTACCAAATTGTGCTCGACGCACAAACGGCGGCGATCAAAGAAACTAAGCCCGGCAATCATTGGAATCATCCGCATGAAGCTGCCGTGCGTGTCATTGCAAAGGGTTTGTTGGACTTGGGTTTACTGGTGGGCGATCTCGAAAAAATAATCGAAGATGAAAGCTACAAAAAGTTTTATATGCACCGTACCGGGCATTGGTTAGGTTTAGATGTGCATGATGTCGGCGAGTACAAAGTGGGCGGCGCTTGGCGTGAACTAGAGAAAGGAATGGTGCTAACGGTCGAGCCGGGTATTTATATTGCGGCCGAGTGTAAAGAGGTTGACGAAAAGTGGCGGGGTATTGGCGTGCGTATTGAAGATGATGTGCTGGTCACTAAAACAGGGGCTAGAGTCTTAACGCGCCATGTACCAAAGCAGATTAATGAAATCGAAACTTTGATGGCTTCGTAACCTATGGCAAACCTAAGTGGGCGGACCGAGCTACAAGCGCACTACGATGTGGTCGTGGTGGGGGCCGGCTTGGTTGGCTCGACCGCTGCCTTGGGGTTAGAGAAACTCGGTTTATCCATTTTATTGCTCGACCGCGCTGAGATCTGCTCGGGTAAGGCAACAAAGGTACATAGCGACGTGCAGCGATTTGATGAGCGCTCTACCGCTATTTCTCATGGATCAGTAGAGATCCTTTCAGCGTTAGATATATGGAATGCTCAGAACTTGCACGCGTGCCCCATTCATCATGTGCATGTCTCTGAGCAAGGGCGCTTGGGAACCACGCGTTTAGGTGCGCAGGAATTAGGTTTTGATGCACTCGGGTATGTGGTGCCTAATACGACGTTTGGTCGTTGTTTAGAATCAAAACTGCTAGCCAGCGAGATTGATTTATTGTCGGGCACGCAACTTATTGCCGCAAACTATCAAACACTTGATCAACAGGCGGGATTTCAACTAATCGTTGGTAGTGCGGAAAGAGCCTCGCCTGACAATGATGCGACTATCGATTGTAAATTATTACTAGCGGTAGACGGTGCGCAATCAGAAACCTGTAAGTTACTGGGAATTGATGCGCATGTGAAAGATTATGGTCAGCGCGGCATTGTTGCCAATGTGCAAACGCAACTCGCAAATCAAGGTTGTGCTTTTGAACGCTTTTCGAAACTTGGGCCACTTGCGATGCTGCCTCTTAAAGAGCATATAAGCGCTTTAGTTTGGAGCGTTTCTATCGCGCAATTTGAGGAATTGAATTCCCTAGATGACAAAGCTTTTTGTCAACAATTGGAAGAAAGTTTCGGTGATCGTTTAGGCGCAGTCGAGGGTTGTAGCGAGCGCATCAGTTTTCCGCTCAAGCTAAGTCTGCGCAACGAGTTATATCGTAATAGTTTTGCGGTGTTAGGTAATGCAGCACATAGCCTTCATCCGGTTGCCGGACAGGGTTTTAATCTTGCCTTGCGTGGCGTGGCCGTCTTACTAGACAGCCTCAAGAATGCGCAGCACGAACAGGGTCATATAGGTGATACGCGTTATTTGTCTTGCCTAGACGCCGTGCATGGCCCAGATCAAAAACGTATTGTTGGTTTGAGTGATTATCTTATCGATATTTTTGCAGAGCAATCAGTGGTTCCGCCACGCATGCGTCAATTAGGATTGGTCTCGCTCAATGCGATACCTGCGTTGAAAAAAGAATTCGCAAAACAAACAATGGGTCTGGCAGGCAAGAAATTTAGCTTGGGTGCGAATCAGTGAGCCAGCAAGTCGAGAAGGGTGGCGCAGGTAAGTCATATGATGTGGCGATCGTTGGTGCCGGTCTTGTCGGCGGTAGTTTGGCTCTAGCCCTTGCTGCGCAGGGATTGCAGGTTGCATTAATTGATGCCGAGGCCCAATCAAGTTTCGCTGCCATCTTAGATTTGCCAAAGAGTGTGCATGATTATTCCCCCAGAGTGAGTGCTCTTTCTCCGGCATCACAAAACCTATTGACCGAAATAGGTGCATGGCCGCACTTAGACTCAGGGCGTGTTCAAGCGTATAAAGATATGTACGTATGGGATGAATTAGGCACGGAAAAAATTAGTTTTCATGCTGGTGAATATCGGCTAGATGCATTGGGCTTTATTGTTGAGAACCCTACGCTAGTGGCTGCCATTCATACCGAAATTAGCAACGTTGAAAGGGTTGATTTGTTAGCGCAGCACCGTGTGCAGATGCTCTCGCAGCATGATCAAGGTGTGGTGGTAAAGTTAGTTGATGGGACAGATCATGCGCTGGAGCTAGCGGTGCCACTTCTGGTCGGTGCAGACGGTGCTAGGTCGCAGGTGCGTCAACTCGCAGGTTTCGAAACGCGCGAGTGGGACTATGATCATCATGCGATTGTTTGCACAGTTGAGCAAGCACAGCCTCATCAACGGTGTTCAAAACAACGTTTTGCGGAGTCTGGTCCACTTGCTTTTTTACCATTAAATAGTGACGCGTCAGAGAAGCATATGTGTTCTATTGTTTGGTCTGTAAAGCCTGAGATCGCAAAGCAATTGCTAGCGTTAGATGAAATAGACTTCCTTCGGCAACTAGAGAAAGCCGGTGAAAGTGAGGTTGGCCGGCTCCTCGCCTGTTCGACCCGTTTTAGCGTGCCGTTGAGGCAGCGACATGTTAAGCGCTATATGAAAAAAAATGTGGTGTTGGTGGGTGACGCTGCGCACACAATTCATCCCCTAGCCGGACAGGGTGTAAACCTTGGTTTCAAAGATATCGCTGTTTTGAGCGATGTGCTTGGTCAGGCATTTTCCGATGACATTGCGTTGAACCATCCCCTGGTGTTGAAGCGTTATCAACGTCAACGTCAGTTTGATAACCTAAGCATGGCCGGCGCGATGGAGGCGTTTAAGCGTCTGTTTGAAACGCCTAACCCGTTGGTAAGACTGGTGAGGAATGTTGGTATGTCAATGGTTGACCGACATACATTAATCAAAGAGCAGGTTGTTCGGCGCGCAATGGGATTATGAGTTTTCTTACGACTCTCCGGTCCCAACTAAAGTGAGCAGTGCGTTTAAAAATACTGGTACGTTCGTGTAAGCATCTAGGGCCTGAGACGCAGTTCATTTACGGAGACGCTGCTGCGCTTTTCTATCTTTGAACCTGATTACGCTCTTTAATTAAATAAACGACCAATTAAGGCCGGTACGGCGGTCTCTACACGTAATATTCTTGGCCCGCAATGCACGGTCGAGAAGCCTTGTTCTGATACTTTCTCTACCTCATAGTCCGTAAAGCCACCTTCAGGACCGATGATTAATGTGCAGGCTTCATTTAGGCTAACGGGACATGGTGCAGGACTGTTTGGATGTGCAATCAGACGCACACTATCGCTGGCGATTTCTGGCAGTTTATCTTCAACAAAAGGTTTAAAAAGTTTGTGGCATTCTATATGCGGGAGCATCGTGTCTCGGGCTTGTTCGAGTCCGAGTATGGCATTTTCACGTAAACGCTCGTTACTTAACCAAGGGCTTTGCCAATAACTTTTTTCAACCTTCCACGCGTTTATAAAAATGAGTCGCTTTACGCCAAGCGCTATCGCATGCTGAATTATACGGCGAAGCATTTTGGGGCGGGGTAAAGCAATAATGAGGGTGAGTGGCAAGGCTGAAGGCGGTGGGGAAGTAAAATCAAAGGACAAGCATGCCTGATGTTCGCCCAGCGAATCTATTTGGGCGACCCCCATCAACCCATTAATCAATCCAGCTCGAATCTTGTCACCTTCTTGCGCTTTGAGTGTTTCGCGTATGTGCTTAAGTTGGCGTCCACTGACGCTTGCATGGGTTGCTGAGGTGAGCTGGTCTTGACTAAGCAGAAGTAGGTTCATCGCGTTTTTCTATGAGGCGTGAAAACAGTAAACCTATTTCAAACAATGCCCACATAGGTAGGGCTAGGAGTGTTTGTGAAATGACATCTGGCGGCGTCAGTAACATACCAACTACAAAGCAAGCGACAATCAAATACGGACGTTTTTCGCTCAAGCTTGCCGTGCTTGTGACGCCAATGGTCACCATGATAATGATGGCAATGGGAATTTCAAAAGCGATGCCAAAGGCGAAAAATAACTTAATCACGAAATCGAGGTATAAACTGATATCGGTCATTACCGTGACATCGCTTGGGCCGGCCGAGGTAAGGAAACCAAAGACTAATGGAAAAACAATAAAGTAGGCAAATGCGATACCCAGATAAAACAAGAAGATGCTCGAAAATAGCAGAGGCAGGGCAAGCCTTCTTTCGCCCTGATAAAGTGCGGGGGCGATAAAACGCCAAAGCTGAAAGAGAATGTACGGCATGCTTATAAACAAAGCCGTGAAGAATGTGAGTTTAAATGGCGTGAGAAAGGGCGATGCGACGCCCGTCGCAATCATTGAGCTACCCTCAGGCAAAAACTGACGCAATGGTTCAGAGACAAATAGGTAAAGATCATTCGCGAAGTAGTAGAGACTGAAAAACACAATCATCACTGCAACAACCGCATGCAAAAGTCGATTGCGTAACTCAACCAGGTGCGACATAAGCGGCTGCGGTGTGTCTTCTGCGCCGTCTTCGTGTGTTGAGTCGTTCTGTGATGAAGACGGTGGCTTTGGCTCATTCATGAGGCAAGATCGTCAGGTTTGTCGCGCGCGGTGGTGCGTTGATTAGTGGATAGTTCCTTATTTAATTGAGAATCAAACGCACGCGCTGTGCTTGCTTGAGCTATTGCACTTGATTGGTCTTCGCTGGCGGTTTCGTTGAGTGCTTGACTGACTGTTTGATGAATTTTATTTGCATCCTCTTCAATATTAAGGCTCTCGCCTTGCTCTTTAAGTTGTTGGCGCAGCTCTTCGATTTCTATTTGACGATCGACCTCTTGCGAAAATTGTCGAACTATACGTCGGGCTTTACCTAACCAACGCCCCGCCGCACGCGCAGCAACAGGGAGACGCTCTGGTCCGAGTACCAGAAGAGAAATGATGGCGACGATGAGTAGTTCGAGGAAGCCAATATCAAACATGGTCTACTGCTCTATACCCAACGACTATTTGGTGTTTTCGTTTTCCGATTTCTCGGCTTTCGCATCAATTATTTCGCCATTATCCTCCTCTTTTGGCAACGGCTTCGGTGTGTCTTCATCTTTAACTGCTTTTTTAAATCCTTTCACTGCATCGCCAAGATCACCACCCATATTGCGTAGTTTTTTGGTACCAAAAATTAAAGCGACGATCACTAATATGATAAGTAATTGGGTTGGACTGATTCCCATGATTATTGCTCCTTCATTCGTGAGGCTTTCTCTTCTAATCCAGAAAGATTAAAGCGACGTTTCAGCTCATCAAGGACGTCGTCATAGCCTAGATTTAAATGCGAAAGCATGACTAAGCTGTGAAACCAAAGATCAGCGGTTTCATAGATTAATTCATCTTTTTTACTGTTGTCTTGTTCTGCATCTTTAGCGGCAAGCACCGTTTCAATACACTCCTCACCCACTTTTTCTAAGATTTTGTTCAATCCTTTTTCATGCAAGCTCGCAACATACGAGTTCGTGGGATCCGCGGCGCGTCGTGCCTCTAGCACTTGGGTTAATTCAGCGAGTATCGAAGACATAACAATCTCTATTTGTGTGTTAGCGCTTTAAGACGAACCAGCCGCCAAGCGCGATTAGACCAATACTGACATAGGACAAAGATTGTAGCCAGACTAGAATTTCAGGTTGCGATGCTATTGCGCCAGCAAGCAGCAAGCCAATGCCGCCAACTAGTTGATGTCGCCCGCGTTTTTGTTGGTCTAATGCCAAGCGCAATGCGCGAATTTCAGTTTCGCGTTGCTGACCATGTTTATCGAGGTGTTTAATTTGCGTCATTGCATCAAACACCAAGCTTGGAATTTCGGGTGAATGCTCGATTAAGTCGGGCAGCTGCTGTTTCAGGCTTTTCAATATGCCCGGCGGCGCCAGCTTTTGCTTTAACCAATTTTCTAGATAGGGTTGAGCGGTCTGCCATAAATCCAAGTCAGGATACAATTGCCGACCAAGCCCCTCGATATTCAATAGCGTTTTTTGAAGCAAAACCAGCTGTGGTTGCACCTCCATGTTAAAGCGGCGGGCCGTTTGGAATAAGCGCAGCAAAAAGTGACCGAAAGAGATTTCTTTGAGTGGTCGCTCAAAAATAGGTTCGCAAACCGTCCGGATCGCCGCTTCAAACTCCTCTATCTGCGTGTCGGCGGGTACCCACCCTGAGCTGACATGAAGTTGCGCAACCTGACGATAATCACGTTGAAAGAATGCCAGTAAATTACGTGCTAAATAGTTTTGATCTTCGACACTCAGAGCGCCCACAATACCAAAGTCTATCGCGATATATTGGGGGTTTAGTGCTGGTTTTCCTTGCGCAACAAAAATGTTTCCGGGATGCATATCGGCATGGAAAAAACTATCACGAAATACCTGTGTAAAGAAAATCTCCACCCCGCGTTCGGCTAAGGTTTTGAGGTCTACGTTAGCTGCATGCAGGGCTTCTAAATCCGCCACGGGCATGCCATAAACACGCTCCATCACCAGCACATCTCGGGAGATATACTGCCAGAAAATCTCAGGAATATAGATCAAATCAGAATCAAGAAAGTTTCGTCGCAGTTGTGACGCATTGGCTGCCTCACGTTGCATGTCGAGTTCGTCGAAAATAACTTTTTCATAGTCATTGACGACTTGAACGGGGTGCAGGCGATAACCCTCAGACCAATACGTTTCTATCCCGTTCGCAATTAACCGCATTAAGGAGACGTCTTGGCGAATAGTTTTTACAATATTTGGCCGGGTGACTTTGACGACCACTTCCTTGCCGTTATGCAGAGCAGCGCTGTGCACTTGCGCAATCGATGCGGATGCCATTGGTATATCGTCAAACCTCGAGAACGCTTCATCTAGTGAGCAGCTCAATGAGTTTTCAATAAGTTGTTTTGAAAGCTTGGCATCGAAAGGCGCTACTTTATCTTGTAGCTGTTTGAGTTGATTCGCCAATTCATCAGAGAGGAGATCACGGCGCGTTGACAGTATCTGTCCAAATTTGACAAATATTGGACCGAGACATTCCAACGCTAAACGCAGTCGTTCTTCACGGCTTTGCTTCGGTGTTGGAAAGAGCTTCCATGGACCAAAAAACACAAATAGTCGAAGCCAAAAAGGGAGTGCTTGTCCTGGAATAAATGCATCTAATCGAAACCGACAACATACCCAAATAATGATTAACAATCGCGACAGCTGCGCAAATATGAACATTCTGGACAAGTTACTTGCTCCGTTTACTCAAAGGCACAAGCTTTCGAATACGTGCTTCAAGTCGGTCTGCATTCAATCGGAGGCTGTCAATAGCATCAAACTGCGCGACAGAGCGGGCTTTGCTAGGCAATAAGCGCAATTCGTATTTAATGAACTCTTCAATATCGGTCATAAAGTTGTGGCTAAGGGTTTGCGCCATACTTAAGCTTTGCTTCACACCTTTACTTAGAAACGCTGCAGGGGTATCGCCAATAACTTCGGCGAGTAATGCTTCCCAATCAATGTTCATTGACTTGGCGATTTGCTGAATCTGTTGAGCGCGCACGGCGTCGCCTGTAAGCTCAATACCATGCTGTTTGATCGCAGCTGTTTTGTTCCGGGCGGTAGCTAAACGCGCAAAACCTACCAAACTGCCGCTAAGCGTGACCGTGGGGGCTTTCTCGGCAGACAGTAGGAAAATTTCACTATTTTGTGCACCGAGAAAAATAGATTGATCAATGCTGGTAATGTTGATTTCGAGGATACAGCCATTTAGAGGTTTTAGCTTTTTTCCCGCGGCGGGATCCATAGTTAGAGCACCATTGATACTTTTTTCGAGCAGCGGCGCAAAGGTTTGTATTAGTGGTAGGTTAAAAATGCTCATATCAGGCCTTTATTCCCGTATGTAGCGCGACAATGCCACCGGTCATATTTTGAAAGCGACATTTAGCAAAGCCCGCAGCCTCCATCATACCCTTTAGGGTTTCTTGATCTGGATGCATACGAATCGATTCGGCTAAGTATTTATAGCTCTCGCTATCTTTCGTGATAAGTTTTCCCATTGCAGGCAAGGCGGTAAATGAATACTTGTCGTAAAAGTCACTCAGCAACGCGTTGCTGGGCTTTGAAAATTCTAAGATAAGCAAGCGACCGCCGGGTTTAAGTACTCGGAGCATTGACCTGATCGCTTTGTCTTTGTCGGTCACATTTCTTAAGCCAAATGCAATAGATACGCAGTTAAAGTGATTAGTTGGGAAGGGTAAGCATTCGGCATTGGCTTGAACAAACTTAATATTACCGCCGTAACCCCTGTCCAACAAACGATCGCGGCCCACATTTAACATGGAGGCATTGATATCGGCGAGAATTACCTCCCCCGTATCGCCCACGCGTTTTGAGAATTGCATCGTGAGATCGCCTGTACCACCGGCGATATCGAGCACGCGATGGCCACTGCGCACACCTGATGACTCAATTGTAAGGCGCTTCCAAATGCGATGAACACCGAATGACATTAAATCGTTCATGACGTCATATTTGTGTGCCACCGAATGAAAAACGTCGGCAACCTTATTTGCTTTGTCTTCGGTTTTAACGTTCTCATAACCGAAGTGAGTCGTTTCGCCTGGAGTACTATTTGGTTCGGACATGCGTCTGGGCTCACCTTTTTTGAGATCTAGCAGTTGTTCATTTGATAGGCTGCTATTCTAACGCTCAACGCCCATGAAAACTATGTACAAATAGGCTAGCCAAGCGTGAAAGCGATGCAAACGCGTAAAAAAGTTTTGCTGATTCGATGGGTAGCGTATATTTACACGAATAAATTTAGCTTTGGTAAACGCGCATGAGTGTAATTGCTATGAAACGGCAGCACAGTCGAGGCTTAGATGCAGCTCGCGAGCAGGCTGAGAAAATTGCCCAAGACTTGTCCTCTCAATTTGGCGTTACGTATCACTGGGACGATTCTAAATTGCGAGTAAAAGGCGCCGGTGCAAAGGGTCATATGATTGTCACGGCGGACACACTCGATCTTAAGCTAGAGTTGAGTTTTGTGTTGCGTCCATTTAAGCGCCGGATCGAGCAGGAGATGATCAATTATTTGGACGCGTTTTGCCAAAGCTAATTTCTCCCTTTCGCCAACTCAGGCTCCGCAAACATAACAGGACAATTAAATGAGCGATGTAGCGCTTGATGAGCAGACCCTTACGTTGGGTAAGATAATACGGCGTATTCCCCGTTTATTTAAAGGCTTGAGTGCACGGGCGAGGGGCTTAAGTATTGTGCTCAAGGACTCGAGCGCAACGGGGATGGGCTTAGGCATTTGTTTGGAGGAAGCGACAAAGAAAGCGCCATGCAATCAGGCGGTTGTATTTGCTGGGCAGCTCCATGAACAAGCCTACACTTACGCGCAATTCAACGCTTGGGTTAACCGCCTAGCGTATTACTTTACGCAAAGCGGCACCCGCAAAGGGGATGTGGTCGCGGTGTTTGTTGAAAATAGGCCAGAGTTGCTCGCGATTATATCGGCGTTAGCAAAAATTGGCGCGGTCAGCGCGCTAATCAATACGTCGCAACGTCACGCCGTATTGCGTCACAGTGTGTCTTTGGTGTCACCAAGGCGTGCAGTTGTGGGTGAAGAGCTCGTAGACACATTCATGGAGGCACAAGCGTTATTGCCGTCTAGCTCCGCGAGTTTGGTATTTGTTCCGGAATTTGAAAGTAGCGTTAAAGCGCCTGACGGCTGGGCAAACCTTCATTGCGCACAACAAGGCTTACCTGAAGTAAATCCGACGTCTACTTACGAGGCAATGGGTAGCGACGCTTTTTGTTATTTTTATACATCGGGTACCACCGGATTACCGAAAGCCGCGATTGTAACGCATGGTCGATTTATGAAAGCCTACGGAGGCATTGGTTTAGCGGCATTGCAGTTTAGTCCAAAAGACCGGGTCTACATATGTTTACCGTTTTACCACGCAACCGCTTTGGCAGTCGGGTGGAGCAGTATTTTAGCGGGGAGCGCAACCTTAGTGCTCGGGCGCAAATTTTCTAAAAGTCGTTTTTGGCCAGATGTAAAAGCGCACAGTGTTACCGCAATCTGCTACATCGGTGAGCTATGCCGTTATTTGATGGCAGATAAGGCAGCGCACGTATCCTCAGCAGAAGAGCAAGACCATCAGGTACGCCTTATGTTTGGTAATGGTTTGCGGCCAGCCATTTGGCAGCCTTTTAAAAAACGTTTTGGCATCGAACAGGTAATGGAATTCTATGGCTCCAGTGAGGGAAATGTTGGTTTCCTGAATGTATTTAATTTAGATAACACTGTTGGTTTTTCGCCCGTACCTTATGCGATCGTCGATTATGATATAGACAATGATGTACCGATCCGTTACGCGGATGGTTTCATGCGAAAAGTGGTGCAAGGGAAGGCCGGTTTATTATTAGGTGAAATAAACGATAGGTCACCATTTGACGGTTACACAGATTCAGAGAAGACAGAGAGAACGATTGTGCGGAACGTATTCAAACACGGCGATGCCTGGTTTAATTCGGGCGATCTAATGCGTGATATGGGCTACCGTCATGCGCAGTTTGTTGATCGGCTCGGTGACACTTTTCGTTGGAAGGGTGAGAATGTTTCGACGACACAGGTTGAAAATGTTCTGGCGGCCCTAGCCTTTGTCTTGGATGCGGCCGTTTATGGTGTGGAGGTGCCGGGAACTAATGGCAGGGCGGGGATGGCTGCTTTAAGTCTAACGGAAGGCCAAGTATTTGATGCGGTTGCATGCTTTGAGGCACTCGTAAAGACTTTGCCAGCCTATGCAGTGCCGGTTTTTATTAGGGTGGTAGATCGGCTAGAAACAACTGGTACGCATAAGTACCAGAAGGCTGCGTTGAAAAAAGAGGGCTTTGCTCTAACGGCGATGGCAAAAACCGATCAGTTATATGTATGGCTGCCAAAATCTGAGCATTATCAATTAATGAACGCTAAAATAGCGGCTCAAATAAATACACAAGCACTTGATTTTTAATCGTAATATAAAGCGTTTGAGAGTGCTTACGAGCGTGCCTTGAATTCTGCTGAGCCTTCAATATCTTGGCTGCGAGCGATCGCTGTGCGCTGGTTGAATCGACCGATTAACCTTCGTTGTAGTTTAGTTTCCCAGTGCAAGGCATTGCGGATCGAGCCGAGCCACGTATTGTTATAAAGTAGTTTCGTGTAGCTAATTGCATCGGGCGATTTTTCTTTTAGTGATTCTGCGAATTTTATAGCCTCAGTCATCGGGTCATTAAAAATATGCGTAATAATGCCTAACTCAGCGGCTTTTTCCGCAGTGAGTACTTCTGCGGTCATTGTGATTTCTTTAATTTGATCGATACGGCAAAGCTCTCGTAGGGCAATGCTGCCTGCCATATCTGGAATTAACCCCCAGCGCGATTCCATTATTGAGAATTCGCAGTCTGGCGAGGCATAGCGAAAGTCTGCGCCCAGTGCGATATGCAGACCGCCGCCCCAGCATTTACCATGTGTCACGGCGATGACGGGAATCGGTAGTTCTCGCCAAAGATAGCTGACATCTTGTGCGAGATTCGATATTTTTGTGCCCGGTTTGATCAAAAGTTTTAAAGCTGCGGTTGGTTTTTTGAACATTGATTTTACGTCCAAACCTGAGCAAAACGCCTTGCCCTCGCCAGATAAAATAACAGCGCGTACTTGTTTATTCTTTTTCAGTAGCTTGGTGGCTTTAATCAGGGCATTAAACATCGCCATATCTAAGGCGTTAAGTTTTTCCGGCCGTGCTAAGGTTACAAAAGCAATATCATTTTCAATACGCAACTCAATGCGCTCTAGGATGCGAGTGGTTTCGCTCATAGGGTGCTCCTACTTTCTGACTCAGGCCAATAGAAAGGCTTGGGTTCGCGGTTAAACATGTTCACCATAATAGCGCTTTCGCGATCGATTAATGAGGGGATTAAAATGTCAATATCGCGCATGTTATGAAATGCATCAAAACCTCGGACTAAGAAGGCGTGTAAGGCAGCCAAACCGGCCTTTTCAGCTGGTGCTTGGGCAAGTTTCAGTGAATATCGAATAATGGCACTGCCTGCATGCTTTTCTAGCTGTGCACCGGCTGCTTGCGTCAGTTGTAATTGTTTTTCCCTTGCTGCTTTATTCTGGCAGCACGCATAGGCCTCAACATAATTTTGCGTAGTAATCACGTTATCTGTACGTTGACCATTGACGTTTTGTAGGAGCGTTTCGGCAAGCTGTTTATCCAAGCGCTGTGTAAGTAAATTCAGCTCCACAAGTGTTGAGACGGTTGCCAGTATTTTATCAGGTAACCATTTCACTAGTTTTGGGAAAATCCGCTCGAGGTCTCGATCTCGAGCACTAAAATCCCGCGCACCATAAAGTTCATCGAAAAGAAAGTCGAGGCCTGCCCTAAAGGTTTCTGTTTGGTATAGATCGGCATGTGTATCGCGTAAACGTTCCGATTGCCATATGGTGAGCGCTTTTAATTGTATTTCAAGCGTACCGGGTGCCGTTTGCTTTTGAAAGTCATGGTAGTCAAGCAACACACGTTTAAGTGCAAGGGCATGCTCGCCGCTGACAGCTGTATTTTCAATGCGATTGCGATACATTTTTTAGACAAGTAAATAAAGTACGTCGTCGCAGTCTAATCAATTCAGAGTAGGTGTGCGAGTAAAAGCTACCCGTTAGCAGCCCGTTTTTGCTGTGCGACAGACTTGTCGTTTTGTTTCTTAACCGTTTCCGCAATCTTGCCTTCAGGCACTGTATCCAAGCTCGGTACCCATTTACGGTCATCAAGCGTAATAAAGTGGCTGGTGGCATCAGTTTCAACAATTCGTACCGCATTTGGGCTTTTCAGAGCACTTTTGAGCATTATATTGCGATCAAGAATACGGTCTACTTTCGGGATTAAAAAGGTACCATGGCGAATATGTTGATACGCTGTGTAGTCTGCCTTATCCATCCATGCAAATAAATTTTCGATGTTGCGTACAATAGTTAAATGATCTTTGGTAGCGCTAAACAACTTATGCAAAAGTTTTTTCTTGCGTCGGTTCATTTTACCAAAAAACATTTGACCATAGGATGAAGACGGGGTGCTATTTATCAGGCGAATGACCCATGGCCACATGCCATGGCTGACCGGCTCGAGCAATGCAGAGACCAGCGGATGCGTTTTTCCGCCGGGTAGTGCCGGTGCCTCTAAAATAATTTCAACATGTTCGTATAACTCTGGGCGTTGATTTATCGCCTCTAAGATGACCGCGCCACCTCGAGAGTGCCCGTGTATACGAATATTTTTTGTGGTCGGCAGATTCGCTAACGCTTGGTTCAATATGCATGCATCATATTCGATCGTGGCTTCTAAATACTTTATGGGAACTTCCCATGCTGCCGGTTCTGGCATTGGCCCTTCAACGGGAAGATGATAGTTACTGCAAGTCAGGAGAACGAGTTCGGTTGTTGGGTCTTGGTAGGCTTGTGTAAAGTAACAGTGATTTTCAAGAAACCCATGTACACATATGACTGTATGTTTCGCATTTTCGGCGTGATTTCTGACACTGACAGCGCCTTTACCGACACTGTATATTTTGCCAGAAAACATTTCAGTATACGTTTGTGCAATTGGCTTGATTAGCTTACGTGCATGGGTTGCTTGCACAGTCATCTCCCCTGTTCGTCGCGCGCTCTTGTAGCGATGTCCTTTCGCATTATCGGCCGCAATCGTTCATTATTTACGTTGTAAAGACTACCTTACTGCCTAATGTAGTACATTCTTCATCCAATTGCAGTACCTGCTTTGTGTACGCATCGTAATAAATAAGTAAATTGTTAACTCATTTATGCGGCCCACAAAACAGTTCTATAAAAGTACTAAAGAAGCCTTCGTAACGTGTTGAATTAATTATGGCACATGAATAAAAAATCACGTGTTAAGAAATGTTATTTATGTTACTTTTTTTGGGCATGTTGACATCTATTTCAGTTGTTAGCAGCTGGGGCAGCGTTACTAAGGCAAGGAATCTAAGCCGATTAAAAATAATTAAAATCAGGGAGGTGGTTGTGCCGAACAACCAGAGTAAACCCTTAAATGGGGTCGATATAGCTTGGCTGAGAATGGATACGCCAACAAATTTGATGATCATCAATGCGATGATTATCACCGAAACAATGGACTATCAGTATTTCCGAAACACGATTCAGAACCGTTTTCTGTACTTTCCGCGGTTCTCGACTCGCCCGACCCTAGACGGTGGCGAATATGTTTGGGAACCTGATCCCTTTTTTGATTTAGATAATCATGTGAAAAAAGTGGCCTTGCCCGGCAAAGCCGACAAAAAAGCGTTGCAGCAATACGTTGCAGATCAAATAAGCGTTCCTTTTGATGCAAGTAAACCATTATGGCAACTCCAGTTTGTCGAAAACTATGACGGTGGCAATGCTGTTATTTTGCGCGTCCATCATTGTTACGCAGATGGCTTGGCCCTTATTTCAGTTTTTAATTCGATTACAGATTCTAGTGCTAACGTCGCGCCGTTTTCTTATCCATCGAAGGCGTCAAATGAAGATGTACCGCACAACACTGATCAATTAACTGCGTATCAGCGGGTGTGGGGTGGTGCAACCGACAAAGCTGAGAAATATGCGAAGTTTGCCAAAAAGCTTTCGAGTGAGGGCATGAACGTTCTCCGCGATCAGGACGCGATGAATAAATTAGTAGGCGATGGTGTGCGCGCCGCCGCTGAACTGGCCCAACTAGCGACAATGCCGGCCGATCCAAAACGCACGATTAAAGGTAAGTTAGGTGTTCGAAAGACTTGTGCTTGGTCTGAGCCGGTTAGTTTTGATAAATTCCGCGGTATCGCGAAGGTAGTTGGCTGCAGCATCAATGATTTGCTGCTTTCATGTGTTGCCGGTGCGTTCCGAGAAGAAATGATTGACGCAGGTGAAGAGCTAGATGGGCGTCGAGCACATGTAACGTTGCCTGTGAATATTCGGCCACCCGAAGACATTGATCAGAGCCAAAATCCGGATGCTTTATGCAACTATTTTGGGACCGTTTTTGCGGCCCTTCCAGTGGATATCGAAAATCCACTCGAGCGGGTTTATAAAATTAAGCACGATATGATTGCGCTCAAGCAGTCTCTTCAGCCTGCGCTATCCTTCGGTATTTTGTATGCGTCTGGGTTATTGCCCAGAGCAATGCAAAAGACATTGACAGAGAGCTTTGGGAATAAAACATCGGCCGTATTATCAAATGTGCCAGGCTCGCGGGAGCCGCGTTATTTAGCAGGCGCAAAGATCAAAGAACAAATGTTTTGGGTACCCCAAACCGGTGATCTCGGTCTTGGTTTGAGTATTATTAGTTACGGGGGCCAGATTCAATTTGGCCTTGTTGGCGATGCCCGTTTATTCCCAAATCCAGAGCGCTTAGTGAATCGTTTTGTTGCGCAGATTGAACTGCATCGCACTGATATTGTTGCGAGTTATATTGAAGATTTGGTGCATCCAACGATGGTGATCTGAGCGTTAAGGACGATAAGGAAGGCGCCGAGGCGTCTTTTTTTATGCTTGATATCACTGCCTCAGCGTGGTTGAATCGCGCCAAATTATAGGGAGTCTTTATGAGCGAACATGATTCATCACCATATGCCAATGAGGGGCAAGTGCCTCTCGCAGCCAAATTAAACTTAGAAACGGCGCCACTTACATGGAAAGAGCTCGAGCCCTTCTTTGCGGCAGGTAAAGTGATTCATGTTGCGACGGGTTTAGACATGTTTATGGTCGCGGAACAAATTGTTGCCGACAATAAAGCAAAGATTGAAGAGTGGATGGCTGAAGATAAAGTTGGCCAAGTAAGTGACGCACAGGCGGCTGCGTGGCATCAGACGGAAGCGACCCTTTGGTCGGTTGTGATCAAACCTTGGATATTAGTCCAAGCATCTTAGTTTCGCGATGTTTTGTTGACGAATATGAAGTCGAACTCCCCGCAAAGTAGCTGATTTAGGCTGAGGCAAAACGCATGAGCTCTTGCGAAAACTTGATAGGTTGATCAATCAACGGTGTATGACCGCTACGATCAAACCGAATGACCTCTGCATTAGGCGCATAATCTGCAATGCGCAATTGCCCACCTACTGGATACATTTCTGAGCGTAAGCCGGCAATGACAGAGATTGGAATATCAATGCTGGGTAATACCGCACGCAAGTCATAGCCTTCCCGGATATATGACGTCAAGCAATAAGCATAGGCAGGCCAGTTGCTGACAGGAAGAATTTGTTTCGCTGTGAATGCGTTTGCCATCAGTTTTCGCGCAATGAATTTGTGTGCGGGTTTCGATAGCGCAGAAGCAAAGAATTCACCAAATTCATGTTGGAGTTGGTCGCGTAATGCCTTCGGTAAATTCTCATAGCGAGTGTTATTTTCAATGAAGGGTTGCAGTGCCTGCATTAAGCGTTCGCCACGTTGAATACGAATATCATGATCACTACCGAATAGACCCCATTGCCAGCTCTCGTTGTTGGCGCAGCAAGGGCTTTGGTCAATATGTAAGTATGCGCTTATGCGCTTTGTTCCATATTTTTCAAAATACTTCAGTGCAGTGAGTGCACCCATAGATATGCCGGCTAGTTTGACGGTATTTAGCCCTAAGTATTTGCATAAATCTTCCATATCTTCAGCAAAGTTAGACACCGTGCATTGTTGATTAAACATACTATGGTGAGAGCGACCAAAGCCTCTCAGATCGGGCAGGATAACGGTAAACTTCCGGCTTAAATAGGTCGCGAATGGGAGCCAATGCCCCGAATGCATTCCAAAACCATGCAATAGCATGACACAAGGGCCAGAACCGAGCGAACGGTAGTAAAGCCGCTCCCCGTCTCGTGCGATAATAGTTGGCATTGAATGATTACCTTTGTTGCGATGCCCACACTTGCACTTCAATGATAACAATCGCGCTCTGCGAAATCTGAGCTACACTTAGCAATTGTTGTTGTACATCTAGGCCACTTAAAATATGCCTAGCAGAATCAAAATAGGTTTATGAAAAAGCAGTTAACACACCCAAAGCCGGTTTTCGGCCTACAACTTCTCGAGTCATTTATATTTACGAAGCGCCGTTTTGTGCTATGTGCGTTTGTATTAGTGACAATATTTCTCGCTTGGAAAGCGACCTCCTTGAAACCGGACGCCAGTTTGGAGCGCATGATTCCGCAAGCGCATCCTTATATCCAGAACTACCTTGAGCATAAGAGTGATCTAGAAAATCTCGCTAACTTCATTCGTATTGCTGTTGTGGCGAAAGAGGGTGATATTTTCGATGCTGCGTACATGGAGGCGCTGAATAAAATTAGTGATGAGGTCTTCTATTTGCCGGGTGTTGATCGCTCTGGTTTGAAGTCTCTATGGACACCCAATGTGCGCTGGGTTGAAGTGACTGAGCAAGGGTTTGCCGGCGGCCCCGTTATCCCGCCAAACTATAATGGTTCTGAAGCGGCGATAGAAGAGTTGCGCCATAACATATTACGTTCCGGGCAAGTGGGTCGCTTGATCGCGAATGATTTCCAATCAAGCATTATCTATGTCCCCTTATTAGAAATTCATCCAGAAACGGGTGAACGTCTTGATTATCATGCGTTTTCGATGCAACTCGAGGACAAAGTACGTGCCCGATTTTCGGGTGATGAGTCTGCTGTTGAGATACGGATTGTAGGGTTTGCAAAAAAAATAGGCGATATGATTGATGGGTTGGGAGCGGTCATCCTGTTTTTTGCTATCGCGTTTGTCATTACATGCGGTTTACTATGGTTATATACGCGCAGTGTCTTGAGCACAGCTATCGCGATGTTTTGCTCAAGTATTTCGGTTGTCTGGTTGATGGGCCTCATGACCAGTTTAGGTTACGGCTTGGATCCATATTCAATGCTTGTTCCGTTTATTGTATTTGCGACAGCGGTCAGTCATGGCGTGCAATACATTAACGGTTTTATGCTAAACAGTGCTCGAGGTTTATTGTCAGCTGAGGCATCGCGTGCAACCTTTCGCCAGCATTATTTACCTGCGTTACTCGCATTGATAAGCGATGCGATTGGCTTTTTGAGTTTAATTCTTATTGAAGTGAACGTAATTCGTGATTTAGCGGTGGCGGCGAGCATCGGAATTGCCAGTATCATTTTCACCAACATGATTTTGCTCCCTTTATTACTGTCTTATGCACGCATTGATCGGCAGAAACTTGTAAACGCTGACAATGTTGATAAGACTGAAGTGAGCGGATGGATGACGCTAAGCAAAGTAATGAGCGAAAAAGGTATGCGGATAGTGTTCGCACTTACGTCAGGGGCAGCATTAGTCGCCTTAATCTTTGCCAGCCAATTAAAGGTTGGTGAGTTAGATGCGGGTGCACCTGAATTGCAGCCTGATTCTCGTTATAACCTTGATAACGCTTATATAAGTGAACATTACGCAACCTCTGCAGATGTCATGGTCGTCATGGTTGAAAGTCCTGCTGAACAATGTAATGCCTATCAAACGATGCAATTAATGGAGCGTCTGCAGTGGCGGTTACAGCATTTACCTGGCGTGCAGTCTAGTGTTTCCATTGCAGATCTCTCGCGGGCTGTTACCAAAGCGTTCAATGAGGGCAGTTATAAGTGGCACAGCGTGTCTCGCAATCAGACTATTATTGATACCTCCCTTCAGCATGCGCCAGCAGGATTGATTAATCGCGATTGTAGTTTAACGCCGATATTGGTTTATCTAAACGATCACCGGGCAGAGACGCTGCAGGCGGTCGTGACTGAAATAGAAGCCTTCAGCGCCGTTTTTGAAAGTGATGATGCACAGTTTCTGTTAGCCGCTGGAAATGCTGGCATTGAAGCGGCAACGAATCAAGTGATTGATGCTTCTCAAGTTATGATGCTGGTGGTTGTGTTCTCGGTGGTGGCCTTAATGGTGCTCTTGGCTTATCGTAGCCTGATTGCGTTGGTCTGTATTATCTGCCCATTGTTGATGACCTCTTTATTATGTATGGCATTGATGAGCGTTTTGGGTATTGGGGTAAAGGTTTCTACCCTTCCGATTATCGCGTTAGGCGTTGGTTTAGGTGTCGATTATAGTATCTATATTTTTAGCAAGTTACGCTTTTATATGTCGGATGGGTATGCTTTGAAACAGGCCTACTATGAAACCTTGAAAACCACCGGCAAAGCCGTTGCATTTACAGGCTTAACCTTATCGGTGGGTACAGCCACATGGATCTTTTCACCCATTAAGTTTCAATCGGATATGGGCTTATTATTAACCTGCATGTTTTTATGGAATATGGTGGGTGCCATGACTTTATTGCCCGCCCTAAGTTATCTATTTATGCATAAGCAGTCAGAACCTTCGGGCGAGAAACCGAGTACCGTCAGAGGTCCGCAGAAAGACTATATCGATAGTTTTTTTAAAGAAACCCGGTCGACTTAATATCACATTCTAGTTTAGGCGTAGCGGGTTAAGTTGGCTCTAATGCGAGGCATTAGGCTCGTTTGAGCGCTGTTAAAAAGGCGTCAAGTACGCTTGCTTGGGTGTCGCCTCGGTCCACTGACTGATCAAAGCTTTTTTGCAAGCGTTGCGCAAGCATTTCCCCTGGCTCACTCAACTCGAGCATGTTGCTGAACGCTTCGGTTGACTCAAGCAGTTTTTCAACGCGATTGGCATAATCAGATAAAATGGATTGAAGGCCAATAGGCAGTTGCGCCGACTGGTAAGCTTCAGGGATAAATTTAGTTTGTTGCGGTGTAAGGGTGTCTTTGCGTTCGGTAACAGACAAACTCGAGGTGCTCAGGTCCAGACTAAACTGGGCAATCTGGGCACTGTCGAAGCTTAAGGATAAAGCCTGTTTAAAGGCTTCATCTACTTTGTCGGAGAAAAAAGAATCACTTATATCCTTAATTCTTAACAGCAAATCGTCAAGCGCCGCGCGCTCTTTTTCATTTAAATTACCTTCAATACTTATCGCAAACGAGTCAGCAGAACTGCTTCTAGTATTTATACGTTCAAATGCGAGGCCGTCGGCTCGAATAGTGTTGAATCGCGTATCGCTTTGTTTTAACTCTTGAGCTGAGATTTGAATTCGATCCCCCTCTTGCGTCGTTAATTCAAATTCGAAACGCGCACTCGAGCGCTCTGCGCTTCGGACGTCTGTATAGCTGCCGACATTAGGTAGACTTATTTGAACGTTATCAGGGTTTTGAAGCGTCACTTCAAGCTCATCTATCCGACGGAAGATACCTTGTTCTGTTTTATCGATATTTTTGGATAAACCGTCGCTCAGTAGACCCGCGTTATTTATGTCATCTCGAGCAAGTTGAAAGCCGCGGGCAACGCCTTTTCGAGCCTGAAAAACAAGGGTGTCTAGCTCATCTTGCGTTGCACCCTCAGTGCGACGTTCATTAATACGCTGTTCAATAAATCCGGCAACGTTATCAACAACGGCCTGACTATCAAATAACTTAAGGCTCGGATCGTTTGCGGGTGAAGGCGGCATATCAATGCCAAGCCCTTGATTTATACCCTGAGAAAATAATAAAGCGGTATCTGATGGCGAAAGCGGTTTCTCATCGCGTTTGTTCACTGCGATATCTGAGAACAAATTGTTCAATAAAGACACCATGTTTATCTCCCATCTTAAGACCAGCTACGAACCACTATATCGGCCTTTATGAGCATGTCTTTAAATTTTAAAGACGCAGCGGTTGGCCAGAATAACCATTGTAAGGTTTGTAATATGGTGCGCTTGCACCGTTCACGTTCGCCGGCTTTTGTTGTACTACCCAATCAACGTGAACGTAAGGTTTAATCTACTTGAACGTTTAGGATAGGTGAGAATCTACCTTGCACGTCGTCAATACCTATCGTGGCTATGCGCAGATAAAGTAACCCGCGATCAAGCCCTGTAAGTGTGTAGTCGGTTTGCATAGCACCATTCACCTTTATGTGTCGGTCGAGCTTATCAGCGCTATTTCCATATTCAATCTCATAGCCTTGGATCTCATAAGGCCACAATACATCCCCATTTTCACGCTGCGAGGGGACGCTCCAAGATAAAGAGAGCGATGGGGCAGCTTCTACCTGTACGTCAGCTTTTAGGACTCTACTTCCCCCGTACTTATTCGACACCTTAACTGCATATCGACCTGAATCACTCAGCATCGCATTCGGTAGCATGAAGTTTGTACCAGTCGCTTGTATGATTTTTTGCTCGTTTTTGAACCATTGATAGGACAAGCTTGCGGCCTGTTGAGCGCGTACTGACAATGATAAGGTTTCACCCAAATATAAGTTTTGATCCTGTGGACTTTCAAGAATAGACAGCTCGACATTGGCGCCTATAACCTCAATGTCAGCGGCATTGCTCGCCAGGCTACCTTGACTGTTACTTAGTTGCACGAGATAGGTGCCGCTTTGCGAGACGAAAAGCGACCGGGTGTTTGCATCTATAATTCTCTCGCCATCTCTAAACCATTGGTAAGAAATATAGCCGCCGCCCTCAGCCGTTACCGACAGTTCGGTACTCATGCCGGCAGCTAATACTTGTGATTGGGGATGCTTGCTAATGACCAGTTTGCGTGCTTCGCTAATGACATGGGTGGTTGCATAGAGTGAGCTTAATTGTTCGCTTTCGTTGCTAACCGTTATTTTGTACGCTCCGGCGTCTTGAAGTTCTGCGTGGTCTACTACGTAGCTCGCCAACGTCGCACCTGGGATCAGTGAACCATCTTTCTGCCATTGATAAGTAAACGGTCCTTTACCAGTTGCCACAACGCTTAGAGAGAGTCGTTGGCCTTCAGTCAGGGTTTGTGGTATCGGCTGCTTCACAATCGTAAGCGGTGCTGCGCTGTCAACAACTGTAATTGTCGCCAGTTGTGAGAAGCGTGTTTGGCCGCCGCTCGAGACGCGCACCCGATAGTCACCGCTATCGCTGTTTTTAGCATGTTCGCTGGCGAGTATGGCCTGCGTCGCATTCGGGATAGCGAGGTCGTTCTTGTACCACTGATACGTAGGGCTTTGTTTACCACTCGCGACCACCATTAGAGAAAAGGCCTTACCTAACGATACATTTTGTGGCTCCGGTTGCACGATAACCACTGGGCCGGTATTGGCTTGATCTAAATATGCTTCGATATCAGTCACTGAGGCAATACGGTAAAGTGTTTGAGCGTCAAAGGACACATCATTGATCAAGTTAGCGGCAATTTCAGAGGCACGGATTCTGAGTTCGCTCACCGGTAAGTTGTTTAATGTGAGCAAGCTGTCTGTCCATTGTTTGCTTTGAACTAAATCAAAGAAGCTCGCGCTGTATATGCCGTGTGTAAGTTCATCTATGTTATTTTCCGCCAACTGATTACCTTTTGTGATGTCGGCTGCGGTGGTGTCGAGCAATGCGTAGTCAAGGCCAAACGCTTGGCTCATCCATGCGTCAGCTCGTTCAAGATTTTCTTTGGTAAAGCCCTTTGGTAAGTTCATCGCTGTGGTGACGAGTACATGGCTTAAAGGCGAGATATGGGCGTTCAATAAGGTTGTTGAACTGGGCGATTTAACGAGTGCGCCGAGCAGCTGAAAGTCCTCATTCAGAGGCATTGACACGCCAAAGTCATAAAAGTTTTTGAGGGTGTCAAGGCAGCCCATAGGAACGTCGCAAACCATACGCGTGTTGACGTCCGCAGTTACTTGAACCAGCAGTGGTGGTGCAACGGTTAAGCCCGTAAGATCGACGTAGAAGTTGCCCTGTTCGTCGCTAATTGTCTCGAAGGCGAGGTTCGGTTCTTGTGAGTCCGGATCAATCGCATAAACACTAATGAGTGCACCTTTTATCACGCCTTTAGTAACGTTACCAGACGCTTCTAATCCTGAATCATTCAGGCGATCCGAATTAGAGGGACTCGCCTGATCTCCGCCGCTTCCCGAGCATGCAGAGAGTGTAAAATGTAGGCTGACAAACAAGCATAGCTTGAAAAAATGTCTCATACTAAATCAGCTCATTTTATCCAGTCTATAAGTAGTGCAGGCACGCATCACGGAAGACAGACGTTACCGAGTGGTTTCAATGCTTGAGGTATCCATAATTGATTTTTCTCGGTATTTGGTTAATTTTCGCTGTCCTAGCATTGGTTGGTTGCTTCGCTCCCTGAATGCGCAGCATGACTGTTTCGCTCAATTCTAACTTAGACATACGGTAATGTGATTAAAAATAGATCGTTTTTTATTACAAATGCTTAAAAAGAGAGGTGCCTAACCTTTTAATTTCCAGCTGACGGTTTGTCCGGCATAAAACGGAACGATTGGTTCACCACTCGGTAAGATTATTTCAGTTGGGATTTCCCAGTTTTGTTTTACTAATGTAATCGTATTGGTATTGCGCGGGAGCCCATAGAAGTCCGGACCATTAGTGCTGGCAAAGGCTTCAAATTTATCTAGCGCATCGAGTGTTTCAAAAACTTCTGCATACAATTCAATTGCGCTCCATGCGCTATAACAGCCCGCGCAGCCGCACGCGCTCTCTTTTTTTGCTTTTTCATGGGGTGCTGAGTCGGTACCCAAGAAAAACTTCTTGGAGCCCGAGGCGACCGCCGCTTGGAGTGCTTGTTGATGTACATTTCGCTTTAAAACAGGCAAACAAAAATTGTGCGGTCGAATACCGCCCACCAATAGATCGTTTCGATTAAGCAATAGATGCTGCGGGGTAATCGTCGCTGCTATTCGTTCATCTGCAGTCAGCACAAAATCGGCGGCATCCTTGGTAGTAATATGTTCGAATACAATTCTTAGCTTAGGGAAATGATCATAGATCGCTTGCAAATGCTGTTCGATGAAGAGTTTTTCCCGATCGAAAATGTCGACATGCGACTCCGTTACTTCGCCATGTATGAGGAGCAACATACCCTGATCGGACATGGTTTCAAAAATAGGATAGAGACTCTTTAAACTTGACACGGCCGCATCAGAATTAGTCGTTGCCCCAGCCGGGTAGAGTTTAGCCGCGACCGCGCCGGCGGCTTTCGCCGCATGGATATCTTCTGCCGTTGTTTTATCCGTCAGAAAAATGGTCATAAGCGGTTCGAAATCGGAGCCGGCGGGGCGCGCAGCGAGGATGCGTGTACGATATGTTTCAAGTGTTACTGCATTGGTCACGGGCGGCACTAAATTAGGCATGACAATGGCGCGTTGAAAGCAGCGCGCCGTTGCGGGAACGGTCTCGTTGAGCATGTCTCCATCGCGGAAGTGGAGGTGCCAGTCATCCGGTTTGATGAGCGTGATTTCTTGCATGGTTTATTGCCTATTGCTAGTCAGTGGTGTTCGGTACAGCTCAAAAATGCGCGGCGTAGTATATCAGTTCTGGTTCTGTTGGCGACTTTCGCATGCGTCGATATCAACGGACTTTAGCTGCGCCACAAAGTTGCATGGGCTATGCCGACTATCAATTTGTGACACAATGATATTTTCCCAAGCGGTCTTGCACGCATTATTGCTCCCCGGCAAACAAAAAATAAGCGTTCGATTTGCAATCCCAGCCAGTGCGCGCGATTGAATCGTCGATGTGCCAACTTGTTCGAGTGACAAGTATCGGAACATCTCGCCAAAACCGTCGATCATTTTATCAAGCAGAGGTGCGACTGCTTCTGGAGTACTGTCACGATAAGTGAACCCAGTGCCTCCGGTAATCAGCACAACTTGTGTTTGATTGTCAGCTATCCAATTTGACAGTGCGGCACGAATCGCATAAACGTCATCGAGTACGATCTTCTTATCGCTCAGGCAATGGCCTGCCTCTTCCAAATTGCTCACTAGCAAATGGCCAGAGGTATCAGTTTCTTCTGAACGGGTGTCAGAAACGGTGAGCACTGCTATGTTTAGTGGAATCAATGCTTGTGTGATATTTTTACTCATAATAACGCTACTCAAATCTATTCGTTGCATTATGGGTCTAGATGAGGCTATTTTGAAGCATTGATGATAACGTTTACGTCGATTAGTCGCGTAAATGCCTACTTTTGACTCACAATCGAACTAATAAAAAATGGCTCTAAAACCAAACACGCTGCGCGACGCTGTTTTTGCATATTTAAATAGTCCAAGTGCCGACTTAAGGTATTCCATATCACTGTCTATATTTCTTGCAGTGATTGTCTCGTTAAATATTTTTGAGATCGTTTTTTCTTCTGTGCGCAACGATGCCGGTGCTTGGGGTTTCTATTACAGTGAGCCCGTACAAGGGTTGTTCGTTCTGGTGTTTATGAGTGAATATTTTGCGCGTTTATGGAGCGCTGCAAGTGAAAATAGCGCGCGAATTTCAAGCGCAAGCAAGCGTTGGGCTTACGCGACCTCATTTATGGGCGTGATTGACTTGCTATCGTTTCTCCCTGCACTCGTATTTTTAGTCGCGCCAGATAGTGCATTCGCAGATTTGCGCTTTCTCAAGTTGCTCGCGATTGTCAGGGTTTTGAAGCTCACTCGATATTCGAGTTCCTTATCAATCCTTTCTGCGTTAATGCGAGAGAATAGAAACATTTTGTTTGCTGCTGCCATCATTATGATGTTGCTTTGCTTTTTGGCCGCCACTGGCATTTATATTTTTGAACGAGACGTTCAGCCAGACAAATTTTCGTCTATTCCCGATGCGATGTGGTGGTCGCTGGTGACGCTGACAACGGTCGGTTATGGTGATGTCACGCCAATAACATTAGCGGGTAAAATGTTCGCGGCTTTGGTGATGGTCTGTGGGGTTGGTATTGCCGCAATGCCTGCAGGTATTTTTGCTTCTTCCTTTCTTCAGTTGATGCGCAAGCAGGAGCATGAACGTCGACTAAAGCGCCGACAAGCGCGTATGGATCCGGCTAAACAGAAAACTCAAGACCAACACCTATCCGATGCTAGCTTTTTGCTGAGTCCTTCCGAGCGACGTGAAATGCAGTATTTGATGAGTGAATATTCCTTGAGTGTTGAGCAGGCGGTCGGCGTCGTAGAACATTTTCGGCATTGAAGGCGTCGCGTAGCGATCTAAGCAGAGCAATTAGCCAAAAAGTAACGCGTCGTCATCGACGTCGATATGGTTCTTATGGAATTGGTCTAGCAGGTCTTGTGTGGTCATGCCCGCACGTTCGTCGCCACTCACGTCAATCGCTAACTGGCCTTGATGCAGCATAATTGTGCGTTCCCCGGCGGCGAGGGCTTGCGCCATACTGTGCGTGACCATGAGTGCCGTCAGATTGTTTTCTTTGATAATCTCTTGCGTGAGCGCCAAAATGAAAGCGGCCGTTTTCGGATCGAGTGCCGCGGTATGTTCGTCTAAAAGTAATAATTTCATTGGCTTTAGCGACGCCATTAATAAACTCACGGCTTGACGCTGTCCGCCGGAAAGCAATCCAATCTTGTCGCTTAAACGGTTTTCTAAGCCCAGGTGCAATCCTTTTAGTTTTCGCATGAAGTGCTTTCGATATTGCCGTTTGGCCGCGATGCCCAAACCGCGTGTTTTGGTTCTGGCCTGCGCTAGCGCTAAGTTTTCTTCTATGGTGAGGTCTTCGCATGTACCCATTAGCGGGTCTTGAAAAACACGTGCAATATGCGGAGCACGCCGATTTACGGGCCACGAACCAATCTCTTTATTCGCCAATGAAATGCGACCGCTTGAAGCGCTTACCTCTCCAGCGAGCGCGTTTAGCAAGGTAGACTTTCCCGCGCCGTTACTGCCGATGACGGTAACAAATTGACCCTCTGGGATGCTTAAGTCAACACCTCGCAATGCTCTATTTTCAAGTGGTGTAGCCGGATTAAATATGACATGAAGTGCGCTAATTTCAATCACGCTGTGTTTGCCTTTTTAAATGCGCTTTTTATGTTGGGCGCAACAATCGCAAGAGTGACGAGTACGGCGGTAATCAAATTAAGATCCTGTGCTTTTAACCCCAGTAGTTCACCATTCAGCGCAAAAGCAATCACCAATCTATAAAGCAGCGAGCCAATTACACAGGCGAGGGCCCATAAGAAAATATTTTTAGTTGAAAAGATGGCTTCGCCACCAATCACAGACGCTAGTCCAATGACAATAACGCCAACGCCCATGGTGACGTCGGCACTACCTTGACTTTGGGCAAATAGGGCGCCCGCTAACGCAACAAGGGCGTTGGACACAGCCATACCCAAGACGATCATGGCTTGCGTATTTACGCCGTTTGCTTTGGCCATCCGCGGGTTCGATCCGGTGGCCCGCATCGCTAGACCGAGCTCGGTTTTTAAGAACAGAACGAGTAAAAGGAGAAGAATGAACGCAAGAATACCAAACGCCAGAGGATAGAGAATGTAATAAGGAATACTGAGACTGTCCAGTGGTGTCAGCAGTGTCTCGACGCCAAGCAAGGCTTTATTTGGACCACCCATGATACGTAAGTTTATTGAGTACAGGGCGATCATCGTTAAGATGGAGGCAAGTAAGTGAAGGATCTTGAGTTTTACATTTAATAGCGCGGTCACGATTCCAGCCCCAGCACCCGCGAAACAGGCGCAAAGTGTGGCGATAATTGGCGAGACCTCGGCGATTATCAACGTTGCGGCGACGGCTGCCCCTAACGGAAATGAACCGTCCACAGTTAGATCCGGAAAGTCTAAAATCCGGAACGAAATAAATATACCTAGCGCGACGAGTGCAAAAATAAAGCCGGTTTCTAGCGCGCCAAAAAATGCAAAACTATTGATCATGGACGATGGTGGGCCTATTCAACCACTTCTTGTGCTCGTTTGATGAGCACCTCATCTAATGTGATGCCCATTTTTTCTGCTGCACCTAAATTAACAAATAACTCGGTATTCTCGATACCTTGAACCGGAAGTTCGCCCGGTGTTTTTCCATTTAGAACATCCACGACCATTCCGCCGGTCTGACGTCCCACTTGGTAGTAATCGAACCCCAATGCCGCAATTGCTCCGCGTTTAACGCTGTCGGTATCTCCAGCAATGACCGGGATTTTGGCTTGTTCAGCAACTTTTATGACGCCCTCAAGCGCAGAGATTACGGTGTTATCGGTGGGTAAATAAACCGCATCTACTTTACCGACCAATGAGCGCATTGCTGTTTGTACATCCGCAGATTTTGGTGAGGCGGCTTCAATAACCGTCATTCCGAGTTGTGGGGCATGTTCATTGACGAGTTTGACTAGAGAAACGGCATTTGCTTCGCCCGGATTGTATATGATTCCGATGGTTTTCGCGGCGGGAACAATTTCTTTTACTAAGGCCATATGTTTGTCGATAGGCGTCAGGTCAGAGACACCTGTTACTTTAGGGCTGGGTTGATCCCATGCTTTGACCAGTTTTGCATCAACCGGATCGGTTACTGCGGAAAAGATAATATTGCTGTTTCGTGCTGAAGCCACCATTGCTTGTGCAGAGGGTGTAGCAATTGCAACGATCACATCTGGATTGCTACCTGCGAATTTTTTAGCAATTTGGGCAGCCGTCGCGGGGTTACCTTGCGCGCTTTGATATTCCCATTTTAAGTTCTTCTCGGCGTCCCATCCTGACTCGCTTAGCACGTCTTTAACGCCTTTACGCACTGCATCAAGCGCTGGGTGCTCGACGATTTGTGTGATGGCGACGTGCTTGTCTGGGGCGCTAGCGAAACTCTGAAAAGGGCTGCCTAAGGTACCTAGACCAATTAAAAGCATCGCGAGACTTTTGATTCGAAGCATGATTGTTTCCTTGTATTATGATTATTTTCGGCTTGTGTTTACCGCTTTATTAGGTCGCCTTTGCTCAACGCCTCTGCATGGCATCATGCGCTTAGCAAACCTGAAAAACAACCGCTGCCGTTGGACAGGATTATGCTAGTCAGCCACTTCTCTGTTATGTTCATTTTGCTTGCTCTGGGGTCGAGTGGTCGACCACCTGAAGATTATTATTGAGCATGTCGATGTCAATTTGTTCGATATCATGCCAATCGCTATTTCTAGCAATTTCAAACCCATTATTCACTTGTAGGTAGGGAAGCAAATTTTTTCCTTGAGCCTTTTTGCCCATGCTAATGAGTGCTCGCTGAAGCTTGCTAACTGAATAAAACGGCACGTTCGGGTTCGCTGCCAAAGCGAATGGCGTGTAACCAGGTGTTTCCCAGAGTATTTTGATTTTCTTTTGCGTAGCAGGGTCGAGGGAGAGATAGTGATGCTCTGATACACTTCCGAAATTGATCTCGCCAGTCACAAGCTTCGCAACGATTTCGGATTCGCTTAATTTTAAATACAATGGAAAGCTAAAATTCAGGCGATCCAAACTGAATCGCGGCGCGATGGAGCTGGCAAAATCAAGTAAGCCTGGAAGTGATAATATTTCTTGTTTTACGTCACGCAAGGTTTTCGACTGATTGTCTTGTGAGACTAACAACAGGCCCCGCACGGGTTGAGCTTTACGTTTTGCAAGTGCTTGAAAGCCAAGATGATTGCGGGCCGTGACAAACTGTAGGGGTGATAAATAGACAAGCGCATACTCGCCTAGTGCAAGCTTCCTTTCAAATTGAAGCTGCGAAGTTGGCAGATCTGAAACAATGTTTAGGCCCGTTTGTCCACTTAGATAAATGCTCGTTTCTTTCCACGCCTGAGCCTTCGTTTTTAACGGGGGTAATTTGCGATAGCTCGAATACGTCTTCAATACTTTACTGTTGGCATTGTTGAGTACCTCTTCATAGCGCGGAAAGGGCGCCTCAGCACTGGGCGCGACTCCTAAAACAAGGGTTTCGGCAAGCAGCACTGATGGATAAAACGCGAGCACAAGAAGTAGAGAACTGAATATGTAGGATAAGGGCTTAAGCATAAGAGTCTGTTATGTGAACTTGAAATAGTTTATAGCATTCAGCTGAGTGGGCCCTCAAGTGGAAATGCACGATTGTGCGCAGTCTAATTATGAAACTTGAAGAAACCCAGCAAATATAGGCCTTAGTTGGAGCGAAAAAGACATGACTAAGCGTGTTTTTGTGTTTGAGACACAGAATCTATTCTGGTATTCTGGCGCCCCATCTCGAGGTGAAAATCTCCTCCCCCTCTTTGCAATGTGTAGTCAACAAAATTAGTGCAGTTCAGCCTTGGTTTTGAACGTCGATTTTGTATTTGAGTTTGAGAAAAGACAGGATATACATGACACGTTTTATATTTGTGACAGGCGGCGTTGTTTCTTCTTTAGGGAAGGGTATTGCCTCTGCTTCGTTGGCCGCCATTCTCGAAGCGCGCGGATTAAAAGTCACGATGCTCAAGTTAGACCCTTATATCAATGTTGATCCAGGGACGATGAGTCCGTTTCAGCACGGGGAAGTATTTGTGACCGACGATGGCGCTGAGACCGATTTGGATTTGGGCCACTACGAGCGCTTCATTCGCACAAAGATGAGCAAACGTAATAATTTTACAAGCGGTCGCGTATATGAGGACGTGCTACGTAAAGAGCGCCGCGGTGACTACTTAGGCGGCACCGTTCAGGTGATTCCACATATCACTGACGAGATAAAACGCCGCGTTGTCGAGGGTGCTAATGGTTACGATGTAGCATTGGTGGAGATTGGTGGAACGGTCGGTGATATTGAATCTCAACCTTTCCTAGAAGCGGTTCGGCAGTTGAAAATAGAAGTCGGTTCAAATCGTGCGATTTTTATGCATCTGACTTTGGTCCCTTATATCGCGACAGCGGGCGAGACGAAAACGAAACCAACCCAACATTCTGTCAAAGAAATGCGGTCAATCGGTATTCAGCCTGATATTTTAATTTGTCGCTCAGACCATGAAATTGATGCATCTTCTCGGCGTAAGATTGCCTTGTTTACGAACGTCGAAGAGCGCGCTGTCGTGCCACTTCAAGATGCGAGCAGTATCTACAAAATACCACGCATGCTGCATGAGCGAGGTTTGGATAACATAATCGTTGAACGCTTTAATTTAGACTGTGGTGACGCAGACTTGGCCGAGTGGGATGACGTGGTTGAAGCGGAAGTTAGCCCGCAACGTGAGATCACGATTGCGATGGTCGGTAAGTATATGGAGTTGCTAGATGCCTACAAGTCGCTGATCGAAGCGATTAAACATGCAGGTATTCACCATCGCACCAAGGTGAAAATTCGGTATATCGATTCTGAAACTATTATTGATAATGGTACAGCTCAAATTGAGGATGTCGATGGCATCTTAGTGCCAGGTGGCTTTGGTAATCGTGGTGTTGAGGGTAAGATTCAAACGGTAAAATTTGCTCGCGAAAATAACGTGCCCTACCTTGGTATTTGTTTGGGTATGCAAGTGGCAGTTATTGAATTCGCACGGCATGTAGCGGGCTTGGATGGTGCGCACAGTACAGAGTTTGATAAAGATAGCCCTTACCCAGTCGTTGGTCTTATAACCGAATGGAAAGACTCAAGTGGTGAATTAGAGCAGCGTTCTGATGAGTCAGATCTCGGTGGGACAATGCGTTTAGGGGGCCAAGAGTGCCGTTTAGAAAAAGGCTCGATGGCCATGCAATCATATGGTAAAGAGGTAGTGTTCGAGCGACATAGACATCGTTACGAAGTGAATAACAATTTGCTGCCTAGGCTTCAGGAGGCGGGCTTGATTGTCTCTGGTCGCTCTATTGATGGCGCCTTAGTCGAAGTAATCGAAGCGCCAGAGCATCCGTGGTTTGTTGCGTGTCAGTTCCATCCAGAATTTACATCAACACCCCGAGACGGACATGGTTTGTTCGAAGGGTTTGTTAACGCGGCCATGCAATATAGCGAAGGTTAGTATGAGCCAAAAGACGATTACAGTTGGCGAGATAGAAATCGGCAACAACAAGCCATTTGTTCTGTTCGGAGGAATGAATGTGCTTGAATCTCGCGACTTGGCGATGCAGATTGCAGAAAGCTATGTTGAGATAACGGCGCGTCTCGGTATCCCCTACGTGTTCAAAGCTTCCTTTGATAAGGCAAACCGGTCATCGGTGAACTCATTCCGTGGTCCGGGGTTAGACGCGGGATTAAAAATATTTGAAGAGATCAAAAATACCTTCAATGTGCCGGTGATTACTGACGTTCATGAGCCTGCTCAGGCTGCGCCCGTGGCTGAGGTATGCGATATTATTCAGTTGCCAGCATTTCTGTCTCGGCAAACTGATCTTGTGGTTGAGATGGCGAAAACACAAGCGGTTATCAATATCAAAAAAGCCCAATTTCTTGCGCCACAAGAGATGAAGCATATTCTCACGAAATGCGAAGAGGCGGGCAATGATCGGTTGATTTTATGCGAGCGAGGCTCCTCTTTCGGTTACAACAACCTAGTGGTCGATATGCTAGGTTTTGGGCTGATGAAAACGTTCCAGTACCCAGTTTTTTTTGATGTCACGCATTCGTTGCAACGTCCGGGCGGCCGATCAGATTCAGCTGGAGGGCGGCGAGAGCAAGTAACAGACTTGGCGTTGGCGGGTATGTCTCAGGGGTTAGCGGGTCTCTTCTTGGAAGCGCACCCAGACCCATTGCAGGCAAAATGTGATGGCCCATGTGCATTGCGCCTGGAGCAGCTAGAGCCTTTTCTTAAACGCGTTAAAGCGATGGACTCACTCGTGAAAAGTTTCGCACCTCTTGATACTGCTTGACGTATTGGTTGGTGCAACAGGTTTAGTAATTGGAGACACAATAGATGGTTAAAATCGTAGACATCAAGGGCCGTGAAGTTATTGATTCGCGTGGCAATCCAACGGTCGAGGCTGACGTTATTCTTGATTCAGGTGTGATTGGATCGGCTTGCGCGCCGTCGGGTGCATCGACGGGCTCGCGCGAAGCCTTAGAGTTGCGAGATGGCGATAAGACACGTTATTTAGGCAAAGGCGTTTTGAAGGCTGTTGCAGGCATCAATAATGAAATCAAAGCGGCCTTGTTGGGTCATGATGTCACCCAACAGCGGGTTTTAGACCAAGTGATGCTTGATCTTGATGGTACAGACAATAAGGCAAAGTTTGGTGCGAATGCAATTTTGGCGGTGTCTCTGGCCGCAGCAAAAGCTGCCGCCGTTGCAAGGGAGGTCGAGTTGTATGAGCATATTGCCGATATTAATGGTACTTCTGGCGAATACTCTATGCCGGTGCCGATGATGAATATTTTGAATGGCGGTGAGCATGCAGATAACAACGTAGATATTCAAGAATTTATGGTACAGCCCGTCTCTGCACCGACATTTGCTGAGGCTCTCAGGGCGGGGGCTGAAATATTTCACGCGTTGAAAAAGGTCCTGCAAGCGCAAGGGCTAAATACAGCGGTAGGAGACGAAGGTGGGTTTGCGCCTAATTTGGCGTCTAATGCTGACGCGCTTGCAGTGATAAAAATTGCCACCGCTAACGCGGGATATGAGCTAGATAAAGATATTACCTTAGCCCTAGACTGTGCATCGTCTGAGTTTTATAAAGAGGGCATGTATAACTTAAGCGGTGAGGGAAAGATATTTTCTGCGGAGGGATTCAGTGATTATTTGGCTGATCTTTGTGCCGATTACCCAATCGTTTCTATTGAGGATGGCCAAGACGAGTCTGACTGGGATGGTTGGAAGTATCAAACTGAAAAATTAGGCGATAAGGTTCAATTGGTTGGCGATGATTTATTTGTCACTAACACGAAAATATTAAAAGAAGGTATCGACAAAGATATTGCTAACTCGATTCTAATAAAGTTCAATCAAATCGGGAGTCTCTCAGAGACGTTAGATGCCATTAAAATGGCCAAAGAGGCGGGTTATACCGTGGTTATATCGCATCGCTCGGGTGAAACTGAGGATACGACGATTGCCGACCTAGCCGTCGGAACTTGTGCGGGACAAATCAAGACGGGCTCATTGTGTCGGTCTGACCGTGTCGCAAAATATAACCGTTTACTTCGCATTGAAGAACAATTGGGAGCGAAGGCGCCATATAGAGGTCGTGGCGAAATAAAGGGACAATAAAACTGAAATTTAGTTATGGTTTATAGCACAGAATTATGCAAAAGCTATTCTGTTTTTTCGAAAAAGGGCGCTAATTTAGCGCCCTTTTCTATTGTTGATAAACTCTCAAATTACGGTAATAAAACCCGCTACATTTGCGTTAGCTAAACCTTAGCTTGTGGGCTAGAGTGACTTAAATACGATTGAAAATACCAACCGTTTTGAACGTTAAGAAGAAAGATAAACGAATGTCAGAGGCCCTCAGTTAGTATGAAGTTGTTGTGGAGTATCATGCTCGTCGTCATTGTTGGGCTGCAGTTTCGTCTGTGGGCCGGTGAGGGTAGTTTTGCAGAAGTCAGCAAGCTTCGAAAAAGTGTAAGTGGCTTGGAGCAAGCAAACCAGATGTTAGAAGAGCGCAATAATCGATTGGATGCACAGGTGTTAGATCTAAAAAATGGCTTTGCTGCCATTGAAGAGCGTGCCCGAGCAGATTTAGGTATGATTGCACGCAATGAAACCTTCTTTATGGTGATTGACTCACCCTGATTCTTATGTCAGACATTCCCTGCTCGTCAGACAAAAAAACACCTCGCCACTGGGTTATTATTCCTGCTGCGGGCACTGGCTCGCGCATGCAGAGTGACCGTGCTAAGCAGTATCTTGATGTGGGTGGGCAAAGTATTCTTGAGCACAGTATTGCTGCGTTTTTTGAACGAGCTGAGTTTACGGCGATCTGCGTGGGTCTAAAGCCTGCAGATCCGTATTGGCCGGACAGTTTGTCTCAATTATCACGGCATACTGATCGACTGCAGACGTTTCTTGGTGGCCAAGAGCGAAATGATACGGTTTTACAAGGTCTATTGAGTATTGAGAAGGTCGCACAAGCAGACGACTGGGTTTGGGTGCATGACGCCGCGCGCCCCTGTTTGAATGAGTCAGACATTGATCGATTGTTCGAGGCGTTGGAAAATAATGACTCAGGCGCCATGCTTGCGCTGCCAATTGTGGATACTCTCAAATATAGCAAGTGCGGTGAGTGGATAGATAAAACCATTCCTAGAGACAAACTATGGCGAGCACAAACGCCTCAGGTTTTGCGTTTCGGTGACCTGAAAGAGGGATTGGAAAGTGCGTTGGCGGCGGGCTTAAGTGTCACGGATGATGCGGCGGCAATGGAATATTTGGGTTTGAAAGTGAAGTTGGTGCAAGGTTCGCCTCACAATATTAAAGTGACCCACGCCGATGACCTGCATACCGTCAGAACGTACTTACGAGAGAAGCAGAAAGCAAATTTTGGAGATATGGTGCGTATAGGAAATGGCTACGATGTGCATGCCTTTGAAGCGGGCGATCACATTATTGTCGGGGGGGTAAAGATTGCGCATAGTATGGGCTTAAAAGCTCATTCGGATGGAGATGTGCTTCTCCACGCGCTGTGTGATGCGATGTTGGGAGCGCTGGCTTTAGGCGATATTGGTAAGCACTTTCCGGACACCGACGAAAAATGGAAAGGTGCCGATAGCCGCAAACTCCTGCGAGGTGTACTCGATTTGGTAAATGCGAAAGGCTATCGCCTGGGCAACGCGGACACGACTATTGTTGCGCAAAAACCAAAAATGGCACCATATATCGATGCTATGTGTAAAATTATTGCCATGGATCTTCAAGTAGATCAAAGTTTAGTTAGTGTTAAAGCAACCACATCCGAAAAGCTAGGTTTTACAGGCAGGGAAGAGGGTATTGCTAGCTATGCATCCGTGTTGTTGGTTCCGCTGGCATGAACGTAAAGCCGCCGTTAGATCGCTACATAATAGATTTTCCGCGCTCGCACAGCTTGCCAATTACTAGCGGCATGATCAAACATACCTGTCATGATTTTCAGGTGAAAGAATATCTCGATCTATCTTTTTCAGGTGCGGGCGAACACCTTTATCTTTATGTAGAAAAAGTAGGGCAGAACACCGAGTTTGTGGCCAAGCGGCTGGCAAACTATTTTGGAGTTCGGGCAATGGATGTCGGGTTTTCAGGTTTAAAGGACCGTTGGGCGCTCACTCAGCAGTGGTTCAGTATTTACTTAGGTAACAAAACTGCCGCGCCGATCGAGCATTTTGAATTGGACGGGGTGAAAATTTTAGAGCATAACTGGCACGATAAAAAATTGCGTCGAGGCACGCACCAGGCTAATCATTTTACTATACGTGTCACAAATATTGCTGAGATAGGTCTATTAGAACAACCGTTGCGACACCTTCAAATGCATGGTTTTCCGAATTATTTCGGCGCCCAGCGTTTTGGCCGAGAGGGCGCTAATGTTCGGCGTGCCGTACAGTATTTTGCTGGGGAGATAAAAGCATCTCGCTCACAGCGCGCCTTTTACCTGTCGGCGGCACGCTCATATTTATTCAACCAGCTGCTCGCCGCAAAAATCAGTGAAAATTCGTGGTCAGAAGAAGGGGTAGAGGGGCCTCTTTATGGTGACGCGCATGAAGACACGGTCCCATTAGATAAGGCCGAGCAAGATTTTTTTGCCACCTACCCCGAATTAGTAAAAGGCATTCATAAGAATCGAATGACCTTGCACAGAAGGCCATATAGAATGAAAGCCGAGCAATTTTCTTGGCAATCTGAAGACCAAGTACTAACACTAAGTTTTATGCTTCCAGCGGGCGTGTTTGCAACCAGTTTGGTGCAAGAGTTATTGGAGGTTGAGGTTATGGCGCACGGTGATCAATGATGGCATATTTTTGTGCGCGTTAATGAGAGATGAAATATGAAATTATTGATTTCCAATGATGACGGTATTAATGCTGAAGGGATACAGTGTTTAGCAGAGGTGCTTGAGGAAATCGCCGATATTGCTGTGGTTGCCCCAGATCGAGATCACAGTGGGGCAAGTGGTTCACTTACACTATCCCGTCCTCTGAACGTCACAACCTTACGTAATGGCTACCAATGTGTAGATGGGACACCCGCTGACAGTGTGCATATAGGCTTAACAGCTTTATATGATGGTCAAATAGACCGAGTAGTTTCAGGCATTAATTCGCACGAAAATTTGGGTGACGATGTGTTGTACTCCGGGACTGCTGCGGCTGCCATTGAAGGGCGGTTTTTGAAATTTCCACCGATTGCGGTGTCTCTGGTTAATCGTGGTGATGCGCATTATGAAACGGCTGCACAAGTCGTTAAAGATCTGTTACTGAAGGGCGCTATTGATAACTTGCCTCCACGGGTTATTTTAAATGTGAATGTGCCGGATCTTCCCTACGAAATGCTTCGGGGAAAGCAGATTACGCGCTTGGGTCATCGTGCTAAAGGTCAGCCGCCGGAGACGTTTTCCGATCCGCGTGGGAAAACACGGTTGTGGATCTCGACCGCAGGTGAGGGCGATGATGCGGGCCCGGGTACCGATTTTTATGCCGTTGCGAATGACTATGTTTCAATTACGCCAATGCAAGTAGATATGACGCGTCATGATGCGCTACCTGAATTGCAGCGATGGCTCGAGGTTGATCATGGTTGAGAATGCTAATTTAGAGGGCATCGGTATGACGTCCCGCAGGACGCGTATGCGTCTTGTCCAGCGCCTGCGAGACAAAGGGATCCAGAATGAGGCGGTGCTTGAAGCGATGGCGCAAATGCCTCGGCATATTTTTTTAGACGAGGCACTAGCGCATCGGTCTTATGAGGATACGGCTCTGCCGATTGGGTATAACCAAACAATATCGCAGCCATATATCGTTGCACGTATGACCGAGCTATTGCTTCAAACTAATCCCCGTCGAGTATTAGAGTTAGGCACTGGATCAGGTTACCAGGCAGCAATTTTGTCCAAAGTGGTTGAGCATGTATACACGGTTGAACGTATTTCACCTCTGTTGCAGAAAGCCCTATCACGTTTTCAGCATCTACGTTTGCGTAATATCTATGCGCGTCATGCCGACGGCACGATTGGTTGGCCGGAACAGGCGGGCTTTGATGCGATTATAATGACGGCGGCTCCCGGCGATATTCCTCAAGAGTTGTTACGACAATTAAGCGACGGCGGCAGGATGATTCTCCCTCTCGGTGATGCAGAGCAAACGCTGACGATTGTGACACGTCATGGTGATAGCTTTGAGCAGGAGGCGATCGAGCCGGCGCTGTTCGTTCCCTTCTTGCCCGGCGTTGTGCGTTAAGCTGATACGAGTGCTCTTTATATGAAGTTGATGCTTTGGGTTTTTTTGAAAGGTATGCTGATGGGTGCTGCGGATGTAGTGCCCGGTGTTTCGGGCGGTACGATTGCTTTTATTACAGGCATCTACGAGCGTCTTTTGCAAGCGATCAAGGCCGTGCCCTCGCAGATTTTTTTATTAGCAAAAGAGGGGGTGTTTTTTGAGCGTTGGCGGCAGGTGGATGGCACATTCTTGATCACGCTTTTAGCGGGGATTGTGAGCAGCGTTTTTTTGTTTGCAAATTTGATCGCTTACTTGCTTCAAGCTTTTCCTATTCTTGTGTGGTCAGGTTTTTTTGGCTTGATTCTCGCCTCGGCATTCGTGCTGAAGACAGCAACGACACAATGGAAGGCACGAGAATTGATGGTATTTGTGGTTGGTTTTTTAAGCGCTTGGTATTTAAGCGCTTTGCAAACCGTCGCTTTACCCCATTCTCTTTTTGGTATCTTTATCTCAGGTCTTGTGGCAATCAGCGCGATGATTTTACCAGGGATTTCAGGCAGTTTTATTTTATTGATGCTTGGTACTTACAGCTTGGTTTTGGATAGCATAAAGAATTTTGAACTAAATTTTTTACTGGTTTTCGCATCCGGTTGCGCCGTTGGCTTGCTGAGCATGGCGCATGTTTTGTCCTGGGCCTTGCGAAGACATCATAACGTCACGCTCGCGTTGTTGACTGGCGTGATGTTAGGGGCTTTGAATAAAGTTTGGCCTTGGAAACAGACGGTCTCCTTTCGTGAAAACTCGAAGGGTGAAATCGTGCCTTTAGAGCAGATAAATCTATTGCCTACACAATTTCAGGAGTTAGTGGGTGCGGATCCGCAATTCATCGCCGCATTAGGGGTTTTTGGACTATCATTTATCCTCGTGCTGGGGGTGTCGCGGGTAAACAGCAAGTAATATAGATGTTACTAAAAGGAACGCATGGGCCGAAAGGTAACATTTTTACAAATGTTTTCGATCATAAAAATTCTATATAATTTAAGGGTTTACGCTGAATACTTAAATTTAATTTTTACTGTTTATTCTAAAAATGCATATAAATCATAAATTATATTGCCAATACTGGGTATGCACTTGCAAGCTTTCATTACCGTAAAGATGAATTCAGCGGATAAAGTACGCCTTTTCCTTGGTTTTGTAACAAAATGTATCTTGCTGATTATTCTCTTGTCAGCGTGCACCTCTAAGAACATTTACAACAATAAAGCTTTTAATCCACCCGTGTATTTTGGTACGCATGTCGTGGAAAAAGATGAGACGCTTTTTAGTATTGCATGGCGCTACGGGCGAGGATTTAAAGAGTTAGCAAGTGCTAACAATATTCCAGCGCCATACCTTATAAAACCGGGACAAATAATAAAACTAGAAGTAAGCGAGCAAGTCTACCGAAAACGCGATCATTCTGTAGGAAAAACGGCGTCTGTCGCGCCAAATGTAACAGAACGTAAACAGAAATCGAATTCTGGATACAAAAAGACGACACCTAAAAAACCTAATAATCTCAAGAACATAAAATGGCAGTGGCCTCATGTTGGCCCGATACTTGCCAAATATAAGACTCAAGGTTCTGGCCATTCCATCAATAAAGGTATCGATATTGGTGGACGTGTTGGCGATAGCATTTTTGCAGCCGCTTCGGGAGAGGTGGTGTATGCCGGGGATGGTTTGTTGGGGTATGGCAACCTCATTATTATTAACCATAACCAGCGTTATCTCAGTGCATACGGGCATAACCGAGCGATCTTTGTCAAAGAAGGTGAGAAATTGAACGCCGGACAAAAAATTGCAGAGATGGGTAAGAAGACGCAACGCGCGATTGTGCATTTTGAAATTCGCAGAGACGGACAGCCTGTCGATCCGATGCGTTATCTACCCAATAAGTAATAGCTAGGTTGTTGTAAAAAAGTATAAGCATGCAACAGACAATAAAAAGCAGGGATAAAGGTTATGGCAGCAGAAAGAGAAACAACGTATGAAGAAGGCCTAACGTTTGGGTCGCAAGCAAGCAGTGCGCGTGATGCGCAAGATGACATCGCAGCAGTTGTGACGTCGATCGACAGCCGCCGGTCTGGGACCCGCAGCGAAAGCTCTTATCGCCAGTTAGATGCCACACAAATCTACTTGAATGAAATAGGTTTTTCGCCGCTGCTTTCTGCAGAAGAAGAAGTCCACTTTGCCCGTTTAGCACAGAAAGGTGACGAAGCGGGTCGGAAACGAATGATCGAGAGCAATCTGCGCTTAGTCGTGAAGATAGCGCGCCGATACGTGAATCGTGGCTTAACTTTGCTAGATCTGATTGAAGAAGGTAATTTGGGGTTGATTCGAGCAGTCGAAAAGTTTGATCCGGAGCGCGGATTTCGCTTCTCAACATACGCGACTTGGTGGATTCGACAGACCATTGAACGCGCGATTATGAACCAAACGAGAACGATTCGATTACCGATTCACGTGGTGAAAGAGTTGAACCTATATTTGCGTGCAGCCCGAGAGCTGACTCAAAAACTTGACCACGAACCGACGGCGGAAGAAATTGCAGAGCTGTTAGACAAGCCCGTTGCAGATGTGAAGAAAATGCTGGGCTTAAACGAGCGGATAGCATCGGTTGATACACCAATCGGTGTGAACGGCGATAAATCATTGTTAGATACGGTCGCGGACGAGTCGGCATCAGATCCAGCCGAGCTGCTGCAAGATAGCAACTTGCGAGGTTCTATTGATGGTTGGTTAGATGAGTTGTCAGGTAAGCAGCAGGAAGTGTTAGCAAGACGATTCGGTTTGCGTGGTTACCGAATGAGCACCCTTGAAGAAGTGGGTCATGAAATTGGCTTGACCCGAGAGCGGGTGAGACAAATTCAAGTAGAAGCGCTTAAACGCCTGCGAGATATTTTAGAAAAGCAAGGTTTGAGTGGCGAAACGCTGTTTAAATAGAAACGCGCTAAAATGAAAAAGCCGCGACTGGAAGTTCGCGGCTTTTTTGATTGAAGGTGAATTAATCTAGACGGCTATTAATAATCTCGTTTATCTTTGAATTCACACAAATCCTCTATCAAACACGCGCCACATTTGGGCTTTCGTGCCATGCAGGTGTAACGCCCGTGCAAAATGAGCCAATGATGCGCATCTAATAAAAAATCTTTGGGAATGAGTCGTACCAAGCGTTTTTCTACCTCAAGTACATTTTTTCCAGGCGCAATTTTAGTTCGATTCGAAACACGAAAAATATGGGTGTCAACGGCCATCGTCGGATGACCAAAGGCGGTATTTAGCACGACGTTTGCAGTTTTTCGTCCAACACCTGGCAGTGCCTCAAGGGCTTCTCGCGATTGAGGCACAGCGCTCCCATGAAGGTCTATTAATGCTTTGCATGTCTTTATGACGTTTGCTGCTTTTGTGTTAAATAAACCAATCGTTTTGATATACCCCTTAAGGCCGTCAACGCCGAGCGCAAAAATCGTTTCAGGGGTATTGGCCACTGGATAAAGTTTATCCGTTGCCTTGTTTACCCCAACATCGGTGGCTTGCGCTGAAAGAATGACGGCAATTAGTAGCTCAAAAGGCGAGTTGAAATTAAGCTCGGTGGTCGGCTTTGGATTGTCAGCTTGAAAGCGTTGAAAAATCTTAGTGCGAATGTCTTTATTCATTAGATGAGGATTGCATTGTTAATTTGCAGAGCTTACGAGTATACTCGTGCGAGCCTTGAAAATCCGGCTATTTTTATGTCGAGCAGTGCAGCGTCAAGCCCCCAGCCTCTAATGCATAAGCTATATCCAGTTTTTCGGCCACCATGTTGATTTACATTTTTTAGGATTAGTTCTATGTCAGAAAGAGTTACCGGCAAAGTTAAGTTTTTTAACGAGTCAAAAGGTTTTGGTTTTATCGAGCAAAACAATGGCCCAGATGTTTTTGTTCACTTCAGTGCAATTCAAGCGGAAGGTTTCAAAACTCTCGCTGAAGGTCAAGAAGTAGAATTTACCGTTGGTCAAGGCCAAAAAGGCCCTCAAGCTGAAGATGTAAAGCCTGTATAAGCTTTACGTATGTTTAAAAAACCCGCTGCGCGTCATTCGTTCAGCGGGTTTTTTGTTGGGGTTACATGTGCTTGTTCTGGTTGTGTAGTCGTGACAAAGGTCGTTACGCAATGCTATCTTTTCGCCTGCTAATTTAATTGGATATTTCCTTATGAGTTCAACGCTGCGCGCGAAAAAAGTCTTATTGGGTATTACCGGCGGTATTGCTGCGTACAAAGCGGCTGAGCTATGCCGTCTTTTTATAAAAGCCGGAGCGCGAGTGCAAGTAGTAATGAGTGCTGGGGCTCAAGAGTTTATCACGCCACTTACGCTTCAAGCGCTCTCTGGCGAACCCGTTCGGCATGCACTTTTAGATGCTGAAGCCGAGGCCGGCATGGGGCACATTGAACTGGCAAAGTGGGCTGAACTTGTGGTTGTAGCGCCAGCGAGTGCAAATTTTCTAGCGAAAGTTAATGCGGGCATGGCAGACGACTTATTAACAACCTTGTTGTTAGCGACCGAGGCGCCAATATATATAGCGCCCGCGATGAATCAGGCAATGTGGGCGAATCCTGTGACTCAGCGTAATTTGAGTGAATTGGACTTGACCTTAGGTACGCGTTTAACGCTTTTACCGCCAGATTCAGGCGAGCAGGCATGCGGGGATATCGGGCCAGGGCGCTTGATGGAGCCGGTCGATATTGTTGCAAATGTTGAAGCAAGCTTTGTTCGGGGCCTGCATGCTCAAACTAAAGGAACACAGGTGCTGGCGGGTAAGCACGTCTTGCTGACGGCTGGTCCCACGCAAGAATCCATTGATCCTGTGCGATATATTAGTAATCACAGCTCGGGGAAAATGGGATTTGCCCTGGCGGAAGAATTTTATGCTGCAGGTGCGCGCGTTACCGTGATAGCAGGCCCTGTGGCGCTGAACTGCGGATCATACATTACGCGCGTAGATGTCCTGACGGCAGATGAAATGTTACGAGCGGCCTATGCCGGTTTGGCTGATGGTATTGATATATTTGTTGGGGCCGCCGCCGTTGCGGATTACCGGCCTGCGAATACTGAACCTCAGAAAATCAAAAAAAATAGTCAAGCGCAGGCGATGTCAATTGAACTCGTTGAGAACCCTGATGTGTTGGCCAGCATGGCAAAACAAGGTAATAAAGCGGTTACGATGGTCGGCTTTGCCGCAGAGACCAAAAATGTCGTGCCCTATGCGCGTGCAAAGCTAGAAAAGAAAAATTTAGATATGATCGTTGCTAATGATGTATCAGCAGAAGATATCGGTTTTAATAGCGACGACAATGCGGTGACGATCGTGACCGCTAATAAAGAAATGGTTTTGGCAAAACAAAGTAAACAGGCGATTGCTAAACTGATCGTGGCCGAAGTGGCAATATTGCATAACAATAAAGGTTAGAGATATGACTTCCCGTCCAGATATCCAATTAAAAATCTTAAATGATAAAATTGGAGATACCATTCCTCTTCCAGCCTATGCAACGGAGGGCTCCGCGGGTGTCGATTTACGTGCCTGTCTTGATAAATCACTGACGCTCAATCCAGGTGAAACAAAGCTTATTCCTACGGGTATAGCCATCTACTTGGAAGATACAAGTTTGGCAGCGACTATCTTGCCGCGTTCTGGATTGGGACATAAACATGGCATTGTATTAGGTAATTTGGTGGGACTAATCGATTCCGATTACCAGGGCGAGTTAATGGTCTCGTGTTGGAATAGAGGGCAAACCAAGTTTGTAATTGAGCCTGGTGAGCGCATTGCCCAGCTTGTAATACTGCCGATAGTGCAAGCTAACTTTTCACTTGTAAGCGGGTTTAGCGAAAGTGAGCGCGGGGTCGGTGGGTTTGGATCAACGGGCACAAAGTAAGCATGAATACAGGGATAGGGTAAGGTGATATGGGTCGGTTTAAAAAAGAGAAAATAACAGATCAATACGATGAGGGTTCTGTTGAAAAAAAGACTAAAGTGGGCGATCAAGTATCAGGGCAGCCAATTACATCATGGGTCTATCAGCCAGCATTGCTATCCTTGCTGCTCGTGCTGGGTTTGGCTGTCTTATTAGAAGTACTGTTTGTCCAATCATTAGAACAAGACCACCAAATTAATATCAATGAGCGTTACGCACAGGTCGTGCAGCGTGACCTGAATTTCTATGCAAGTGAACGTATCACATCCGTGTCACGGTTAGCCGTCGCTATTTCTAATCAAGAGATCAGAGAAATTGCGCAGCTAAAGTCCACTGCATCATCGCTTTATTCTGACTTTGTCTCGGTTTATTTGATTCCACAGAGCGAGGTGCCGTTAGTGCGCAATAACTATCCAGAGCTTGGTTTTGCGAGCGTTGATTTACTCCGTAAAACGCAGCCAGATAGCCCCACTAAAATTGAAACGTTTTTTCAAGACAAACGTTGGTTTTATCAAATTGCGACACCCGTCCTGGGTGCAGCGGGTGAGCAAACAGCCGTGTTGATGCTTTTATTTTCCGTCGACGAAGTCGCAGCGGTGGTAAAAACGCATGCGCAACATTTGAATGGAAATCTGTCCTTAACAAGTGAAATAGGTAACAGCAGAGCCGTAATGACATTTGGTGCGAGTGCGGTGGCACAATCGATTGAATTACCGATTAATTTTGGCGCGTGGGGCTTATCTTATGCGCCGACAGATGCGGGGTTGTTTGCGGTTGATCGGATGAATCTTTGGCTAATTGTTGTAGTTTCTGCCGTATTAAGTAGTGTATTGATATTTGTGCTGTGTCGACTTCGCTTAAACCGAATCCGAGGTGATTTACTGCAGTCGACTAAAATTCTGACTCGAGCGGTGCATGGTGAGCCGGCGAAGGTTAAGGAGTTAGTATTCGCTGAATTTATCACAGCGGTACAGTCGCTGGTGCAACTCATAAAAGAGAGTAAAACGACAGGCTCGACACCTGAAACGCAACATGAATCCCCCATCACAACGATGTCATCCACCGAGGATCCGTTAAATAAACCTTTGTTTGATGATGAACTCGATTTTGGACAGTTAGATGAAGGGAATGATTTCCCTGAGCAAGGCGCTAACAATGACACATCACAAGGTATTAATTCGCTTATGACCGAAACGTTCACAGATATCCCACAATCTATTTTCAGAGCCTATGACATTCGCGGTATTGTCGATGACACGTTAAATGAAGAGCGTGTAGAGATGATTGGTCGTGCCTTAGCCAGTGAAGCCTTATCGCAAGGTCAAAGCACGCTGTGCGTGGGTTATGATGGTAGGCTTTCAAGCCCGCTTTATTGCGAAGCGATTTGTCGCGGAATTAATAGCACTGGCGCGGACGCGATTGTGGTCGGTCTTGTGCCAACACCGGTCCTATACTTTGCTACACATCATTTAAAAACCGGTACGGGGGTGATGATTACGGGTAGTCATAATCCGAGTAATTACAATGGCTTCAAAATGATGGTAGCTGGCAACACCTTGTCCGGCGATGATATTCAAAATCTTCATCGACGCATAACAGAAGGGGATTTAGCCGAGGGTGCGGGCTCGCGTTCCGAGCAATCGGTTAGTCAGGCTTATCTCGACGTTATTTTGGGTGATGTGGCGGTCGCTGCACCGTTAAAGGTGGTAGTGGATGCCGGGAATGGTGTTGCAGGAGACCTCGCACCAAAGTTAATCGAAGAGCTTGGCTGCGAGGTCATTCCCTTGTTTTGTGACATCGATGGTAATTTCCCGAATCACCATCCAGATCCAGGAAAACCGCAAAACTTGCAGGATCTTATTGCGGCCGTTAAAGCGCATGATGCTGATCTTGGGCTAGCGTTTGATGGTGACGGTGATCGCGTAGGCGTTGTGACGAATACGGGTAAGATAATTTGGCCAGATCGCCTGCTTATGTTGTTTGCAAAGGATGTGGTTTCACGTAATCCTGGCGCAGACATTATCTATGACGTGAAGTGTTCGCGCCGGTTGAATAGTTTGATTAGCTCATATGGAGGCCGTCCGGTGATGTGGAAAACCGGTCATTCATTGATCAAAGCGAAAATGAAAGAGACCGGCGCGTTGCTTGCCGGTGAAATGAGCGGGCATGTGTTCTTCAAAGAGCGTTGGTACGGCTTTGATGATGGCTTGTACAGTGCAGCGAGGCTACTCGAAATTCTTGGTGTAGAGGATCGTCGCGCAGAGGAAGTTTTTCAAGATTTTCCCGAAGACGTCAGTACGCCCGAAATCAATATTGAAGTAACTGACGAGTCTAAATTTATCATTGTAGAGAAATTAGCAGCCTATAAGGCGTCATTTGAGGACGCCAGTGTCTCAACTATTGATGGTCTGCGTGCGGATTTCGCTAACGGTTGGGGCTTATGTCGTGCATCGAATACGACACCGATGTTGGTATTACGGTTCGAAGCTGATGATGAACAAGCACTGGAAGAGATAAAAGCCAAGTTTAAGAAACAACTGGCGCATGTAGACAGTAGTTTAGACCTTAATTTCTGAGGTCTTAGTTAGAGAGTATGTATGAGTTTAGATAAAAACGCAGCAATTCAAGTCGCCTCGGTTTTACATAAAGCGCTTCCGTACATTCAACGGTTTGCCGGTAGTACCATTGTCATAAAATATGGCGGCAATGCGATGGAGAATGAAGAGCTTAAAAATAGTTTTGCACGTGATATTGTTTTGATGAAAGCCGTGGGTCTTAATCCTATTGTGGTGCATGGAGGGGGGCCGCAAATTGGCGATTTGCTCGGGCGCTTAAGTATTGAAAGCCATTTCGTTGATGGGATGCGTGTTACCGATTCTCAAACTATGGATGTCGTCGAAATGGTGCTTGGTGGTCTCGTTAATAAGGAGATTGTCGCGCTTATTAATAGCAATGGCGGTAAAGCGATTGGCTTAACGGGTAAAGACGCCGACTTGATTAGAGCCAAGAAACTTGCGGTCAAGAGTGCGACACCGGATATGCAAAAATCGGAAATTATCGACATTGGCCATGTTGGTGAAGTAGAAAAGGTAAATTCCAGTGTTATTAATATGCTAACCCAGAGCGACGTTATTCCCGTTATCGCACCGATTGGCGTTGGCGCCGACGGCCATTCCTATAATATCAACGCAGACTTGGTCGCGGGTAAAGTTGCCGAAGAATTGGGTGCTGAAAAGTTACTTTTATTAACCAATATCTCTGGCTTGCAAGATAAAAACGGAGAGGTATTGACGGGATTAAGCACAGAGCAAGTGGACGGTTTGATTGCAGATGGCACTATTTACGGGGGCATGCTGCCAAAAATTTCTTGTGCGCTCGCGGCTGTGCGAAACGGGGTGAAAAGCGCCCATATTATTGATGGTCGTGTAAATCATGCCACGCTGTTGGAGATATTTACGGACGAAGGCGTTGGCACTCTGATTACAAACTTAAGAAAGTGAATGGATTAGCTTGTGGTAATGCCTGAAAAGATGACATTGCCGCCTTTTGCTCTTGCTTTGCTTAATGCAACATACGCCCTTTCAGAGAGTGTTTCGATCGAGTCATTCGACCATAGATCAACCAATCCACCCGATACAGTAATTGTTCCGAGCTGCATTTTCTCGGCACTGTCTGATAGCGTTTGTTTCGATAAGCGTTCGCGTAAGTTTTCAGCAACCGCGAGCGCACCTTCAAACGCTGTTTCAGGGAGAATAATAGCAAATGAGTCCTCGCCATAGCGCGCTATGCAATCGTTGCCCTTGATATTCTTTTTGAACAGCGTGGCAATGAACTTCAATACTTTGTCACCAATCACCGTGCCAAAGCGCTCATTGAAGGCAGAAAACTTATCAACATCCAGAATGATCATATGTAATGGCGTACTCTCGGAATGCGCAATCGCAATTTGTGTCTCTAGTTCTTCTTCAAATGATTGTCGGTTTTGCAGACGGGTCAAGGTATCGACTGTATTCTCACCATTAAGCCGGGCGACTTCAGCACGCAATTTTTTCATTTCTACACACATACTTTCTAGCGACCCTTGCATTTCTTGCGTCGCTTTTTCACGTTCTTGTGTATGAATGAGTAGCTCGCTAATCATCGTGCGCATTTGATCAACTTCTGACACTTGCCCGAGGCTAATCGAAAAATCATTTAAAGTGCAGAGATAGTTACTTAAGTCTGAACCCTCTCGGTCTGACTTTGTTAGAAATTCATTGATAATCGCTTTGACACTATCACTAAGTTGATTCACGGCCGCTTCGCGTGTGCTCGCGATGAACCTGTTATAGAGGTCTTTATGGATTTCGTCGGTAAAAGGCGTTTTTTTCAGTTCAACAAGATTAATCTCGTTGATTAGTTCGGCATTTTGTCCTCGAATATATTCATACCAAATAGCATAGTTCTCTGGGGTCGTAGGGATACTTCGCCTGTTCATTTCAGGTAAAGTCTGTTTAAGCAACTTAACTGCATTCGAAACATCTGTCTGAGTTTGCATACGACTACTCTGTTTACTTCTTTTGCGACGGCCCTGTCTATTTCGGTATTTATAATCCAAGTTACGTAACTTGATCTGTTTATTTGTTATAGCAGAAAAAACTATCTCTGTTTACATCGGACACAAAATAATCCTAATTTTTAGAAACCATGAAGGGCACACATTTTTGCTATAGTGATGCCATAGTTTGGTAAATTTAAACGGCAAATGAAAAAAATATTGATTGGACCAGTGGTTGTTTGCGTAGCCTTTGTGTTGGCCTTGAAGGTTGGGGTGACATTTCTTGCGCACCAGCTAGGTGAACAAACGCGTCAAACCCTTGTCGAGCATATTGGTTTGGCCTATCAGGGTTTCGATACCGACTTGATCAATGGCCTTGTCTATTATGAGCAAGTTGAAACCAATATTTTTGGCCTTAAACGCACCATCACAGCAGAGCGCATCAGTATTTCTTTTGGTGGGCCTATCGACATGCTCAAAGGGCTGATTTCGCTAGGGCAGGGGCAAATAGATTATGTGCAAAGGTTGGTCATTGAGGGTGGAAAGAGCGACCTACAGGCATCGCTCTCGCCAAGCTGGTTATCGAGGTTATTTGGTAGGAAAGCTGAGATACTACTGGCTAATTTTACCTGCGTTGATGGCCAGGTGTTTGATCGGTCAGCATGGCAAATGATGGGTGTCGAAGGCTGGGAGTTTGAGCTGGTTGTGCAGTCAGATGAATCACAAATGGGCGCATGGAGCTGGCTTTTACATTCCGACGTTCTTGGCGAGTTTCAAGTAAATTGGCTCGCTGAAACGGAAAATAACCTCGCATTTTGGGATGTTAACTTTATTGAAGTAGGGCTTCAAAAAATACAGGCAGTAAGCTTGAGATATACAGAAAATGGTTTCTTACGTCGTTTGGAAAACTTTTGTATGCGTCGATCTGAATTAGGTGACTTGCAATTTCCTGAACGACATATTCAAGCCATATTGCGCAAATTAAACGACCAAGGTATCAAAACCGATAAGGTATTTTCTGAGGTGCTCAACGATTTTTATAAACAGGGCGGGGTGCTCTTAGCTGAAACAGCCTACGCTGAAGGCGCTGATGAGCGCAGCAAAATCAATATGCAGACGTTAAGGCTGGCAATAAACGCGTCAGATTTCGTATCCTCAACATTGCGCATGTTTCCGCTGCCTGAAATAGAGCCTGAACAAATCTCTAATGCAGCGAATACGTCGATGGCACCGCGACAGATAGAAACATTCCAGTTAATTGAAAAAACTGAATTGGAGCTTTTATTGGGAGAGCGTGTGCGCGTAACAACGCTTCGGGGCAAACAATATGCAGGCAATTTAAGGCATGTCGATGCATTTAAACTAGAAATTGCGCAGGCGGCCGAGCAAGGTCAAGTGGCGTATGTAGTCGACAGAGAAGAGATAGCGCAACTTGAGACTTGGAGATAGTGTATGGCGGATGATAGTGAAAAGACGTCTCAAGTGAGAGCGCCCCTTCGCACAAAAATTTCGACGGTTAGGTTACCGAAATTTGCAACGCTGCTGGCAGAAGTTATTGCACAGAACTCTATAAGCTCACCTGAAAAGGTTTGGGATAATAGTAATTTAGACGTAATTACACGCTTGGCTGCGTGGTTTAAAAAACTTGGATTTAGCGTTGAAGTGCAAGAGATCCCGAACGCACCGGGAAAATATAACATGTTGGCTTGTTTAGGTGAGGGAAGTGCAGGGCTTGTATTGTCTGGTCACTCCGATACGGTGCCTTTTGACCAGGCCCGCTGGGCTTCTGACCCTTTTCATGTGCGCGAAAGGGATCATCGGTTTTATGGCTTGGGTAGCTGCGACATGAAGGGTTTTTTTCCGATTATTGTCGAAGCGCTCCGTGGCTTGGAAGGTGCTGAATTGAGGCAGCCGATTATTGTGCTAGCGACAGCAGACGAGGAAAGCTCGATGGCGGGTGCGCGTGCATTAGTTAAGCAGGGTAATGTGCAAGCGCGCGCGGCGTTGATTGGTGAACCGACTAATCTCACGCCGGTAAATATGCACAAAGGCATTATGATGCAAAAAGTGCGTGTCAAAGGTCAGGCTGGCCATTCCTCAAATCCAGCTTTGGGTAAAAGTGCATTAGAAGGGTTATATTATTTCGTCGCCGAAGTATTGACGTATAGATCTCAGTTACAAGCGCGGCATCATAATTCGATGTTTGAGGTCTCTGAGCCGACACTTAATTTGGGTCATGTGCACGGGGGGGATAGTCCAAATCGAATTTGTGGGCATTGCGAAATGTCTTTTGATTTGCGTCCACTTCCTGGTATGTCGATTGAGTCACTTGAGCAAGAGTTGCATGGCTTGGCGAAGAAGGTAAAGGTTGAGCAAGGCATTGAAGTCGTCATAGAAAATTTAGTTGAGCCAGTACCTGCTTTTCAGTCTGAAGCGCATTCCGAACTTGTGACCCTATGCGAACAGTTGGCGGGGCAGAGCGCAAAGACGGTTGCGTTTGCGACAGAAGCTCCATTCATGCAACAAATGGGCATGGATACCGTTATTATGGGGGCTGGGTCAATAGACCAAGCGCATCAACCAAACGAATTTTTGGAATTGAATCAAATCAAGCCAATGGCTAAAGTGATACAACAGCTAATTGAACGTTATTGCATCGTTAAAAGTGTCTAAATGAGAAGATTATGAGTGACTGGATTAACTGGTTTCGTAAGGCATCCCCTTATATTCACCAGCATCGCAACAAAACGATGGTGGTCGCGTTAAGCGGTGATGTGTTTCAGCATCCTAATTTTGAAAGTCTGACGCATGATATTGCCTTACTCAGCAGTCTGGGCATTCGTCTGGTACTGGTGGTAGGAGCACGTCCGCAAATTGAGACGGCGCTAAAACGACATGGCTTAGTTTCGGAGTTTCAAAATGGTCTCAGAATTACCACGGCCGAGACTATGCCAATTGTATTAGAAGCCTATGGGCGTTTATCAAGCGAATTGGAAGCAAAGCTTTCGATGGGTGTGATTAATTCGCCGATGCATGGCTCAAGTCTTAGAGTGCTCAGTGGTAACTTTATAACCGCTAAACCAATAGGTGTGCGCAACGGCATTGATTATCATTTTACGGGTAAGGTGAGGCGTGTTGAGTCGAGCTTGATCAATGAACATTTGCTCACGGGTGGCGTAATAATTATGAGTGCTCTCGGTCATTCGGTGACGGGTGATGTCTTTAATTTGAGTTACGAAGCGCTTGCGAGTGAGGTTGCGGTGCAACTTAAGGCGGATAAGTTAATCTTGCTGGGTACAGAGGCTCGATTAGATGACGAGGTAGGCAATCGCATACGGCAGTTGACCAGTGAGCAGGTAGAGAGCTTGGTGGCTAAAGGCGAACTTGGCCGGCCCTTGGCTGAGAGATTAAGTGCGGCAGCGCAAAGCTGCCAGTCAGGCGTTGCGCGCGCGCATCTTCTTGATTTTATGCGAGACGGTGCACTTTTGCAGGAGCTGTTTACCCGCGACGGTATCGGCATCATGGTCAGTCTAGAAAGCTATGATTCGGTTCGTAAAGCACGTATTGAAGATGTGAATGGCATTCAGGAGTTAATACAACCGATGGAGGAGCGAGGCATTCTCGTCCGTCGTAGTCGTGAGTTGCTAGAAAATGAATTGGGGTCTTTTACGGTCAATTTGAGAGATAATGCAATTATTGCCTGTGCGGCTTTGTATTCGCATAGCGATGAAAAATGCGGTGAGCTGGCCTGTTTTGCGGTAGATAAGGCTTATCGTCGAGAAGGTCGCGGTGATCATTTGTTAGAACGGATTGAGAATCAAGCCATTGAGCAAGGCTTAGAATTTATATTTGTGCTTACTACGCAAACTGAACATTGGTTTTTAGAGCGCGGTTTCGTTACCTCAACGTTAGAAGCATTACCCGCCGGCAAGCGTTATAATTCGGTGCGAAACGCAAAAGTATTAAGGAAGCAGCTTGTCTAATTGGAGACATGGACGGAATGACGGATCAGACACAAATCGGCGCTGAACGCCGCGCAAGTACACGAGTGGCTTCATCCCAGCTTGCTGAACTGCATCTCGATGGCGGATTTTTTTGGTCAGTTGTGATTGCTGATTTTAGTGAAACCGGCATGTTCTTGAGTTTTGAGAAAGGTTTACTGCCAGATCAGCATATGCAGTTGATCGATCTTGGTAAGGCCCCCTTTAGTATTGTTTTTGTCGATGATTCTGGTGCAGGAGCGCAAGGAGCCAATCAAGCGAAATATTATGTGAGGGCGCAGATTGCTCATTTAACTGAGACTGCGGCGGGTATTCGGTATGTTGGCCGTCATCATCAGACGGTGAACGCCCTAATGCAGATTACTGAAAATTCGCGCGGTGCGGGACTATCTGATGCGAATAAGCGGCATCTAGCCTACTGCATCGAAATGATGAGTCAGAAAACCAGCAAAATGCTTCAAGCGATGTTGCCCAACGCAATGGCTGATCTGAAACAATCGGTTGTGATGGCGCCCAGTGATCAAGTCGCTAATGCACGTATGACGATCGCTAATAGAGTTGAAACAGCAGCCGATCGTATTGTCGGCAATTATCAAAATGCGCTACGCCACCCGCCAAAAATTGAACAAACCGAAACGGCGATGCCGAATTCTTTGGAAAGCCTTTCTGTGGTTGATAAAGGGGCATTCGAGGATTGGTTAGTTTCTCGTGTACTTATTACCAAGCTCGATACGCACTATCTTTCACAACTGTTGCCACTAAAAATGCGTTTGAAATCGATGGGTTTGTCTGAACAAGAAACGGTTCAGAACCCTCTGGGCCCCAGCCGAATTGTCCACGCTTTTAGAGAAGTTATTCATCCACTCATTCAAGATATTCCGTTAGAAAAACGCATGTTCAGGCTCTTTGAAACAGATGTGATGATGCATCTAGAAAAGCTTTTTCAAGACCTTAATAGTTATCTTGATGAACAGGGTATTCGGCCTGCGTTAGATGCAAAACCATTAGGTAACTCCAAGGAAAATGGACACCCTAAACAACCTGAAGAAAAGACAGATGCGACAGACAGTGTTGCCTCATCCACTGACTCGTTGACGAAAGATCCCAATACTTCATCCGATCATGATAATAGTGATGGCACTTCAGCCGAAGTTCCGCTCGCTGCTAAGAGCGCTGAGGTAGCGTTTTCGTATGGCGCGGGGTTACCGATTGAGCCTAATGCCGCAGAGCATCGCAATTTATCTGCGTTGGATCCGAAGTTTCAAACGCCAAATAGCCCCCCGGATATGGCGACAAAAAGAGATGATTTCTTAAGGAGCCACGAAACAGCAAAAAATGCTTATCAAAGCGTTTTAAGCCTCGTCAAAACGTTACAAGCAGGTCGCGTTAACGAAGCTCAATCACCGAGTGGTGAGGCCTATTCGAGCCAAGAGGTCGACGCCTCGTTGAGTACGATGCAGCATTCTGAACAGAATATCGATGAGCTTGAAAAGCATAGTCTTTTAGAGCGTGTCTTGGCCGGGTTAGCAGCGCAAGGGGATACTGAAAAGGCGTTAAAGGATGGGCAGAAAATTGCGATTGATGTTGTGGATCGCTTCTTTGTTAGTTTAAAAGATAACCCTCGTTTGACTGCACAGGCTAAGCAACACCTAAAACAGCTAGAGCTCCCCGTACTTAGGCAGACGCTTAAAGATGATTCCTTTTTTAATGAGGAGGCCAATGGACTCAAAGAGGTGATGAATCGTGTCGCGCGGCTTGGTATAAGAGGTGGTCGTTTAGGTCGAATCGAGCAGCAAAAACTAGAAGCCGTCGTCTCCCGTGTAAATCAGGAATATAACGACAATCCTTCAATTATTGAGGAGGCTAAATCTGAGTTAGATTCATTGCTTGTAAGACAGCATGAATTGTATGTCCGTAATGTCGAGCGGGTTGCGGCGGCCGCTGAGGGCGTGCATCGGGTTGAGCAAGCAAAGACGTATGTGGCGAATGAATTAAATCGTCGGCTGTCGGGCAAAGAAACGCCTGAGGCGCTATCCATCTTGCTCGATGAGGGATGGATCAAATATCTGAACCTCATTTGCGTCAGGCAAGGCGCCAATAGTGATGCGTGGCATGAGGCGGTTGAAGTTGTGGAGCAATTACTCGCATACAGTGATAACCCCAGGGAGAGAGTGGATGCAGCGCGTTTGCTCGCCTCGATTCAGGACGGCTTGCGTTTTGTCAGTGCAAACGCGGAGGCATCGGATAAAGCATGTACGGCATTAAAACAGTTATTCAAAGACGCACCGCTTGGTCGCCACAAAAAAAATGTGACCAAATTATCAGAGCTTGAGCAGAGCAAAGAGCAGTTAAATCTTCGAAAATCTAAAGCGCTTAAAGAATGGATCAAACGATGCAAAGCTATTCCAATCAATACTTGGTTGAATTTGCATAAAGCGGGTGATGACGTAAAGCATATTCGTTTGGTCTGGATTGCTAGGGGTTATAGCAAGTTTGTATTCGTGAACCACCAAGGCATGCGAGTCATTGAATTGGGATTGTTCAAGCTTGCTGAGTATTTGAAAAGTGGTGAGATCACGATCGATCCGGATTACGACTTACCTGTGGTGAACCAGAGTTTGGAGCACATGGTACAGGATGTTTATGAAAAGCTTGCGTTTGATTCGAGTCATGATGCGCAGACAAAGCTTGTGAATCAAGCCGAATTCTTGCGTTTAATCAAGCGTGCAATGCATGCAGGTAAACGCACAGACTCTTGCGTTATTTTGTATATACGATTGTTTTGCGAGGCAGTGGATGTGCGCTCAGAGCGACTTGCATCGTTTATTAAAAAGCTTAAAGTTTCGAGTGATGATGGCTCAATCGTCGCACGAATTAATGAATTTGATTTCGCACTATACTGCGGTGGTAATGAAACGAAGCAAACCATTGCAGCATGGCAGGCCTATTTGAGCAGTTTTGAGTCGGAACAAAAACAGCGTCCTGAATGTGAGCGTGTGAATTATATACGGTCGGTGAATTGGGGCTACCAAGGCTTTGATAATGCGGAAAAGATGTTGTCCGCAGTGCAGGCAGCTCTCGATTTACCGGCTCCGACTGGTGTTGATAGAGACGCCTATGCGGATCGGTCCGACAATAGCGATATCCCCGAAAAAATGAGGGAGGCGTCCTTGGACATACCAACCGAAACTCCAGAGAAATTGGAGCCGTTTGTTGAGTCAGAAATTGATAATTTAGAAACGATAACTAGTAAACAGTTTGAGGTGTTTCGGCAGTTCGCGAAACAGTTAAACAAAGAGACTAAAGTGCCTGAACAGTTTGAATTGCTTTGCTCCGAGGTAGGCACGGGTCGTTCGTTTCAGCCTACTGAAGTAAAACACTGCATAGCGATGGATCAATGGTGGTTGACGTTCGTAACTAAGCAAATAAATCTGCATTCAGATGTATGGCATGAGCTCGATACATTGCGTGTTCCACTCAGTGGTCATGCTTTTCAAGATGATAATTTAAAGGTTCAACTTACCGAGCTATGCGCATTGCACGCGTTGCCCCCTGAGCGTTTTTGGTTTGATATTTACGAGGGCTGCGCTATCGAGAATATTGATTTGGCAACTGATATTATTCGTGAATTACAAACTTTAGGGTTTAAAGTGACGCTCAGTAACTTTGGAACAGACCGTGCGCCATTTGCATTACTTAAAGCCTTGCCCATCGATATGATTATTATCGATGAGGGTTATGTGAATAATTTGAATGACGACGCGGCTGATGAGTCTGAGGCGGGTTCAATTGTTGAGGTCGCGCACTTTTTCGGAAAATTAGTATTAGCGACGTCGGTCGATACGGCTATTTGTTTGCAGAAAATGCGCAAGCTTTCTGTTGACTTCGTTCAAGGTACTTCCGTTGCGGATTATGAGCGCATAAGCTGAGTTCCTCAATAAAGTTTGTTCACACATCCTTAATTTCAAAGCTATGGGTAATGTCCACGCCGCCTTGCTCAAGCATGATCGATGCAGAACAGTATTTTTCAGCAGACAGTGTGACAGCGCGTTTTACTTGAGATTCTTTTAATTTATTACCTGAGACAACGAAGTGAATATGAATTTTAGTGAAGACGCTTGGGACTTCATTGGCTCGTTCGGCTTCGATATGTGCCATGCAGTTGGTAATATCTTGACGAGACTTTTGTAAAATACTCATTACGTCAAACGAGGTGCAACCGCCGAGCCCGAGTAGCAGCATTTCCATGGGTCGTGGCCCAAGATTTTGCCCACCATGGTCGGGTGGTCCGTCCATGATCACTTCGTGACCGGAACCTGCTATACCGACAAATTTTGCGTTTCCATCCCATGTGATCGATGCTTGCATGCGCGTAATCCCAGACTGTTACTAAAGATCGCGCAGCCTAACATAAAAGTGGCGCCTAATATAAATGTGCATTTGATTTATTAGGCTATACTGGTTATAGATCAATAAGTTGCTTGTTCTCGCGTTCATTCGTTTAGTCGAGAATGCTGGGCAAGGTCAAGCATAAAAGTAAAGAAGCGAGTCTGCATCAGCAAGATGAGCGCAGAAAAGTGCAGAATAAAAGGTGTATGAGCATGTCCACGATCTTAAAACCCGTTGAGAGTAAAACTAAGCATTTAGACTTTTTCTTGAGTCAGTGCCACCGTCGAAAATATCCAAGTAAAAGCACGATTATCTATGCGGGCGACAAGAGCGACTCTCTTTTTTATATCATCAAAGGCTCCGTTACCGTCATTATCGAAGATGACGATGGCCGAGAGATGATCATGGCTTATTTAAATACGGGTGATTTCTTTGGTGAGATGGGCTTGTTTGACAATATGGACTCGAGAAGTGCTTGGGTAAAAGCAAAATCTGAGTGCGAAGTTGCCGAGATCAGTTATACGAAGTTTCGTGAGATTTCTCAGCAAGATCCAAGAATTTTATACTTTATTGGTGAGCAAATGGCGTCCCGCTTACGTCAAACTACTCGAAAAGTCGGTGATTTAGCCTTTCTAGATGTAACAGGGCGCGTTGCGCGTACTTTGCTAGATTTATGTAAAGAACCGGATGCGATGACTCATCCAGACGGCATGCAAATAAAAATCACACGTCAGGAAATAGGGCGCATTGTCGGTTGCTCTCGCGAAATGGTCGGGCGCGTTTTGAAAACTTTGGAAGAGCAGGGCTTGGTCCAAGTGAAAGGGAAAACGATGGTCGTTTATGGAACGCGTTAGTGTTTAAGCGCAATAAAAAAGCGCCTATTCGGCGCTTTTTCTAACAATAAACCTCTAACCCTCAACGACCCTGTGTTGTCGTTTGCCCTTTAGACGACCAGTCTGATATATAGACATTACCCAACGAAGGGTTATCATCGATGGTAATATTTTGAAACTCTAGGCGGTCTATTTGAAGATCACGCGTTTGAATCACTGAGCCGTCTCTATTAAATATCGCTTCACGTTTGAAATCTACTTGCTTGTAAGAGATTTCACTTGTGGTCTCTTCGACCTGAGCATTGCCAACTGTCACTATGCCTGATTCTATTGCCCCGTCGATTGTGTCAGCGTCAGGCGTATTTCCCTGCGGTTCTGACGTTTTGATTTCCAAACTATCTTGGTCGAGATCTTCAATGACCTTAGAGGAGCTTGCGAGACTTGTATCATCGACATCACCGCTGTCATTTGGTGTGTCGATGCTTAACCCGGCGCTACTCGGACCATATACTTGGAGGAAACTCTGCCCAGAGGCAAGCGCGAAGTCTCCCATGTCTTCGTCAGACATGGGCTCCACCGCTAAGCTCGCACCGCTAAGTGAGAAAAAACCAATCAGCGCTGCGATATACGTTCTTCTAGTTGTAATTTTCATATTACGTCAGCTGTTTAAATATTAGGCAATTATTACGATATCACAAAATTTCTCAATCGAGATAGCGCTTTCTTACTTAAAATTTAATTTACACTTAAATTGCGGACCAGTAGACAAATTATTTTCTACGGCAAGGCTATTTGAAACGTTAAATCCGAATAACCCGACTATGCTTAAAGCTTACACAGGTACAACTATCGCCTTTTCTCAGGGAGCGTTGCATGTTGGACGACGAAGATCCAAATGAAACTCAAGAGTGGTTAGACGCGCTAGCCTCATTGATAAAGAATGAAGGTTTAGCACGCGCGCAGTACATTTTGCGTCGCGTCTCCGACTATGGATCAGAATTAGGGATGTGTCCCTCTCATTCAGTGACAACACCTTACCGAAATACAATACCGGTTGGTGATGAGACGCGCATGCCTGGCGACCTGTTTATGGAGAGACGCATTCGCTCTTTAATTCGTTGGAATGCGATGGCAATGGTAATGCGAGCGAATAGCCGGCCAGGTGATCTTGGAGGTCACATTTCGTCTTTCTCATCAAGTGCAACCCTTTATGATGTTGGCTTTAATTATTTTTTTAATGCGGGCAACGCAGAACGAGAAAGCGATTTAATCTATGTGCAAGGACATTCCTCTCCTGGTATTTATGCGCGTTCGTATTTAGAAGGACGCTTATCAGAAGAAACAATGGATCGCTTTCGAAATGAGGTAGATGGAGATGGGTTATCCTCATACCCGCACCCTTGGTTGATGCCTGATTACTGGCAATTTCCAACCGTTTCTATGGGTTTGGGGCCGCTTCAAGCGATCTATCAGGCGCATGTGATGAAGTATTTACATAGCCGCCAGTTAACGGATAAAGCGGAACGAAAGGTATGGTGTTTTATCGGCGATGGTGAGACCGATGAGCCCGAAACTCTCGGGTCAATTGCACTCGCAGGTCGAGAAAAACTGGATAACTTGATTTTCGTCGTGAACTGTAACTTACAGCGTTTAGATGGCCCTGTACGCGGCAATGGTAAAATCATTCAAGAGCTTGAGGGTATATTTCGTGGGGCGGGCTGGAACGTCATCAAAGTGGTTTGGGGGCGATTATGGGATCCGCTCTTTGATAAAGATAAGCATGGTGAAATGCAGCAGGCGATGAACGAACTTGTTGATGGTCAGATGCAGAGCTTTAAATCGAACGGTGGCGCGTATACACGTAAGCATTTTTTTGGGAAATATCCGCATCTAGCAAAAATCGGCGAGAGCTTAAGCGATAAAGACATTGAGCAGCTGAATCGAGGAGGACACGACCCATACAAAGTCTATGCCGCTTATCATCAGGCGGTTAATCATAAAGGTCAGCCAACTGTCATTTTGGCGCATACCGTCAAAGGCTATGGTTTTGGAAAAGCGGGTGAGGCACAAAACACTACGCACTCCTTAAAAAAATTGGACCTGGAAACGCTGAAATCATTTCGAGATCGGTTCGGCGTACCTATTAGTGATGAAAAAATTGCAGACGTACCTTATTACCGCCCCGCACCGGATAGTCCTGAAGCCCTCTATATGAAGAAGCGTCGAGAGGACTTAGGCGGTTTTTACCCAAAACGAAGAACGAAGAGTGCACCGATTGAGGTGCCAGGTTTGGATATCTTCAAGGCGCAACTAGACGGCTCGGGAGCCCGCAAAATTTCAACAACGATGGCTTTCGTTCGTATGTTATCGGCGATGACTAAAGATAAACGTGTTGGTAAGCGTGTTGTACCGATTGTGCCAGATGAAGCAAGAACCTTCGGAATGGAGGGCATGTTCCGACAGTTAGGAATTTATACCGCTGAAGGACAAAAGTATGTGCCGAATGATCGCGACCAAGTCATGTACTATCGCGAAGATCAAGCAGGGCAAATTCTCGAGGAAGGTATCAATGAAGCCGGTGCAATGGCGGCATGGATTGCCTGTGCGACGTCTTACAGTACCCACGACTACCCGCTTATTCCCTTTTACATTTTTTATTCTATGTTTGGATTTCAGCGGGTGGGTGATTTAACGTGGGCTGCCGGCGATATGCGCTCAAAAGGATTTCTCATCGGCGGTACATCTGGCCGAACGACCCTCAATGGTGAAGGGCTTCAGCACCAAGACGGCCACAGTCACATCCTCTCAAGCACTGTGCCTAATTGCGTTAGTTATGACCCCGCATACGCCAGTGAGCTGGCGGTTATCATTCAAGATGGCATGCGTCGAATGTATCAAGAGAACGAATCGATTTACTACTACATTACAGTGATGAACGAAAATTACATTCAAGAGCCACTCAAAAAAGGCAGCGAGAATGGCATTTTAAAAGGAATGTATTGTCTTGAAACGGTTAAGGGAAAAGGCGCGCGGAGGTTGAAAGTCGAGCTACTTGGCAGTGGCGCAATTTTGAATGAGGTACGCGCGGCCGCGCAATTACTATTGAGCGACTTTGATATCGATGCCAACGTTTGGAGTGTCACAAGTTTTAATGAATTAGCAAGAGATGGTCAGATCTGTGCACGTTGGAATATGCTTAATCCAGACAAGCCCGCAAAGAAATCCTTCATTTCAAAATGTTTGAGCGACAGTGCCGCGCCGGTTATCGCATCAACTGATTATATCCGTCTTTACGGTGAGCAAGTACGCGCCTACCTTACTGCATCATATGTTGTCCTCGGTACAGATGGATTTGGGCGAAGTGACACGCGAGAAAAACTAAGACAGTTTTTCGAAGTCGATAGGCATTATGTTGTAGTTGCCGCGCTGAGTAGCTTGGCTGAAGATGGCAGAATTGATTCGCAAATAGTGTTGGATGCGATGCGTAAATACAATATTGATCGCAGCTGCTTACCGCCAATGCAGCGATAATTCTCGGGAGACAAATAATGAGTAGCTTAGAGATTACGGTACCCGACGTTGGGACCGAGAGCGAAGTTGAGGTGATTGAGGTACTTGTCTCCCCTGGTGACCAAATTAGCATAGATGATCCAATTATGGTGTTGGAATCAGATAAGGCCAGCATTGAGGTACCAAGTGATCATAGTGGAAGTGTTACAGCGTTGCGGGTGAAAGTCGGCGACAAAGTGAAAATGGGTGATGCGTTATTGACGATATTGCCTGGGGATTCTGGGTCCGAAAATGTACTTCATAACGAGAAGTTAAACGGCGAAGGGCAACCAGAGATAGCTTTCTCTGAAACGCCAGATGTGCAGATAGAGCGACAGATATTAGTCCCGGATATTGGCAGTGCCTCGGCGGTTGAGGTGATTGAACTGTCGGTCAATGAGGGTGATCACCTGGAACGGGATCAAACGCTGATAGTCTTGGAGTCGGACAAAGCAACGATGGATATCCCCTCACCATCGGAGGGGAGATTACTTTCTTTAAATTTAAAAGTAGGCGATAAGGTGGGCGAGGGTGATGTTATCGGTACCTTGCTCGAGCATGAGGTGAGCAACGCGCCGGCGACGACGCATGGTGCAGACGCTAACGCCGAGTCAGTGGCCGAGGTTTCGCGAGAGCACGAGAAACAAACAGAAGTTAAAACGACGTTACGGCCGCTCGATGAAGCAAAAACAAAATTAGGCAGGGAGTCAACTGAGGAGGTCTTAGTTCATGCAGGGCCCGCGGTCCGAAAATTAGCGCGTGAATTAGGCGCTGCATTATCGAACGTAAAAGCGACCGGTCCGAAAGGACGCATCTTAAAAGATGATCTACTTGCTTATGTGAAGGGTCAAGTTAAGGCTGCCCAGCAAGGCCATGTTCAGCAAGTTGATTTTGCAGGGTCACCATTACCGGATTTTAGTAAATTTGGAGAGGTCGCCTCCCACCCTCTTGATCGTATTCAATTAGTGACCGCAAAAAACATGCAGGCAAGCTGGTCAAATATCCCGCATGTCACGCAATTTGACGAAGCGGATATTACCGATTTGGAAAGTTTCAGGAAATCAAAAAAAGCTGAAGCAGAAAAGCGTGCGGTAAAATTGACACCCCTGCCTTTTCTGATCAAAGCCTGCGCTTTTGCCTTGAAGCGCATGCCTCAATTTAACGTTTCATTAGACCTTGCGAATCAGCAGATGATTCAGAAGCACTATCTACATATTGGTATCGCAATTGATACCCCGTCCGGGTTAATGGTACCGGTCATTCGAGATGTTGATCAGAAATCGTTATGGCAACTTGCGAACGAACTCGGCGAACTTGCAGAAAAGGCTCAAGCTAAAAAACTTATGCCTAACGATATGCAGGGCGCTTGTTTTACCATTTCCAGCCTCGGCAGTATCGGCGGGACCGCTTTTACGCCGATTGTGAACCAGCCAGAAGTGGCCATCCTTGGCGTGTCTAAGGCTCAGATGAAGCCTCAGTTTGATGGGCAGACATTTGTGCCACGCCTAATGCTACCCTTGTCACTCTCCTATGATCATCGCGCATTAAATGGTGCCGATGCTGCGCGCTTTACAACTCTCTTGGGACAGTTATTAGGTGATATCCGAGAATTGTTGTTATTGTAGTCGCCGATGCGTAGATCAGTGTTTGCTTTCAACCTTCACGTATCTTTGTTTGCGTGACTTTAGGGCTTGGCGTAGCCAAGCGCTTTTGAAATAATGCAGTCAGTATAAAAATTATAACCAATCAGACAGATCATAATTATCCCATTGTTCAACAATATGAATAAGCAGCCCGTTATGGAGTTTCAAACTCGTTTCATTCGTCATGAAGACCGCCGTATTGCGCGTCAGTCGCTGACAGGAAAACATGGCTTCCGCACCATAGTATTACTTACTGATGAGCAGATCTCGGCATCGCTTTCGGATTTCTCGAGTCTAGGTTTCGCGATCACGCTCGATAAAGTGCATGCAGAAAAGTTTTCTGTGGGCGACGTAATTAAGCTTAAAGTTAGTCCTTTGCTAAATCATCATTATGAGGTGCACGGGATTATTATTGATAATCAGGCTTGGCGAAAAGGTCTAATTAAGATATCGGCGGTGATCGAGCATCAAAATACGCATCCTCATGATGACCTTCAAGAGATCACGTTTACGCCTGAACAGAGTCTAAAGGGCGTGATTGCCCATCCTTTCTTGTATAAGCAAAGTACGAATTTTGAAATCGAGAGTTTATCTAGCAAAGGCTTCTTTGCAACCAGAATCAATTCAGATTTTACTTTGTTTGAAAGTATGGAGGTGACTTTTAGCATTGCGACAGAGCATGGACTTCAAGATGTGAGAGGGCGCATTTCCAACCTTTCTCTTACCAGTGAGAACGACGTCCGTTGTTTTATCGAACCGATCGCGCTGAGCAATTTTGCCGGAGAGGAGCTTGCACAGCATTGCTTTCATTTTGCGCAAAAAACACCGCTGGAAATTGGTAAAGCAGGTTTGACACTCAAGCATATTCAACCGTTCGTACAGTACCGTTTTGTCGAGACGCAAGCCGAATACGAGGCGGTACTCAAGTTACGTCGCAAGTCATATGCGCGCCTTGGTTTATGTGCCAAAGATGAAGCCATTGCCCGGTTTGCGCTCGAGCAAGATGCGTATGGTCGTATACTAATTGTTTTCCATAATGCCCGCGTTATTGGTTCTGCTCTATTGGTGTTTGGCGAGAAAGGCACCAAACCATTTGAATTTGATACCTTGCTTCCAACCCAAGCCTATAGTCGATTGCCTCGCTACATTGAAATCATGGAAATTACAGAAATCTGTATTGAAGGTCACTACCAAGATACAGATGTGATTAATGGTGTGTTTGAAAGTATGTATCGCGAGGGTTTGAGTGCAGGCAAAAAATACATTCTTACTGGGAGTTCACCTGAACTAATGAATCGATACCGGCACCTGGGTTTTAAGTCTTTAAACATTTCCTATTCGCATCCACGAAACCAGAGCTTAGTAATGCAATTGATGGTATTGAATGAAGATACTGGTATGACTGGAAAGGGCATGAGCCCCGTTCGTTGGTGGGAAGTTTGGGGCTATGTGAGCATGTATTTATATCAGCGTCGAATCATTGAATACAAGTCAACGCAAAAGATACGCGTATCTTTAAATCGTTTTTTATACCAACTGATGCGCGGATTTAAACGCTTTATTCAACGTTAACTATCGGCACTTATTTGCAAGTTGACTTGCGCTGTGAGCGCGCCCTCGCTGCCGGGCGTCATGCTTTTGTGAAGGCAGATCAGAATTTAAAAGAAACGACGCGTGAAACTCAAAAAAGATAGGTAATATACATTAGCGAAATGATGTGTGTATGAGCCTTGCATAAAAATAGCATCGACTATTTTAGCTTCAGGTAAATTGCCCTATAATCCAGCGCGGTAAGACCCTCTAAGACATAACAAATAGCGATGAGGTGCTAGGTGAATAATTTGATGAGAGTGATCAGTGCAGTAGTAATAACATTGTTGTTAGCCGTTTCAGTGCATGCAGCAATGGATGATAAGTCCATAAAGGCGCGAACAATGCCTGTTGGACAAGTTTGTGTTGAGGGGGATGCTTGCGGCGCTGCGGCGGCGCCTGCGGGTCCGCAAGAACCAGCGGATATCTATAGTTCTGCGTGTGCAGCCTGTCATGGTTCTGGAGCACTTGGTGCACCAAAGCTTGGCGATGCTGCAGCATGGGCGCCGCGTATCGATAAGGGTATTGATACAATTATAGCGAACGCGATTAATGGTATTAATTCAATGCCTGCTATGGGTGCTTGCGCAAGTTGTAGCGAAGATGATATCGCGGCAACGGTAAAATATATGGCTGAGAATAGTCAATAAGTAAGGTGAAACAAAAAAGCCCGCGCATTGCGCGGGCTTTTTTATCTTCTCTATTTGTCTCGTTTACACAATCCCTACGAGCATTTGGTAGGGGTTCAACGAATGACATCGCTCCCCGTTAATTATGCTTGATTAGGGCGTTTGCGCGGACCTTTACTTCCCTTGCGCATCTTTTGGTCTTTGTTGGGTCGTCGTCGTTTGGACGATTTATGCTCGCCATTGTTTGTATCTGCGCCTTTCTTTAACTCTTCGAGTCTCATTGGGCGATTCGAAACACGTGTTTTTTCGAGTGTGTGCAGCAATTCCTTTGGCATCCCCTCCGGTAAGTCTACTGAGGAGAAGGTTTCGTAAAGTTCTATTTGGCCAATATATTCACTTGAAATATCAGCAGCATTGGCAATTGCAGCGACAATTTGCCCGGGTGATACACCGTCTCTTCGTCCAGCGTGAATCTTGTAGCGCGTAAGGGCTACATCTGGATGATCCTTAAGTGGTTTTATTGGGCCATACTTCACTTCTTTACGCGAGGAATCATCCTTGTTTCGGCTATGCTCGCCACGCTCTTTGTTTATTTTGTCATCGTTACGTGTGTCGATTAGAAGCGAGCGGCCACCTTGTTTAATATGGGCAAGCGCTGCGGCCAACATTACTGGGTCTGCTTTGCGTTCTTCGACAAGATTTTCGATAAGCTCCTGGTAAAAGCTTAGATCTGCGCTTTCAATTACATCAAGGACTGATTGTTTAAATTGTTCAATACGTAGTTCGTTAATCTTCGAGGCAGTAGGAATGTCCATTCGCTTGATTTCACGCCCGCTCACTTTTTCAATTGCTTTTAGCATGCGTTTCTCTCGCGGTGCGATAAACAATATCGCTTCGCCTGATCGGCCCGCGCGGCCCGTGCGGCCAATGCGGTGCACATAAGCTTCGGTATCATAGGGCACGTCGTAATTGATAACATGCGAAATACGTTCTACGTCAAGTCCGCGCGCGACGACATCAGTTCCTACCAGTATGTCAATTTTGGATTTCTTCAGACGGTCGACGGTCTTTTCCCTGGCTGCTTGTGGAATGTCGCCATTCAAAGCAGCAGCAGAAAACCCCCGAGCATTAAGTTTCGTGGCAAGTTCTTCGGTCGCAAGTTTCGTACGAACGAAAATGATGATGCCATCAAATTCCTCTGCTTCAAGGATGCGTGTGAGCGCATCAAGTTTGTGAATACCCGAAGCTAACCAGTAACGTTGATTGATCGTGCTTGCCGTTGATGTTTTCGATGCAATTTGAATGTGTCTTGGATTATTAAGGTGCTGGTCAGCCACTTTCTTAATTTCTTTTGGCATCGTGGCGGAGAACAGCGCAATTTGTCTGTTATCCGGTGTATGTTCTAGAATCCAGTTAACGTCGTCGATAAAGCCCATACGGAGCATTTCATCCGCTTCATCCAAGACAAGCGTTTGCAACTTATCCAGCTTTAATGTACCTCGGCGCATATGGTCCATGACGCGCCCCGGTGTGCCGACAACAACTTGCGCGCCGCGTTTTAATTGGCGCAGTTGGTTAGTGTAGCTTTGGCCGCCATAAATCGGTAAAACATGGAAGCCTTTCATATATTTTGCATAGCTCTGGCAGGCTTCAGCTACCTGAATAGCTAGTTCACGCGTTGGTGCAAGTATTAATAATTGAGTGTGACTTTTTTTCGCGTCTAAAAGCGCAAGTGTCGGGAGCGCGAACGCCGCCGTTTTACCCGTTCCCGTTTGTGCTTGGCCGAGAAGATCCTTACCTTCTAGAAGAGGGGGTATGGCTTCAGCTTGAATTGGAGAAGGGTGCTCATACCCTAACTCATTAACCGCCTTGAGTATGTTATCGGGCAGTGAAAGTTGGGCAAAGCTTGGAACTGGCGTGTCGCTCATAATAAAGAAGGCCTGTTAGACGTCATGCCAAGACATGGCAAGATGTGCGCTGGTTAACAAAATTGGTCGGCGATTATACGTGCTATTGCTACAAAAAGCTTTGATTATTTTTTGAGCGTATTTTCAGCTTCTTGCGCCCATTTGAGCCAGGCTTCCTCGCCAAGAATTCCTCGGCGTAGCGTGAGAAATGGTAGCTGATAATGCATTTTTTCTGCGTCCGAAAGATCATGGAAAGCCCGCTCTAGCTGCCTTAGAGAGCTCAGGGTCTCGGTGTGACGGTTCTTATGTTCGGTAATATCTTTAAGCAGAGCTTTTGGGGTTAAATGATGACCGCCCCAAATTTTAACAAGCAAGGCATCATTAATTTTGGCAGGCACGCTTGGCTCGTGTAACCATTGTTTTAAAACTTGTTGGCCCTTTTCAGTAATCCGATAAACTTTTTTGTCAGGTTTTCCATGCTGCGGTTCCTCTTCGCAGGTAATTAAGGCGTCCTCACTAAGTTTCTTCAGCTGTTGATAGATTTGTTGATGCTTTGCATTCCAAAAATAGCCCAGACCACTATTAAATTGCTTCATTAGGTCGTAACCTGAGCTGGGCTCTTTATCTAGCATAACAAGAATGGCGTGCTTCAGTGACATGAACAACCCTTTAAATAATGAGACATTATTATGCAAAAACTTGCATATAAAAGCGAGTCCGAATAATATGCAATAAATTGCATATTGAATTGTATGAAAACAACGTCTACAAATGGACAATGTTAGGGTTCGAACAAAGGTGATTAAATGACTAGAACAGGTACGCGATTTCGGAAGAAAAAGGCGTTAGATCATTATGATGTGATTGTGGTTGGCTCTGGTATCGGAGGACTCGCGAATGCGGCGCTTCTCTCCAAGCTCGGAAAAAAGGTGTGTGTACTTGAGCAGCATTATACGGCTGGCGGATATACCCATGCTTATGAGCGGGAGGGATATGAGTGGGACGTTGGTGTGCATTACATTGGTGAAGTGCATCGGCCTTATACTACTTTGCGTCGGATTTTTGATGTCATTACAGATGGTAAGTTGAAGTGGGCAGAGATGGATCCGTTATATGACCAAATTATTATCGGTGACGACCATTATGACTATGTGGCGGGGAAAGATAATTTTATCGAGCAAATGACCTTCCGTTTTCCCGACGAGGCCGAAGCCATAAAACAATATATAGATCTTCTGTATAAGACTAGTGCATTAGTACCCAAGTTTTTCGCTGGGCAAGCATTGCCAAAAACGGCTGGTTCAATTTATAACCGTTTCAAGGATAAGCTGCTCCCCGACTATCTTTTTAAAACGACTTACGACGTGCTCTCCGAATTGACCAGCAATCAAGAGTTAATTGCTGTGTTGACCGCGCAGTGGGGTGATTATGGACTCCCACCGAAAAAATCTGCTTTTATCATGCATGCGATGGTGGCGAAGCATTATTTAAATGGCGGCGCCTACCCAGTTGGTGGTGCGGCGAGGATCGCTGAAACCATTATCCCGATTATTCAAGCATCTGGAGGCGAAGTCTTTACCTATGCGGGTGTTGATGAGGTATTGGTCAAAAAGAATAAGGCTTACGGCGTCAGGCTACAAAAAGGTGAGGAATTAACGGCAGATGCCATTGTTAGTTGTGCGGGGCTTGTACCAACTATAAATAAGCTCCTGCCCGCCGATGCAGTGAGAGCGAACGGCTACGATAAATTGGTAAATAAGGTGCAAACCTCTTCTGCCCACTTATGCATTTACGCAGGGTTTAAAGGCAATGCTGAAGAGCTGGGTATACCGAAAAAGAATTTTTGGATTTACCCAGGTTACGATCATGATGCGTCTGTATCAGCGTTTCATGAAAGCAAAGAGTATGATTTTCCACTCGTTTATATTTCTTTTCCCTCTGCAAAAGATCCCACTTGGGATGAACGATATCCAAATAAATCTACCGTTGAAATCGTCACCGTTTGTAAACCGGAATGGTTCGAGCAATGGCAGGGAACGACTTGGGGTAAACGCGGTGAAGAATATGATCAGCTCAAACAGTCGCTTACCGATCGCTTAATGGATGTCTTGTATAAGCAAATGCCTCAGTTAAAAGGCGCCCTTGATTACGTTGAGTTGTCTACACCGCTGTCTACGCAATGGTTTCAATGGAATGAAGGCGGAGAGATTTACGGTATCGAACACGACGTTGAGCGATTCCGTCAAAACTGGATACATCCAAAGACGGAGATCAAAAATTTCTATCTAACTGGGTCAGATGTGGTGACAGCAGGGGTGGGTGGCGCACTGATGGGGGGGGTGATGACCACAATGGCGATGATGGGCCTTAAAGCGAATAAGGTCACGGAATTACTTAAAAAAGGTGTCGTTGACGCCTAATTGTGCTCAGATCAAGCCGAGTATATTGCGCCCAGTACCCTGGGTCGCGTCGCGCCGGTAACTAGAGGCTGGTTACCGGGCTGCCCCGCCATCGTCTCTTTTGCGAGCCAGGCGAAGGCACTCGCCTCCACAAGTTGGCAAGGTAGGCTTATCGCATCTGTTTTCTCGATTATAAAACTGGGCAGAAGCGTTTTGAGCCGCGTAAGCAAAAAGCCATTAAATGTCCCACCGCCGCATATATATAGTGTCTCGTCGAAAGCCAGTCTGGCCAGTTCTTTTTCGACACAGTTTTTCACCGAAACGGCGGTAAGTTCTAATAATGTGCGCTGAACATCTTCGGACGGATACGCTTTCTTTATAAATGGGTTGAGCCAGTTCAAATTGAACAGTTCTCGCCCCGTACTTTTTGGGCCCTCTCTCTTGAAGAATTCATGACGTAATAGGGTCTCTAGAAGCTCAGGGATAACTTTGCCTGAGCGCGCCCAGTCTCCGTTTTGATCATAAGGTTTATTGCGGTGCTGCTGTATCCACTGGTCCATTAATGTGTTTGCTGGCCCAATATCGTAGCCTCGGGTTTGTTTGGGTTCGAGTGATTGGGGTGACAGTAAAGAAATATTACTAATGCCGCCGAAGTTAATAATGGCACGGTACTTTGTGTCATGCGCAAAAACGCTTTGATGAAAGGCAGGTACTAATGGTGCGCCCTGCCCACCGCTGGCAATATCGGCCATACGGAAATCAGTGATGGTGGTGATGCCGGTCAAATCAGCAATAATGTTTGCATTACCAATTTGCAGAGAGAATGGATTTTCCTGATCTGGACGGTGTCGAATGGTTTGTCCATGACTGCCAATTGCGCAAATTTGCTGTGAACTCAGATGGAGTTTTTCCGTCAGCTTAAGACAATTTTTTGCGATAAGTCGGCCAAGTTCAACGTCGGCAGTACCGAGGCGTTCTATTTCATCTGCCCCTGGCTGGCATAATGCAGCTAAGGTTGCTTTGAGTTGGTTTGGGAGCGCTGAGCTATGCTGCCCAAGAATAGCCGGATGGCCCGTAGAGAAGTCTATTGCAACGCAATCAATGCCATCAAGACTGGTACCAGACATGACGCCGATATAAATCTCAGATACATCGGCGCTGCGCTTCATGCCTAGTCGTTTAAGGCGATTTGGTAACTGTTTTGAAGTGTTTCGAGTTGCGCTAGCGTGTCGCGCGTTTGTTGCTCAAACAGCGCCAGTTCTGCTCCTGCAATGGGTTGTGCGTGGGGTAATTTTACTTTCACGGGGTTTCTATGTATGCCGTTTACGCGAAACTCGTAGTGAAGATGCGGGCCGGTCGACATGCCGGTTGAACCAACATAACCGATGACTTGACCTTGTTTCACTCGGGCGCCACTGCGCACCCCTCTTGCGTATTTATGTAAGTGCGCATAAAGCGTAGAAATCTTTTGGCCATGTTGTAAAACAATTGTTTTGCCGTAACCACCTTTGGTACCAGCACTTAAAACTTTGCCATCACCTGCAGCTTTCACAGGCGTACCCGTAGGGGCTGCGTAGTCGGTTCCTCGATGGGCGCGAACCTTGTGCAGCACCGGGTGCTTGCGTTTTAAATTGAAGTGTGAGGAGATTCTCGCAAAATCAACGGGCGTTCGAATGAAGGCTTTGCGCATACTTTTGCCGTCCGGTGTGAAGTAATTTTCATCACCTTTACTGTCCTTATACAAAACCGCTTTGAGCTTTCTGCCTTGGTTTTCAAAAGTTGCTGCTAGGATTTTGCCATTTTTGTATTTAACACCGTCTAAGTGGAGCTCTTCGTATACGAGACTAAACCGATCACCTTGTCTAATATCCAGAGCAAAATCGACATCCCAGCCAAAAATATTTGAGAGTGCCATAATCTGATTTTGGCTCATCCCCGCTTTTTGACCCGCAAGAAACAGAGAGCTTTGAATTTCCCCCTCCGTATAGGCGACGCTCACCTCGGGTGTCCGTCTATGTGTTTCGCTGGCAAAAGTATTATCGTCTTGTCGGTTGAAGGTCACAAACTCAAGTGGTGAACGTGTTAGTTTAATATTGTTGAGTTTTTGTTGGTCGTCATTCGCAAATGCAATATCTTCTCCAGGAAAGATTCGCGTCAATTCTTTATTCTTGTTCCCTTTGCCCAGCACTGAATACATGATGGTGTTGTTGTAACCTGCTTGCGCAAACAAATTTGATAAGGTGTCACCTTCTTTCACCGTGAAAGACTGCCATGACATTTTAGGTTCAGGCGTTTCTTGAGCAGTTGCTGGTTTTGTTCCAATTAGTGCAGTTTGTTCCGCTGCAACTGGCTCTATCGCCTCGATTGCACTCTGACCGGTTTCGACAGTTGGAACAGTATTGGATTTCAAATCAAGTGGTATGCTCGTGCGGTTCGCATTCACTTTTCCACTTGGACCGAGAATAAGGATAATCGTCAATGCGATGCCAATCATGCCTGCAGCGAACATGTGGACTTTAGGGAATGTTTTAACCAATTTTATGCCTTTATTTCAATGCTTAGCATGAGTATCTTTATAGTTATAATTAATTATAGAACGCAACTTGAATCAAGCAATGTTGTATTCAAAAATGGTGGCATACATCACAGCCAAACTTGGTATAATGCCGCGTTTTTTCTGTTTAAGTAATTAAACTAACCCATATTATAACGAATTGGTAAGGCAGTAGGATTAGCAAATGTTTAATGTTCAAGAGCAATTGGCGATTATCAAGCGCGGAGCCGATGAGTTAATTGTCGAGGAAGATCTGGTAGAAAAGTTAGCGTCAGGTAAACCTTTGCGCATCAAAGCTGGATTTGATCCGACCGCTCCCGATCTGCATTTGGGTCATACCGTACTTATTAACAAGCTGAAACAATTTCAGGATCTTGGTCATCACGTTCTGTTCTTAATTGGTGACTTTACCGGCATGATTGGAGACCCGACCGGCAAAAGTGCAACGCGCCCCCCCTTAACCAAAGAGCAGGTCGCCAAAAATGCGCAAACGTATAAAGAGCAAGTCTTTAAAATTCTAGATTCAGAAAAAACAACCGTGATGTTTAACTCTCAGTGGATGGGGGAAATGTCAGCCGCAGACATGATCAAACTCGCGGGACAGTACACTGTGGCGCGCATGCTTGAGCGCGATGATTTCAGTAAGCGCTTTAAGGGGGAGCAACCCATTGCGATCCATGAGTTTCTTTACCCTCTGGTGCAAGGCTACGATTCTGTTGCGATGCAAGCCGATGTAGAGCTTGGAGGAACCGATCAAAAGTTTAATTTATTGATGGGAAGAACGCTTCAGAAGAGCGCAGGTCTTGCGCCGCAAACCATTCTAACGATGCCTTTGTTGGAGGGTTTGGATGGCGTTCAGAAAATGTCGAAATCACTAAACAATTATGTCGGTGTTAATGATGCACCCGGTGAAATGTATACGAAACTACTTTCGATGCCTGACAAGCTCATTTGGCGTTATTTTGAATTGTTAAGCTTTAAGAGCATGGATGATATAAATGCGTTGAGAGCTGAGGTTGATGCAGGGCGTAATCCTCAGGATGTAAAAGACAGCTTTGCACGTGAAATTATTGCTCGTTTTCATGGTAATGAGGCGGCTACTAATGCACATAAAGGCGCTGGGAACAGAGTTGACCTAGGTGAGATTCCGGAAAATGTTGATGAAGTAGAGGTTGATGCCGACGGTGAGGAGACCTTGCCAATCGCCGCCGTTTTGCGTCTGGCGGGCCTAGTAAAGAATGGCGCCGCCGCGAAAGACGTTTTAAAAAGAGGGGCGGTGTTTGTGGATGGCCAAAAGGTCGAGGCAACCTTGAAAGTGCGCGTCAGAGGACGTTTTGTTATTCAAGCAGGCAAGAAGAAAATAGCGCGAGTCACGCTCAAATAAATATATAGCCCCCCATTCGTTAATGTCGACATGGACCCCTTGCCATCCGTGGATGCTGGCGCTGACTCCTCTCCTGAGTCCGCTGTTGGTATGGTGAGGCGCAAAAAATGAATGCCTTTAACAATCAACCTTATTCGATTAATATTACGATAAAGCAACAATAATAAATTAATTCCAAACATGCCGGATTGCATGCGCTTATTGAGCATGGGCTGTGGTGGCTGGAGGAAGTGCGTAATGTTAATAGTTCGAGATGTTTCAGGGCCCGTTTTCGTTTCCGACTCTAAAGCAGATGATATTGCGTTAAAGCTTGGCGACGAAGTTGATTTAAAAACCATTTTAGCGAGTCCTGACGGCTATCAGGTGTCTCTCGAGGATGCAGCGGGTCGCGTCTTCAATTTTACGGCAGGTCCCCCACAAAACGTTGAGTCTTTAATCGAGTCAGTAGCTCTTGAGTCGTCCGAGGACATAAGCACGCAAGATCCTGCAGAGGACGTAGGGCAGGATATAACGCCGCAAAGCGATTCCAATAGTCAGCTTTCAGATCATCACCATCACGCCGCCTATGCACTTGACCGTTCTAATTTAGAAGTTACGATCGATCATATTAATACCGGCGATGGTGGAATTATTGGCGACCGTTTGGATGCGCGCGAGACGGTTTCTGATGCACAAATGAACAGTGCGATAAGAGGTGCGGACGGAGCAGATAGTGGGATAGCTGCACCGCTCTCTCTCGGCGGGATATTCCATGGGTCAGCCGTCGAAGACAACTCTACACGTGCAACCGGAGCATTGCAGATTATGCAAGGGAATGGTTCGTTCCCTACACAAACTTTCCATGGTGTTTATGGCACGCTGCAGGTTGATAGCGGCGGCCTATGGCAATACACCCTAGACAACAAAGGGGCAGCGGTTCAAGGCTTGGCTAACGGTCAACATGTAGTGGAGCACTTTACCGTGCATGCTAGAAATGTGGCGGGTGTTGAGTTCGGTCACGACTTTACTATTGATGTGGCGGGAACCAACGATACGCCAGTTATCGGTGGCGCTGATGTGGGTCAGGTTACGGAAGATGTGTATAAAATTGTTAGCGGGAACCTAACAATAACTGACCTAGATGCTGGTGAATCGCATTTTAACCCAGCGCAGTTGCAAGGTCAGCACGGTGTCTTACATTTAAGTTCTAATGGCAACTGGACCTATGACCTAGCTAATCAAAGCCTCGATGTGCAGCAGCTCGGTGCAGGCTCCTCGCCGATCAATCATACGCTGACTGATGTGATACAAATCCATTCAGCCGACGGCACTGCGCACAGTATTACGGTGACGATTACAGGCACGAATGATACGCCCGTCTTGAGCGCCATTACAGCGCAATCAGCGATTGAAGGTGATAGCACTAAGACGACAGGGGTGCTCACTGGCTCGGATGTTGATGCGAATGACCAGCTCACCTTTGCTGTGCCTACAGTGGATGGCTTCATATTAAAGCAAGATGGCAGCTATAGCTTCGACCCAAGCCACAGCAGTTATAACCATTTAGCCCAAGGTGATGTGCAAACCATTACCATCCCTGTAACGGTGACGGACCTAGCCGGCGCGACCGATACCAAGAATCTTGTCATTACCCTAACGGGTACGAATGACGCGCCGGTATTGCAGCAAATCCAAGCGCAAAGTGCGACAGAGGATGGCCAATTGCTAACCGGCCAGCTTACAGCAACGGACCCAGACGATCATGAAGTCGCCCGTTACAGTGTGACGCAGCATGTTGATGGGTTTACCCTGCATGCCGATGGCAGCTATAGCTTTGATCCGAGCCATGGGAGTTACCAACATCTAGCGGCAGGACAAGTTCAAACGCTGACAATACCCGTTGGCGTGATTGATCAAAGCGGTGCGACTGACACGCAGACCTTAACCATCACCGTGCACGGCAAAGATGATACGGCCATCATCAGCGGCGCGGATACCGGAATGGTGAGAGAAGATACCACGCTGCAAGCGATGGGTACGCTCAATATCAGTGATAAAGATGCTGGTCAGGATCATTTTCAAACGGGCGATATCCAGGGCGCGCATGGTACTCTTCATCTGCAAACCGACGGCAGTTGGACCTATGACCTAGATAATCAAAGCCTCGACGTGCAGCAGCTCGGAGCAGGCTCTTCGCCGATCAATAATACGCTGACCGATGTGATACAAATCCAGTCGGCAGATGGCACCGCGCACAGTATTACGGTGACGATTACAGGTACAAACGATGCGCCAGTATTAATATCAATTACCGCGCAAAGCGCACTTGAAGGTGACACGTCTCTGACGACAGGCTTGATTTACGTTCATGACATTGATCAGAACGATCGAGTGAGTTTGGCTGCACCGAATGTCGATGGCTTTGTATTGAAGCAAGATGGTAGCTATAGCTTCGACCCAAGCCACAGCAGTTATAACCATTTAGCCCAAGGTGATGTGCAAACCATTACCATCCCTGTAACGGTGACGGACCTAGCCGGCGCGACCGATACCAAGAATCTTGTCATTACCCTAACGGGCACTAACGATGCACCGGTGTTGCAGCAGATTCAAGCGCAAAGTGCGACGGAAGACGGTCAAGTGCTGACCGGCCAGTTAACCTCCACGGATGTGGATGATCATGAAGTTGCTCAGTTTTCTGTAGCCCATACCGATGGGCTCACTTTGCAGGCAGATGGCCATTACACCTTTGACCCAGGTCATCCAAGTTATCAGCACTTAGCGACGGGGCAAATTCAAACGCTGACCATTCCAGTGATCGTAACAGATCAGAGCGGCGCCACGGACACCAGGAACCTTACTATAACCGTGCATGGTAAAGACGATGCAGCCGTTATTACAGGTACAGACTCAGGCTCAGTTAAAGAAGATACCATGCTACAGGCAACCGGTATGCTGAATATTAGCGACAAAGATGCCGGACAAGATCATTTTCAGGCGGGCGATATTCAAGGCGCGCATGGCATCTTGCATCTTCAAGCCAACGGGACATGGGCTTATGATTTAGATAATCAAAGCCCAGATATTCAGCATCTCGGCGCGGGTTCTTCCCCTATTGGTAATAGCCTGATTGATGTGATTCAAGTGCATTCGGTCGACGGCACTGCGCACAGTGTTACGGTGACGATCGCTGGTACGAACGACGCACCGATGATTACCTCTATTACGGCGCGAGCAGCAAATGAAGGCGACTCGACGCTAACGACAGGCATGATCTTTGTCCATGAAATGGATCGTAATGATCGACTTCATTTATCTTCCCCTAATGTCGATGGTTTTGTGCTTAAACAAGATGGCAGCTATAGCTTCGACCCAAGCCACAGCAGTTACAACCATTTAGCGCAAGGCGATATACAAACCATCACGATTCCGATCACCCTAACTGACTTGGCCGGTGCGGCCGATACTAAGAATCTTGTCATCACTCTAACGGGTACTAACGATGCGCCGGTATTGCAGCAGATTCAGGCACAAAGTGTGACAGAGGATGGTCAGTTGCTAACCGGCCAGCTTACAGCAACGGACCCAGACGATCATGAAGTCGCTCGTTACAGTGTGACGCAGCATGTTGATGGGTTTACCCTGCATGCCGATGGCAGCTATAGCTTTGATTCCGGTCATGCAAGTTACCAGCATCTAGCGGCAGGACAAGTTCAAACGCTGACAATACCTGTTGGCGTGATTGATCAAAGCGGTGCGACTGACACGCAGACCTTAACCATCACCGTGCACGGCAAAGATGATGCGGCGGTGGTGACAGGTACGGATACTGGCGCGGTAACGGAAGGCGATATTGGTGATACCACGGTTATTACGGGCAATCTATCTATCTCTGATGTGGATCAAGGTCAAAGTGCCTCCTTTGCAGATGTTACTTCAGTGGCGACTACCTATGGCCATATTGCCATGGTTAATGGTCAATGGAGTTATACCCTAGATCAAAGCAAGGTACAGGGTTTATCACCCAGTGACCCCGACCCAGCCAAGCAACAAGTCGTAGATACACATACCTTCACCGCGACCGACGGCTCCACCCAACAAGTCAGTATCACCATTACCGGGACCGAAGATAAACCTGTTATTAGTTCGGCCTATGCTTCGCCATTAGGCGTCACCTCTACATTATCTATGACCAGTCTAGAAGTGGTTGCCAGTGCAAATCCATCGGTGATTGATACGACTGCAGATTGGGGTAGTCAAACATCGACAACCAGTTCAGGCCTGAAAATAGTTGGCTTATATATGCCAGGCAGTAGCCATAACGAATTGACCTCAGGCAATGAGCCTACCTTGAGTACTAGCCATAGCGGCCAAGGAGGGTTTGCCCGAATTGATAGTCATGGTTGGTGGCAATCACACCATATTCCCAACACGGTGAATACCGGTAGTGGCGGGGCAGCGGGCACGGGGAATGCTTGGGAGCACGGCATTGTAGAATTTTCAGATGGCACACTCGGAATTATTAACCGTGTCTGCGATGGCGCCGCTTCTGGCGAAGTGGATTATTTGTATTTTAGTACCTATCAACAACTGCATGTGGGTGCGAATGTGCTCAGTGGCAGTGGTGTTGCCGGTGAAACTATCCATATCGTTGAAGGAACCACTACGGTAGCGACTACTGTTGTTGATGCTCATGGCCACTTTCAGGTTGGCATCGCGGGTTTGCCAAATGGGCAGCATACTTTGTCGGTGACGAATGATCATGGTGAGACTTCAGCACCACATATTTATGATGTTAATAACGCGGGTATAGCCGATATTTCGCCAGCGGGCCTAACAGCCGATCTGAAAGAGGATAGTGCGCAATTTGAGGTGAAAGGCGAATTAAAAGCCACCGATTTAGATGACATTGATCAGCCAGAATTCACGCCACAAGTTCAACAGCAAACTGCTTATGGGGTATTCTCAATTGATAGCGCCGGACATTATCATTATGAATTAGACAACCATAACTCGGCGGTTAATCAGCTAGGCGTGCATCAAACCATACAAGAAAAAATTCCAGTAATAGCAACCACGCTTGATGGCGAACAAGTCATCAGCAACGTAGTCATTACTATTCATGGCAGCGTTGATGCACCGATATTATCAGCCACCACACATCTTGTTCAGCAGGGCGCAGAAATACCCTTAGACTTGCACACCACAATTATTGACACCGGTGGCGATACCGAGACACTAACGGTAAAAATATCAGGGTTACCGGATCAGGCAACGCTCAACCACGGTAATTATAATGCTTTATCCAAAATTTGGACGGTAGATAAGGCTGACTTACAGGACCTTAAGGCTGACCTGCAAAACCCAAATTTTCATGGCGATATCGCCTTAACCATTACCGCGATTGCCTCGGCCGGAGGAGAAGTACAGCACACGACCCGACCCTTAACCTTATCGGTTAATGCGCAACCCGAGGTCCTATCGCCGCTTACTGATCAATTGATTGAAGATAATGCGACCCACGGCGTCGACTTATTGCAAAGTGCCAGTGATAAAGACGCGGGTGACGTATTACATGTTAGCCAGTTAAGTTATGAGCTCGATGGCGCTGCCGCTTCGCCCAATATTCCAGCCGGTTTTGCGCTCGCCGCCGATGGTCATACGATAACGGTTGCACCAAGTAATGCGGCGTTTCAACACTTAGTGGCAGGTGCCAGCACGACATTAATCATCAGTTATCAGGTGAACGATTCGCGTGGCGGAGCCGTTGTACAGACCTCGAGCATCACGATTACCGGCACGAACGATGCGGCCACGATTAGTGGGGTGTCGACAGGGCAGGTGGTAGAAGATGATGGCCAGTTGGCAACGGGCCAATTGCACATCGTTGACAAAGATGATGGCGAGTCTAGCTTTAAACCAGAAACGGTTGTGGGTACATTTGGTACTGCGCATATTGATGTAGGTGGTCACTGGACCTATGTGCCAGATAATGTCAAATCACAATCATTACTAGGTGGGCAAGTCGAGCACGAACTACTGACTGTCCACAGTGCCGATGGTACAGCGCATCAGCTTAATATCACCGTGACAGGCACCAATGATCTGCCCGTAATATCAGGCGCCAGTACCGGTGCTGTAATAGAAGCGGGCGATGGAATCAGTGGCAATGCTGACGCCACTGGTACGTTAAACGTAACCGACCCCGATATAGGCGATACCCTTAGCTGGCAAGTGGTTCAGGGGCAGGGCAGCTATGGTCAGCTGAGTATTGATCAACAGGGGCAATGGTACTATCAACTGGACAACACACACCATGCGACGGATGTGTTAGCGGCCAATCAACAAGTTACCGAACATTTTACTGTTACGGCGACAGACAGCAGCGGCTCAGCAGTTCAACAAACGATTACCATTGACGTCACTGGTACGAATGATGCGCCAGAGATTATGGCTATTTCGGCACAAGCAGCGATTGAGGGTGACTCAACGCTAACCAAAGGATTGATTTATGTCATTGAAAGTGACAACCACGACCGAGTTCGTTTTTCTTCCCCGAGTGTCGACGGTTTTGTGCTTAAGCAGGATGGGTCTTATAGTTTTGATCCTAGCCACAGCAGCTACAATCATTTAGCGCAAGGCGATGTACAAACCATCACGATTCCGATCACCCTCACCGACCTAGCCGGCGCGACCGACACCAAGAACCTAGTCATTTCTCTCACGGGCACTAACGATGCACCGGTGTTGCAGCAGATTCAGGCACAAAGTGCGACGGAAGATGGACAAGTGCTGACCGGACAGTTCACTTCCGTCGATGCAGATGACCATGAAGTTGCTCACTATAGCGTATTACAGAAAATCGATGGATTTACCTTGCATGCAGATGGTAGCTATAACTTTGACCCGAGTCATGCGAGTTACCAGCACTTAGCGGCGGGTCAAGATCAAACATTAACGATTCCAGTAGTAGTGTTTGATCAAAGCGGCGCCACAGATACCAAGAATTTGATCATAACGGTGCACGGCCAAGATGAATATACCCCACCTGCCATCAGTATTGACGTTGATATTGCCAATGGTGGCCTGGTTCCCCAAGCAGGCATTATTGGCGGCCCTTCCGTAGCTAGCTATGAATATGACTTAGATATTTCTGTCCATACTCAGCCAGGTGAAAGTGTCGACAGCATTGCTTTGACAAAGCTGCCCAGTGGCATATCACTCATCTATGACAATGGCAGCTCGGTGCCGCAAAACCACAACGGCTATCTAGTCGATCCGCAGCAGGCAGATCATATCAAGCTCGTCTCGGATCATGCGCTTACAGCAAACAATTCTGGTTTCGAAACAACGGTGGTAACGACCGATACAGCCAGTGGCATGCGAACAACCTCAGCGATTGACGCGCAAGGACAGACACATGTGACGACTACACCACTGGTATCGCATGATGAAGCCGATATAGATTCGGTAATAGAGGATGTAGTAATTGATGGATCACCTATCCTAAGTGGTGATAATTACGCGGATGAACCGCAACTTAATTTGATGGCGCTTCGAGACCATAACATGAGAGATATGCAGTCCTCATTGCAAGAAAGCGACGGCATAACGGCGCGCGCAAAAGCGGTATTAGGTAACGCCTCTGAGAACGATGCAAATGATGAATTACAAAACTTAATAGAAGAGCATTTAAATACGCATCATCAGCTTAAGTCTGATGCCGTGCGCTCATCAGGTGCAGATAGCATGGCGTCTGCAGAGGCGAATAATGCGGCGTCATCGGACGCATACAGCGATGTGGCGAAAGAGCCATCTGAAGACGGTATAGGTGGTAGCTCCAGTTCTCATATGGAAAGTCTTGTACCCAAACCGGATGACGATACATTGCCGCCTATATAAAGGGCTGATAACGTGGTGAGTCAGGGATTCTGCTCACCTTTGGTTAGGAGTATAAATGACAGATCGAAAGGAAAATAACATGTCATCGAATCACTGGGATACGGGGGCACCCGAGCGTACGCATTTTGATGCCTTGCTTGATAGCCTGGTGATTGTGACCAAGCTTTATGATAACCCGATTACGGCGTCGGCACTGAGTGCCGGTTTACCTCTCGTGGATAATAAGTTAACAACAGGTTTATTCCCTCGCGCGGCCGAGCGAGCAGGCCTATCAGCACGACTGCTTAGTCGTAACCTTGACGATATTGTGCCAGAGGTACTGCCCGCAATTTTATTGCTGCACAATGGCAATGCCTGCGTGCTGACGAAGTTTGATACCGAAACGAATAAGGCCACCATCATTCGCCCAGAAGCCGGTCTTGGTGAAGTTGACCTGCCACTTGATGAGTTAAACGCGCTTTATTGTGGTTTCTGTTTTTTTATCAAACGAGAATATCAGTTTGATAAAAAAAGACGCCTTATTACGGGTGAGGCAGGTAAGCACTGGTTTTGGGACACCTTACGGCTCTCTTTTCCAATATATCGAGATGTTATTCTTGCGTCCATATTGATTAATGTCTTTGTTCTGGCCAGTCCATTCTATGTGCGCAATGTATACGACCGCGTTGTACCGAATGCAGCATTCGATACTTTATGGGCCTTTTCGATTGGCATTGGTATTATCTTTTTCTTTGATTTACTGCTGAAGCTCATCCGAACTTATTTTTTAGATATTGCGGGCAGAAAATCTGACGTCATTTTATCGTCTAAAATCTTCGCGCATGTTCAGGCCTTGAGATTAGAGTACCGGCCTGCATCGGTGGGCTCTTTTGCAAAAATGGTTAGTGAATTTGAGAGTATTCGCGACTTCATTACCTCAGCAACTATGAGTACGTTGGTCGATATTCCGTTTGTGATTATTTTTCTGCTTGCGATTTTTATATTCAGTGGAAACTTAGTCATTGTGCCCATCGTAGCGATCTGTTTAATTCTTATTGTCACTGTGTTTATTCGGCGCCCCGTTGATGAATCTATTTCTCACAGTTATGGGGCGTCAGCCATAAAAAATGGGCTGTTAATTGAGACACTTAATGGCCTAGAAACTGTTAAAAGTAACCGTATGGAGGGTATTAATCAGCGTAAATGGGAGCAAAATGTGGGGGAAACCTCTTACTGGGGGAATCGATCTCGACTTTATTCTACGCTCGGAACGAGCACTTCAGGCTTTATACAGCAAATGACAACCGTTGCCCTGCTGATCGTCGGTGTTTATGAGATTGCTCATCATGAATTAAGTATGGGTGGGTTAATTGCCGCGAGTATGCTTACGGGGCGGGTTATCTCTCCCATGGCTCAAGTGGCCGGGTTAATTGCGCGTTATGGTCAAACGAAAGAGGCCTACCAGGGTATTGCACGTATTATGGAAATGCCCATCGAGCGCGATAACGAAAGCCGGTACTTGCAGCGAGAAGAAACGGCCGGGCAGTTTGATTTAGAAAATGTCAGCATGACGTTCCCGGAGCAGACAGTACCCATTATAAAAAATATCAATTTGAGTATTGCGCCCGGCGGTCGGCTCGCGGTGATTGGTCGAATTGGTTGCGGCAAAACGACGCTGCTGCGCCTCTTGATGGGGCTTTATACACCAACGGAAGGCATTATAAAGCTTGATGGCATCGATATTCGTCAATTAGATCCAAACGATTTGCGTGCTGTAATTGGGTGCGTTGAGCAGCAGCCGACACTCTTTGCCGGATCTATCAGAGAGAATATTGCGGCAGGCACCCCGTATGCGAACGACGAACAAATTTTGAAAGCAGCCGATATGGCTGGGGTATTGGAATTTACAGCCAATCATCCTGAAGGACTTAATCGTCAGGCGGGGGAGAACGGACGATTATTATCTGGCGGCCAGCGTCAATGTGTGGCACTGGCCCGAGCTTTATTGAGCGATCCAAAAATTCTAATTTTTGATGAGCCGACCAGTGCCCTCGATCAAGATTCGGAACACCGCCTTATTGAAAGATTGAGCCGCTTGGCAGCTGATAAGACAATAATTGTGTTTACGCAGCGCTTAGCAATTTTAAGTCTGCTGAATTCAATTGCCGTAATGGATAATGGCGAAATTATAATGAATGGTCCAAAAGAAGAGATTCTCAATCGTCTCTCCGGGAAGGGAGGTGAATAATGGGGCGTATTCGAAATCAGCACAATACATTGAGCCAAGAGGATCTCGAGTTTATAACGGACGCTGCGCAGGGTGAACTGATGCGCACCCCGAAAGTTGCACAAATTATTTTGTGGATGCTTTTAATCATGGTCGGGTGCCTTGCAATGTGGGCCTATTTCTCAAGTATTAATGAGATTGTACGGGGTGAGGGAAAAGCGATCCCTATAAGCCATACTCAAGTTATTCAAAATTTAGATGGCGGCATTATCGAGGCTATAAATATTCGAGAGGGGCAAACTGTGCGCGCGGGTGATTTGCTCATGTCGCTTGATGCAACCACCGCAGGAGGAGCGCTTGCTCAAACGGTCGCTGAAACTTCATCCTTGGTTGCCGAGGAAATGCGTTTAGTGGCAGAGGTTGCCGGCGTTCAGCCTGAATACAATACCATTGTCGCGACTGACAATACGCGCTTTGTTACCACGCAGCTCCAGCTTTATAAGATTCGGCAGGATGAGCTTCATAAACAGATTGAGGATATTCATCTCAAAGCGAGTAAGGCACGGCAGGAGTTGGTGGTTGCGCGACAGCGCTATGAAGATCAGAAAATGCAGGCCAGTTTGATTCGTCAGCAATTAAAAATGAACCAACCGCTCCTGAAAATGGGAGCTGTCTCCGAATCGGTTGTGCTTGAAATTAAACAGCAATTGAGTCGAGTTCAAACAGAAGTCAATCAGACGAAAAATCAGATCCCAGAACTTGAATCGGAAGTTGAGCGGCTAAAAAAAGAAGAGGAGTCTGTGGTCGCGACGTTCAAGTCAAAAGCACAACAGCAATTAGCTGAAGTCAGAACCAGACTTGATATTTCTAAAGGTAAAAAAACGGTCAGTCAAGCCAGTCTCAATCGCACGGAGTTGCGCTCCCCCGTCGACGGTATCATTCAGAAGCTATACATTAATACGGTGGGTGGTGTGGTGCGTCCTGGCGTTGAGTTGATCGATATTGTCCCGATTGGGGATGAATTGCTCGTCGAAGCCAGGGTTAAGCCAAAAGACATCGGGTTCGTGCGCCGAGGCCAGACTGCGAAAGTGAAGGTGTCTGCCTTCGATTTTGCAATCTATGGCGGCTTGAATGGGACAGTTGAGACGGTATCAGCCGATACGATTACAGACAAAAAAGGACAAAGTTATTACCTTGTTAAAGTGCATGTCGATAAAGCGTATTTTGATGTGAGAAACGAGCGATTAAATGTCATCCCCGGTATGCAGGCGACAGTTGATATCAGCGTTGCTGAGCGCACTGTGCTTGAATATATAATGAAACCACTGCTTCGCGCGTTACAGCGTTGATTAAACTTATGACCTCAAGGAGATTTTTTGGATGAAGAGCATAACCCAGACGGCTCTGTTTCTCTTCGGGTGCTCAATGCATCAGGTAGCCTTCCCAGAAAGTTTGGAGGATGCCGTCCACATGGCAATTAAGACGAATCCAAACGTTGCGGCATCGGTACAGAGGTATTACGCATCGCGAGCAGACCTAGAGGCAGCGTTTGGTAATTTTTTGCCTAGCATTGACCTGACCGCTGATACCGGAAGAGAAGACATTGATCGAATTGGCACCGTAACGGATTCGGATCAAACGCGTGCGCGCGCTTCGCTTCAGCTGTCGGTGCCTATCTTTCGTGGCTTTGCGAACGAAAACGAATATGAACGGGCAAACTTAAGCATGCAGGCAAGCTATTACGACTCGCTCGCTCAGGCTGAGGAGCTCGCGTTGAAAATAGCGCGAGCGTATACCGATGTATTGAATGCAAAGGATGTCGTCACGCTCTCTATTGAAAATCTGGCGCTGCATGAGCGTACTTATGAATTGGTTGCCGCGCGCAAAAAACAAGGAATCTCAGATAAGGCGGACCTAACGCAAATGCTGGGTCGGCTGTCGCGCGTTAAGGCAAACCTGCTTGCGGCGAAAAATAACATGGGCGATGCGGAAACAACGTATAAGCAGTTGGTTGGCTATCGCCCAGCCCAGCTTGTTAGGCCTGAAATAAATGCTGCGTATATTCCCGAGAGTAATGAGCGAGCGGCAACCTTGGCCTTGTCAAATAGCCAGAGTCTTTTGGCCAGTCGAATAAATGCGCAGGCGCTGGGCGCTAAAGCGGAGGCATTTAATTCACATATTTACCCTAACTTTGATTTCGTTGCCGATCAAACATGGAATGATAAGGTCGATGGTGCGCGAGGCCACGAGAATGAATTAAGCTTTTTGGTAAAAATGAATTGGAATTTGTATTCAGGTGGGCGCAGCAGTTCAAAGCAAGCGCAGGCAAAGTATGACGAAGAAGTCGCACGGATGAACTCTAATCGAATTTACCGTGAGGTGCGTGCCAATGTCGATTCGTCTTGGGACGCGTTTGTAACCCTGCGGGAAACCTTAGTGCATTTGCAAGACTATGTGGATCAATCAGCAGAGAGTGCCAGGCTTTACATGGCTCAATTCGAAGCGGGACGGCGAACATTACTTGATCTTTTAGATGCACAGAATGAGTTATTTGAAGCACGTAAGCAGTTTCTTGCCTCAGACTACAACTATATATATACACAATATAGGGTGGTGGCGAGTATGAGCTACATACTCGATGCGATGCAGCTAAACGTGATGGAGCCATTGCTCGCAAACGAAATTGAAAGCAATCAGACGCAGGTCGCTAATTAGCTCGGGAGTTCGGTAATGAAAATGTTCGTTTTAGGCATGCTGTGTGGGTTATGTGTGGGATGTAACACAATGGCGCCGGAAGACCCTCGTAATAGTCAATTTGGCAAGGGTTTACCTGAACAACATACCGAGCAGGCGCTTGAGCCTTTCCCCGTGACGCCTCTGGGTGTTAAAAAAACCTCTGAGGCATAGCGAGTGTCTCGTTTCGTTTGCGGTTACCGAGTCATCTAAGAAGCAGCGCTTTAACGCGTTATCTCTGGCTCGACGATTAAGCTGCCATCACCGAGGCGTAATATAAACGTGATATTTGGTTTATGTGCGTAGGTAATTGTAGAAAACAGTTGACCCGTAAAGCGTCTTCTATATAATGCGCTCCACCTCGTCGGTCAGGCAGTACGCAAGTCAGATGAGAGCTGGGTTTAGGGCGATTTTTGAGTGATCAAAAAGCGAGCTAAATTTGGCAGTTGTCAGGGTGCTAGGTTAGGTTGAAATAAGTTTTGCTAACTATTTTGATAAACCGGTCAAAAAGGCGTTGACAACAAACACGGGCGCTGTAGAATACGCGCCTCGCTTGAGGGAAGGTAGCTTCATCAAGCAACGATCTTTAAAAATTAACCAAGCAATTCGTGTGGGCGCTGACTGAGATGATTTCACGCAAGAAAGCTTCGGCTTTCTAAGAAATTATCAAGTGAGCAAACAACGTGAATTCATGTACATATGTACGATTTACAGTAGTTTTTAACTTGAGCAGAAATTAGATTCCTTTAGGAATCACATTAGATTGAACTGAAGAGTTTGATCATGGCTCAGATTGAACGCTGGCGGCAGGCTTAACACATGCAAGTCGAGCGGTAACAGATC